>Ga0272441_10014428_pt1 | contig 11214 bp, 9 predicted proteins | sample SSMProp6N_FD_193582 | JGI IMG/M metagenome (GOLD analysis project Ga0272441, IMG submission 193582) | Marine sediment archaeal communities from Little Sippewissett salt marsh, Falmouth, MA, United States - SSM-Prop-6N | ecosystem: Environmental > Aquatic > Marine > Wetlands > Sediment ... | reverse complement strand
GCTGTGTGTTTTCTAATATCATCGATGGTGTTGAAAAATCTGGAATGATTTCAGGGTGGTTTGGGGAAAATCTTAAAACCTTTTCACCGCCAACAACAGAGTACCCTAAACCAACAGCAATACTAACAATTCCTTCTCCTCTCTTTTGATGAGAGACAGGATAATAATTATATGACTGGGCCACTCCTGAAAAAGTCGGATAAAATCTTCCATTGTAATTGTTCCCTATTAGTTGCTGGATTATTACAGCCATCTTTTCTTCCTCAATTTTTGCTGATGTTGATTCGATGTAGACCTTTGCGTCTTTAAAAAAAACTGATGCATAAACAAGTTTAATTGTTTGACAGAGTTGATTTAGCCTTAAATTGTCATTTTTATTACTATTTGGCAACATATATGTAGAGTACATGCCTGCAAAAGGGTGGTTTTGTGAGTCTTCAAGAAGACTTGAGGACCTTACAGCTATTGGTTTTTTAAAATGTTTCAAGACAATGGTTAGTTTATTTTTTAAATCATCTGAAAGTTTGCCATTTAAGAATTCTTTAGCTATTTCATTATCTGGGACATCTCTATTGTTGTTTACAAACTTATATAGTTTGTTTTCTGAGATAAAACGATCAAACTCATCGGTTCCAATAGCTACGGTACTTGGTACAGTTATTTTAACATCTGGATATTTTTCATCAAAATCATATCGGGCAAATAGAGTTCTAATAAACGCTATACCTCTTCCCTTTCCGCCAAGAGAGTCCCTGCCTATTTTTGTATATGAAGAGTCGAACTCAAATTTTTGCTTAGTGAAATCTGTCATTACGCCAAGTTGTCTTTCTCTTCGACTTTCATTAAAAACTTTTACAAGATATTCTCTCATTTCAGATAATGTATCGAAATCTGATACTTTTTGAGGACGTAATTTTCTTGCAAGTTTAAATTCGGATCTTGCCATTAACCAATTTGAAAAATCGTTACGGTTTGCATGAAACTTTATTGATTCTAATGGTGCCTTTTTAAGTGCCTTTTCAAATTCTATAAGGTTTGATGCTTTTGCTATTTCTTCTGTTTGTCCATGATGATTTTTATCTTTTTCACCTTTCTTATGTTCTTTTTTTGGTACAAGAAAAATAAAATCTCCAAAACCAAGATGTTTTAATAAAAAGTGATTGAAATCTTTCATTAAAGTTGGTGAATTCTTATGTATGAAAAAAGCACCCAATTCTTCTGCTCTTTCCCTATTTTCTGGGTCGGTCGATTGAAGCATTGTGGGAACATATGGATTGTTATTTCGAACATGTTTTATGAAATCATGTCCTGCCTGAGAATCAACTTTCCCGGATTTGGGGAATTTTACATCAGATATTATGCCCAATATATAACTTTTATATTCGTTATAAAGTTTTATACCGTCTTCAAAATTATCTACCAAAAGGATTTTTGGTCTTGCTCTCCTGCGGAGTAGTCTCTGCATTTCATTGATATCATCTGAAATTGATCTCTGAGTCTGCTGCACAATTTCACTATAAATAATAGGCAATAGCATTGAATAGTCGCGTATTGAGTCTTCAACAACTATTATAATCTGAACGTTTCCATTAACTGTATCATATTTCGCATTGATTTTATCTTCAACGTATTTTACAATCGCCATGAATAAACTTGAGTCCCCGTACCAAAAAAATGCTTTATCAATTCCTTCTTCAGAGATATGTCCTTGACAAACATGCAAATCAGCTGTATCAGTTGCAAGAATAATTACTGGTAAATCGGGGCATTCTTTTTTTATTTTTTTCCCAAATTTAAAAGGACTCATCCCAATGTTCTTAGACATTGTTATTACTAGATCATATTTGTTAGATTTTACTTTTGAAAGAGCATCACTACCAGATGTAACATGGGTAACGCGTGGCGGAGAACTTAAAAGAAGATGTCGATATTCTCCGATAACCATTTCAGATATTAAGCCTTCCTCTTCAACAATAAAAGCATCATATAGGCTTGATACAAGAAGTATTTCTCTAATCTTAAATGGCATAAGTTTATGAAATGCTTTAACTGGAAATCCATAATCGTCCTCATCTTTCCGAGATTTTGTTATATCTAGACAAGCATCATCTTCTGCCATAACTATCATTTGAATGGCTAATAATGATAATAAGTTTTGGAATGAAAAATTAAAAAAAAGGGAAGTTTTGCTTAACTTCCTTATACAAGTCCCTGATCGAGCATTGAATCAGCGACCTTTACAAAACCGGCTATGTTTGCACCGTCTACATAATTTACAAATTTGTTAGATTTCCCATATTTTACACAGTTTTCATGAATGTTTTTCATAATAGATTGTAGTTTTTCATCAACCTCTTCACGGCTCCACGACATTCTAAGACTGTTCTGAGACATTTCTAGAGCGCTTGTTGCGACGCCGCCTGCATTTGCTGCTTTTCCTGGGCCATATAGTATTTTTGCATCAAGATAGACTTCGATTGCGTCTGGTTCTGAAGGCATGTTTGCTCCTTCAGAAACGCATATACAACCATTGTCGATAAGAGCTTTTGCTTCGTTTTTATTAATCTCATTCTGAGTAGCAGATGGAAATGCCATGTCACATTTTAAGCCCCAAGGTCGTTTTCCTGCTTCATAATCTACATTAAATTCTTCAGCATATTCTTTAATGCGCCCACGTCTTATGTTTTTAAGGTCCATTACCCACGCAAGTTTTTTATCGTCTATCCCATCTGGGTCATAAACCATTCCTGATGAATCAGATAAGGTTACTACTTTAGCACCAAGCATATTTAATTTTTCAAGAGTATACTGTGCAACATTACCAGATCCGGAAACCGTACAAATCTTCCCTTTAAGGGAGTCTTTTTTAGTTTTCAACATCTCTTGTGCAAAATAAACACAACCATATCCAGTTGCCTCAGGTCTTATAAGGCTTCCTCCCCAATTGAGTGCTTTACCTGTCAATATCCCTGTAAATTCATTACGAAGTCTCTTATATTGACCAAATAAATAACCAATCTCTCTACCCCCGACACCTATATCTCCTGCGGGAACATCAGTATCTGGTCCAATATGCCTGAAGAGTTCAGACATAAAACTCTGGCAAAACCGCATCACCTCTGCATCAGATTTTCCCTTAGGATCGAAATTAGAACCACCCTTTCCGCCTCCAATAGGAAGAGTTGTAAGGCTGTTTTTAAAAACCTGCTCAAAAGCAAGGAATTTTAAGATGCTTAAATTTACACTTGGATGAAATCTTAAACCACCTTTATAAGGACCAATAGCACTATTCATTTCAATTCTATATCCTTTGTTAATTTGGATTTCCCCTACGTCGTCCATCCATGGAACTCTAAACATTATTATGCGTTCAGGCTCGGCGATCCTTTCCAAAATTTTTGCTTTCTTATACTTTGGATTTTTTTGAATAAAAGGCATTATGCTTTCTGTAACTTCTTGAACAGCTTGGTGGAATTCTTTCTCACCGGGATTTCTTTCAATAACATAATTCATAAAGGCTTCAACATTTTTATCCATGAGATTCCTCCCGAAAAATCGGTGTTCACCGTATCCATAACTTCTATTAAAAGTTTATGTAGTACTTTTATCTTTAAACAAATTTTAAAAACAATTGGTTAGTTTTTAATAAAGATACAGTATACTTGATATGTTGGTTTATTTAGGCTTTTTATAATAGGGGGTCTATCCAGATGGAGAGGAAAAAATTTACTAAAGAAGACGTGTTAAATTTTGTAAAAAAAGAGAAAGTTCTTTTCGTAAGATTGCAATTTGTAGATATTCTTGGTATGCCAAAAAACATTGTAATCCCTCCTTCAAGACTAGAAGAATCACTTGATGACGGCATACCTTTTGATGGGTCTTCTATTGCTGGTTATGCAACTATTGAAGAATCTGATAAAGTTGCTAAGCCTGATCCAAAAAGTTTTGTAATTCTCCCAGAGGAAATTGAGAAAAGAAAAACAGCAAAATTGAACTGCGATATTTATGAAGCTAATGGTAAACGTTTCATGGGAGATACAAAATACGTTTTAGAAAAAATTGTAAACAAAGCAAAAAAGATGGGTTATATCTATAATACAGGACCCGAATGTGAATTTTTTCTCTTTAAGAAAGAAAACGATGAATATACAGTAACTCCAAATGATGCAGCCGGTTATTTTGATTTATCGCATCGTGATCTTGCTGAGGGTGTTCGTGCTGATATTTCATTAGCGTTATATAAATTAGGAATAGATACATACACTTCACATCATGAAGTATCTGATGGGCAACATGAAATTAATTTCAAATATTCTGATGCTTTAACTGTTGCAGATAGTGTTATAACTCTCAAATATGTGACAAAAGTAATAGCTCGTAAGCATAATTTGCATGCTTCTTTTATGCCAAAGCCTTTGTTTGGTTTAAATGGTTCTGGTATGCATACTCATTTGTCGCTTTTTAAATTAAATGGAAAAAATGCTTTTCATGATTCAAAAGATAAAAACAATTTAAGTCCTATAGCTAAAAACTTTATCGCAGGTCTTTTGAAATATATTAAAGAGATTACTGTTATTCTAAATCCAACTGTAAATTCATACAAACGTTTGGTACCTGGTTTTGAGGCTCCTACCTATATTTCTTGGGCTTGCAGAAACAGAAGTGCCCTTATTCGCATACCTACAGGGCGTGGTGATGATAGTACTCGTTGTGAGCTGCGCAGTCCTGATCTCTCTGGCAACCCTTACCTGCAGTTTGCAGTTATGCTTGCTGCGGGCATAAAGGGAATGGAAAAAAAGCTTGCTCCGCCTAATTCTGTTGAAAAAAATATTTATGAATTAACACCGAAAGAAATGGATAAATATAATATTCATCATTTGCCTGAAAGTCTTGGTCATGCGCTCGCGTTTATGGAAAAAAGTAATCTCTTAAAAGAAGTTCTTGGTGAACATATTTTTGAAAATTTTATACATGTAAAAAGAAAGGAATGGGGGGAATATCGAACTCAAGTCACACCATGGGAATTAGATAGATATCTGCCGATATTATAAATTAATATAATTTCATAACATAATTGCCTGTCTAGCTTATCTTTGTAAAGTAAATCTTATTAATTAATTCCTTATTCAAGTTGTGAGGTGTTTCTTAGATGGGTTTTGAGATGCAAATAGTGAGTAATACTCCTTTAGTTGGTGAGGAAGACCAAGAGCTAGTAGCAAAAAAGTTTTTTGAACAGATTGGTTATCTTTCCAAAGGTTCTGATCCTGATATTCCATATAAACTTTTTAATGATTTTTTTCTGAAACATCCAACAAAGGCGTGGTATGTTGATGAAATATCGTCAGAACTTAAAACATCTAAACCAACAGTATATAGGCATCTAAACAAACTGAAGGGATTTGATATACTTGAAGAGGTTCATATTTTTGATGAAAACACTCAACAAAACAAAAAGGCATATAGATTAAGATATGGAAATCTTCAAAAAGCTTGGAATTTTGTAGAGGCTCATCTTAAGGTTGCAATTGAAAATTATAGTAAAACTGTCGAACATTTACAAAAGCTAATTGAAAAACAAAAAAAGGAGGGATAAATATAGATAAAGAGAAAAAAATGGAATTAACAGAAGGATCAGAATATAAAATATTCTCTCTTGGTTCAAGAGATAAAATAATGGAAACAACAGGTATTTTTAGAGGTTTTATTAATATTGGTGTTGATGAAATTGGGGTTTTAATGGAACTCGCTGATTCTCACGATAAACTAAAAGGAAAAAAAAGGATTATACCTCTTCATGTGATATTAATGATAGATATCTTAAGTTTAAAGGAAAATAATAGGGTAGATGATTATAAGGGAATGTCCCATTATGTAGGATAATGTCTTCTTTCTTATTCTTTTGATTTATTTTTGCTATTTATATGATTAATTATTTATATTACTAATGTTTTTTATATAATTTGGTCATGCAAAAATCTAATAATGCTATTGTATCATTAAAATCGATTTCAAAGAAGTATGATGAATATGGTGTTTTAGTAAAGGCATTAGATGAAGTATCCCTAAATATATGCCCTGGAGAGTTTGTTTCAATAGTTGGAACATCTGGAAGTGGTAAATCAACACTTTTACATTGTATGGGTTTATTGGATAGGCCCTCTAATGGTAAAATATATATCGAGGATAAAGACACTTCAAAAATAAGTGGTAAAGAGATAGCTCTTTTTAGAGGTGCAAAACTTGGTTTTGTATTTCAAAATTATAATCTTATCCCTAGATTAACAGTAATTGAAAATGTAATATTACCTGGTCTGATAATGAATAAAAATCATAACGAACTACAAGAAAAAGCTAAAATTTTATTAAAAGAAGTAGGAATAATCCATCGCGCAGAACATAAAGGCATCCATCTGTCAGGAGGCGAGCAACAACGCGTAGCTGTTGCCCGTGCTTTAATTAATGATCCTGTTCTTTTATTGGCTGATGAACCAACGGGGGCGTTAGACACAGATAGTAGTGGAGAAATTATGAAACTTTTAAAAAAGATGAATAGTACGAGAAATGTCACAATTGTTTATGTTTCTCATGATGTTGATATTGCAAGATATGCCACCAGAACTATTGCTTTAAAAGATGGTAAACTTATTGGTGACACCGTTGGAAAAAAATATGATTTTGAAAAAATCTTAAGTTTATTAAGTAACAGAAAGGAGGGGAGAAAAACTGGGCGTTAGTAGTAGTCTTGCAATGGGGGAATTAAAAGATCATAAACGCATATATGCAGTTATAATTTTGGTTATAGCATTAACTATGACTTCTTTTATGCTTGAAAACGCCTATCTAAGTTATATGATGCAGGTGGTTGATGATACCACAAAACTTGTAACAGCCGACGCATTAATCGTTGATATCTCTACCAAATTGAGGGATTTGTATGGGACTGAAGCTGAATTAAGAAGCGCAGGCGAAATAGCAAAAAAAATTGAAAATGACTTGCCGGGTTATTCAACAAGCGTACGAGTTACTGCACAAGGCACATATGTCATAGGAGGAAAAGGAGCAGATGCTTGCGTAATACAAGGCATAGATCCTATAAAAGATGACAAGATTTCAGGAATATCAAATAAGATAGTAGAAGGCAGATATTTTATAGACGCTGATCCTGTCCTTCGTGGTCATACGCCGCTATATATAGAGATAGAGGGCCCAGGGAATTTACCGGATTTTGTCTATGGTACTGGCGAACGGCTTTTAGAAGGAGATGAGCCTTATCCAATTTTAATTGGTGCAACATCCTCAAAAAACCATCCCTCATTGAAAATTGGAAAAGTATTTTCATTAACTTTAAGTGTGGCAGGTACAGATGCAAGCTATGCAACGGTTAATGTAAAAGTAATTGGAATGTATGAAAGCGGGACTCCAACGCTTGACGCACTTGTTTGGTTCATGCATGGTGATTCGCTTAGGGAGATTAAAAGATACGGTGAAATTTCAGGAAAGGATTATTTTATTCCTGGAGTCGGAACGTTTCGTGGATATAACCCAATAGAAGTAGATAAAAGCAGAGGGGATGCTGTTGTAGTAAAAGCCCCCGAGCCGTTTCATCAGTTAAATCCAGTTGGGTATGCAGGTGATGTTAAAAATAAACTGGCCGGCTATTTCCCAACTTTAAAAGTATATAGCTGGCATGATTTTCTTGTATATATTGCAGGATCAATGCAGGATGTAGTTACATTAATGTTATGGGGAAGTATCGGTGTAACCTTGTTCTTATGTGGTGCTGCAATTAAATATGTAATGGACTCAATTATTATGAGGAAAACTCGTGAGATAGGTTCTTTAAAAGCCTTTGGTGCTCGTGATCGTGTTGTGTTTAAAATATTTTTATATCAAGGCATGATAATTGGGTTAATAGCAGGTATTTTAGGAATTTTGTTGTCTTTGGTTGTTATGGATTTAGTAAATTGGTATGGGATTAATGTGGAATTTATTGCTGGTACTCAACTTAAGATGGGTTTTATTATAAATTGGCTTACTATTTTGGTTGCTTTAGCTTTACCCGTCGTTCTTTCTGTTTTAGCTGCTGCTATTCCTGCAAAAAAAGCTTCGATGTTATCGCCTGTTGAAGCGTTGAGAAAAGGAGAGCTTGCTTTATAATATTCCTTTCTGATCTTTTTCATTTTGACATTTTAACAAGATATTTTTAAATACTATTATTGTGAAGAGTTAACAAGGAACATAATAGCAACCTGGTGGAAAAGGAGAAGGTTAAAATGTCTTTGAATATATTCACCAAAAGTGAAAAAAAAACATTATATAGATTCGAAGAAATTGATATAATACGTGGGCTCGCGATTGTAATTATGATATTTGCTCATATTTTTTGGGATTTGGACCATTTTGGTCTTTATTCTTTAAATAGTTCAATTTATGGTTTTTTTGCTCGTGTTGTTCCATTTGTTTTTTTCTTAATAGTGGGAGTTAGTTTAATTATTAGTTATAAGAAAAAGCCACTGCATCCCGATCAAGAAAAAAAATACTACAGACATCTTTTTTTTAGAGGTTTAAAAATAATTGTTTTTGGTATGATATTAAGTTTTTTTAGTTTTATATTTGTACCAGATAAACCCGTATATTTTGGTGTTTTACATTGTATTGGACTTTCAATAATACTTTGTATTCCGTTTTTAAAAGTAAAGAAATTTAACTTGTTTTTTTCTTTACCAACAATAATATTTGGTTGCTTAATCAATCAAATTAACTTTCAAAATCCAAATTTATTGTTATTTGTTATGGGTTTTCAACCAGACCATGTATTCCATTATACAGTCGATTACTTCCCAATCTTGCCCTGGTTCGGGGTAGTTCTATTAGGAATGGTTATTGGTGATTTTATTTATTGTGGCAACAAAAGACGGTTTCGTTTCCCTGACTTATCTGTTTATAAACCCGCAAAGCTTTTTTCTTGGTGCGGAAAACATTCTTTAGGTCTTTATCTCTTGCATCAGCCAGTAATAGGTGGTCTTTTGTACCTTTTTACAATTTCAGTATAAATACTTTTGTTTGAAAAATTATAAAACTTTATTTATGGTATATTATATGTGGTTTGTGGGGGAATTTGGTGGACCATTTTAGGACAAAGGATGGGTCTTCCATTTCCGATTCCTGGACATAGGTTTGTGTTTGGAATTGAGGGGAACCAAATACGATTTATCAACATCAAAAAAACATTCAAAAAATCAAAAACGCCCGATTCCCCCACTTACTTAAAACTTGATTTTTTTATTAAAAAAATAAATTATATAAGTCTCGTCTGTCCTCTAACCTTATACTTCGACAGACCTTCAAATACATCGTCTTCTTTTAAAATATCCATTATACTATCTTTAGAAGAAGACAGTTTAATATCTCTTGTACGACCATATCGCCCTTTTGATATAACACGAGCAGTAATAATACCAAGCATATCAAGTTCGGAAATAAGATCAGTTACTCTGCGCTGAGTCAAAATATCTGTCCTCGTTTTTTTACAAAGATCTTTGTAAACCTCATATACTTCTCCTGTTGTAATTGCACCTGTGGAATTTGTTTTTTCATTATGTTTTTCTTGTAAAAGAATAGCTAATAATAATAATTTAGATTGAGTGGGTAGTGTTCTAACAACTTCATTAATCCTGTCTATTTCTATTTTGTTTTGTGCTTGCCTTACGTGTTTTTTTGTAATTCGTGGTGATTTGTTTCTTTCAGCAATTTCAGCAGACATGCGTAATAAATCTAAAGCACGTCTAGCATCGCCATGCTCTTGAGCTGCGAGTGCAGAGCATAATGGAACAACTTCTTCATCTATAGAAGACGGTTTTAAAGCTAGTTCAATTCGTTGGGCGAGGATGTCGCGTAGTTCACTGGCGTCATAAGGTGGGAAAATCATATTTTCCTCACCTAAGCTAGACTTAACGCGTGGGTCTAAAAATTCTGTGAACTTTAAATCATTTGAAATGCCAACGATTGATACTTTAGCACCATTTAGATCTGAATTTATGCGAGAAAGATTATACAGTGCTTCATCGCCTTTAAGCTTATCAACCTCGTCAAGTATTATTACTGTTACTCCTCCTTGTTTTTCTATCATTTGTTTGAGCTTTGAGAAAACTTCATCCGTCGGCCAACCAGTAAAAGGAATGCGTTCAGACCATTCGTCAATAAAATGATTTGCTATGTTTTGAAGTAGACGGTATTGGGTGTCAACTATTTCACAGTTGATATAGATAAAGTTAACTTTTTTGCCTGTTTGTTGGCCTTTGCTTAGAAGTTCTTTTCCGACATATTTTATTACAGCTGTTTTTCCAGTTCCTGTCTTTCCATAAATAAAAACATTGGAGGGTGTTTCATCTCTCAAAGCTGGAACAAGAACTGATGCAAGGTTGTTGATTTCTTGGTCACGATGAGGTAGGATTTCTGGCATAAAAGTAGGGCGCATTGCCTCTCTGTTTACAAAAAAACCATTTGCTTTTAGAAGATGGCCAAATATATCACTATTTACTGTATTTTTAATCGTATTACTCTTCCTCCCCGGGGCCATTGTAATCAGCAAATGGATATTAAAATCTTTTTATAATTTTTCTCCTTATTTACTCCATATGGGTGTTGTTGACCCCTAGGCCTTTATTTCTTGTGGAAAATTTAAATGTTTTGTTTTTAATTTTTTAATTTTTCTATATTTATATTTTTAAAAATCAGAATATTCAAATACTTCAAATTCAATATATTTCTGGAAATACTAACGTTTTTATTAATTTATTAAAACTCATACTTTAAAAGCTACATTCCACACGAAACAGAGGGGTCCCCCTTCTAATAAAAATTGTAAAAAAAATTAAAAGTATTTTTACTGGCCGCCAATAATTACTACATCTTTTACTGATTTAATAGAATCAAACGGAAAAACAAGATGCCCTCTTTCGTCTAAATGGTAAAGGCGTGGGTCGACATCATCAGATGGCTCTACAAGCAAACCAACCAAACTACCTGTTTTTTTGTCAACTGTTGTATTTCTCATTATGCCAAGATACAAACCCTCTTCTGTCATAACTGTTTTTCCTCTAAGGTCATTTTCTGTTATTTTCATATATTATTTTTCCCTCCTTTAAATAAATTAATCTACATATATTGTATATCTTTTTCGCTTTTATCCTTTTTGGCAATTCCGCTTCCAAG
>Ga0272441_10014427_pt1 | contig 11214 bp, 11 predicted proteins | sample SSMProp6N_FD_193582 | JGI IMG/M metagenome (GOLD analysis project Ga0272441, IMG submission 193582) | Marine sediment archaeal communities from Little Sippewissett salt marsh, Falmouth, MA, United States - SSM-Prop-6N | ecosystem: Environmental > Aquatic > Marine > Wetlands > Sediment ... | reverse complement strand
AGGTTTACGTTGTTGATGACTGCTCCACCGACAGGACCAGCGAGATTGCAAAGGAGTTCGCCAGAGATCCAAAGTTCGTCTGCATACGCCATGAAGTGAACAAAGGGGTTGGGGCCGGAATAATATCCGGCTACAAAAAGGCTATGGAAGATGAAATGGATATTGTGGCTGTTATGGCTGGGGACAATCAGATGGACCCCAATAACTTGCCATCGCTCCTTGATCCAATCGTGGGAGGAAGAGCAGATTATACCAAAGGAAACCGGCTGCTCAGCTCTGAGTACCGGAGGGGGATGAGCAAGTGGAGGACTTTAGGAAACTCCATGCTTACCTTTCTGACCAAAGTGGGATCTGGTTACTGGCACATTACGGATCCCCAGAACGGCTATACTGCCATCTCTATAAAGGCCCTGAAGATGGTAGATCCAGATACCATCTATCCCTGGTATGGGTATTGTAACGACCTATTGGTGAGGTTGAACGTATACAGCCTACGGGTCCAAGACGTGATTATGCCTGCTAGGTATGGAGAAGAGAAGTCAAAGATCAGATATGGCAAGTACATACCCAAGGTGTCTTGGCTTCTGCTGAAGGACTTCTTCTGGAGGTTGAAGATGAAGTACGTGATCTTTAGCTTTCATCCACTGGTGTTGTTCTATATGTTGGGGATATTTCTGGTTCCTGTGAGCGTATTTTGTGGATTATATTCAGTATATTATAAATTAATTATAAATGGTTCAGTATATATTAGAGGGACTATTTCGCTCCTTCTCTTCATAATTGGACTGCAGTTTTTGTTGTTTGCCATGCTCTTTGATATGCAGGAAGGAAATGCTGTCAGAGATATAGCTAAGTAATAATATGAATAGATATATAAATTTAATATAGGTGGCTTCAAATGCAGTTAATAAATAGCCGGGATTTTACAATTTACAAGTTTCAAAACCTTTGTGAGGTTATAGTCGATAATTATCCCTCCGTAACCATGACCGAATACGTCGAAGGCCGGCATCCAGAGAGGTTCGTGCTTATGCGCCACGATGTTGACAGGATGCCAGGACACTCCCTGGAGACTGCCCGAATCGAATTCGAGCTAGGTATAAAGGCAACCTATTATTTCAGGGCGAACAGGAGTGTCTTCAAGCCAGATATTATACGTCAGATTAGTGATTTGGGCCACGAGATCGGCTATCATTACGAGACCTTAAGCGAGACAAACGGTGATTTTGAAAAAGCCATCGGTTTATTTCAATATCATTTGGACAATTTCAGAAGCATCTGCGATATAAGGACGATCTGCATGCATGGAAGGCCTTTGTCAAAATACGATAACCGTGATCTTTGGAATATTCACGATTATAGGGATTTCGAAATAAAAGGAGAAGCGTATCTTTCTGCGGGAGATAATCTCAACTACTTCTCCGATACCGGCCGAAGCTGGGGCAATCGCAACAGCTTGAGGGATTTTATTCCCGACAAGACGGAAAGTTTTGCTGCTAAAACGACAGATGATCTGGTCAGCCTGATCGAAGACGGTGAGCTGGACAATCTCTATATTTTAGCACATCCGGAAAGGTGGTCGTTGGGTGTGGTTGACTGGGGATTGTATTGTGGCTTAGATATGGCGGTCAATGTAGGAAAAAAGGTAATAGCGACGGTGAGAACTTCAAGTTGTAGAAAGAGAATTCTAATGGCGATGAGAAAATGACCTCCAAATCGATGAGAAAATGACCTCCAAATTTTGCTTTGATTTTCACATTCATAGCTGTTATTCTATGGACTCTTTTTTATCCCCTAAGAGCATAGTAAAACTAGCTAGTTTGAGAGGATTGGATGCAATTGCAATCACAGATCATAACACTATCAAAGGCGGATTGAAAACAGAGTCGATTAAAACCGAGGGGTTGACGATTGTTGTTGGTTCTGAGATTAATACCGATTTTGGAGATCTGATTGGATTGTTTTTGAATAGTGAGATAATATCAAGAGATTGGGGGGGAGTTGTTGACGAGATTAAAGATCAAGATGGTTTAGTCGTCTTACCTCACCCATATAGACGAAAAAGGTTTCCAAGCAGCGAATTGCTCAAAAACGTGGATATTATAGAAAGTGTAAATGCAAGAACATCAAAAGAACTTAATTTAAATGCACAAAAATTGGCAAAAGATCTAAAAAAGCCGATGATTTGTGGAAGCGATGCTCACTTTTCATTTGAGTTGGGTGTTGTGCGGAACTCCATTAAAAACATGTCGTGTTATGATGAGGATGAATTGAGGAAGATGATTTTGAGGGGAGATGTTAATATATGTACTAAAAATCATCCTGCTATAATGCGTAAGACGAGCATTGTGCTCGGAACTGCTGTGAAGAAATTGAAAACTATAAAAGAGAGATGGGATTAGGATTCTATGTCTGCACTAATTACTACAGCGAACAGCCCAAAAGCTCTAGTATCTACTAGAAGCTTAGGTAAAAAAGATGTTGAAGTTAGCACTGCAGATAAACAGCGATATGCTTTAAGCTCACTATCTCGATACTCAAAGCACTTTTATTTATATCCCTCACCAAAAAATGCTCCTATCAAATTCATACGTTCATTGACTTCGTTAGTAAAAAAGTATAAGCACGATGTACTGATACCTGTTCATTCTGAAGACACATATCTGATTGCGAAGTACAAATCTCGTCTCGATCCATTTATAAAAGTGCCTTTGCATGATCATCCAACCATAATGGCTGTTAATAACAAAGGATCTTTGATCCAGGTTGCTGATGATCTTGGAATACCTGTGCCGCATACTCATTTTGTCGAAGACTTAAACGCGCTTCATCAGATTGTAGACAAGATCGAATTTCCCGCCGTAATTAAACTTAGAGAAACTTCCAGTAGTATTGGTCTTTCTTATGTCTATTCTAAAGAAGAGCTTATTTCGAAGTATAAAGAAACAGTTTCAAAGTTTAAGCTATCTCCACCAGACTATCCTTTGATCCAAGAATATGTTGAAGGCGATGGTTATGGCGTATCTCTTTTATTTAACCAAGGCGATTTAAGGGCCAAATTTACTCACAAGCGACTTAGAGAATATCCGATTAGTGGCGGACCTAGCTCTTGTAGGATTAGCGTCAAACATTCTAAAATGGAATATCTTGCAATCAAATTACTAAAAAATTTCAATTGGCATGGCGTGGCTATGGTTGAATTCAAAATGGGAAGAGATAACAAGCCCATATTGATGGAGGTTAACCCACGTTTTTGGGGATCTCTGAATCAAGCAGTTCAATCGGGTGTAGATTTTCCTAATATCTTGTACACAATGGCGTTGGACGGTGATGTTAAACCAGTATTGGATTACAAGGTTGGAATTAAAACTAAAAACATTTTAATTGATTATGTGGCCATATTAAGAAGTATTCAAGAATTAAATAATAATAATAATAATAATAATAGTAAGTTGTTACGGGAATTTGTTCAGTTACCATTTAATGACGATGTGTTATCTTTAAAAGATCCACTTCCTATTTTAGGTTTTATTCGGACAGGAACTAAAGAGATCCTTTACAGCAAATATAAAAATAATGTGTGATTCTGGAGCATAGTTATGAAGATATTGATAGGGATGATGCATCCAAAGCATGTATATATGTTTAAAAATTTCATTAGAGAAATGGACGAAAGAGGGCATCAAATCAAACTTCTCTCAATTGAAAAGGATGTGACTGAGTATTTATTAAAGCAATTTGGATTGCCATATACGTCCATTGGATACAATTTTCCTAACATATATAACAAAGTATTAAGCATCCCAAAATGGGAATATCTTACATTAAAGATTGCTAATAAATTCAAACCAGATGTGTACATTGGACAAGCTTTGCCTCATTTCGCACATGTTAGTGCAATTTTTGGGAAACCCTATATTTTACTTGAGGATAGTGAACCTGCACATGTAGTTCAATCAATTTCGTTCCCATTTGCCGATGTAATTATCACTCCAAATTGTTATAAGGATGATTTAGGAGAAAAACAAGTTCGGTTTGATGGTTACTTTGAACTTGCTTACCTTCATCCTAATTACTTTAGGCCAGATCCATCTGTTCTAGACGACTTGGGATTAAACAAAAAAGATAAAATTATCATTATGCGTTTTGTGTCGTGGACTGCAGTACACGATATAGGGGAACGAGGGGGTTTTGATTTAGATATGAAAAAAAATCTTATTAATGAACTTGAAAATTATGGTCATGTATTTGTTACATCAGAGGGGCATCTCGCAAACGATTTTAGAAGCCATCAAATAACGATATCGCCTGAGAAAATTCATGATATGTTATATTATGCTCATATGCTTATAGGTGATTCTCAGACTATGACTACTGAAGCAGCAGTATTAGGTACGCCTGCTATACGGTGTAACTCTTTTGTTGGTGAAAACGATATGGGGAATTTTATCGAATTAGAGAGAAAATATAATTTAATATATAACTATAATGATCCCAACATGGTGATAAATAAAGCAATTGAACTTATTCAAAAACCAGATCTCAAGGGAGAATGGCGTATGAAAAGGGATAAGTTGTTAAAAGACAAAATCGATTTTACAAAATTTTTGGTAGATATTGTTGAGAATCATTCTGACGGCAATTTCGAACGTAAATAGGAGTGAGTTCTAATATGAAAGTTATGCTTATAGTTGGGGTACGTCCAGAATTTGTTCAATGTGCACCACTTTTGAAGGAATTAGATCAATCTTGTGAGATCATATTGGTCCACACTGGGCAACACTACGATTTCGAAATGAGTGAACTTTTATTTAATCAATTGAATATAATGAAACCTGGTTACCATCTTAATGTGGGATCTGGGCGTCATGGAGAACAAACAGGAAAAATGATACGAAAAATAGAAAAGCTTCTGTTGAAAGAACGTCCTGATCTCGTCTTGGTTTTTGGTGATACTAATTCGACACTTGCGGGTGCCTTAGCTGCATCAAAATTAAAAATTAGAGTAGGGCATGTCGAGGCTGGGATGAGAAGCTTCGATAAATCGATGCCAGAAGAGGTTAATAGAATTTTGACTGACCACTGTTCTGATTTATTATTTTGTTCGACGAAAACCGCTGTTGATAATTTAAAAAACGAAGGTATTGTAAATAATATTTATCTGACCGGGGATGTAATGGTTGATTCCTTGTTGTACAACAGAGAAATTGCAGAGCGCAATTCTAATATATTATATCAATTAAATTTAAGGCCAAATGAATACATTGTTGCTACTGTGCATAGAGAACGTAATACCAGCAAAAAGGGATATCTTAAGAATATTGTTGATTCATTTGTTGAAGCTGAAGAGATGATTGTATTCCCAATACATCCTCGTACAAAGAAAGCCATTGAGATGTATGAGTTATGCAAGGAATTAGATGGGTGTAATTCAATTAAAATGATTAACCCATTGGGTTATTTGGATTTTTTAAAATTGATTGAAAACGCAAAAAAAATAATTACGGACTCGGGTGGCATTCAAAAAGAGGCGTATATATTGGGTGTCCCATGCATTACATTGAGGGATAATACCGAATGGGTAGAGACTGTCGAAGAGGGGTGGAATATTTTGGTTGGAACAAATAAAGAACGGATCATTGATGCCATACATAACTTTAACCCAAAACGTATGCAAAACTATGCTTATGGCTATGGTGCGTCTAAGAATATGGCCACTATAATAAATTCATTGAGATGGGACGAGTGAAATATGATCGAGAAAAACTACAATGTCCATGATATTGTAAGATTCAAAGTGATCGCCAATAGAATCAGTAGCCGGATGGATATTGAATATAGAAATTTTGAATCAAGCGTAGTAGATGAGCCAGATTTCACAGTATACTTGGGTGATTTTACCCCTTTAAATGAAGGATGTACGATTCTAGATAAAACATATTATATCAAAGAAGATTATTTCTACTGCAAGGACTCTTATAAGCTTGGCAAATGGCAAATCGAAATTTCTGGATTTGAAGAAAAGAATACAATCGTTAGAATCTCTACTAATTTTATTGGAGAAGTCTTTGCAGATATGTTTATCTGTGCATTTATAGTTGATTTTTTAATTCGATTCAAAATGGAGGAAAAGGGATATTCAGTAGTTCATGCATCCGCAGTAAGTAAAGGTGGACGAGCATATCTATTTCCGTCCCATAGTGGTGCTGGAAAGACCACTACTGCACTCTATTTTGCAGAAATAGGCTATGATCTCTTTGGTGATGACTTTGTGATAATTCATGAAGGTAACATAATTAACTATTTGACTCCACTAAATATATTTGCATATAATCTAAACCCGATATTATTGGATCACATGGGATTAAATATTCGCTATTTATTAAAATTAAAGAATATGATTTACAAAATGAGTTTTGGATATGTGAAGATTTTCACTAAGGTAAATCCAAAAGAGGTATTTCCAAATCAAGTAAAGAGTAAATCAAAGTTAAATTCAGTGTATCTCCTTGCTCAAAAGGATGCGTTTGATGTAGAAAAAATCAATAAAGTTTGTATTATAAATAATATGTTCATCAATCAGATGATGGAGTCGGGTCCTTTTCTTAAGTATTTGTTGGAATATGCTTATGTTTTTCCAGAAAGCTGCGTAGCAAAATATTGGGATAAATGCAAAGCGAATTTAGAGAGAAACTTAGGAGATAATGTCAATCTATACTCAGTGGATGTTCCGAAGATATATGATAAAGAAACCTTCAACAAAATGAGGAGGATAACCGAATGTGGAATATAGACTACAATGTTCATGATCTGTTGAAAATCAGAATTGCGAGAAATGGGCAGTTTGATTTAGGAAGAAAATTAAAGTATATATCTTTTGGGGGTAATGAAGATCTGGAGAACACTGATATTGTTTTAAACATTGGTAAATTTAGTCCCACTAATAACAATTGTGATTTTATATCCCATAAATATTATGTCAAAGAGAACTATATTTATTGCAAAGATAAAGGGAGAAACACGAGATGGGAAGTAGAAATAATTGGATTTGAAGAGGGCAAAACAACAATTAACTTTAGTGGCAAAGACTCGGGTCTTAAGGGCATTTTATTTCCAACTTTTTTGGCTCAAGAGTTTTTGATACCCATAATTGAGTACAAATTAGCCCAAAATAATCACTTCTTAGTTCATGCAGGAGAAGTTAGTAAAGACTCCAACGCATATGTATTTGCGGGACGACCTGGTGCGTATAAAACCACGCTAATCATGGATCTTATACGCAAGGCAAATTTTACTTATTTAGGTGATGAGAGAATTATAATTAGTAAAGACAATATTTTATCTTTCCCGAGAATGTTTTTCTTTTTTGAATACATGCTGAATAATATGTCAACTGAAGAGTGTAGTTTCTTTGATAAGGTTAATTCGTTAAAGTATAACTTAAGGAAAAGAAATGAGATTAGTGTTCCACTAGTTGATCCCTCCAAGCTAAAAGCATTATTTCTTATTTCTAGGTTATGTGGAAATGATGTGAATATAACTGAACTCCCCTTCAAGAAGGGAATTGAGAAGCTAATTGTAAATAATAAGGCAGAGTTTGTTAGTTCAACTCCGATAACGCCTATTGATCAATTCTATAAATATATGATGGTGTATTCTTTGATCTTCCCAGATAACAAAATAGCAAATCATTGGGATAATTTATATGATGGCTTGATAAATGTTCTCGAAAATGTGCCCATATATGAAATACAAATGCCGTATGAATACGATCCAGGCATATTTAATGCTATTTTAAAATTTATTGATAGTAGGTGACATAGAAGTTGCGAAGGAGTTACGATAATGTTGTCCGATAATATACTTGTACTATGTAACAATTTTCCCGATAGGTGTGATAGAAACATTGGCAATATTTATGTAAAGGACCAATTAAAATTTATATCAAAAAACTTTAATAAAGTTTACGTGGTTATACCTTCGCCGTTATCAATATCGAAAATTAGGGGAATGCCCACTGAAAATTACAGTTATGACAATGTACATATATATTTTGTTAGATATCTTGATATTCCTCCTGCATATTTTTTGTTTAAGGATTTATGGGTGCTACTCGAGAAACGTGCGGTGTTGAACTTAATCCAAAAAAACAATTTAAAATTTGACATTATTCATGCGCATAACACGTGGAGAGCGGGTCGAATCGCCATTGAGCTTAAAAAATTATTTGGCACTCCTGTTGTAATTACAGAGCACACTAGCAATGTGTTATACGCAGCTGTTGGAAAGGGGAATAAGCAGTTTATTGACACATGGAATTCAAGCGATGTGATTGTGAGAGTTAATGAGAAGGATGTCAATCTCTTTAAAAATGCAGGTATCTCTGGCAGGAGGATTCGCGTAATTCCAAATGGATTTGACCCTGAATCGTTTTTTCCAATTAAAACAGACTTAGCTAAGGCAAAGTTGAAATTGCCACCTGATAAAAAATTAATTTTAACTGTTGGACATCTTGATCAGAATAAGGGATATCTATACATGTTAAAATCAATGAAGGAAGTAATAACGCACAATGATGATCTTTTATACATTATCATCGGTGATGGGATGCTAAAATATAAATTAGAACGTCAAATTAAGAAATTAAGACTTGATAATCATGTTATACTTGCTGGTGGAAAGCCGCATGGAGGGATCCCACTCTGGATGAATGCCTGCGATCTTTTTGTTCTGCCAAGCCTGAGAGAGAGCTTCGGAATCGTGCAGATCGAAGCCATGGCATGTGGCAAGCCTGTAGTGGCAACGAGGAACGGCGGGAGTGAAGAGATAATTTTGAATGATAAGCTGGGTTTCCTTGTCGAACCCGCCGATCCTGAAGACCTGGCAGAGAAGATCCTGTTGGCGCTGGACCGAGAATGGGACCAGGAGAAGATCCTTGCGCATGCGGAGCAGTACACGTGGGAACATATTGTAAGGGACATTTTGGGAGTGTATGAACAAGTTTTAGAATGAACGGCCAGTACAGACATGTTGGGATATCACATGTCATGAGAAAATGCCTGATCACATTCTGGGTTGCCCATAACATGTACTTAAAACGATTAAACCTAAAACTGGCTATGATATTATTTATCGCGGCCTTTATGCATACATTAATATTACTATATGCTTATAATACGGACGATTTTGTTCCAAAACATGTTGGTGCAACTCTCTTTCTCATAAATGGATTTAACATGCCAACATATGTTTATAACATATTTCATCAAAATCCTGCCTATTATGGATTTATTGCCATTATACTTCATCTTACAGATATCTGTGAGTATGAAGTTCCATCTTTTCCGATAGTCATGATTCCATACTTTTTTACTTTCTTCGCCCTAATATATGTTATTTCTGGGAAATCTTGGTTTTCATTTCTGTTAGCGTTGCTATTGGCCATCTTTGATATGACATCGTCTCTATGTGGGTCTTATAAGATTTTTTTATGGCCCCATGGCCTCGGTAGTATTTTAGTTTACTCATATATACTACTATTGTATAATACCATAAAGCGTGGCGATCAGCGGTATACAGCCACAGGTTTGATAATTATATTTGCGCTCATTTTCATGTCATACAACAAAGCACATTATTTGTTATCTATTTTAGGGGCACTGTTATTAATTTCTTTTTTTAAACAATATGGATTCTTATTTCGCCACATAAAAATAAGTTTTTTATTTTTTATAGTCGTGCTTTTTGGTTTGTCTAAATTTGTTTATAATACGTTTATACCACTATTTGCAGAAGAATCCTCGTTTGGCCCAAGCTCTCCAATCAACACTTTCATGAATAGATTTTTCACTGAAGACAAATATGTTGTAACAGAATTGGACCAATTACTGGTAAAAATGCCTGAGATATTTACATACTTATATTCAGTAAAGTATGCATTATATGTCTTACTTATATTATTGGGGTTTATAGCTATTTTGGGGTATAAAGCTAAAAAATACAATGGTTCTGAATATGCATCTGAATACTTAAGGCCGTCTATATTAATATATGCTTCAACTGTGACAGCAACTGTTTTGTACATGATTGCAAGATTGGCTGTAGGTTATTTTCCATTGCCAGAAATATACAACATAGTATTATTTTCAGTTATAGTTATTGCGTGTGTGAGCAATTCTCGGCAGCATAAAAACAATGAAATAACTCGGATATTTGTTATTGGTGTACTTGTAATTCTCATTATCATTAATCTTATATCTATATCGATCGCCAACGAATATAAAATTTTACAAAAAGATAATTATAACCATATGGTTGCATCATCCAATTGGTTACACGAGCACTACAATGGTAGTGCATATTTTCCAGATCAGCTAACTTATGCGTGGTATTTTATAACGTATTCTAACTATTTTGATGATTCAAAGATCGCTCGATATATGCCTATTGATGATATAATTTGTCTTTATTTATCCAAACCAATTAATAAAAATATATTGGTTGTCTTAAATTATAGATCTAATTATAATGCTATATCAAGAGGTCGGTTGACGAAACCCTTTAGCTCTTTTAGAGAAATTGTCGAAACAAATCCGTCTATTGAAGCCAAAATCTATACATATAATAATGACATATCGATAATTTTGACATAGTGCTTTGTAATGTTAATTGTAACTACTCTGCCCTTGACCATAAAATTTATTAGAGATTATAAAGAGACTGACAGATGGCACAATACCTTTTTTCACCAGTGATGACTTAAGTCAGTATGAAAACGCTATTTTAAAAGTGTACGGTATAAAAGAAGAAGTATGCTAAAATCAAAAAAGTGAAAGAAGATGGTAGGGTTGTAAAGGTCGAGACTGAAGTCGTATTTGGCAGTGAAGATTATGTAAAAACGACAATAGAACAATCACCGGTTAGTAAACATGTTAATAACTCTTTTGTTGAGTGGAACAACCTCACAATGAGAGAAGTAAATAGAAGACTGACCAGGAAAACATTAGGCTTCTCAAAAATGAAAGCCACCATTGATCTCATCACTGACATTGTATTTTGAATATTACTATTTTTTGTATAGTCCCAAATGTTTTGACTTTATATACTCCACTTGACATATTAAAATTGTTTTTCATCATTTAATTCATCCTCCATACGTCTCATGAACATATTCAATTTGCACTCATCGGGCAATCTCATCCAGAATGCTTCATT
>Ga0272441_10014426_pt1 | contig 11214 bp, 6 predicted proteins | sample SSMProp6N_FD_193582 | JGI IMG/M metagenome (GOLD analysis project Ga0272441, IMG submission 193582) | Marine sediment archaeal communities from Little Sippewissett salt marsh, Falmouth, MA, United States - SSM-Prop-6N | ecosystem: Environmental > Aquatic > Marine > Wetlands > Sediment ... | reverse complement strand
GCCCCATCTCGATGACCGGCGAGAGGTTTCGGCCTCCTTCGTGTTCGAAGGGGTTGCCCGGTACGGATACCACCATCACAAACGCGATGGTGTACACCGCCCACAGGATCAGCGGCGCCTGGACCAGACGCGACCCGATCCGCCGGATCATGGCGACACCTCGACGTACTTGAGCATGGTCATCATCCGCGGGGTAAGGTGCAGGTTGGCGACGCGATCGGGGTCGAGCGCGAAGATGTTGACGTAGTAATAGAGCGGCAGCAGCGGCAGGGCTTCGTTGACCAGGTAGCGTTCGGCCTCGGCGAGTTTGGCCAGCCGCTTCTCGGGTGTGGGTTGGCGCTCGGCTTCTTCGAGCATGTCGTCGTACGTGCGGTCGCGGAAGTGCGAGTCGTTGTTGCCGTTTTCGCTCTGGAACATCTCCAGGAACGTGGTGGGGTCGCCGTAGTCGCCGTACCAGCTTGCCCGACAGACCACGTAGCGGGCGTTCTTCTTGTCTTCGCGGAAGAGCTTGACCTCTATCCCGCGGATGGCGGTTCTCACGCCGAGGTTGGTCTCCCACATTTTGCAGATGGCTTCGGCGATCTGACCGTGATTGAAGCCCGTATTGAACAGCACCTCGACGACGGGGAAGTTCGACATGTCGGTAAAGCCCGCTTCAGCCAGCAGTTCCCTGGCGCGGGCGGGGTCGAAGCCGAGACCCGCCACCGTCGGATAGTTGGGGATTGAGCGGGGCGGGATGAAGGTGTCGGCCGGCAGGTTCCCGCGGCGTATGACGCGATCGACCAGTTGCTGCTTGTCGACCGCCAGGGCGAAGGCCTGACGGACGCGTCGGTCGTGCCACGGGTTGTCCGTGCCGTCGGGCAGCTTGGGCTCGCAGTTAAAGTTGTAGAAGTAAGTGCCGAAGGCGGGGAACGCGTGGATGTCGCGGCGCGTCGGTGTGTTGCCGCGACGGCTGTTCGGGTCGTTCAAGGCGCCGGGCAGCGGCGACGCCGAGCGGCGGATCAGTTCGGGGGCGTAGTCCATATCGAGGCTGCTGAGCCAATCAACCGCGCCGGCGGAGTACATCAGCCAAGCGGTGTTGGCGTCCTCCACGTCGAGCATCTGGATGGTGCTCAGCTTGACGGCCTGGTGGTCCCAGTAGTGGGGGTTTCGTTCGAGCTTGATAGAGCGGCGGAAGAGCCACTCGGTCATCACGAAGGGCCCGTTGAAGTGCGTGTTGTACGGCTTGGTCCACTGCTCGTCGTAGTAGATCAGACCTGTGTCGCCTATGACCTTGAACCGTTCGACGCTTTGGCGATGCACGGGCAGGAAGATGCTGAAGGCACAGAGATCGAGGAAATAGGCCACCGGCCGTTCGAGCGTGACGCGCAGTGTCTTTGCGTCGATCGCGTCGATGCCGACCTTCTGCCAGCGCACATCGGCTTCTCGCAGGTGCATGTCTCGCTCGGCGGTGCGTTGGTTGGCCGGCAAATGGCTGATGCGCTCGACGTTCTCGTATCGCCAGGCGACGTACGCTTGGACACCTTCGATGAGATTGAAGAAGAAGGCGTAATCGGCGCTGGTTCCCGGTTCGACGGCGCGGCGCCAGGCGTATGCGAAGTCGTGGGCGGTTACCGGGTCGCCGTTGCTCCAGCGTGCGTCCGGGCGGATGCGGAAGGTGTAGGTTTGTCCGTCCGGAGAGATCTCGGCCGGCAGCGAGGTGGCCGGGATCGGCTCGGTGGTGACCGGATGATAGCTGTAGAGCCCTTCCCACACGGTCAGGGCGAGCCGGATGTCCTGCATCCAGCTCATCGCGGCTGGGTCGAGGGTGGCGATCGTGCCGCGATTGACGAAGACGAAGTCGGCGCGCGGGTGCTTGACGGCTGCTCCGGCGAGCAGCCACGTCAGCGCCAATGCCGCAACGACGACAGTCACCACGTATTTGGCCATGGTTCGTCGACCTGCGCGGGTCTGGCGGTCGGGTCGGACGATCACCGCACGGTTGCAGCCGACCGATCCACGCTCGAGTAAGTTCGTCAGGACGCCGGCTGGGTGGTTGCAGGCTTCTCGCCGAGCGGCGCGAGACCCGCCCCACGGGGCAGCTGGAAGGTCTGATTCAGCAGCCCCTCCTGCTGGGGTGAGCCAATCCACTTGATCAACTCGGCTCGCGCCTGGTCGAGTTCACCTGCTTTGAGCCTCGCCAGCACGTCAGGCATGGTTGTCGCCGTGCCGGTTGCCCGGACAGCCTGGCGCAGCGTCGCTTCGGCCTGCTCGATCAGCAAAGCGTCGATGCGCCGCGCGGGCGACTCGGCGTCCTCCTGGGCGAACCGTCGCAGAGCGTGATAGAGGATCTGAGCCACCGGCTGAATCGCTTGCCGCCTGGCATCGTCATCAACCTGCCCCATCAGTCCGGCCAGCACCTGCATTCCTGCCACTTCGGCTTCGACGGGTGCACGCTCCTGCGCCGCGTGCCACTTGATTCGGGCGTTGAGCACCGACAGGGTTGCCCGGTACGCCTGCTCCAGCAAGGCGGCGCTGGCGGCCACGTCGCGCAGATTCATGGCCTTGTACATCTGCTTCGCGGCCACCGCGTTGGTCTCGCTGCCGGCGGCCTTCTGGAGATCGGCGAGCACGCCGGTGACTTGGGGACCGGCGGACACGTCCCGTCGCAGGTCCGCCAGCCCCGTTGCCGCCCAGAAGCGGGCCACGGCGTACGGCGAGCCGAGCATCCGTCGAAAGGTAGGGATCATCGGCGCGGTCGCCTGCCTGGCCAGGAACATCGACATCATGAGCACGGCTTGAGGTTCGGTATCCGGCTGAGTCAGGGGGGGGAGAAACGCCTGAGCGCACTGCTCGAGGAACGCGGCCTGAAAGACGGCAGTGCCGCCGGTATATGCATCCGTAAACACCTTGGCTGCCTGACGCGCCTCGCGGGCATCTTCGGCATCGAGCAGATCGGGTAATTGCTGCTGGACCCATCGCTGGATGGTCTGGATCTGATCGGCGCTTAAGTTTGTCGCGGCTTTGAGTCGGGCAAACTCGGTATCCTGGGCAAGGGCCCACGGTACCGGCCCGCCGGCGATCAACACAACTGCGATGACACCCGGTCGCCACGCTCCGGGCCGATGTCGGCGACGTCTGAACTCGGTGGCTTGTTGCACTAGCGGCTCTCCGAAGCCTCAGTTTTGATCTCGTGTGCGCAAACGCAACCGTAAGCGAACCCGCGCCGTTCACGCGGCGCCACGGCAAAAACGCTATCACCCCGCTGTGGGCATGTCAAGCGCAGCGACCGGCCATGCAGGCCCGCGCAGGTGCGGGCCGTAGCACGCTGTGTCGGGCAGAAAGCACGAGACGCACCGCCTCGGCGCGCCGGCGGGCAGACCGGTCGGCCCGGGCTCATTGACGAGCCGTGGGTGTGCAGCTATCGTGCTTGGCACGGGGCCGAAGATGATCCAGGGAGTAGACTATGGCGGAGACGGAAGGTCCGACTCAGGAGCGGTCATGCGGGGTCGCCCTGGTCACCGGGTCGGCGAGGGGCATCGGGCGGGGCATCGCGCTCGAACTGGCCGGGGTCGGGTATGACGTAGGCATCGATGATGTGGGGATTGACGCGGCGCAGACGGACGAGGGAGCCGGCGAGGTCAGGATCCAGGTCCAGCGGCGGGGGCGTCGGGCGGTCGTCGTCGACGCGGACGTCTCCAACGGCGGAGACCGAGAGCGGCTGCTGGCCACGGTGACCGAGCAGTTGGGCCCGGTCGATCTGCTGGTGAACAACGCGGGCGTGGCGCCACGCCGGCGGTTGGATATCCTCGAAACCTCCGAAGAGAGCTACGATCGGCTGATGGGCATCAACCTGCGAGGGCCTTTCTTCCTGACGCAACTGGTCGCCCGGCAGATGGTCGAGCGGCGAGAGCAAGGCCAGGAAGGCCGGATGGCGATCGTGTTTATCTCGTCGGTCTCGGCGTACGCCTCCAGTCCCTCGCGCGGGGAGTACTGTCTGAGCAAGGCGGGGGTGAGCATGGCGCGGGCGTTGTTCTCCGATCGCCTGTCGGGCCACGACATAGGCGTATACGAGATCCGTCCGGGCATCATCGACACGGCCATGACCGCGGTGGTCAAGAGCAAGTACGACAAACTGATCGCCGAGGGCCTGCTGCCGCAGAAGCGGTGGGGTACGCCTCAGGACGTCGGCAAGGCGGTGGCCGCCATCGCCATGGGCTATCTGGACTATTCGACGGGACAGGTTATCGAGGTGGGCGGCGGTTTTGGGCTGCGGAGGCTCTAAACATGATACCACAAAGCAGAATTCAAGTGGGCAAGTTATCGCTTCCGGTCTACTCGCTGAATACGCTGGTGGTCGGCAGCGGTGCAGCGGGCCTGAATTGTGCCGACCACCTGGTGCGATACATGGAGCAGTCGGGCCTGTCCGACGCTTCCGATCGTGTAGCCGTCGTCACGGACCGGTTCGGCGCGGGCACCAGTCACAACAGCGGGTCGGACAAACAGACGTACTATCGGTTGGGCGTGTGCGGAGATACGTCGGATACGCCCCTCGACCTGGCCCACACACTCGCCGACGGGGGGTGCATGCACGGCGACATCGCCCTGTGCGAAGCCGAGAACTCGGCCAGGGAGTTCTACCACCTCGTGGAGAACGGCGTCCCGTTCCCGCACGACGGTCGAGGCATGTTCGTCGGCTACAAGACGGATCACGATCCTCGCCAACGGGCGACCTCGGCCGGACCGTGGACCAGTCGCTACATGGTGCGATGTGCGGCTGAGCAGCTTACGCGCCATGGCGTAACGATCTTCGAAGGACACGAACTTGTGGCGCTGTTGACGGCGCCCTATGACGGATCGGGCATTGACGGGCAGGAGAGCGTGTCGCGCCGCTGTATCGGCGCGCTGACGGTCGACCGATCGGCGGCGGGCGAATCCGGATACGGCCTGACGGTCTGGAACTGCCGGAACGTGGTCGTCGGCACGGGCGGCCCGGGCGCGATGTACCAGGTCAGCGTTTATCCGCACGGGCAAATGGGCTCGCACGGGCTGCTGTTCGAGATCGGTTGCGTGGCCCACAATCTCACTGAGTCGCAGTTCGGCCTGGCCAGCATTAACCCCCGTTGGAACGTGTCCGGGACGTACCAGCAGGTGATCCCCAACTACTTCAGTACGGACGCCTCGGGCGGCGACAAACAGTTCTTTATGAATCGGTTCTTTGCAGACGGACTCGGCTCGCCCGAAGAGGCGATGCGGCAACTGGCGTCGAGTGTTTTTCTGAAGGGATACCAGTGGCCCTTTGACCCCGACCGGTGCGTGAAGTTTGGCAGCAGTCTGATCGACCTGGCGGTGCATAGCGAGGTCGCCCAGGGCCGACGTGTGTTCATGGATTTCCTGAACAACTTGGTGGCGGAAGAAGGACTGGCGGAGTTCCGCCTTGACAATCTCGGCTCGGAGGCGACGCAATACCTGGAGCGCAGCCGCGCGTTGCAGGCGCGCCCTATCGATCGCCTGGCCCATATGAATCAGCCGAGCATCGACCTGTATGCCGAGTTGGGCCTGGACATCACCACCGAGCCGCTGGAGGTTGCGATTTGCAACCAACACTCCAACGGGGGGTTTAAGGTCAACCGTTGGTGGGAGACCAACGTCCATCGGCTTTTCTGCGTTGGAGAACTGGCCGGCACCCACGGGGTGAAACGTCCGGGCGGCTCGGCCCTGAACGCCACGCAGGTGGGCGGATTGCGGGCCGCACAGTACATCGCCCACCGCCTGGCGGATGACGCTCCAGCAGCCGACGCCTTTGCCACAGGCGCTCAGCAGCAGATTCGTGCGACGATCGATCGAGCCGAGCGGCTACTGACTCTTGCCGAGTCGGCTGGAAAAACCCCCAAGCAGGTGGAAGACGAAATCGGTCAACGCATGAGCGAGAAGGGCGGGTTCCTGCGGTCGGAGCGAGGGCTGGACGAGGGGATCAACCAGGCCGAGCAACTCTACCACCAGTTGAAACAGAATGGCGTGAAGCTGGACAAGCCAGAGCAGTGGCCCAAGGCGCTGCGAGCCGAGCACATGTGCCTGGCGCATTGGGGGTTCCTTGTAGCCATGCGAGAGCGCATCGAGCGAGGCGGCGGGTCGCGCGGCTCGCATCTGATACTCGATCCCATGGGTACGCTGATTCATCCGCTACTGCCGCAGTGGCGCTTCCGCCCGGAGGACAAAGCGCTGCGTGGTGTGGTGCTGGAGGTACGGTGGGGTGATGATGAGCGGTTCCATTTCTCGGTCCGATCGGTCCGTCCGGTTCCGCACGCCGACGCCTGGTTCGAGAATACGTGGAGCGCCTATCGTAGCGGAGCGATCTATCAGGATTGATTGCCGGTGAAGCAGCCGGCATGAGCCCGGACGCGATGAACCTTTACACACGAACCGGTGACGACGGGTCGACGCAACTGGGCGACGGGTCGCGGGTGCGCAAGGACGATCCGCGCCTGATCGCGCTGGGCACGGTGGACGAGCTTAACGCTCACGTGGGCCTGGCGGCGGTTGCCTGCGCGGACGCGTCTTTGCTCGAACAGCTCCGACAGGTGCAGCGCGAGCTGTTCGGCATCGGCTCGCTTTTGGCCCAACCTTCGGGCGAGTCGCCTGTGGGGATCACGCACGAGCAGATCCAACGACTGGAGGAATGGATCGACGAGAGCCAAGCCCGGCTGCCATCGTTGGATCGGTTTGTCCTGCCCGGCGAAAGCGAACTGGGGGCCAGGCTGCACGTCGCCCGGACGGTCTGCCGTCGCGCCGAGCGGACGGTGATCGCCACAGCGTTGCTGAACCGCGTCCCGCACATGGTTATCGTATATCTGAATCGCCTGGCCGATCTGCTGTTCTCCTGGGCCCGGCTGGGCGACCATCTTGCGGGCCGTCAGGACGTTCCCTGGCGGGGGGCCTAGTGTCTCGCAGGACGTGTCTCCAGGAGGGGCTCTCCATCTCGTCGCCAAACCATCTTTTGACCGTGATGAGCCTGGGGCTGGCGAACCCCGCACTGGTGTATTAGGCTGTCTCGCCGATGGTGCTGCGGGGATGGAACATGCCCTCGCACACGTTTGGCGCGGATACCGGTTGCAGAGGCTCTCGAACAGGAGTGTGTCTCATGTTGCGCTGTATGCATTCACAAGTATCGAGGATGGGTCTTTCGTTCGCCGCCATAATACTAGGGGCGTGGCTTGCCGCGCCGAGCGGGGCAGCGGCTGGTGATCCGACGGAGCGGGCCGTTTCTACCTGGCCGCCCAAGGGCGAAGCGGTTCGCCTGCCGGTCACGCGCGATACCTGGTTCGGCACGCTCAACAAGGAAAACGTGGGCAACAACGGCGGCGCCAGCCAGATGAAGCTGAAGGGTCAGCAGGAGTATTCGCTCTTCGATGTGGACGTCGCCGGTCTGAAGGGCAAGCTGGTGACCGGGGCGCTGTGGCACGTGCGTTGTGCCAGCCTGGAGCAGCCCCTGCTGCGCGTGAGCGTGTCGAGCGTGGCCTCGCCGTGGGTGGAGGGTACCTCGTCGGGGTACAAGGCGCAGGAAGGCAGCGCCTGCTACAAACAGGCCGAGCTGGGCAAACGCGATTGGACGTTTCCCGGCAGCACGTTCATGGAGGCGTGCTTCGGCCGGGGTCACACCGTCTGGCGGTTCGCCGACGCCACGCGACCCGACGAGAAGGGATGGCAGACGATCGCCGTCGAGCCCGACGTCGTGGCGGCCCGTGTGGCCGGGCTGAGTGAGGGCTTTGCCGTCGCCGACGACGTGGGCAACGTTTGGTCCTACAAGGACGACAAGTTCACCTGGACCTATTTCCCCAACCGCTTCATCTACAGCCACGAGCAAAGCGCATCGGCGCCCTGGCTGGAAGTATGGACCGACGGCGAGGACCACGAGGCGCCCGAGGCGGTGACGGACGTCGCGGCGTCGACAGAGGGGCTGCCGGCTGGCGAGGCGCTGGTAACCTGGGTGACCCCCGCCGACAAAGGTGGCGGCAAGACGCTGGGCTTCAACGTGACCTACAAGGTCGGTGATCAGTCCAAGCCGATGCCCCGCTACCTGGTTCCGATGGCCGGCAAGCCGGGCGAGCAGGTACGTATGCACATCGTGGACCTGCCCTTCAAGCCGGGTGAGTCGGTCGAGGTAACGGTAAGCGCCGTCGACAGTGCCGGCAACGTGGGCGCGCCGGTGACCAAGACGGTGAAGCTGTCAGCCACGCCCAGAGTCTTCAACATAGCCGAGACCGACGTCAAGCCGTTCCCGTCGTCGCAGGAACTGCCCGAGGTGGGCGGGCTGAAGGTCGCGGTGGTCGATCTACTCGACAAGGTCCATCCGACAACCGGCAAGATGATTCCCAAGCACCCGGACGGCTATCTTGGTGGCAACCATATCTGGTCGGCAGGGCAGAAGCTTGTTCGCCTCCAGGCTGCACGCAATGAGGCCGTCTGCTTTCAGGTCAACCTGGCCGGTAAGAGCCGGGGCGTGGGGCTGGAACTTGCGTTCCCCGATCAGCCGCAACTCCAGACTCGCGTCATGCGGTTTGACTACACGGGTACGTCGGCCGGCCCGCTGCCCGACGCGCTGCTGCCTTTGGGCGGGAAACTCGCGATCCCCAACCCCGGCGATCCGGAGGCGGCCGGGCAGAAGAACGCTTCGGTGCTCTGCGAAATCTACGTTCCGCACAACGTGGAGGCCGGCAAGAAGAGCGGCACGCTGACGATCACCTCGGGTGGTCAGTCGCTGTCGGTGGCCGTGGACCTGACGGTGTGGGACTTCACGCTGCCCAACAAGCTCTCGTTCGTGCCCGAGATGAACGCCTATGGTACGGTCACGCCGAAGGGACGTGGTCTCGACTACTACCGACTGGCCCACGAGCATCGCTGCTGTCTGAACCGGCTTTACTACGGTTGGGCCGGCGACGTGGCCATGGCGCCCGAGCGAAAGGGAACCAGGCTCGACTGGGCGGGCTGGGCCAAGTCGTTTGGCCCGCTGTTGGACGGGTCGGCGTTCAAGGGCCTGCCGCGCGACAGCGAGCCGGTGGACGTCTTCTATCTGCCGTTCAATGAGAATTGGCCGGTCAATATTCACAAGCACTACCGCAAGAGTTACTGGCCCGAGGATGCGCTCGACAGGGCCTACAAGGTCGCCCTGAAGAAGGAGTTCGCTACGTTTGCCAAGTTCTGCAACAAGCAGGGCTGGTACGACACGATCCTGGAATTCTACCTGAACAACAAGGTCTACTACAAACAGGGCGAAGGCTGGATGGGATCGGCTGCACCGTGGATCTTCGATGAGCCGGTCAACACGCAGGACTTCTGGGCACTGCGTTGGTACGGACTGCTTTTCCATCAGGCGATCCGCCCGGTGGTGGGGCAGGCCAAGCTGTGGTATCGCGGCGACATATCGTATAGCCCGTACGAACGCGACATGTTCTGGGGCGTGATGGACCTGGAGTGCCTCGGCGGCGGCAGCGACCTCAAGGCGCGGCTGGAGCACGACGAACACGCACTGTGGCGCAAGGCCTATTTCACCGAGTACGGATCGGCCAACAACCCGGCCTCACCCAACACGCAGCCGGCCAGTTGGTGTCTCGTGGCGTGGAGCCGTGGCGGCGTGGGTGTGCTGCCGTGGCAAACGATCGCGAAGCCCGGGGCGTGGCAGAAGGGCGAGCAGACCGGCCTGTTCTACGCCAACAGCAAGGGTGTCTTCCCGTCGGTTCGTCTCAAGGCCTTCCGCCGGGGCCAGCAGGACGTGGAGTACCTGACGTTACTGGGTACGGCGTATGACGCGCCTCAGCCTGCCGTTGCGGCGGGCATGCAGCAGATCGTGGATCTGCGCGGGCGAGTCCACAAGACCAGCGAAACCGATGCCGGCACGCTGCGGTTTGGCCGGGCCGATCCGGCAAGCCTGTGGAGCCTGCGCTGTCGAGTGGGCAAGATGGTCTCCGCCAAAAAACCCGCCTATCAGCGATGCGCTCGGCCGATGCCGTCACCCGAAGTGGACCTCGATCGTCTGCCGGATCTGGGATACGTGACCGTGGCGCCGAAGGTGGCGCCGGTCACGCCTGAGTAGTCCTGCTGATTGCATTTTCACGCGCCCGGCCTGCGATCGGGCAGGCGGACGCCCGCCCAACAGGGAGTATGCACAGTGCCGCTGAAGATCGCCTTCATCGGAGCCGGCAGCGTCGGGTTCACACGCAAGCTCTGCCGCGACATCCTGGCTGTACCGGAACTGGCTGACGTGCACTTCGCGTTCACGGATATCAGCAAACGCAACCTGGATATGGTTACGCAGCTTTGTCGCAAGGATATTCGAGCCAGCAAGCTGCCCGCCAAGCTGACGTCCACGCTCGACCGCCGCCGTGCCCTGGCCGACGCCCGGTACGTGTTCAACGTGGCGCGCATCGGCGGGCTCGACGCGTTTGCCCTCGATATCGATGTCCCGCTCAAGTACGGGGTCGATCAGTGTGTGGGCGACACGCTCGCGCCGGGGGGCATCATGTATGGCCAGCGGAGCATCCCGTGCGTGTTGGATTTCTGTAAGGATATGGGCGAGGTGTCGGCCGACGACGTGCTGTTTCTCAACTACGCCAACCCCAACGCCATGAACACCTGGGCGGCCATCGAGTATGGCAAGGTCAATACGATCGGCCTGTGCCACGGTGTACGCGGCGGTTGGCAGCAGATCGCCAACGTGCTGGGCGCCGAGCGCATCGAAGACGTCGACATCATCTGCGCGGGCATCAATCATCAGACGTGGTACCTCCAGATTATCTACAAAGGGCGGAAGATCGACAGCCGGGAGTTGCTCGCCGCCTTCGAGCGCCACCCGGTCTACAGCAAGACCGAGAAGATTCGCATCGACGTACTCCGTCGCTTCGGCTACTACAGCACCGAATCCAACGGACATCTATCCGAGTATGTGCCCTGGTACCGCAAACGTCCCAAGGAGATACGGCGATGGATCGATCTTTCGAGCTGGATCCACGGTGAGACCGGTGGGTACTTGCGCGTGTGCACCGAGCAACGCAACTGGTTCAAGAGCGATTTCGCCAAGGAACTGGCAGCCGACGACGAGCCTATCGGCGCGGCCCAACGCGGGCACGAGCACGGCAGCTATATCATCGAATCGCTTGAGACGGGGCGCTGCTACCGAGGGCACTTCAACGTCCGCAACAACGGCTGCATCCCGAATCTGCCGGACGACTGCGTTGTGGA
>Ga0272441_10014425_pt1 | contig 11215 bp, 23 predicted proteins | sample SSMProp6N_FD_193582 | JGI IMG/M metagenome (GOLD analysis project Ga0272441, IMG submission 193582) | Marine sediment archaeal communities from Little Sippewissett salt marsh, Falmouth, MA, United States - SSM-Prop-6N | ecosystem: Environmental > Aquatic > Marine > Wetlands > Sediment ... | reverse complement strand
GATCATATCCTTGCTCCTCTCAGGGTGGGTAAGATTTCCCCACCATATTAGGAATCCGGTCTCGCGCCGGTTCCAGCGATGGTTCATAAGACTTAGGTTTATCAATCAAAAGAGGCTCCCACTCGCTATGTGATGTATAGTGTATACGTGTGAATGTAATAGTGTGCTGCGTATATGTAGGGGATACAATATATGAAGGTTAAGTGGAGTGTATAGCGATATGGTGAGTCCACTCGCTCACTGGGATACCCATGCTCAGCTCTGAAGAGGGTGTACATACGTACACCGACCGATGTGCGGCTCGTCATACACCCACTGGGCGCCGTATTTGGCGGCTCTCTTTGCGTACCATAATGGGATTATTGCAGGAATCAGCATTCAGGCGGTCCATTGTCATGGGTCCGCTTGAGCTGGTTGTGTATACCCGGGCGACGGCCGGTTTTGGCGGGCAAGTGTAAAGAGGGCAGGCCGGCGGCGGAGCAACCGCCGGCACACCCAATAAACATATGGGGGGAGTGAGTGCGTACTTACAGCTCCACTGTAGATGCGGAGGCATCGTGAGGACTCCACCTAACTGGCTGAGTATATTTTAAGTGTGTCGGCCGGGGCCCCTACCCCGGCCTCTCTATAATGGGTCCCGCTGTAGATGCGGAGTGTGTAAAAAAGAAGCACGAGGCAGCTGAATGCCGCCCCGTGCTTTATGACCTGGTCAGGGTTTGGAGACGACTACTCGAGCGGGTCGTCGTCGCCGGTGGAGCTCTCGTCTTCGACGGTCACGGGTTCGGAAGGCGTGAAGATAGCCCCGAACGTGGCCGTTTCTTCAGCTTTGCCCTTGGGGAGCAGCTGGCCCTTGGAGATGCCTGCTGCACGATCGGTTTCTCGGGTCTCGAAGCCCACCTCCGGGTTCTCCCGGAAGTAGTCGCAGATGGACCTGGGCAGGGTACCATCGACTTGCACGATGTCCTTCCAGTTCTTGAGCCATTCTGCTTTGTTGCCCGTTACCCAAGGCGGAGCTTTCGTCGGGGCAGGGTGAATGTTGCTGTACTGGCCTTGCTGAGCTGTCACCAGCTCGTACAGGAACGGGCTGCCCGTCTTGGTCGTCTTCCCCACGCCCAGCAACAGCTTGAAGGTCTTGTTGCCGGCCGTGATCATCAGGCGACCGATTGACTCGGATTTGCCGTTGGAACTGATCTTCGGCCCATTCTTGTTGAGCCAGAAGTACATGTTCGGCAATCCGGTCGTTTCGTTCATGTCTACCGCGCACTCTTTCATCACGTCGTGTGCGGGCTGCTCTTCGGTTTTGTTGACGCGTCGTTTCATTTGGTTCCTCCTGTTGTTGTTTGTTGTTGGCCCCTGACCGAGCCACTTATGAATGCGGGGTGCCGCGGTTCAGTGCACCCTTTTGAACTTGGCACATACCTTGTCGATTGGGTCTTCGATGAATAGATATGTGGCGAATATCAGGGAACCGCATATGTTCGCCAGGCCGCTGAGCATTCCCATCCCGATAAATTGTAGGAGCACTCTGCTCAATAGATAATTGGCGATTGCTCCGAGAAGTTTGTATCGTCTGATGGCTGCTCTAAGCGGTATCTTCCACCGCCATACTTTTACTTCCATCGGTATTGACCTGTACAGCCCAATCGAGAGACCTGCACAGCCCACCGTCAGAAGTATTGCGAATGTTGTCCACATGGTGGCCCTCCTTCCGGGGGCTCACTCCCCATAGTTCATGTGGTTGCTTCCGCTGGTTTCTCAACCTTGCTGGTGACCTTCTCGGTCTCCTGCTTGCGGACCTTGCCGACGACGTACGCGACGCCCGTCAGGGCGGCGAGGACGGAGCCGATGATGATCAGTATCTTTTTCATGAGGCTTTCACCTCCCCCTTCTTGTTGATGCGGCTGATGGCCTTGTTGGCTTCGGTGCACGCTCCGTGAACCGCTGCTTTGACCACACGGGTCGACTGCTGGGCACCTTCGATGGCAGCTTTCCCCATGTCCTTTGCGACCGGGATGGCCTCTTTCGCCATGGCTTTCACGGCGGAGCCCATTACCTGGTAGCCGAGCTTGATGGTGTTGATGATGTTTTTCATCGTGGTATCACCTCCTTCAACTCGCTAGAAATGCGAGGAATTCCCAGATGATACTGAAGGTGTAGCGTACTAAGCCGATGACGCCGAGGAATACCGCCACTGCCGGTCCGTACAGTATCAGTGAGAATATGACCAGTACTGCTACGACGGCAACGATGTCGAGGATGCTCCATATGTCATTCAAGGGTCACCTCCCTTCAGGATACGGCGAACATGAACATGTCACGGATTATCTGCAACATGGCCAGCGCCGTTTCACACATTATCAGGAATACGTCCCTGACGTATACGAAGAGGGGACTGAACTGGTAGAGAGCTACTATCAGGATCAGCCCGATGGAGGTTAGGATGAGTCCTCTGAGGTTATTCATCGGACACCTCCAGAGTCTCCAGCTCTTTGAGCGTGGGCACCTTGCCCGTCTTGATGCCTTCGGGCAGGTGTGCGTTGTTGGCGTCGAGATCCTGGAAGTGCAGGTGTATCACGTCGTCTGCTTTGAAGGCGGCGATGATACCCGCGTATCCCCCGGTGTTCGAGAACAACCAGGCTACCCGTGCCTTCTTGTCCCGTACGAGCTTGGCCCACACACTCTTCTTGTGAGGGTTTTGCTCTACTGCCTTGTAGCTCTTGCCCTGGGCATACTTCAGCCCCGATTGATAGAAGACCTTGCCCAGCCTGGCGAGCCGTCCATGCTTATGGATGGCGAGCAGGATGTCTCGGACGTTGGTTTTCGTGAGTTTCTTCATGCGCTCCCCCTTGGTTAGGTTGAGATCCAGTTTATCAGGTCGTCAGGGACTTGACTCACGTCCCGGACTTCCATGTCTGTTACTGAGAGTTGCTGGGTTGCACAGAGGATACGGATGCTCTGCTTGGCGCGTATCTTGGCACGCAGGGCACATCCTGCCCATACGATGTCGGTGTAGTGTACTTGCTCTTTGGGCACGAGTAGTCCCTCTACTTTGTATGCCATCTTGACGTCGAAGTAATGCATGTGTGCCTCCTGTAGATTATGATTGCAAGGCTGTGAGTCTCGGTTGCGGGTTACTGACGGATGTCCCGTCGAGGCCCTTACACTGGAGATGGCTCCAGACCGAGGTCCCTCCCAGCACTAGTAATGCGGTGTTTCTTCAGCCGACAACCACAGTGGCTCGATGCCTTGTTTCTCCAGGCGGCTTCGAACCTGTGTGATTGCATCCTGTTTGTCGGCTGCATGTACTACTTTGTCATCATGGACGTTCTTCCCGTCCTTGTCGTGGTACATGTAGCTCACTTGGAAATGGCGCATGGTATCACCTCCACTAATAATGCGGAGAAATGAGCAAACGGTGGCGGGGCACACACCTCACACACACCAGCTCACAAGGAGGTAGGGGTTCTGGCAAACCCACTAATGATGCGGGAGTGCACAGATGAGATAGGGGGAATCAGTTGGGGGGAGAGGCGATGCTTTTATTGTGCGGTGCCCCTAGGGCTAATCGGCTTGTCGAATGCTATTTGGACAGGCTAGGTAATGAGCCCGCCTGCCCGGGTACTATTTACACAGATTGTGTACCCTTTCAGTACCTCCTTTCTTCCTCAGGATGATCGTGCGAGCCATGTTCCGGCCGATACCACCCAGCTTGAGCTTCTTGCTCACAACGCCATGCTCCAGGCCGAGTGAGTCTTCGAAATCGTTGACCCGCTTGTCGAATGCCAGCTCATCCTTAGCCAACCAGAGGAGCCACCGGCGATTCAGGATCCGCACGGCAGCGCCCATATACTCAGGTGGGAATACGAACATACCACCATACAGGCCCTTGCTCCTCCGGCTCTCATAGGCCATCAACACGATCAGCATGAGCACCTTGACTTCATCGAGTGTCCATCCGCGTGCCTTGCTCTTCTCGTGGATGTGCACAGCAAGATCCTCGCTCATCTTATTGACCCTCTGCTGAGCTGTGGTCTGGTTACCACCAGTGTCACGTGTCCATCCCCACGCGTTCAGGATATCGATGATGAACCCTCCATCGATCCTGTCGTGGCGAATAGGATCCCAACCCATCATTCTCGCCACATCGCCTGCTCCTGTCTTGTTACTGAGGAACTCCTTCGCCAGGAGGTGGATGTTATTCTTCGTCTTCGGCACCTCGATACCTGCCAGCTCCTCGAGGATCACACGAACGAGAGGAATCGGGATCTCCACGTCGGACTTTCCGATCTTCTTCAGGATCTTGTTGCGATCGATGAAGAGCTCGCCATCCTTCGTCTCACCGATCACGGCCCTGAGCTTGCGGATCTCCTTGACCACCGGATGTTTCTTCCCGATGATCGCAACTCCAGGATGCTCGTCGAACATGGACTGTGGCACTCCCTTCGTGGTTCCGAGCCCGGTGAGCAGAGTGTGACTCAGGCTTCGTGCAGTGACTTCGATCCCTGTCTCCTCCACGAACGCCTTCATAGACTCTTTCACATCGATCTCGTTCCCCACATCGTTCTTCAGTCCCTCGACCGCGGGTTGGATCATCTTGTGCTCCATGATCCTCACCGCATCCATCGTGGCTTCGTCGTGCTTGATGCCCTGACGATGGACAGCTTCCTCCGCAGCGTCCCTCTTTCTGAACTTCTGACCGATCCCACTGTTACCACCGATACCACTAGCAGCGGATACCAGATCAGAGATCAGCCTTCCGAAGTGACCTCCCCGCATCTGCCGGGCATGTGGCATGAACTTCACCCAGCTCTTCGTCTTCACTTCATCAGGGAACTCCCTCGTCCGGATCATCCCGGTATGTCTGGTCGCATGAGCCACGAACTTATCGCCATCGAAATCCAACAGGAAACGAAGCCTGTCGGATACATGGCCACTCACTGCGATACCATCCATGCTCGTGATGATGTGGATGGGCCAGCTCGCCGCGCCATCAGAATACATCGGGTATCTGACGACATTCATCATGTCCCCGACCTTGAGGTCCAGATCGTCTGCGTTCCTTCTCGCGACTGCAAGTGTGTTCTTCGGCAGCCCGAAGTGAGGATAGATGAACTGGATCGTGCCTGGCATCTCAGGCCTGGCAGCGCGCTTCCTGACCAGCGGTACGATCAGGCGTTCGATCTTGGTTCTGGCTGTACCGAAGTCAGGCCCGCACTCCTTGACGATGTTACTCATCCTCTGTGCAGTTACAGTCACTGCCACGTCCTCGGGATCCTCATCGTTGTCGATGGTGAGCTTCTCCAGCCACAGCCCGAGCGTCTTGGGATCCTTGAACGCGTCCCTCATGTTCCGGGCATGGCTACGGGCGATCTCCAGCACCGCTTTCTCACCTTCGGGTGTGAACAGGGCTCTGATGCCCCAGGTGTCCGTGAGTCTGATGAATCGCCGCCGTTGGGTCGAGCTATCATCATGATAGAACATTGTCATCATCATCTCCTTGATGACGCCGTCCAGATTCGCGAACTTGACCGTATTGTCAGTAGCGAATTCTCCTCCGTGCTCCACGTGTTTCAGGATCTTGTTCATGATGTCCCGCTCCACGCCGAACTTGATGAAGAAGTCGTGGAATGACTTGATCCACTGCTCATCAGCCTGAAGTACCAGGCCTTTGTTGATGGCAGCGACACCATCACCACGATCACCAATTCCGATGATCTTGGCGATAGCATTCTTCGGGATCTTCATACCGGCCATCCCGCCCGTCCTGGTAAATCCGCAGCCATCCATCAGGTTGCCGAACATCTCACCAGGCGCGACCAGTACCTTCTTCTCCACCTTCCGTTCTGACTTGATGGGCTGACCCGCATACATCGCCTCCTTGATCTCCTTCGTATCAACGAGAGGCACCTTCAGCCCGAACGTCTCCTTGAACAGATCCCCATACTTCATTCCCTTGATCAGCGGGAACAAGAACCCATGTAACTTTCCGGGGATCTTCCTGTTAGTCTTCGCGATGGGCATGGGATAGAATCCCTTCGCGACCATCCCATGGAGCATCTTCCACAGCTCCACCTGAGCGATCTCCTGTTCTTCCGGGGACCCACCCAGGCCTCTCATGATGCTCTTCTTGAACACCCTCAGCATCACGACCTCGGCCTTCTCTGCCATCATGGCATGAAGCCCAGTGATCGTGACCTTGTCGTCCGTCCTCCACACGGCCACCTCCTTGCGGTCGTGCTTCGGCTCGCGGCTCTGCTCCTTCTCCACCGCTTTGCATACATCAACAAAGTGACGGATGAACCAGCGCCGCGCATTACCGAGATGCTTCAGCATCTTACCCATAACCGGTACCTCCTTTTTAAGATTTGCCAGTTTCCCTACCTGTCTCATGCTACCCCTCCTCTTTCTTTATTCCCAGCTCTAGCTGAGCCGGTTTCGGGAAGGACACGTGATACTGTGCCCTTCGGTTAACGTCATTGGCGCACTTCTTGTACAAGAAGCGAGACCGCGCCTCCTTCTCGCTCCTGGCCCACATCGTAGGTGACGAGTCGTGGGCCATACCCTCCCGGTCAACGTACCGGACCTGCATCGTGAACTTAACCCAGGGTTTCGGCATCTCACTCTCCTCCTTTCTTCACACGTACCTTGTGTCTGAAGGCGATCTGATTGCAGTACGCATCGCTGACCTCCGTCATGCAGATACTACCGGAGACCATCGCACCGAAGACCTCCCTCAGCCGCTCCAGATCCTTGCAGTCAACCTCGAGGAGCGGCATCTTGACGTTCCCTTGCTCCATCACAATCGTCAATTTAGCTTTCATGTCCTCACCTCCTTCTTGGTAATTTCATCAGCTTCCTTCTCACTAATGTACGCCGGGCAGCTCCTGTAATTCTTAGGCTTACAGTTGTTGCACGGGTGCTCCTTCTGTCCTTCGAAGGAGATGTTATCCTTCCAAACGCATTTGTCTTTCATGTCCTCACCTCCTTAGTCTTCGACGCGCATCATCATGCTGTGCACGTCGTCGAGCTGCCGGTTCGTAGCAGACGCTATGGTCGCATTGCCGGTATCCAACGCAACCTTCTGCTTGTCGACCAAGTGGTAGTACATCTTGGTCAGCCTGCCCAGGATACTGTGCCTGGATTCACATCCGATGACTGCAGCCTGTGCCCGCATCATCAGCTCGTCTGTGAGCGCTACGCTCCAGCGCTCCACTGCCCAGATAGGAAGGCCCATCATGGGTAGTCTCCGCCTCAGCAGCGAGAGCCTGATCGTGCCCTCATTGTGGGGCTGCCGTGCCGCCCAGGTACGGATCTTGTCCGTTCCCTTGCGTGCGAGGAGCAGGAACTCCATCCTGATCTCCTCTGTCGTGAGTTTGGTAGCCATTGGCCACCTCCTTGTTTGATATAGCCAGCCATCGGGCCAGCTCTTGCCCATCCATGTCTGCTGCCAGCTACGATACGATGTACTTGACAGCTGCGATCACTGCCAGGATGGCGAACTTGATCTTGCCTTCCTGGATCAGTCGGGGTACGGATGCGATGCATATCCGTGCCCTTGCGGAGTTGAAGCTTTTCGGCATCTTCATAACGTCACCTCCTTTCGTAGCATGGTTCCCCTGCACGGTACCCAAGGTACCGCTCTTCTGCTTGTTCAGGGGTAATTCGCCCAGAGGTGGAATCGAACCTCCTCATGCAGCTTACGCATGAACCGTTCTGGGCGTCTCCTTACTGTCTTACATCCCGTGGTTACGTTCGAACTCGAGTGCGTCTTCTATCTCTTGCTCGAGCCTCTCTTCGGGATCATCGCTGTACTGCTTGACTGGGCGACTCAGGAACGACAGCGCACTGCCGATCCTGTCAGAGTGTTCATTGACGATCGCCAGTTGCTTCTCGTTGTGTGACACGTTGTATACGTATCGCCACAAGTCCTCCAGGTACTCCTCGAGCAGGCGGAGTTCCTTCACGCGATTCTCACACACGCATACGTGTGCCGTCCCGATGTGCGCCCAGCACATCACATCCAGCGGATTTGCTTGTTTGTTCTCGTACATGGTCTACCTCCAGTAATATCCTTCTGGTGGCAGCCACCGTATACTGGCAGCTGTTGCCACCAGTAAGGAGAAGGTACTAGACCCACACTACCCGTTGTAGTAGTCTCCTTTCGTATATGGGGAATCGAACCCCAAGCCCTCCTCAATGGAGAACTTGCTTGCTAACTCTCATCTGTTTGCCCAGGGAGGGATTCGAACCCTCGTACTACCCACTGTCGCCTGGGCGACCATACCTACGCTACGCAGATATCCGAGCTATCCGGATACGCACGCAGCGCCACGTACGCCACCATGCACCCACCCACTGTAGAGAAGCGGATGCTGCTGATGGCGTCTACACCATGGTGGTCTATGATGTAGCCTAGCTGTGTAAGGATGCTCATTGTGGAGCCTCCTACCTGTTGCTCACCAGCCATCTGACCGGTGTCCTGCTACTTCCCCTACGTCACTTACTTCCATGACGTAGGGCGGTTCCCCCGCGCGGTACCCACGGTACCCCACACCCCATTTGCCAGGAGAGGACTCGAACCTCTCTGTGTGCCACTCTGGCGAGCTAGTTCTGTTGCCAGGCTAGCTGAACCCCGCTACCCTATGGTAGCAGTAGGTGCCCGAGGCTACTGGACCTCGACACCGTGGGAGTGTGCATATCCACACGCCTCACGGTACGAGGAGCAGTCGGCGTAGCACGCCACTACAAAGTTCGTAGCGGATGCCACATTGCCGGCCGCAACCAGCGCCTCAGCCACCTGGCGGATGAGGACATAGATGTCCGATCCACCGGTGATGGTGATCATTGAATCACCTCCTTTCCGTTAGCCTGATAGGGGAATCGAACCCCCACCTCATACTACGAGGCCACCATGTCAGGCGGAGACACTAGGCTAGTGTATCACCCAGTATCTCAGCTTGCTGCTGCTTGAGATGAAGGTCCATTGCCCCCTCCATCTCCTCTTGTACCTCCACTCTGATGCTCATCTCAGCGTGGATGTGCCTCAATGCCACACGTCTCTGTGCTGCATTGATCCTTGTGCTCCTCTTGGCCATTGACTCAAGTGCCAGGAGTCCTACATTGGTGAGCTTTGACAGATTGATTTTCATCATCCGCCTCCTTTAATATGATTTGATATTGATCAGATCTCTGATCCGACCCGGGGGCATGAAACGGAACTTATAGTCCACCCACACCCTCATAGGCTATCTCGTAGCTCGGACGTGTTTTCGCCCCTGTTAGGCGATTCGGCTTCGCGCTAACGGACCAGCTTTTGAAACCCCCAAACTCATTTTGGGTCCCTTTACGCTTTTCTCTCGCGAGGCTGTCATCAGGCAGCCCTCGCGCGTATCCTTTGGGGAACCCTCGAGCGCGCACATTCTTATAGAAATGCTTGACAAACGCTACCCCTGTGATAGCTTCGTACACGTGGGGGACGGGACCTTCAAGGGAGCAATACACGCAGCGCTGGGGATGATACTATACGTCCCCCTCTCGATCATCTTCCACGTCACAGGCTACTTCAGCTATCTTTTCAATCTACACGATGTCGAATACAAGCAGAATGATGGTAGGCACATCCTTGAGGTGGATGCCTACATGCCTAAGCTGGGCTTTGTAAGGGCCACATATCATGACGGTTGGAGGACAGGGAGGGGTGTAATAAGGGGTTGGTTGGATATAGAGGCGTCATATTGGCTGCATGAGAGGAATATCGTTTTCACTGTGTTCTTTCCTGCCCACGAGATCGGAATTGCTAGCATTCGGTATAATACGATCTGCGGCGCGGGGACCCGGGGGAGAATAAACGGAAAAGCCCTTATGAAAATGCTCGAGGAGGATTGGGCGGTAGCGAGGGTATTTGGTGTTCCCTCGGAAGTGCCGGAGGTGTTCGGGAAGCGGCCGACATCAGAGGAGGTGGAGGTCCTCACCGACAGAACCCACGAGAAGCCCTACATGGGTGAGCTGGTATACCCGGAAGTGCCGCAGGAGAAAGTCGGTTAGAAATGTAAGAAGGAGGTATAGAAATGAACAGAGAAGAGGTTCTTGAGGGAATGGTGGTCATGCTGTTATTGCTGCTCGAAAGCGCGAAAGATCCGAAGAAGGCATACGAAGATATGCCACACATGCTGAGATTCTGGATCATGAACAAGAACATGAAGAGGCTGAGGGAAAGGTATAAATTCGAGATCAAGGAAGGCATGTTCAGCACGTTCGACTGGATCCGGGCGGAGGGCGTTCCGGCGGATGAGAAAGTCTGTGCGTTGGTCGCAAAGGATGAGGAAGCTCAGGAGAGATATCCCGGCGAGACCATGCCCGATGTTGAGCACAAGACTTACCGCCCGGAGACCGGAAGGGAGCAAAGTGAATAGGCCGACAGATGACATCATGTGGGAGGAGGATATCGACCCTGCAGATCATTGGGAACTGACAGACGAGTCAGAAGAAGATGACGAAGGTGAGGAGGACGAGGAATGATGCAGGACTGGATATTGATGGCATGTAGTGTTGCGTTCACGTACGCGTTGATCCCCCAGGTTCTGCGCAACGCAAAGAACCAGAGATGCGATCTGGCGTGGCAGACGCTGATCCTGACGAGCATTGGACTGTGGGTCACTGCTGGAGTGTATTATTCGCTGGGTCTGTATAAGTCGGCGATCATCACTGCCGCTGCCGCAATATGTTGGACCACCATGCTTCTACAAAGGATCATCTGGGAATGAAGTGGTACTACGCACTCGCATACAGGCGGACCAGGACATCTGATGGTCGCATTGGTTGCAGATTCATCATCAGGCGTCCCCGATGGTTCTGGACACTGTTCGTACACCTTTGCTTGTTATCGAAGGGGGACGAAGAAGTGCCTTTCGCCGCAGATTTCGATGCAGATATAGAGCTGTCAGTAGTAATGGCAGAGTTTGTGAAGAAGATCATCAGTGTGATCAGAGAGAAGTCCAGGAAGGGATACATCCGCGCGTTCCCCGCCGATCTCTATCCATGTGAGAAGCGTAAGTATGATTTCAGTGGAAACTTCTTATCGAGTAGGCGTGGTATGACCTATTTCGAGAGCAATGGCATGGACATGCATTTCCTTCTATTCGAACCTAATACGATGAATAGGTTACGCGGTTTATCAAAACGTTATACTTGCATGAATGTGTTCCGAAATGATGGT
>Ga0272441_10014423_pt1 | contig 11217 bp, 9 predicted proteins | sample SSMProp6N_FD_193582 | JGI IMG/M metagenome (GOLD analysis project Ga0272441, IMG submission 193582) | Marine sediment archaeal communities from Little Sippewissett salt marsh, Falmouth, MA, United States - SSM-Prop-6N | ecosystem: Environmental > Aquatic > Marine > Wetlands > Sediment ... | reverse complement strand
CGCCGCCATCGCCGACCACCGGACCCGCGCCACGATTTCCCAGGCTGCTGCCGCTGCTGGCGCCACCGTCGATCCCGCCGCACCGGTCGAGGCGATGGAGAAGGGCATATGGCAATCCTTCGAGGCCCGCCTGCACGGCGTCGAGGCCGAACTTGCCATCACAGTCAAGCAGCAAGCCATCGTTGGGCGGCGCGGCGAGGAACGCACCGTGCCTGTCGTCCGGCTGGGCAGCTACGCGGCCTATGCTTGTGGCGAGGGACGCGACGCGTGCGGCCTGCTGGCCGCGATGGGCGACGGGCGCGAGCGTGTGGTTGGCCCTTATCTCGCCCCGCCGCAGGCCGATGCTTTGCGCTCCGCCGCTAGCGGCGCCGTGGAGCGTGTGCCCCTGGATGTGGATGGGGCGCTCCGCAACCGTGCACCGGCCGAGCCCAAGACCATGGAGAGCTGGGTGGTTGCGGGCGGCCTGTTCATCTACCCGATTATTGCGGTGGGGGGACTGGGCGTGCTGCTCATCGCGGAACGACTGCTTCACTTCGCCCTCACCAAGGCGCGGCCCAGCCTGGTGACCGATGTGCTGGCCTGTATGGAACGGGGCGACTTGGCCGAGGCCCGCCGTGTGGTGGGGAGTGGCAGGACGCCTGCGGCGCGTGTGCTCGCCGCCGGCATCGAGTCCGTGGGCAAGTCCGAGAGCCAACGCGAGGCGGCCATGGAATCGGCCCTCCTGGCCGAGGCACCGCGCCTGGAGCGTTCGCTCTCGCTGCTCGGGGCGTTGGCTGGCGTGGCGCCGCTGTTGGGGCTGTTGGGCACCGTGAGCGGCATGATCGCCACGTTCGACACCATCTCGGCAGCGGGCACGGGCAATCCGCGCCTGCTCTCGGGTGGCATCTCCGAGGCCCTGATCACCACCCAACTCGGCCTCATGGTCGCCATCCCGCTCTTCCTCGCCCACGCGTGGCTCCGCCGGTGGGCCGAGCGCCGCGAGGCGATGCTCGAACACCACGCCGTGCAGGTCTTTGGCATCGAGAGCAACGGCGAGGAACAGCAGTCGGAGGACGCGCCATGAGGGACTTGATCCCCCATCATGCCTATCGTCCTCGTCCTCGTCCTCGTCCTCGAACGGACGCCTGGAGCTGCGCGGATGGAGGACGAGGACGAGGACGAGGACGAAGCGGGGAAATTGCCCCTCCTCCCATCATTGGGGGGTGGAGCCGATGATGACCGCCATCGGGACATGGCTGGCGAGCGGCGGCCCCACGATGATCGCCCTGGCGGCGGTGGGCGTGGCGCTCTGCTTCCTCATCGTCGAGCGCTACCTGGCCATCGGCGCACAAATCCGAGCCGTCCGCTTGGGCGGCGTGCCATCCGATGCCACAGGACTTGCCGGTCTGCGGCGCATGGGCCTCATTCGCGCGTGCATCGTGGTGGCGCCGCTGCTGGGGCTGCTGGGTACTGTGACGGGAATGATCGCCACGTTCGACAGCATCCTGCACGGCGGTTACATCGCCGAGATGAGCGAGGGTATCCGCGAGGCACTGCTCACCACGCAATACGGCCTCGCCATCGCCGCACCCGGCCTGCTCGCCGAGCGCGTGCTGCTGCGTCGGCTCGAACGCCTGACCGAACTCGCCCAGGTCGCACGCCTGGCCTTGCGGGGGGAACGCTGATGCGGCGAGGCGTGCTGACAGGACGGCGGCAGGGCGGCCCAGGCGCCACCATCGAAATGGCGCCGCTCATCGACATGGTTTTCATCCTGCTCATTTTCTATATCGTTTCCACGAGCTTTGTGCAGGACGCCGGCGTGGTGGTCAACCGCCCCGAGAGCCGCGCCGCTGAGCCCGTGACCACCCGCTACCTGCCCGTGGCGATCACCAAGCTCGGCTCGGTGCACGTGGCGGGACGCACCATTGCGCCAGGCGACAGCACGGCGATCAGCCGCGCACTCAAGGGCGCCAATGCCAAACGCGTGGTGATCCAGGCCGACCGCGAGGTGCCCACGGGCCTCCTGCTGCGCGTGCTCGACACCTGCAAGGCCGCCGGCGCTCAGGGCGTGGACGTGGCGGCGTTGCGCAGATAATCCCAAGAGGCCAGAGCCATGACCACACAGGAACACAGCACCCGACGGCGCCGCTTCGCCACGTCGGGAGTACGCTATGGCGTGGCGGTGGTGGTCACGCTCGTGGTCAACATCGTGCTAGTGCTCTTCCTCGTGGCCTGGCGCCAGCGCGACAGGCAGGCTGCTCCGGAACTTATGGCCACCGTGCCGCTTCAGGTGGTGGACACCCAACTCGACGAGCCGCCACCCGACACGCCCGATCCGATGGACGAGCCCGCTCCCACCGAGCCGCCCGAGGAGCCGCCGCTGCCCGAACCGCCACCGCCCCAGATCGCCGTCACCGAGCCGCCGCTCGACGCGCCCCAGCCGCCGCCTATCGAGATTGCACTCACTCACACCTCCGACGTGCCGTTGTTCGCGGCCGAAGTGGTGGTCGCTCCTCCCGCACCACCACCACCGCCGCCGCCCAAGCCAATGCCTCGGCCCAAGCCCCGACCCAGGCCGCGGCCCGCGCCCAAGCCCCGTCCGAAGCCCAAACCCAAACCAGCGCCCCCCGTCAAGCGGGGCGTGAGCCGCAAGCCCACGCTTGTGGAGCCGCCCGACCTGTCGGCCTACTACCCCCGTCGCGCCCGAATGCGCGGCACCACGGGCCAGTCCACCATCCAACTCACCGTCCTGGCCGATGGCACCGTGGCCGACGTCCAGGTGCTTCGCAGCACGCCTCCAGGCACGTTCGACCGCGCGGCGATTCGCACAGGCCGCGTACTGCGGTTCCGACCCGCCCTGAAGGACGATCGCCCCGTGGCGGCGTCGGTGACCATCGACCTCGTGTGGCAGCTCGAGGGGGAGGAATAGCGCATGCGACACCCACGGCACATCCTCCTGTCCGTCGCGTGCCTCGTCGGCGCTGCCGTGGCGTGGGCCGCCGAAAAGCCGGTGACGCTGCCCCCCGAGTTCGCCAAGGTGCTCAACGATGCCCAGGACGCCCTCAAGGCAGGCAAGCCCAAGGCCGCGCTCGATCGCCTGACGACATTCGACTTCAAGCGCAAGGTGAAGGGCAAGACCGAGAAAGTCCCCGACCACGCGCTCCGCCACCTGCTCATCGGCCACGCCTGGGTCGAATTGGGCAAGCTCGACCGGGCCACCGCCGCCTACCGCAAGGCACTGGCGATGGACGGCACGATGACCCAGGCCGGCATCGCCCTGGCCCAGGTGCACGCGCGCAGGGAGCAATGGCCTCAGGCCGCCCGGCTGCTCGGCCGATTCGCCGCCACCGATGCGTGCGAGTCCGACCTGTTGTTCCTGTATGCCCAAGTGGCCCAGCGGCTCGGCGACAACCGCCTGTGCGGGCTCCTTACACGCAAGGGCATCGTCCGCTTCCCCGCCGACAAGCGATTCCGCCGCCTCGACCTCGCCATCCTGTTCGACGAGGGCGAACACGCCGCCGCCAAGCGAACTGTCCGTCGCTTCCTCAACGCCAGCCCCGCCGACCCCGCGCTGTGGAAACAGCTCGCCTTCCTGAGCCGCGAGACCCAACAGGACGCCGATGGCCTCCACGCACTCGAAGCCGCCGTGCTGTGCGAGCCCACGAGCCTCGCCGCACACCGCCAACTCCTCGCCGCCCAACTCGCCGCCGGCGACTGGCTCACGGTAGCCGAGCGCGGCCAGGCCCTCCTCGCCGGCCCGCTCGCCAAACCCGCCACAGGCGACGTCCGCGTGATGGAGCTACTCATCACCGCCGCCGACATGGGCGAGCGCGACAAGCTCGTGGGCGGATGGCTTGCGCGGGTGCCCGTGCCGCGCCGCACCCGCTCGATGCACCTCGCTGCCGCTCGCCTCGCCTTGCGACAAGGCAAGAAGGACCAGGCACGCGCCGCACTCGACCGCCTGATCGAAGCAGGGGAGACCGATGCCTCGGTGTTCTTGTGGGCAGGCCACATTGCCGAGACGCAGGAGGACTGGTCAGCGGCCGAGACGCTCTATGGTCAGGCCCGGCGCCTCAGTGGCCGCGGTACCCGACTCGCCACGCTCTACCTCGCCCGCCTCCACGCCCGCCGCGGGCGCCTCGGTCGTGCCGCCGAACTGCTTCGCCAACACCTGCGCACCCACCCCGAAGATGCCTCCGCCCGATCGCTGCTTGCCCTCGTCGAGGCCCGACGGAAGGCGAGGGTGGGGGAGTAGCCCGCTTTTCACCAGAAGCGCCACGCCATGTTTGTCATTCTGAGCTTAGGCTGCCGTTTCGGCGGCCGAAGTCGAAGAATCTATCGAAGCGGTAGCCCCGGCCCCATGAGTACGGCCTGTCACACACCTGTGCCTTCGACAGATCCTTCGCTCCCGCCTTCGCCAAGGCTGCGGCGGGCAAGCCGCTCAGGATGACAGGATTGGGTGGCCTGCTCGAACTCGTCCCCGTGCTCCTGCGCCACCTGAATGGTGGTGGGAGGGCGAAGCTCCTGCTGAGCCGCGTGCCTGCCCCTTGTTGGCGGCTCGCCGGGAGCCTCGCCTTCCCGTAGAGAGGATTCTGGAATGGGCTTCCAGTTGATCGTGAAACATAACCTTGACGCCAACGTTAGGTTTTGGTATGCTATGCCTGTGCCTTAGGAGACACCAGGCGTGACTCGACGCTCGGACAAGCCTCTGATGAAGATCGGCGCGGCCGCCGTCAAGGCGGGCGTGACGGCCAGGACGCTGCGCTATTACGAAGAATCGGGGCTCATCGAGCCCGTCAAGAACGGCGCACACCGCGCCTACACCGACTACCACGTCACCCTGGTTGAGCATATCCAGCAGCTCAAACAGCTCGGCTTCTCGCTCGAAGAAATCCGCCAGATCATGGCGCTCAAGAAGGTGCTGCTCGACCCAGACGGCACACCAGTGCAGCGACGTGGCCGCATCCCGCTGACGAAGGGACAGGTGCGGGCACTCCAGGCCAAGACAGCCAAGCTCAAGACCGCGATTGCCGAGCAGCAGGGTCTGCTCGGCCGGCTCGAGGCCTTCCTCGAGCGTTCAGTCCTGTGAAACGCTGAAAGGGGGACATACTGCTTCTCCTTGCATCGTCCTCGTGCTCGTGCTCGAATCGAGTGCTGAGGGGCTTCGGGACCGAGGACGACGACGAGATCGAGAACGAGAACAAGGACGATTTCCCGATCCCTTTTCCCAGGAGGTAGTGGCGATGGCGAAGATCATGTTTGGCGACGTGGAGGAGACGGTGGTCACCCGCAAGGAGTTCCCGCTGACCAAGGCGCGGAAGATCCTGGCGAAGGAAACCATCGCGGTGATCGGCTACGGCGTGCAGGGCCCGGCCCAGGCGCTCAACATGCGCGACAATGGCATCAAGAACATCGTCATTGGCCAATCGAAGAAGTTCAAGACCGACTACGACCGCGCGAAGGCCGATGGCTGGGTGCCTGGCAAGACGCTGCTCGACATCGAAGAGGCGGCCGAGAAGGGCACGATCATCAAGTTCCTGGTCAGCGACGCCGCAATGCCCAAGGTGTGGCCGATGATCAAGCCCCACCTGAAGGAAGGCGACGCGCTCTACTTCAGCCACGGCTTTGGCATGACCTACCGCAAGCTCACCGGCATCGTGCCGCCCAAGAACATCGACGTGATTCTCGTTGCCCCCAAGGGCTCGGGCACCAGCGTCCGCCGCAACTTCCTGGCCGGCGCCGGCATCAACTCGTCGTTCGCCGTGGAGCAGGACTTCACGGGTCGTGCCGAAGAGCGCGTGCTGGCCGTCGGCATCGGCGTGGGTTCGGGCTACCTGTTCCCCACCACGTTCAAGCACGAGGTCTACAGCGACCTGACGGGCGAGCGGGGCATCCTGATGGGCGCGCTGGCCGGCGTGATGGAAGCGCAATTCGTCGAACTGCGCCGCCACGGCCACAGCCCGAGCGAAGCCTTCAACGAGACCGTCGAAGAGCTGACCCAGAGCCTCATCCGCCTGGTGGATGAGAGCGGGATGGAGTGGATGTACGCCAACTGCTCGTCCACCGCGCAGCGTGGCGCGCTCGACTGGGCGCCGAAGTTCAAGAAGGCCGTTGCCCCGGTTTTCAAGGAACTCTACAAGAGCGTGGCCGATGGCACCGAGACCAAGCGCGTCATCAGCTCGCTCGGTCGGGCCGACTACCAGGAACGCCTGCATAAGGAGCTTGAGAAGCTCGCGAGCAAGGAAATCTGGACCGTCGGCAAGGCCGTCCGCGCACTGCGTCCCGCCGAGAAGGCCAAGAAGGGTGCCGCCACCGCCAAGGGCACCAAGGGCCGCGCCGTCTGAGGCAAGGCCAATCGTATAGCGACAACCACGGCGCCGCGGGGCCATTGCGCCCCGCGGCGCCGCCGCATGTGTGGGCAGCGTGATGCGTGAGAAGAGAAGCCAGAAGCGAAGAGCAGAGGCTGTCTGTAGCGCTTCCTCAATGGAACTGAATGGCGTAGAGGTCGGCGTCCTTGAGGACGACGCGGAGGCGGATGGGCTTGCCGGCGAGGGCGGCGACGTCGGGGCCCTTGGCCTTCCAGGTGACGATGCGGGCAAGGTCGTCGCCGAAGATCTCGGGGCAGTCGGCGAGGGCGTAGCCGGGGAGGGCCTTGCCGTTGGCGTCCTGGATCTCGATTCGGATACTGCCGGCGGCAGAGGTGGCGACGTTGATCTCGAGCTGCTTCCCTGTGAATGTGAACGGCTTGGTGAGCATCTCGCCGCCCTTGTAGGGGGCGTGGACGGATGCAAAGCCGTCGGTGCGGAGGGTGAATCGCTGCATGTGTGCCGCGGGCGTGGCGTAGCTGCGGCGCATGTAGATGGACATCTCGCGCGGGCCGGTGGGCACGACGCCGAGGGCGGGGTAGTTGCTGCGGGCGGTCCAGTGGGCGATGCCGGGGCCGGGGCGGATGAAGGACTGCATGAAGGTGCGGTCGTAGGTGGAGCCGCCGCGGGTGGTGAGGAGCACGCCGTCGGAGCAGGCGCTGATTTGGCTCCTATGCACGTCGATGGCCTTGATCTGTGCGGGCGTGAGGAGGCGGCGGCCGAAGACGATGCGGCCGGGCAGCGAGATGTAGATGTGGGGGGCGTTGAAGTAAGGGTGGGTCTGGTTGGTGTAGAGGTGCTCGAGCGGGGTGTCGCCGTAGGTCATGCGGACGGGGTCGGACCAGGTGAGAAAGTCCTTGGACGTGGCGCGTGCGACGCCGCGCTTGCCCTTGTAGAAGATGCGGAAGTAGCTGACGTAGCGCTGTTCGGCGGGGGACCAGAATGCGAGGTTCTGGGAGTCGAATGCGCCCTTGGTGATGATGGGCTTGTCGCGGATGCGTTTCCAGTGGATGCCGTCTGGCGACGTGTAGCCGAGCAGGCCGCCAAGGCCGCCGACGGCCTTGTAGCGCTCGGCGGGCGCCACGCCGGGCCGGGTGTCGAGGAATGGGCAGAAGTTGTGGCACACGCGACGCGGTTCGCCACAGAGGAACACGTTGTTGTCCTTCGAACCATCGATCTCGACGAGGCCGAGCTTGGGTTTGGTCCAGGTGATGCCGTCGCGGCTCTGGGCCACACAGGTCAACTCGTTCTTCTTGGCGTTGGCGAGTTGCCGCCAGCCTCGGTAGTACATTCGGTAGATGTCGGCGTCCTTGAGCACGGTGACGTAGGCGGAGAAGCGGCCCTCCCACGGCTTGTCGAACTTGAGGACGACCTCGCGCGGTGTAGGGTGGTGGAGCTTCAGTCGGGCGCCGTCGAGGTTGTCGATGAGCCAGTGGTCCACGAAGATCTCGCGGCGGGAGCTGATGTCGCGCACAATCGGCCTCGCGGCCTCGCCCGCCTGGAGGGCGAAGGGGAGGGCAGTGGCGAGCGTCAGGGACGAGAGTGCAAGCAGGAGTTGCGCGGCCGGCCGATTGCGGTGCATCGTGTTGGCCTCACTGGAACTTGATGGAGTAGAGATCGGCGTCCCTGAGGACGACGCGAAGACGAATGGGCTTGCCCGCGAGGGCACGGACGTCGGGGCCTGCCTTTTTCCACGTGACGGTGCGGGCGATCTCGTCGCCGATGAGGGGCACGGCGTCGCGGAGTGTGTGGCCGGGGATGGGGGCGCCTTTGGTGTCCTGAAGCTCGATGCGGAGGCTGCCGGCGGCGGAGGTGGCGAAGTTGATCTCGAGCTGTTTGCCTGCGAACTTCAACGGGTGTGTGACCATCTCGCCGCCACGATAGCCGGCGTTGACGGATACGAAGCCGTCGGTGCGGAGGACGCAACGCTGGACGTGGGCGGTGGGCTGAGCATAGTCGCGGCGGATGTAGACGGACATTTCGGTGGGGCTGGTGGGCACGACGCCGTAGCCGGGGTAGTTGGTGCGCGACACCCAGTTGGTGAGGCCGACGCCGGGCCGGATGAAACTTTCCATGAATGTGCGGTCGTAGAGGTAGCCGCCGCGGGTGCTCATGAGCACGGTGTCGGAACAGTCCTTGAAGTAGCTGGCGTGGACGCCGCGCTTCTTGGCCTCGGCGTCCGAGAGGATCTGGCGGCCGGGGAAGAAGCGTGCGGCGATGGCCACGTAGATGTGGGGCGCGCGGAAGTAGGGCTGGGTGCCGTTGGTGTAGAGGTGTTCGCGCGGGGTGTCGCCGTAGGTCATGGGCTTGGGCTCGGCCCAGTGAATGAAGTCGGGCGAGGTGGTGCGGCTGATGGTGCGGAAGCCGTCCCAGGTGCGGAAGTAGCAGACGTAGCACTTCTCGGCGGGCGACCAGAAGGCGACGTTGAGCGAGTCGAAGGCGCCTTTGGTGAAGACGGCTTTCTTGCGGAGCAACTTCCAGTGCACGCCGTCGGCGGATGCGAGGGCGCGGAGGCCGCCGGCGCAGCCGGCCACGGCCTTGAGGCGTTCGGACTTCTTGGCCTTGGGGTTGGTGTCGAGGAAGGGGGCGAAGTTGTGGGAGAGTGGGGGCATGTGGGCGAGGATGACGTTGTTCTCGCGAGAGCCGTCGACCTCGAAGAGGCGGAGGATGGGCTTCTTCCAGTGGATGCCGTCGGGGCTCTCGGCGTAGCAGGTGACCTCGCGGTCGGTGCCATCGACGCCGGCCTTGGGCAGGCCGCGGTAGTACATGCGATAGACGTCGCCGTCCTTGAAGATGATGGGGTCGCCGCTCAGGATGCCTTCCCAGGGCTTGTTGTAGCGGATGGCGAGTTCGCGAGGCTCGGGCTGGTGGAGGCGGAGTCGGGCGGTCTTGAGGCGATCGATGAGCCAGTGGTCGACGAACAGTTCGCGGCGAGAGCCGATGTCGCGCACGACGGTCTCCTTTGGCGATTCAGCGGCGGTCCCGATGGGGGCGCACAGTGCGGCGAGGACGAGGGGGCCGAGCAGGATTGGTAGCGTGGCGCGTGGGGGCATGTTGCGTGCCTCAATGGAAGCGGAGCGAATAGAGGTCGGCATCTCGCATCACGAACCGCAGGCGGACGGGTTGACCTGCGAGGGGGGCGACATCGGTGCCTGTCTTTTTCCAGGCCACGATGCGCTGAATCTCGTCGCCGACGATCTTGGGCGCGTCACGGAGCGTGTAGCCGGGGATGGGCTTGCCCTTGGCGTCCTGGACCTCGACGCGGAGGCTGCCTGCGGCAGACGTGGAATAGTTAATCTCGAGTTGGCTGCCGGCGAAGGTGAGGGGTTGAGTGAGCATTTCGCCGCCGCGATAGGGGGCGTGGACGGATGCGAAGCCATCGGTGCGGAGGGTCAGGCGCTGGAGGCAGGCGGTGGGCTGGGCGTAGCGGCGTTGGACGTAGAGCGACATCTCGGCGGGGCCGGTGGGCACGATGCCGAGCGCGGGATAGTTGGTGCGCGATACCCAGTGCTGGGGGCCGATGCCTGGGCGGACGAATGCTTCCATGAACGTGCGGTCGTAGACGGTGCCGCCGCGGCTGGTCATCAGCATGGCGTCGGAGCAGTCGTGGTCGTAGTTGGGATGGACTTTGATGGCCTTGGCCTGTTCGGGGGTGATGACCTTGCGGTCGGGCATGAAGCGAGCGGGGGTGGCGACGTAGATGTGTGGGGCGCGAAAGTAGGGGCCGGTTTGGCTGGTGTAGAGCTGTTCGGGCGGGGTGTCGCCGTAGGACATCTGTTGGGGCTCGTCCCAGTGGATGAAGTCGGGCGACGTGGTGCGGCTGACGGTGCGGACGCCGTTGGCGAAGATACGGAAGTAGCATAGGTAGCGCTCTTCGGCTTCGGACCAGAACACGAGGTTCTGGGAGTCGAAGGCGCCTTTGGTGATGATGGGCTTTTTGCGGAGTGACTTCCATTGGATGCCATCGGTCGACACGTAGGCGAGCAGGCCGCTACGGCCGGAGCCGCCGACGGCTTTGAAGCGTTTGGACGCGGGGACGCCTGGCCGGGTGTCAATGAAGGGCGAGAAGTTGTGCGTCATGTCGCCTGCGTTGTGCAGGATGACGTTGTTGTCGGTGGTGCCGTCGATCTCGTGGATGCCGAGGTCGGGGCGGGAGAAACGGGTGCCGTTGCGGCTCTCGGCGTAGCAGGTCACCTGCCGGCCCTGCTCTGCTGCTGGCGAGCCGCGGTAGTAGAGGCGATAGGTGTCGTCATCGAGGAGCATTGTGCAGTAGCCGACGAAATGGCGTTCCCACGATTTGTTGAAGCGGATGACGATTTCGCGAGGTGTGGGTTGGTGGAGCGCGAGCGTGGTGCTCTTGAGCCTGTCGATGAGCCAGTGGTCTACGAACAGTTCGCGTCGTGAGCCGATATCCCGCACGATGGTCTCCTCGCACAGTTGGGCGGTTGGTGCGTAGTGGCCGTGCCGCTGCCTTCGCGACTTCGAGTGTGTATAGCGGCTTGCGGCGAGCGTGTCAACTGGCTTATGGATGCGCGTGGTTGCGTGGGGATTGAAGGCAAGGACGGATTGAACCGCGGAGTTCGCAGAGGTCGCGGAGTTGGGAATTGAGTTTTGAAGCCCTAATGCTCGGGTCTTCTCTGTGTGTTTTGCGTGCTCTGTGGTGAATGCCGACTTTGCGGTTGCGTGCATTGAGCGTGAAGCAGGAAGAGGATTGAACCGCAGAGCTCGGAGAGGTCGCGGAGTTGGGGTTTGGGTTTCCGTAACACTTCAGCAGAATGAGAAGTGTGTGGCACAGCCGCCCCGGCTGTGGCGGTTTTGGGGGCGAGTGCCGGAAGACACAGCCGATGGCGGCTGTGCCACACGAGCCGTTGCC
>Ga0272441_10014422_pt1 | contig 11217 bp, 12 predicted proteins | sample SSMProp6N_FD_193582 | JGI IMG/M metagenome (GOLD analysis project Ga0272441, IMG submission 193582) | Marine sediment archaeal communities from Little Sippewissett salt marsh, Falmouth, MA, United States - SSM-Prop-6N | ecosystem: Environmental > Aquatic > Marine > Wetlands > Sediment ... | reverse complement strand
GAAACGATTGCGGGAAAGACGGCGTATATCAGCGTCCATATTCGCCTGCTGAATTGCATGGCGAACAACCAAATACATTAAAATGTAAAATGGCGGATAAACTACGAAATGTCAAGTTCGAACGAGTCTGTGCCGGAAAAACATTCCATTTGCAGCACAGATGCCTATTTTCGGACCACGCATGGTACTGCTGATCACACCATCCGAGCGCAGGTTTTTTTGTTGTCGGAAAAATATGTTCCCGCGGGCACTAGAAGCTGCTGTCCGTTTTTACTTGTGAAACGATGCCGCTGTTTGATAAGGGATTACGGAGTACTGCATTGCAGATATCATGGACTAAAAGGATGAAGAGATGGACACTGAACGTTTGGAAAGACAAATCAGGTTTATCGTCGAGATTGACAGGCTGAAACAGGTTGTGCGGCAAACGATACTGACTGATCGTACGCGGCAGGAGAACGATGCCGAACATTCATGGCATATGGCTGTCATGGTGTTTCTGCTCTCTGAATATGCAAACGAGAATCAAATCGATCTTTTTCGGGTGATGAAGATGGTCCTCATACACGATCTGGTAGAAATCGATGCCGGGGATACCTATTGTTATGACGAGCATGGAAGACAGGGTCAGCGAGAAAGGGAAGAAAAAGCTGCCCGGCGTATTTTCAGTATTCTACCGGTCGATCAAGCTGCTGAAATGACAGATCTGTGGCATGAATTCGAAGACCGTATCACACCGGAGGCCCGATTTGCTGCGGCACTGGACCGGTTGCAGCCATTGCTGAATAACTACACCACGGAGGGTGTCATGTGGCAGAAAAACGGCATTCACCGCGAACAGGTGTTGGAAAGAAATAATGTGATTGATGATGGTGCTGCTGTCCTGTGGCAATATGCCGAATCCATGATTCACGATGCTGTGGAAAAGGGCTATCTGGCAGAATAAACATTGATGGCTTCGTTTTTAACTTTTCTGTTACGCTGCATCCCTCGCCATTGCGACGTACGTACAAGGTTATGAGACACACCGTTCGCAAACCTCCAGTGCCGTGAAGGGTGAAAGCCGATTTCATCCGCGACAGCGAAGTGTATCGGGATACGACTCATTCCTTGGGATTTGCGTGTCGTGCATTTGACGTTTTTTACCTTATGCGATTTTGTCAAGATTCAAGGCAGCAAATGACGGTCACCATGATCTGCGAAAAAAGTGCTGCACGGAACTCGATCATGACACGGGGTGCTCACCGGGAGATCTCTGTCTCCCGGCGTGAATCCACAACAACCCACATTCAATCCGACCGGATGGTTGCTGAGATGCATTATTGAATTATCAGTGACGCCTGCTGATCGAAGGGATTCGTTCTCATCGCGAATGAGAAGAGATAGGGATAATTTTTCTTCATGTACTTCATATAATCCAGCCACTGGTGGACAAGGATTACATAGGCTCTCCGTATGTCTCCGCCGATATGGCGAAGATCGTTATCAGGGAGGTGTGCAAGGTCACCCCTGGCCATAAGTTCCTCCGTCAGGTGAAACACACTTCTAAGAAGTTCCGTAAACGATTCGTGCTCCAGGAGTACGGGGTTTTCAAGGAGCCTCACGAGAAAGTCCTTTTTTTCATCCAGAAATGTTCTGAGTGGTGACAAATCCGTTTTTTCAATCTCGATCCGGAACTCGCATGCTTTCAGAGAGGTGTTCAGATTTACGAAATCCTGATCCGACCATTTGTCGGTTATGATGAATTCCTGTCTGATAGTATCGAGTGAAGGATCACAATCCGAAAAATACGCGATTAACTTTGTGCCTATCTCACTGAAGAAAAGACCGATCACCATGTTCAGCTTCTCCATTCGTGCCTTTCTTTCTCTCAGGCTCAGCACCCTGTGGATTATGAGTGTCACCAGGAGAACCTCTATAAAGACAAACGCAATATCTCCTATCAGAAAGATAAAAATATGATGAGGATCTCTGAAAAAGAGAAAATGAATAAAGTAACACAGGGCTGAAAAAGCGATTAACGCAATACCCAGCGATATCTGCCAGCGGTTTTCGTTCATTTTACACTGCTCCTTGTATTCCGTAATGATGAGGGTATGGTACAATCAATGACGGTCACATGCAATCGTCGAGTGTATCGCTTTCCGGACGCCCGTTATAGGGCGCTGGGTTTCGAGTTTTTGCGCCTGTCCACCTTATAACAACTTCCCTCGAATTGCTTGGCGTATTTTTTCATTTCGGATGCCCGTTCCGTCATTTCACCATAATGCGAAAAATGTCTCAGCACATTATCGGTGATACCGATTGACAGACTCATCAGATCAAATCTGGTCGCATTTCCCTGCCTGTCAGTTGATCGTATAAATCCGGTTTCCCTGTCGTCCGTATCATAAAATGTGGGGATTATTTTGTCAAACGTATCGATAATTTCGGCAGCGGCCGCTTCAATGAGTTCTGTATCCATCAGAAAGATAAAATCATCGCCGCCTATATGGCCGACGAAGCTGAGGTGAGGCTGAGAGTTTTTGACAATATTCAAAATAATACGGCCAAGTATCCTGATAACGTCGTCTCCTCGCGAGAACCCGTATTTGTCGTTGAAGGGTTTGAAATAATCCAGATCGGCATATGCCAGGCCAAACAAGGCTGTGGAATTCAGCGTATCCTGAATGTGCCGGTTAATTGATATATTGCCCGGGAGCCTTGTCAGCGGATTTATTTCAACGATGCGTTCGGCTCGTGAAATGCATAACCTGATTCTCGAAAAAAGGTCTCTTCCCAGATCCGATTTATAAATAAAGTCTTCGAAGGGCGGGATTTCCCGTGTTGTCTCGATGAAATTGTGTGGGACGACTGCCAGTATCGGTAACTGACGGAAGAGGGGGTCTGTCTTCAGCGTGGTCAGGATGTGTAGCGTGAAGGTGTTCTGTTCCTCAAGATCGACGATGACGAGATCCGGCAGGGAATTATAGATATAATCAAGGGCGGATTGGATAGCACTGAAGACAGCCGTCTTGTAAAGGTTCTCCATGGTGTGTTCAACACCGTTTATCAGTACCATATCCTGCGATACAATCACAACGGTTCGTTTCATTCCGATGCCGACTCCTCAATGGCATTGCGCGAATCCTCCGCCTCTTTAATAATCTCCATGAGATCGGATTCATTCAATGAAAGAAATTCAAAGGCGGCCGGATCAACCGCCGGAATGAAATGATCGCCGGCAAATCCTGTTGCCTGAGCACGTACGAGAATATCCGACAGATGGACGATTGACGCTTCAAGGGGCGCTCGTCTGGAGCGAAGAGGGGCATGATGGTATTTGATAATTTCGACCAAGTTGCCGGGAAAACTCCATTTTTCCGCCAGCCACGATCCGATGGTGGCATGGTGCGCGTGAAAGAGTCTTTTTTCGATTTCGAATATGGTGAGCCCTTCTGCGTCTGCGGCATGCATGGCATTTTCGTAGTCCCGGGGAAATTCGAGAATGAAAATGACTTTACCAATGTCGTGAAGAAGTCCGGCTACGTAGACCTCTTCGGGTTCCGGCACTCCTTTTTTCTTTGCCATGATCCGTGCGGTGACAGCGCACCCGAGGGAATGTTCCCACAGTCCCACCATTGACTTCTGCATGATCTCGAAAACCGACACGCCGATCAGAAGTCCTTTGATCACATTCAGTCCGAGAAGTACCGTTGCGTGCGATACGGACGAAATCCTTCCGGGGAATCCGTACACTGCGGAGTTAATCATTTTGAGGATTTTTGTGGTCAAGGCGGGATCGTTCGAAATAAAGGTACTTATCTCCTGCAGGGAAATTCCCGGCTTTTCAATCATACCCGAGATTCTTTTTAACACGCTTGGTATGGTAGGGAGTGACTGAATGTGCTCGATTTTTTTGCGCAGCAGGGCGCTGTCCATATCAGGCATATAGATCCTCTATGTGCTTTCTGATAACATCTTTGATGAGATCCATATACGGGAGTGTCTCAACATGCCTGAAGCGTGTCTCCAGTTGTGCGAGTAGTTCTGCCTTTGGTATTTCGGGAGGTGATGAGCCCTCGACAAATACATGCGCTATTTCCATTGCACGAATCTTCAATATCTGCCGCGACTCAAGCTCTGTGCCTTCACCGAGCAACACCATGTTACCCCGCATTACGGGACGGGCCAGTTTCATGCCCGGTTCGAGATGTTCGATGAGGATTTTTTTCATCGGAAAAATCCTTGCCCATAATGCAGGTCAGTCTATAGTACATTGTGTCGTATCGGTATACGGCCATGACCCGCATGTCGGTTCAATACTCGTCCGCTTTAATTCCTACATTGGATCGTGACTTTCACGGAGCGCGGCTTTATCGAATGTTGCCGGCACCGCGGGTTCACCGACAAATTCCCTTAATTCGATGGAAAATTCTCTTCTGCTGAAAGGTTTCTGAAGGAATCCCTCACATTCACGTTGTATAATATCTTGTGCCTGTCCGTCAATACTGTATCCACTCGAAAGGAGCACTTTAATACCGGGATTTAACCGTTTCAGTTCGTCAAATGTTTCACCGCCACCCATTCCGGGTATGATCATGTTGAGAATAATCCAATCAATGGTGTCACGATTTTCTTTGTAGAGGTCTGCCGCCTCCTTCCCGCTTTCTTTTCCTTTTCGCGTGCAATATCCTTGTCCGATGCCGGCAGGTAAATGTTAAATCGTGTTCCTTCGCCTTTTTGCTTTGAACAGTAATGATGCCGCCATGATTCACGCTGATCCCGTATGCAGATGCCAATCCCAGACCGGTTCCCCTGCCCAGTTCCTTGGTGGTGAAGAATGGATCGAAGATTCTCTTCCGCGTGAGTTCGTCCATGCCGACGTCCGTATCCCGTATCGAGATCATTACAAACTTGCCGGGTTTTACCTTATAGGGCTGCACTTCGACCTCAATAAGGATCATATTTCGGGTTTCATTGAAAAGGTCGCCCGGCATGGCCTGCCATGCGTTGACATAAATATTGAGAAAGACTTGGTCTATCTTACCCCGATCGATTTCGACCGTCCATATGCCCGTTTCAAGCGTCTGATGAATTTTGATTTCCTTCTTTGTTCGCCCGAACATTTCGGCGTTTTCCTGAATGAGATCGTTTGTGTTTGTCGATTCATCATTTCATGGAACCGGTTGATCTGCAACTGTCCGAATCACTGGGCAGGATCTTCGATTTCATATTTCGCAATACCTGCATGCGAAAGAATAATATCGATATCAACATCAAGATAGTATTTGTTCAGGTACTCGATATATGCCTTGATTACCCGACTGTTGTAGAGATTCTTTTGATCTTTCATGGCTTGATACGTCTTCCCCATCTTTTGCCATCAGTTATATCGGCATGAAACAATATTTTTATAATTATATTATGACTAGGAACGAAAAAAATCAGTAGCCGATGCTGTAAATATGTATACATGGATAAAGATATCCTTATTTTGGTCTTGACGAATATGCAAAAGACAATATAGGGATAGCAAGTACGAGTTCGAACGAAATCAGAGCAATCAAAAGGAGGAAGTACCTATGCCGGAGAATCCGCTGCGCACGATCATGAGACCTTCTTCAATTGCCATTGTGGGGGCAAGTAACAACTTGACAAAAATGGGAACGATCCAGTACCTCAACCTTGTGGGGGGGGGATATTCGGGAGAGATTTTCCCGATTCATCCAAAGGAAAAATCGGTACTCGGCACAACGGCATATGCTGCCATAGATGAGTTACCATATGCGCCGGATCTGGCCGTACTGGTCGTCCCGACACACCTGGTGCCGGGATTGTTGGAGGAATTCGGAAGAATCGGCACCAAACACGCCGTTATCATAAGCGCGGGCTTCAGGGAGACGGGAGGGCACGGGCATGATCTGGAGCGGACAATTACGGAGATTGCCGCCAACTACGCCATGCGTTTCGTGGGACCTAACTGTGTCGGTATCATCAATACCCAGCTTTCGTTGAACCTGACGGTTCATCCGGTCATGGACCTTGAGGGGAAACTGGGTATTGCGTCGCAGAGCGGCACGTATGTCACCCAGACACTTCCGTATCTCCACAAGCACGGCATCGCGCTTAGTAAGGCAATCAGCATCGGGAACGGAACGAATATCGATATTGTCGACTGCCTGGAATATCTGGGAGACGATGACGCAACGACTGCAATCGCCCTTTATATAGAAGGAATAACGCGGGCGGACGATTTCCTCGATATGGCCCGCAGAATCAGTTTCCGAAAACCGATTATCGCCCAATATGTAGGAGGGACAGAGGCCGGTGCACGTGCCGGTTCAAGCCATACGGGGGCCATGGCAGGTCCCGACTTTGTTTATGACGGTCTTTTTGAGCAGGCGGGTATCATCCGTGTGGATTCCATCGAGGAGGTCTACAAAACGGGGTGGGTTCTGGCTTCGCAACCGCCGCTTGAAGGGCCCCGGATTGCCGTATTGACAAATTCCGGCGGGCCGGGCACGGGGATTGCGACGACGTGTGAAAAACATGGTCTTCGTATTCCCGAATTTTCGGTGGGTGTCCAGGAAGAGATCGGTCAATTTATAGCAGGACATGCAAGTGCCAGAAATCCCATCGATTTGACATTTAATCTCGATATGTCTCTCCTGGCGCATAAAATCCCCCGTGTTGTGTTCAATACGGATGAGATCGACGGTATCATTATCCATGGCATTATCGATACGGGTTTTTTTGACAATATTTATCCCTTGATTTCCCGGGTCCTGAATGTGCCCGAGGATCAGATTGCCAAGATGCCCGTTACGGAACTGGATCAGCTCATCGAAATGCCGTTTGCCCATCATAAACCACTGATCATCTCTTCATTTTTTGATGACGAAGACAATTGTGTTAATGTGTTTCGCAAAAGAGGTGTACCTGTATTCGATGCCCCGGAAAAGGCCGCCCGGGCAATGGCGGCACTGTTCGAACATTACAATATCAGACAACGGCACATGTCTGAACCTCGGGTACGCGTTAATGCGCCGGCTGAAGCAGTGCAGCTTGTCGGGCAGGTCAATGGTAATGCCATTGATGAGTATCATGCAAAACGGATCCTGAGCGCATACGGCATCCCGACGACAAAAGAAATTTGTGCGACCACCTGGGAGGAAACCCTGACCGGTGCACACGCAATCGGATATCCTGTCGTCCTGAAGGTTTGCTCTCCGGATATTCTTCATAAAACCGAGGCGGACATGGTGTTTCTCAATGTTGAAGATGACGTTTCACTCCAGACTGCGTTTTCGTCAATCAGAGGAAAAGACGGTGCGTCGCCGGTGCTGGTTTCCGAAATGATCGAAGGAGACCGGGAATTTATGGCCGGCATGAGTTATTTCCCCGGGTTTCCGCCCTGCATCATGTTCGGCCTGGGGGGCATATATACGGAGGTGTTGAAAGACACGACTATCCGGCTTGCACCGATCAGTCGCGGTGATGCGGTATCGATGCTGGAATCGTTGTCGGCCAGTGCATTGCTGGGCTCGTATCGTGGTCTGAAGCCGGTCGACCGGGAAATGCTGGCATCGCTTCTTGTCGCGCTGGGGCAGCTGGCGCTCGATTTTCCTGTAATTCGAGAGATCGATCTTAACCCGATAATCATTCGAGACGGAAAGCCGGTTGTGGTGGATGCCCTGTTCATTGCGGAACTACAGAACAATGAGCAAGGATAAGATAAAAAAATAATCACACGTGATGCTGCCGTAGCTCATCAGGGGGCAGTGAAAAAATGAGGCAACCAGGGGTGGGTGGGCATACTGTCGAAAGGTCACGGCGGCGCACTATACGTTGCACAGGGTGAGTGATATTCGAGAATTGTTGCACCGAGTCTGCCGATAACCTTACCGAGCCTGAAGATTGAAGTCCAGAAAGGTCCTTCCACAAGCTTGATATGGGTAGCATCAGTTCCGACCTGATTGAATGTCGGGTCGACTGCAATCCACCCGGCAAGGTAACTTTCGGCCCAGCTGTGATACAAAAACCCCAGGCCTCCAATATACACCAGACCGGCGACCGGCTTGGTCGGTATTCCTGCCGCCCGTGCCAGGGCTGCATACAGCATTGTGTGGGCTTGACATTCACCCGTAAGATGTGCGAGCACTTCGGATGCAGAGGTGTAATCAACCACCTCATCTTTGACATTGGCTGACACCCATTGTGTCAGGACCTGAATTTTATCGAAGGGGTGAGAAATGTCGGTCAGGAGTTCGGCGGATTTCGATTTTATTTGAGGGTGGGCACTGTCAATGTGGCCCGTCGAGGCGGTATAAAGGTAGTGATCCCGAGCGCTCAATGGTCTGCATGACTGAAGGACAGGGGATTCGAGGTCCGAATGTATTCGAAAGACGGGAGCGGAATGTACGCAAGTCTCCATTGTCACTTCCTGACCGGGGCCCTGCAGCAAAGGCAAGTGACCCTCAATGCCTTCAAGGCGCACTGCTAAAAATGAGGCCATGCGGGGGCAGGCAAGGGGAATCGAGGGTTTGATGAGGCTGAAGTCGTAAATGATATCTTTTTTATTAAGGCCTGTATTAAGGAGGAAGCGTCGTGCGTCTTCTTCGGATTCCTTAGCGGTGACGAGAATGCCCCCCATGCCGAGTTCGAAGACCGGTTCTCCACGACGATTTATCCAGGTAAACACTTCATGTTCGTGCATGCAAGTCTTGATTTTGAATGACGGTTCGACACTCAATGATCCACTCCGTTCATATGCCAGCATGGTTTGGGACACAGGGGTGAATGATCGGGTCTGAGGATCAAAAACGGTAAAATGGTATGTCCTGCCGGGTGCAATGCCCTGTACCACGGGATAAAGATTGATGGCACTTACCGGATACACGGGTGTCTGAAGCCGCTTTTCAATAACCTTCGTGACACCGTCAGAGGTCACCGCCGCACGGAACGTGCCGTTCGTGATAGAGCCCTTGATTGTGACGTTTCTATCGTCAATAGTTTGTTCGTAGTGGAACGAGACGAGACTGAGATCCGGGCGGACAACATCCTCGCTTTTCATGTGAATTTCTTTACGCATACCCATGAAGGGGATGCGAAGCCGGGCACGGGATGTTATGAGAACATTATGACCCATGTCATGATGATGAAATTTCAGGTAAGTGAACCCCACCTTCTCGCCATTGAAAATAAATCCATGCCATAATTCCCGGTATGGCAGTTTCATAATTGTATCAAAACGAAGGGGAGAGAGAGGCGCGTCGACTCTACTGAAATACAGAGTGGTACAAGACATGACAATAAGGGCAGCCAGGCACACAGGTGCGAAAACATACCTGTGTTTAGTAGGTGTTTCTCTGTAGATAGTGCCGGGAGTCATCTGCTTCGTTATTTGCCGAATCATCCGGAAAATCACTGTCAGGCAGGGATGGATGCCTGATATCCCGGGAACATGTCTTTAACCGATTGAACGAAGTTCCCATGAGTGCACACGACTCACAATGATTTTTTGTGTTCCGTGTGCGCTTCTTCCTCGAAGTTTCTATCCGGGGTTATCGCATCGCTATCAAAAAAAGAGGGATAGTGTTGCTTCATCTGTGCCACAAGTTTTTCATAGGGGAGGTCTGCAAATGATCCGTGGTCATGTATATATTCCATATGCCTACTTCCCTTCATATCGAATTCGTGGAAGATAGAATCGTGAATTCCATCGAATTCAAGGGGATGCACACCGAAACGTTCGCAGAGTGATAGATTGAATGTCGGTGTGGCCTTGATCCATCTGTCATTGAGTAAGAGTTCGGTGAAACCGTGATAGATGAAAACATTCGTTCCCATGATTTTCATCAATTGTTTTGTTGTTAAGTGGTTTCGCACATCCGCAAATCTAAGCCTGCTCGGTATGTGGAGTGCACGGGCACAGGCTGCAAGAAGCACCGCCTTCTCAACGCAGTAGCCCGATTTTTTCGACAGCACAACGCTCGCTTTGAATTTTTCGGCTGTGAGGTCGATGTGATATGGATCGTAAGTGATGTCATCACGCACGGCGTAGAATATCTTGATACCCTTTTCAATTTCCGTATCGGCACCGGACACCGCCCTGCCTGCGTATTCGATGATTGATGGGTTGTCGCTGTCTATGTGATGAGTCGGCTCTAGATACACCGTGAGATCTTCCGTATGCTTTAATTTCATTACCCCCCTCCTTGTGAAGTGCCATTGTTGAAATCAAAAACGAAAATTCTATCGATGCGACGCGATTCCTGTTCGCTGCGAACGCGATAAATACTATCCGCCAAATTAATCCCGAAAATGTTGTGTGCGGGATAGTGCCCGGCGTATGAATCGGGAGTTCATAGCAGTGATCGTGTACCATATTTCTGTCATGATCGGAATACGAAAATTAACTCTATGCCGCATAGTGAATAATGCCGTGGCCGGGCCTCGTTCGTGATGTGTGCTGCAAGACATTCGGGGTCTGTTTATCGCCGGGCTGTTTCTGGCATATGGTTTCGGTGGACGTCTGTTTCGGAAAGAAGTTCCAGCATAATACACCCACACTCCTGTCCCAGGTCGCAGGCTTTTCTAAAATCGGCCATGGCCAGATCCAAAAAACCCAGTTTTAGTAATGCCTGCCCTCGGCCATTGTAAGCGTCGGCGAAGGATGGCTTGCGCACGATCGCCTTTCCGAGTATCTCGGCTGCCTTCGCGTAGTCATGCTTTTTGGAATATAAGACTCCAAGCAGATAATATGACGAACTGTCGTCAGGATCAATCAAAAGGGCCGCGTGATAATCCGAGATTGCATTATCGAGGTGGTGCTGCTTCTCCCACGCTTCGGCGCGACGCACGAATGTTTCTGCGTCGGACGGATTGATTGCGAGAACGGCACTGAAATCCTCAATTGCCCTCTGGTGGTCCTGTGCCAGGAAGTAGGAGCGGCCGCGATTGTAATATGCGTTGGCAAGATTGGGATTTTCGGAATCCCGAATGGCGTTGATTACACGACTGTATGAGTCGATTGCTTCGGCATACTCTGCTCTCACAAAATGGAGATTACCGGTTGTCATTCCATCCTTTACCACCGAAAGCGGAGGCGGTAGTAACGGCGGTAGCGACGGTGACGGCGGGGACGGGCTCTGACAGGCCATGATAAGAAGCCCGAGGATCCCACACAGTAGTATAATGTGTCTCAAATGTGTCATGGTAAATTCTTCTTCCGGC
>Ga0272441_10014421_pt1 | contig 11217 bp, 10 predicted proteins | sample SSMProp6N_FD_193582 | JGI IMG/M metagenome (GOLD analysis project Ga0272441, IMG submission 193582) | Marine sediment archaeal communities from Little Sippewissett salt marsh, Falmouth, MA, United States - SSM-Prop-6N | ecosystem: Environmental > Aquatic > Marine > Wetlands > Sediment ... | reverse complement strand
GACACCACCCGATGGCTGGAGCAGAGACTGGACCGCACGCTCCCCGCAGCCGTCACCCGGGCGGGCTGGTGGCCGGAATAGACAGGAGACCCGAGACTCGAAGCGAACAACCTCTTCCCCTCCACCGCCGAAGGAGGGGGCGGGAGGGGGCGGTCTGGGAGCGTGAATCGCGCAGATGAGGTCGCCGCGGACCGCGACTCCCAGCGTAGTCAGCCCCCTCCGCTGCGCTCCGGCCTGAGCGGCCGGATGCTCGCGCCTCCCCCACTGCGCCTCAATCCACGGACTTGAGCGCACGCACACCGGCGGAAGCGTTGCTACGACTGGTTCGTCGCCGGTTTGGTGTGTCACTCAGGCGGTGACCCATTCAATCCGATTCCTCCCCATCAGGGGGAGGTGCCGCCGCCAGGCGGCGGAGGGGGTCAGACGGTTCCACGACCCATACAGGGCCGCCGCGTCTAGGCGGCTTCCCCATTGTTGCGTTTTGACCCCCTCCGTCAGCGGCTCCGCCCGGGTTTCCGACCTGATCTGACAGAGGGAACTGTTGCGTCGCGTCCCGGGGAGGCTCCGCCGCTGCCACCTCCCCCTGAGGGTGAGGAATCGGACCGAAACCTCCATGGCGGATGGCTGGAGCCCGCCCGTCGCCGCCTACAAACCGTGGATTCAGGCTGCGTGGGAGAGGCGAAGACCCCCTCTCTTCTCCCCTCCTTCACGAAGCCGGGGAGGGTGCCCGCGCGCTGCTGGGGCGGGAGGGGGCGGCCTGGGAGCCGGCATCGCGAAGATGAGGTCCGCCGCGAGTCTCAAGTCTCGGGTCTCCCCCCAGTCCCTCGCTACCCTTTCGGGCGTATGCCCCTTGCTATCTCCTTTCTTTCTGATTTCGGCCGGACCGATGAGTTCGTCGGCGTCGTCCACGGGGTGATCGCCCGGATCGCACCCGAGGTTCGGATCATCGACGTAGGCCACGATTTTGACCCCGGCGACGTGCAGGGAGCCGCGTTTGCCCTGATGAGGTCGATCCAGTACCTGCCGGAAGGGGTGGCGCTCGCCGTCGTCGACCCCGGAGTCGGCACGGAGCGGCGTGCCATTGCTGCTCGCACCCCATGGGGATTCTTCGTCGGGCCGGACAACGGATTGCTCGCCCCTGCGGTTGCGATCGTTGGCGGTGCCGATCTGATCGTTTCAATCGAGGATCCCCGATTCCGTCTCCCGGCCGAAGGTGAGACCTTCCACGGGCGCGACGTCTTCGGCCCGGCTGCTGCGGTGCTCGCGTCTGGGCAAGCGAAGATCGAGGACCTTGGTCCGATTGTCGACCCCGGCACCGTTGCCCCGATGATGGTGCCCCTCGTCGAACCAGACGGACTCGGAGGCGTGTTTGGCGAGGTCCTGTGGATCGACCACTTCGGCAACGCTCAAACCAACGTGAGCCCGGCAGATCTCGGATCGCTTGGGATCCAACCCGGCGTTGACGTGTCGGTGGTGATAGCTGGAATCGATCACGCGATCCCGTGGGCCACGGCGTATGGGGATGTCGCCGCGGGCGATGGGCTGATTCACGTTGACTCGTACGGTCAGATTGCGATCGCGGTCCGAGGCGGACGCGCCGATGAGGAGTATCCGCTATCGGTTCGAACGGCGGTGGGATTCCGGCCGTCGGGAACCATCCGAATTCCCATCTCGCCGATCGAGAGCCACGAATCCTGATTGTTAGGGAGTGAGACCGGTCGCTACGAGTTTCGCCACGAACGCACCGATGATGAGAACCAGAAGGCCTATGACGACGATCGCGGTGAACGGGCGCATCTGGTGACGATACCTTCGCTCCCCCGCGAGCGCATCGAGGGCTAGGGACTCGAGGTGACACCCGGGATTTGGAAGCCGGTACTCTTGCTCCGATGAGGAAGCACATTCCCGACGCCACCGTTGCCCGGCTTCCGGTGTACCTCCGCTGCTTGGCGATGCGCGCCGGCACCGGCACATGCTCATCGGAGGATCTCGCCCGAACCGCGGGGGTGAACGCCGCACAGGTGCGCAAGGATCTGTCGTTCCTCGGTGCGCAGGGTGTGCGGGGTGTGGGCTATGACGTCGACGAACTGAAACAAGCCATACGCACAGCACTCGGGCTCACGCACGAGTTCCCAGTCGTGATCGTCGGGGGCGGCAACCTTGGCCGGGCGCTCGCGAACTACCGCGGCTTTCGCGAGTGGGGTTTCTCGATTGCCGCAATCCTCGACGTGGATGCCCGTCGGATCGGCAGCACGATCAGCGGCACGACGGTTGAGCCGATGTCCGAGCTCGAGGATCTCGTCCCTGCACGGGGCATCGAGATCGGGATCATCGCCACTCCATCGGACCAGGCACAGATCGTGGGGGATCGGTTGGCCGCGGCCGGCATTCGCTCCATCCTCAACTTCGCCCCGACGGTGATCAACGTCACAGCGTCCGAAGTCCGCGTCGTTGATCTGTCAACCGAACTGCAGATCTTGGCGTATCACTTGCAGGAACGGTCAGAAGCCTGAATGGCCTTCAGCAGGGGGTAGGTCTTCTCAGATCTCTCCCGCGACCCGGAATCTCCGGCGTGGGCGCCGCGCGCTGCCTATTCCCCGGGGGTGTCTCGTTCGTATCGATCAAGGGCCATCACGAACATCACAAACAGGATGAATGACCCGAGTGCAAGTGCAATCGCCGGCACTCGAATCTGGAACGCGTCCAAGCCTTCGAGATTCGACGGGCGGATACCTCGAGGTGCGTACACAACGAACAGGATGCCGCTCAGCGTGAGCCAGCCAAACACGGCCGTTGCGGTGACCAAAAACGCCAGGTGCCTTCCGATGTTGGTCGAAAGGATCAGCCAACCCGCCCCGATGAATACGAAGATCGCTCCGACGACCAGGAAGATCCCGCGCATCGTCTGTGAGAAATCGGTGACCTCACCGGCGTCATCCCGCCGGTTGAAGATCGCTCCGACGATGTCTTGCACGGCCTCGCGCACAACCGGGATCATGGCGAGCAAGAGGGCGATCATGGCGATCAAGCCGACGATCTCGAGTGTGCCGAGCCCACGCTCAGAGCGGGTCGTACGGCGGATTGCTCTCGCTGTCCGATCCATCACATGGTCCTCTCGTAGAGCGTGATGAGTTCGATGTCGGCCTCGCTGAGCGACGCGCCGAATCCGGGCATTCGGCCGGTGCCCAACCCATTCACGCCATAGGGCTCGGAGGCGTTGGTGCCGGCGATGATGAAGTCCACCTGGTCTTCGATTGACGGGAACTGTGCGATCGAGCGGCTGTCGGTGATCGCCGGTCCCCACGCGCCCCGACCCGCCCCGATCTCAAACGTGGGGCCGGCGCTGTATCCGCCGGTGTGGCAGCGTGCGCAGTAGCCGTTGAACAGCCCGACGGCCCGTTCGGCATCGCTGGAGCTGACCGTGCGCCCGGCCTGGTCGCTCATCGCAGAGGCGACATCGTCGAAGTCGACAAGCCAGAGTTGTGCGCGTGCAGATTCCTCGAGGAAGTCCAACCCGGATTCGAGATCGGCCAGGAAGTCGTCCTGGTTTTCGGCAGTGACTCTGATCAAGAGGAGGTCGGCCTCGATCGCGCTGAGCACGGTCTGCGCTTCGTCGAGATCGGGTACCTGTCGGTCATCCGCGGTGTTCGTGTATGCGTTGGCCGGGTCGAAAGCCACGTCGTACACCCCTTGTTCGACTTGAACGAGACCGAGCAGTTCCGTGAGCGTCTCGTAGGCAATGGCCGAAATCTCCGTGAGGCGTGGCTCGGCTCCGTCCGAGAGCCCGTCACGATCGGCGTCGGGTGCCGGGTTCGGGCATGTCGTGAGGATGGCGGCCGCAGAGGCCTCGGTGCACGACTGCTCACCTCCGAGCAACGTCCGGATTTCGGTACCGAGGTCGCCTGCCACGGCCAGTTGGTCGGGAGCGAGGAGCACGTCATCGATTTCCGCCTGCTGGCGATTAGTGAGCGTCTGGGTGGCCTCGTCGCCTTGTGTGATTCGATTGAGTGCACTCGATACCGTTGATTCGGTGCCGGCTACGACGTCCACCTGGGGAATCTGGATCGACGCCAGATAGTCGATCACGTGATCGACCTCTTGGACGGTCATTGCGCCGCCTCCGTCGAGACCGCTTGCGGGCATCGGTGTTCCCTCGCGCCCGTACACGATGAGGTCTTCGATCTCCTCACGGTCGAACCGGTACAACACGTCGTTGAGTGAAGGCACCTGCCAGGAAACATCAACGCCACTTCGTGCCTCGGTGAACGCCGCTGCACCTCCGCCGCCTTCTGGCCCATGGCACGACGAACACTCGAATACGTTGAACCAGTGTTCCCCTTCCTCGATGGCCAGTTCAACGAGATCGTCTGCGGCGTCAGCCTGCCGGTTCGACTCCGCGAAGGCGTAGGCAGGGATGATGAGGGCGAGCGTCGCAGCAGCGAACACGGCGGCCCGCAGCACCTTCGTGGTGCGCACGTTCTCGAGTTCCGCGTCCGACATGTATGGCGTCTGGTTCGGTGGTGGCGTCTCGGTGACGGTGGAACGCGAGCGGCGGCTGTTGAGGAAGAGATATGCCATCCAGGCGAGGAGCGAGGCGACGACGACAACGAGGACGATCGCTCCGATGCCGAAGCTTCCTGTCGCGGCAGCCGGTTCGGCCTCATCGCTGGCTGCGAGGATGAGTGGGTGCGCAGCGGTCAACACGTTCATCTCATACACAGAAAGGCCCCTGCGGATACTCGGCCGTGAGCTGCTTCGAACGCGGCGTCTGTACGACGGTGCCGGTCTCGATGATCAGATCGCTGGCGTCGGTGACGCTGAGTGCGAAGCGGTCCATATTGCGAGGTGCCGGACCGGTGTTGTACTCGCCGTGGATGTTGTAGCGAGATCCGTGGCACGGGCATTCAAACCCCTGCGATGGCAGGCACTCCGGGACGCGGCAGCCGAGATGAACACACCGTTGCCAGAGCGCCATAACCCCGACACCGTCGCTTTCACCGCCGGCGACCACGAAGGGAACCCCTTCATAGGAGGACCCGGGAAGTTCGGATACTTCGAATGGGACGATCCACGCCTGGGCGGCCGGAACGAAGATGGGAACGATCGTCCCGCCATCGGTGAGCGCAGCCTTCAGATCGTTGAGATTGCCGGCATTGATGGGCGTCCCGAAGCCCCCCTTCAGCCTCGGCCACACATAGGCGAGGGCGCCGATGGCGAACTGCGCCAAGAACAGCCCGAATACGGCATACAACGCCCGGTTGAGGAACTTCCTTCGCGTTACGCCGTATTCGGCCGGTGTCAGTGTCTCCTTGTCGGTGAGCGGATCGACGGGGGGGTCGGCCGAGGTTTCAGCGATCGTTGCAACAGCGGCAGGGGCGCCATCAGCGTCATCTGTCCCGACGTGGATCACCGCCGCCTTCGAGGCGACCGGTTCTGTCTTGCCTTCGATCTCGTCTGATGTGATCGGTCCGGCTGAGGGGCCGCGTCGAATCGCGATGGCGAAGATCCCGAGCACGGTGAGTACTCCTGCCCCGATGATTGCGATGACGAAGATGGTGGTTGCGCTCATGGTGGCGTTCTCATTCCAGTAACGACTTGAGATCGTCGAAGAAGATTCCGTCTTCCCATGGGAACGTGAAGTTGAAGCCGGGTCCTCGGAAAAACGAGCCGAAGATGGTGAGCACGGCGGCCGCCATGATGAAGAACGTGAAGATCATGATCGCGAGCTTGCGATGTGACGGCTTCACCGACGGGTTCTTGTCGATGTAGGGGATGATCGCGATCGCGATGGCGCCGAACGTCGGGATGATGATGCCGGCGATTTGCGGGTCGAAATACGCGAGGAGTTCCTGGAGGCCGAGGAAGTACCACGGCGCCTTCGAAGGATTGGGCTGTTCGTTGAAGTTCGCGAACTCGAGGAGCGGGGCGTCGAGGAAGATCGCAAGTGTGATCAGCAACGTCAACACGACGAGCAGCGCCACGAATTCGATGGCGAGTAGATGCGGCCACACCGTCACCCGATCGGTTGGCGCCGACCTGATCCGCTGGACTTCGCCGGCTCGTATGACGGTGAGGAGCCGATCGGATGTGGCTCCGTTGCCGCCGGGTTTGCCCTCGACGACGGTGTCGTCCTCGATGACCGCTTCGTCATCGATCACCGCAACGGCGGTCGCTGTCGCTGCAGAAGCGGCGACGGGAGCGACGGTCTCTTGACTCGGTGCGGGCGCGGTTGGTGTCTGACCAGCTCCGCCCACATATGCACCGCGCACGGACGCGGTTGATGTCCGACCCCCTCCGTCGGCCGCAGGGGAGGAATCCGAGGCAGGGGACGGATCCGGGGCAGCGGGGAGCGTGGAGACATCGATGCCTTCTTCCTCGGCCCACTCGAGTAACACGTCATCAACCGAACCACCGGCGGTCCTCGAACGCGCTTTCGCCGAACGTTGGACCAACGACTCCGGCATCTTCCGAGCCGCTGCGACCGCAGTCAGGAGAGCGGCACCCGACACGGCGCTCGCAGACGTGGTCTTGGGGCCGGGCTCGGGCGCGGTCGGTGCTTGACCCCCTCCGCCCACATCTGCACCGGGCACGGACGCGGTTGATGCTTGACCCCCTCCGTCAGCGGCTTCGCCGCTGCCACCTCCCCCTGAGGGGGAGGAATCCGAGGGGGAGGAATCTGATGCGGAGGAACCGGCCACGGTGGGAGGTGCCTCCCCCTTCATCTCGGCGAGGATTTCGTCAACCGGGCGGCCTTCCTTCTTCGCTCTGGCTTCTGCCGAGCGCTTGAGGATGTTGTCGGGGATTCCTGCCACGGCGACTCCCTACAGCGGCCCTGAGATGCCGCCGTCCTTGCGGACGCGCCAGAAATGAACGGCCATGAACAGCGTGATGATGAACGGGAGGAAGAGGACGTGGAGCACATACCAACGCAACAGCGTGTCGGGGGTGATCTGCACTCCGCCGATCAACGCGAAGCTCACTTGATCACCGAACACCGGCGCATAACTCCCCATCGTCGTTCCGACGGTGACGGCCCACAGGGCCAGCTGGTCCCAGGGCAGCAAGTATCCGGTGAATGACATCAGCAGCGTCAGCAGCAGAAGGATGACGCCGACGATCCAGTTGAACTCGCGCGGTGGCTTGTAGGCGCCGTGGTAGAAGACCCTCGCCATGTGAAGGAAGACGGTCAGGACCATGAGGTGTGCACCCCAGCGATGCATGTTTCTCACGAGCTGCCCGAACGCCACGTCGGTATTGAGTGCTTGGAGGTCGTAGTACGCCTGCGGCGAGGTCGGCGAGTAGTAGAACATCAAGAAGATTCCGGTGATCGTGAGCACGATGAACAGGAAGAAGCTCAGGCCGCCGAGACAGAGGGTGTAGGAGAGGCGGACACCGTGGCGCTTCACCTTCACAGGGTGGAGGTGGTAGAGCACGTTGTTCATCACGACATAGGACCGGTTGCGCGGTGTGTCCTGGTTGTCGGCGCGCATCGGTGAGCCCGGTCGGAAGACCGAGGTCCAAACCTGGCTCTCGCGGATATGGTCGATGACGCCCGTTACGGCGCTTCCAACGCTCTTGCCGGTGCCCTTTTCGTCCGTCACGTGTTCACGCTCCTGCAATCGGCCAGTGCATCGGAGAATCCAACCAGGTTGCCATGGGTTTGTGTGACCGTCATCCCGAGCCGTCCTTCATCGGGCGGCCGAATGCTGAAATCGGCGTTGGCTTGGGTTTCTTCACGGCTCGAGTTCGCTTCTGCCACTGCACCATCACGGTTGCGATGAGGATGAGCATCACGACCGGGTACCCCCCGACGATCATCTGCTGCAGGGTGGCATACGAGATCGACAACTCGTTACCGAGCACAAGCGCCGGCGGAATCGTTACAAGGATCTTCTGCGGGGTCCACTCGAGCGAGCCCTGGGTCAACGCCACCCACTGGTTCGGAATCACAGCAAACACGACGAGCGCCATCGCCGTGAAGAGCCACGCACCGATTGCTGCGCGAGCCCACGTGAACGGACGCCCGTAGACGAAGGCAAACGTCGATCCCCCGAGGATCATGAAGATGCCGCCGACCGCGACCAGTTGTCCGAGGGTCGCTGGGAACCACCCGCGAGGCACGAGCGAGTAGAGCTCGTTCCCAACGGCGTCGGTCGTAGGAGACTCGGCAGCGTGGACGAACATCGAGGCGGCGATCGTCACGACGACGCCGAGCATGATCGCGGTCAGACCCACCGCGAGCTTCCTGCCGTTTGTCACTGCACTGTCCTCCACACGGCGGCGATTCTATGCCGAACAAGTCCGCCGCGCACACAAAAGCGTCGAATCGGCCGCCGATCGCCGCCGCTGGTCGTGCGAACTCGGGCTCAGAGGGCGGTCGATTCCCCAATTCAGCCTGTGATCCTGGGTGGCTCCGGCTAGGCTTTCGGCCGCTCACAGGAGAGACGGGCAGGCAGTGGCGACGGAGGACAAGACAATCGTGAACGCGGAGGAAGCGACGGAGGACGACGCGCGTTCCGGCGTTGAAGACAACGTGCGATGGCATCTCATGTCAGCAGGCGTGTTCCTTGCCCTCGCGGTGTTGGCCGGGTCAGTTGCATCGTTGCAGTTGGTCTTCCCCGACCTCGGAGCGCGCATCGCGGCGCTGTCATATGGCCGACTTTCGTCGGCGGCATTGCACCTCTTTCTCTACGGATGGCTTGCCCTCGGTCTTCTGGCGGCGGTCTACTTCGTCTTGCCGAGGATCTCTGGTCGATCGGTCAAGGGTGAATGGCTCGCACTGGTTTCTTTGATCGCAATCGCGGTTGCGGCCGCATCGGGAGCCGTCTTGATCCTTGGGGGATTGAGCGACGGGCGTCCCTACCTCGAAGCTCCCGTGTTCAGCGAAGTCCTTCTCCTTGTCGGCCTGGTTCTCTCAACAGTCGTTGTGACCCGGACCATCGCCCAGGATGTTGGCCAGTTGGTTCCCGCCCAGTGGTATCTGCTCGGATCCTCGTGGTGGGCGGTCCTTCTCGTCGCGTTCGCGCTGCTTCCTGGTTTGCCCGGCGCCGTTGGGGCCATGCAGATCGGCTTCTTCCGGGCGGGTCTCGCCGGCTTCTGGTTCGCGGCTGCGGGCGTCGGATTCCTGTACTACCTCGTCCCGAAGCTCACCGGGCAATCCTCGTTCGAAGGGTCTCCGTTCTCAGCATTGGGTTTCTGGTCTCTCGCCTTCGTCTGGGCCGCCACCGGACCGGTGCTCTACATCTATGGCCCGATTCCGGGCTGGCTCCAGAGTGTGGGCGTCGCATTCTCGATCGCCCTCTTCGTGCCTGTGGGGTTGATTGCTCGAGATCTCTCCATCCTGATGCGTGGCCGCGCTCGGTTCATCGAGGATCGGGTCACGTTCTCATTCGCTGCCGTCGGAATGCTGCTCTTCGTGCTCGTCCCGGTTCACAACCTCGTCCAGGCGCTCCGAACGTCGAGTTCGCTTGTCGGGCTGACCGAGTGGAACGCAGCCGGAGATCTGCTGCTCTTCGGCGGAGCCTTCACCTTCTGGCTGTTCGCCTTCGGCTATCACGCCACCGGAGCGGGCACCGGCCGTCGAGGACTCGGCTTGTGGCACCTCGGGCTGTCATCTTCCGGCCTCGCCGTCGCCGTCGCCAGCATGTGGATCGCCGGTGCGGCTACCGGTCTCACCTGGGCCGCCGATGTCAACACAGGAGAATTCACCGCCGTCGGCGAAGGCTGGGAGCTCACCGATTGGGTGCTGGAGCCGTTCCTTGCCCTCCGAGCCGGCGCGACCGTCCTGTTTGCCGTTGCCCAGCTCCTCTTCCTCTTCGCGGTGTTCACCGCCTCGTGGCGGGTCTCAGCGTCTGTCGCGAACGTCGACGACGAAGCGTTCGATCTTCAGTTGGGAGGAGACGGCGCTTCGATATCGTGTCCGACCCTGCGTGGAGGAATCGTCGCCACGTTTGCGGTGGTCGCGATTCTCACGGTGTTCGTGCCGTGGCTCGATGCGGGTGTTTCCAACGCGACGATCCTCGCCGATACGGCGCGGTCGTACGACGATGGCTCCGCGGCAGCCGACGGCAGGGCGGTGTACATCCGCGAGGGCTGTGTTGCGTGTCACACCCAATCCGTTCGACCGATTGTCCCGGACGTCGGACTCGGTCCGGTGAGTGTCGCAGGGGACTATGTGAATGAAGCTCCTGCGCTCATCGGCGTCGAGCGTCTAGGACCGGACCTCATGCATATCGGCAGCCGAATTGACGACGCTGACGGTCTCAAAGCGCATCTTGACGACCCCCGGGCCGACCGGCCATGGTCGATCATGCCGTCGTACCGATATCTGACCCAGGGCGACCTTGACGCCCTCGCCGAGTATCTGCTCTCACTGAGGTAGCGATGGAAGAGAACCTCCAACAACTCGAATCAACCTACGGAGCACCGGCCTCGCTGTTCGAGCGGTCCGCAGCCGCACGCGCCAAAGCATCAGGCTCGACTACCGAAGCGGTCGTTGCGCAATGGGTGGGCCAAGACGAATCACCGGCTGCCCCGGATTCCTCCGCTGCATCCCAGACACCTGCCCCGCAGGGGGACGTGCCGCCGCAAGGCGGCGGAATGGGTCAAGCCTCAGCCGCGCCCGCCGGTGCCCTCTCGGGTGCCGCCCTTCTTGCGGCCGTCGCCGGCGCACGCGGCATGCCCGAAGGCCTCATCGAGAGGTCGGCCAAGGCTCGCGCGAGCGCGACGGGAGGGTCGGTTGATGACGTGCTGCTTGAGTGGGCCGAGGAAGACGGTATCGAGACTTCCGATTCATCCTCTTCGGATTCCTCCCCTGCGTCTCAGATTCCTCCTGAAGGGGGAGGTGGCCCGAGCGAAGCTCGGGACGGAGGGGGTCAAGCGTCAACCGCGCCCGCGGACGCTTTGTCGGGTGCCGGGTTGCTCGCGGCGGTTGCAAAGGCTCGCAAGATGCCCGAGTCACTCATCGAACGCTCGGCCGCTGCCCGTGCCAAGACGGCCGGCGTCGACATAGGCGACATCCTGCGCGATTGGGCGGTCGAAGAGGGCATCGACGTTTCCGATTCCTCTCCCTCGGATTCCTCCCCCGTAGAGGGAGGTGGTCCGAGCGAAGCTCGGGGCGGAGGGGGTCAAGCGCCAACCGCGCCAGAACCGAGTTCCGGCACGCCGGCTACGGGTGCTTTGTCGGGTGCCGCGTTGCTTGCTGCGGTTGCGAAGGCT
>Ga0272441_10014420_pt1 | contig 11219 bp, 5 predicted proteins | sample SSMProp6N_FD_193582 | JGI IMG/M metagenome (GOLD analysis project Ga0272441, IMG submission 193582) | Marine sediment archaeal communities from Little Sippewissett salt marsh, Falmouth, MA, United States - SSM-Prop-6N | ecosystem: Environmental > Aquatic > Marine > Wetlands > Sediment ... | reverse complement strand
ATAACGATCATGCCCGTTTTTTACTCATTTTTATCACTTGATAAATGATATGCAAAAAACGTTCCTTAGATTATATGAAAACACTGAACTTAAGTTATGGAAACAGGCAAAACGGCAGGATCATATGCACATGATTGTTAATCCCAGGGAATGATGGAATGGCGACATATCAATAACAATGTACAGATGCACTAAATATCAATTTGAGGATGGCGGTTTCCCCATTAAAAATCCATCCGGAAAAAACCGGACAGACCCACGGATTTATACATCAATCCGGCGGGTTGAAGCATTTTTTGAAATTGAAAATGGGTCAGGCTGTCTGAAGCCAATTTCAGGTTCCGGCCGTAAAGCCTCTGAAGCATGGAAAGTATTCTGTTTTATTTATTGATCAGGCAGAATTTCGTTGTAGATCAGAATTTCAGTATTGTACGCTGTTTTGTCAATCCCTGTTACCCGGAACAGAATTTCAAAATACTGAGGCATTTTATTGAACTTCGCTTTGAATTTTTTTTCCAATTCATCTCGCGTTGCGGGAAGTATCAGATAATTTGCGATTTCAGGCGCGCCCAGTGAGTGGTAGGAGGCGATGATGAATATCGAATTGTTGTCCGGTCCGGGCAATTTAAGAACCAGGATCAGATCTTCATTGGGTCCGGAGGAGTGAAGAGAGGTTTCGAACATCTGGGTTTTGCTTGTATCGGAAGGCGTATAAAATATACGGTGCGGGGAAACTTCAAAATCAAAGTGTGATTTTAAGAGAGTGTGCTTCATTTTATACAGCGTTTTAATACTGCCCAGAAAAATAATGTTATATTCATCCAGCATTTGCGGACTGATATCGGATGATTTTCGCAGAATCGGGGTTTCATGAACTGAATAGAGGATGGAGAGGATTGGAGGAAGACTCCAGATGCTGTGATACGGGAAATAGGGTTCAGAAGACTGAACAACCCGGTCATTCGGAAATGTTTGCTGAAACTCTTCCATTGAATTGATGCCTGGATGACGCATACTGATGATTTGATTGTATTTTTCTATATATTCATCAAAAAAGAAATGGTCTCCGAGAACAATTAGGACGGGCAGGTCCGACTCCAGATATTCCTTCCAGATCGGATCCTCTTCCTGAATGCAGCGATAGGGCTCCAACCGATTCAGGAGTTGCTGGTTTTTATACATCAGAACCAGAATCAGGGCGACCAGTAGAATAATGACAGGGATATACAGTTTTTTTACTATCAGTGACAACCAGTTCTTCGGATGATAAATATTGTCTGACACAGCCACAAATTTGGTGTTGTAATGTCCCTTCGGAATGCGTAACCGGTATTTATCCTCTTTCCCCTCATGAAAGTAGTAGCTTTCCAGCTTTTTTCTTAAAGTGTATGTATGCGATCGGACAATGGTGTCTTCGGCGGGATTGAAGCTGGCATCTTTGCCAAATACCTCAATTGCGATAATGGTTTCTTTCAGCTCTTTTCCCTGTCTGCCCGCTTCGACCAGATAGGTCAAATAGTTCTGATAAATTTTTGAGTGAGAAAATTCATTGCTTTTCAGAATTTTTTCGAGCAGTTTGTTTTGTTGGGCTTCAAGTGTCATATGTGCCGGGCTCTGAAAAAGTAACTGTATTGTCCATGTCGGTATTTATGCATCAATACATCCTTGGAATTTATTTTTTTCCGCATAAACAATATGACTGACTCGATTTTTGGCGGGCCTGTTTTTTCGGGGTGTTGAAATCAAACCAAACGAATGTAATAACTATAATTTTTAAATGCAAGTGTGTTGTCACTTTATGTGTGATTGGTTTTTTACCAGTAAAACCCCGAACATACAGAAGTAACTCGTCGCGGCAATTCATTTTTGATCGATCACCAGCAGATATTCACCGATGTTTGTTGATGTTGTCTGATGTTTTTCACGGTTTTTCACAGTAATTCACTTTTTTTTAACTGTTAAAATTGATTTATTAGTTGGGTCATCAAGCAAATAATATCGCTTGCATTCATTGTTGAAATACAAATTAGAGGTGAGTTATGAGGCGTCTATCGATTCTATCATCAGCGGCTGTCCTGATACTCCTGTTTTCGGGTTCATTGATGGGGCAGGGCACTTTGATTGGTCTGGTGACAGATTCATTAACCGCAAATACCCTGGCCGGGGCTAACGTATATCTGGTTGGCACTGCATTTGGCAGCGCAACAGATATTGAAGGACAATATCGAATTACTAGAATCCCTCCGGGAGCCTATCAAGTAAAGGTATCCTATATTGGATATTTAAGTAAAGAATATAATGTTGTCATTCAGAATAATCAAGCAGTCAAGCTTAATGCTGAATTGAACTATCAAGTGATCCAGGGTAAGGCCGTTATGGTGACTGCCCAGGCAGAAGGCCAGGCAGCGGCCATCAACCAGCAAATCACTTCAAATACCATTATCAATGTGATTTCCGAAGAAAAAATCCAGGAACTGCCGGACGCAAATGCAGCAGAAGCCATCGGCCGCCTTCCGGGGATATCAATACAGAGAAGTGGCGGGGAAGCGAATAAGGTGCTCATTCGAGGAATGCAGGCAAAGTTTTCCCCGGTAACCGTTGATGGTGTACGGATACCCTCTACTGAGGAAAACAGCCGGGGTGTGGATTTAAGCACACTTTCTCAGAGTTCACTGGCAGGAATAGAGCTCTACAAAGCTGTCACTCCGGATATGGATGGTGACGCATTATCAGGAACCATTAACCTGGTGACTAAAAAAGCGCCGGAAGAACGGATATTAAAGGCAAACATCAAAGGCAATTATAATTTTTTATCTAAATCCGGCGACCAATATGATCTTTCTTTTCGATATGGTGAACGCTTTTTTAATAATGTTCTCGGGGTTCAGTTGGCAGGGAACCTTGATAAAAAGGTAAGAAGTAATGAAAGTATTCGTGTCAGCAGTTCCAGATGGGAAGAACCTCTCCGGGAATTAGTAATAGAAAATTTTAATGTTGAATATATCGATGAAATTCGCACACGGAATGGCCTTAGTTTATTGTTGGATTTCAATACACCGGACAATGGATCGATCAGGATTAACAATGTGTATGGCGGTACAAAAAGAGATTATTTAACACATCGCAGAGATTATCCTCTTAACGGCAATCAAACTATTTATGATTTTCGTCAACGTGAGCAGGATATCAATACCTATAATAGTTCAGTTCATGGAGACAATCATCTTTTAGGATTGGATCTGAACTGGGGACTTTCATATGCGCAATCAAAATCCGATTATCCGTTTGATTATCAATTGATGTTTTATGAAGGCAATGGAATGCAGGCCCCATATCCTCAAATATTTGACTATGAGGAAATTCCGGATAAAGTGGTTCCCCTTGCAAGAAATAATTATACTGAAGCCTGGCAAGCCTGGGGATATTATCGAAAGCAGGATAACCTTGAGAAAGAGCTGACGGCTTTAATTAATATTTCCAAACCATACAATTTTACGAATAATATTACTGGTGAGATTAAAGTCGGTACAAAGTTTAAAAGTAGAAAGCGTACGAATAAAACATCAGAAGATTTCTCTCCCTATTATTTGGATGGACAATGGAAATTTGATGAATTGGCGCCGGATGGAACAGTTCGACCCAAAGATTTCTCCGGAACCTACTTTGAAGATTGGTTCAATGCCGGAGCAAATGGCGGGGCCATGCCGTTGGAACATTTTTTCTCGGATGCCAAAACAAGAGATGTTTACGATGAGTATAAATTATCACCGATCGTGGTTAAAGACAGATTAAAACAATGGCAAAGATTAAATAAAAATGGTGTAGATCCTACTGGCAATCGAAAAGAAGTGTGGGGGAATCCCCTTTATCGTGTTAATGACTATGATATTGAAGAAATCGTGAATGCTTTTTATCTGATGAATACATTGAATATTGGTCAACAAATAACATTCATCAGTGGAATACGAACAGAGTATGAAAATAACGACTATCTGGGGTATTATATGAAATCCAGAGTTGGTGGATTCCCGTTAGCTGAAGATGTGTTGTTTGATACAACTTCTTCGGCCCAGCAAACAGTCGTCCTGCCACATTTTCATTTGGCCTATTCTCCAACAGATTTCCTGAAAATTCGTCTGGCAGCCTATAAAGCATTGGCCAGGCCGGATTTTAATATGCGTATAGACAGGTATGTGGGCGGCAGAGGCGCTGCGTTAGGCTCCCCATTTAATGTGCAGGTTGGGAATATCAATTTGAAGACTGCAGAAGCCTGGAATTATGAAGTTAACTCATCTGTTTATAATAATAATATTGGTTTAATATCCCTGTCAGCCTATTACAAAGAGATTGAAAACATGTATCATATGCTCAATGAATTTGGCACATCAGGTGAAGATGCTCTTCAATTCTTTGGTAGTGAATGGAACAGCAATATGGGCGGGACAGCTTATGATTTGACAATCCCCTACAATTCCGAAAAGCCTACCAAAGTATGGGGGCTTGAATTTGAACATCAGATCAAATTTCATTTCCTTCCTGGATACCTAAGTGGTATCGTTTTATCCTATAATGTGTCCGCTGTGAAATCAGAAACGCAAACCTATGTGCCGGTACTAGATTCAGTTTGGGTAGATCCTCCGGGGCCAATCGGTGGTGTCTGGTCCTATTTTAATTCATTAGATGAAACTATGACTAAACTGGAAGGACAGCCTGAATTCTTCTATAATATTGCTTTTGGGTATGATTGGGGTGGTTTTTCAGGCAGAGTTTCGGTTTTTCATCAAGCAGAATATAATAATTCCATTGCGTCAAAAAATTATCGGATAAATTTGGCTTTCACACGTGTTGATATTGCGTTGAAGCAACGTATTATCAATGGTTTATCAACATTTATAAACGTGAATAATCTCACGGATATTGAAGATGCTGTTGATAGGAAATACGGCGAATATAATCTTCGAAAGTTTAGAAATAGTCAGAGATATGGAACAACGATTGATTTTGGAATCATTGCAGAATTATAACAACTGAATAAACTGAGATAATTGTTGATAATAACCAAAACAATACAAAGAAAAGGAGGGATGAAAATTAATTAAAAAATACGGGGAATATTTTTATTAATTAACTGGAGGAGATGAAAATGCAAGATGGTAAAATCAGAGTTTTTTTAATGTTGGTGCTGATGGTACCGGTATTTATGTTTGCACAGGATGTTTTAGTGCTTACGCCTTCTGATGGTAGTGCTGGTACTTTTGTGAATGAGCAAATTGTTGCCGACACCACAGCAACCGGCGGTTTACTTCCGAATCGTGTCTACGAATTACAAAGAGATCAGCTTTATCTTGTCAATTCAACCTTAAACCTGGCCCAGCCCGGCGAAACACTTCGTATACGCGCTCAAGATGGTGACGGGGCATTGCCTGAAGTTTATCTGTGGGAAACCGGCACAGGCGATAATCCGGAACGTCCCCCGGGATATTTTATTCGTACACAGGGTGGCACACTTGAACTGACAAACATTGCAGTTGCAGGATATTATGAGTATGAACCTGCCAATTTGGATAACATTCAGGGCGGCTTGTTTAGAAATGATGTAGAAGGTTCATCATTCTATTTTGATGGTTGTATTTTTTCAAACATTAATGGTCAGATATTACGTACCAATCAGAACACAGTGACAGTAAGTGTTACAAATTGTATTTTTTCCAACCTGGGATCTTTAACCACCTCTAATTTAGGTGCCGGAAAAGGTATCGATTTACGCGAGAAAGAATGTGTTGAATTGGTCATGGAAAACAATACGTTTGTAAATTATCAGGACAGGGTGCTTCGCCACTACAATTATGGTGATCCTCTGGCCGGTACGGGATTAATACACTCTGGACGTATTAATCACAATACCATCATTAATGGTATGGGCTATCATGGCTTGCTCTCATTGGGTAACGTTGGCGCTTCAATGCAGATTACCAACAACTTATTTGTCGATGCCTTCGGTCTTGGAGAAGATTCTACAGATGCTTCCCGCGCAGCCGAATGGGCCAATACCGGTGAGGTTTATGCCAATGGTAACAACAAGATCAGCTGGATTTTTTGCGCGCCCAATGATGTCACCCATTGGGATATCAGCAATAACTATTATGCGATCAGTGATGAAGGTCAGGCTTTCCTGGATGACTTTGATTTCGGTCCAGCACCTCGGCTATCCTCTCATATTGAAGGCAAATTAGGTGCGGCTGCAGCGAATGCCTTTACTGAGATAGACATTGATCTTGTAGATATACCAGAGATGATGATCGATTTTATGCGTTGGTATGAGGATCCGGCAGGTGGCAACAAATCCAAAGTCACTGATAATTATGATAAGACCACGGATGATATGGATCGCCGCTCGCTTATTTATTATCGTGATACATTCGATGCCTCCTATGCAACAGGATCGGATGCATATACGGGCGCTGTAAATGGTTATCCGGCTGGTGATTTAAACTGGTTCCCAGCTAAAAAAGCTGAATGGGAAGGTAGCGATGTGACCGCTGTTGAAAGAATCAAAGTTCAAGGTCCCGGTTCATTTGTATTGGGACAGAACTATCCGAATCCGTTTAATCCATCAACGAGAATTTCCTTTTACCTGCCTAAATCAAACAAAGCGACATTGAGTGTGTACAACATGCTGGGACAAAAGGTTGTCACTCTGGTCAATGAAAGATTGAATGCAGGGTATCATGAATTCAGTTTTGACGCCTCATCACTTTCTAATGGCGTGTATTTTTACAAACTGGAATCCGGTGATTTTAATAAAATTAAGAAGATGATGTTAATTAAATAATAATTGTGTCTCTTCTTTGTTTAAGTGATAAAACCTGGGGGTGGCATTTTATTAGACACCCCTGGGTTTTTCATATACGCAAAGTCGTTTAACTCTATGAGTGGTAAAGAAAATATTGAAACTGTACTTGTTCGTGCAATCGAGGATAAATTCTATGAAAAAGGAATCCGGTCCCTTTAAATTTCACTTATTTATGGTTCTCATCTTATTGTGTGTCGTTGTTATTTCATGTCAGACGCCGCCTAATTCCAGGGTGGGCTGGCATCAACTTCCCACTATTTTAAATCAAATCATTGCTCCTGAATTTCCTGATCAGGATTTTAGTATTATGGATTTTGGCGCTCAGGGAGATGGCATCACTGATTGTACAGATGCATTCAGAAAAGCTGTTGATGCCTGCTATATTGCGGGTGGAGGCAGAGTGCTGGTTCCTGCCGGTGTCTTTTTAACCGGAGCCATTCATTTGAAAAGCCATGTGAATTTACATATTGAAAAAGGAGCCATTGTTTTATTCAGTCAAGATATCGGAAAATATTTACCTGTTGTATTCACGCGCTTTGAAGGTGTAGAATTAATGAATTTTTCACCTTTTATATATGCTTTTGAACAAGAAAACATGGCAATTACCGGCACGGGTATTCTGAATGGAAATGCAGATAGCACAGCTTGGTGGCCCTGGGCCGGCAGCAAGCGTTACGGATGGAAAGAAGGAATGCCTAACCAAAAGTATGATCGTGACAGTTTATTTCAGATGGCAGAAGATGGTGTCCCGGTGGAAGATCGGATTTTTGGCAAAGATCACCATTTACGAGCCAATTTTATTCAGTTTTATCGATGTAAGAATATCATTGTAGAGGGCATTACGATTAAACAGTCGCCCATGTGGGAGATACATCCGGTATTAAGTGAGAATATAATAGTACGTAATATACATATAAAAAGTCATGGTCCAAATAATGATGGGTGTAATCCAGAAAGTTGCAAAAATGTATTGATTAAAAATTGTTATTTTGATACAGGCGATGATTGTATCGCTATAAAATCGGGTAGAAATGGAGACGGTCGACGTGTCAATGTGGCGAGTGAGAACATTGTGATTCAAGAGTGTCAGATGAAGGATGGTCATGGCGGGGTGGTGATTGGCAGTGAAATATCCGGCAGTTGCCGTAATGTATATGCTGAAAATTGTATTATGGACAGTCCCAACCTGGACAGGGCATTACGGATTAAAACCAATTCATTGCGCGGTGGAGTTGTTGAGAACATATTTATGAGAAACGTTACAATTGGAGAGGTAAGTGATGCTGTGGTTCGTATCTTTTTCCACTACGAAAAAGGAGATGTGGGAGAATTTACACCCATAGTTCGAAATATATCTGTTGAAAATGTGACAAGCCAAAAAAGCCGTTATGCCTTGCTGTTAGATGGTTATGAACGGTCTCCAATTCAAAGTGTATCTATTATTGATTGCGAATTTAGCGGAGTGGCTGAAGGCAATTTGTTGAATTTTGTGTCTGATTTGCAGTTGGAGAATGTATATATAAATGGCATCAAACAATAAGTCAAATTGTCTTTTGATAACATTTTGTCTCATTTTTATCGGAGTCACAATACTCCAGGGACAACAACTTGCATTTCCAGGGGCTGAAGGATTCGGTCAGTTTACTTCTGGTGGTCGTGGTGGTAAAGTAATTGAAGTTACTCATTTAAAGGATTCGGGTCCGGGAAGTTTCAGGGAAGCTGTTCAAGAAAAAGGTCTACGAATTATTGTCTTCTGTATCTCCGGAACGATTGCTTTGGAATCAGAACTGATCATTGAAAATGACGATTTGACTATCGCCGGACAAACAGCGCCGGGAGATGGGATCTGTTTAAAGAATTATCAGGTGAACATCAAGGCTAATAATGTGATTGTGCGTTATTTACGCATAAGGCCGGGAGATGAAAGACAGAAAGAAGGAGACGCGCTTTCTGTTATTTTTCAAAAGGATATTATCATAGATCACTGTTCTTTCAGTTGGGGTAATGATGAAGTGGCCACTGTCAGAGACAATGAGAACGCCACCATGCAGTGGTGCATAATCAGTGAAAGCCTGAGCCATTCCTCTCATCATAAAGGAGACCATGGTTATGGCGGCATCTGGGGTGGCATGGGTGCTTCATTTCATCATAATCTTTTAGCACATCATACCAGCAGAAATCCACGTTTTCAGGGAAGCCGGTATCATAAAAAACCGGAAAGGGAATTGGTCGATTTTCGCAATAACGTGATTTATAATTGGGGATTTAACAGTGGCTATGGCGGCGAACAGGGGCAACAGAATCTTGTTGCAAATTATTACAAAGCCGGACCTGCGACAAAAGAGGATTCATTAAAATTTCGCATTGTTGAACCCTGGGATAATTTGGGGAAATGGTATGTTGCTGATAATTATATATTTGGATTTCCAGAGATCACAACGAATAACTGGGCTGGAGGTGTTCAAGGTAAAGATTTAAATCCGATTCGGGTCGATCAACCTTTTCTTGTGCCTGCCATTACTCAACAAATAGCAGAAGAAGCGTATCTACGGGTATTGGCCCAAGCAGGAGCTGTCTTACCAAAACGCGATGAAGTGGATCGTCGTATTATCAAGGAAACAAGATTGGGAACTGCGAATTACGGAGGAATCTGGGGAGAATGCACAGGGATTATAGATTCTCAAAAACAAGTTGGTGGTTGGCCAACGCTTTTATCCACAGATCCACCCAAGGATACAGATCATGATGGCATGCCTGATAAGTGGGAACAAAAATTTGGATTGGATGTGACCGACCCGAATGATCGTAATGGTGATTTCAATGGCGATGGTTATACCAATTTGGAAAAGTATTTGAATAGCCTGACAAGTTTTTGTTCGATATAGATCGGTTACATCAATTTTACCGCCATCGAAATCTCGCTCATTTGCAAGTAGAAAATAGTCAAGTCTTTTACAAATACAATATCGTATTTGTCGCTTTTATTTTTATATGTCTTTCAGTCTGCCTTTTAAGGCATACTTCACTATTCTCCCTCTAATATGGAGAATATGAATGAAGACAATGATCTTAATGTGCAAGGAAACATGGATGAAAAGTGCAATTGTCAGCAATAAACCCGATTGTGTTTATTATTCAATCAAAACGGTTGGGGTGCTCATCCTATTTTTGTTACTGGGCACAATGAAGGCTGAAACTCAAGAGCTTATCGGTTTTGCAGGAATGAACAAGCTGGAACAGAACGGGACCATTGGTGGCGCTGGCGGATATGTTGTGACTGTGAGCACAGTGGATGATTTTTTTAAACATATTCGAAGCGCTGACAAGACGATTATACAGGTGGATGACACATTGGAATTTACAGGCATGCAGAATGTGGCTTCCAACAAAACCATTGTGGGCGTGGATAGCAATGGCGTGATTTTGGGTGGCGGGTTGAATTTTTCTCATGCATCCAATGTCATTATTCAAAATTTACTTTTTCAAAATAGCAGCGTGGATGCGATAAATATTGAAGATGAATCGCATCATATTTGGGTGGACCATTGCGATTTTAAGAATGCCTTCGACGGACTGCTTGATATAAAAACAGGTTCAGATTATATTACCGTTTCCTGGAACAAATTTAGCAATCATGTTAAAACATGTTTGCTCGGTCATGATGATACGAATGCGGCCCAGGATTCCGGGCGTCTGCATGTCACCTATCACCATAACTGGTTTAACAAGACAGAATCCAGACATCCCCGTGTTCGATTTTCTGCGCTATGTCATGTGTTTAATAATTATTATTTGGGGAATGGTTATGGCGTGGCTTCCACAATGGATGCGGAAGTTTTGGTGGAAGGAAATTATTTCAAGAATGTCGGCTCTCCCACGCATGTCGGATATGTCATGTCTCTGGATGGGGATCTTGTTGAACGGCACAATGTTTTTGACATTTGCTTTCGCCCACCTGAAGTTGGAGGCGAAGTGCCAGAGCCGCCCTATACCTATACGCTTGATCCCGCGGACAGCATACCGAATATTGTCGTAAAAGGAGCTGGTCGGGACGGATTTGATTATCAACCTTATACTGCTTCCAAGTGGATGGTTTATGAAGGCAGTATTTTACCAATGGAAGCATCGAGTTTCCATGCAGACAATGTCATAAATCCTCCTGACACAGTATGCTGGATTGTTGATGAGGATGAGTTCGGTGAAAACCAATTGCTTATGTTTATAAATACATTGAAAGAAAACAGCAAAGTGATGTATGCATATGATTTTGATATCCATCCTTCCAAAGGAGCTACCGTTGTTTTTCGTATCAAGCCTCTCAATTCTTTACTTTATGACCGTGTATGTGAATTCGAGTTTTTTGATG
>Ga0272441_10014419_pt1 | contig 11219 bp, 7 predicted proteins | sample SSMProp6N_FD_193582 | JGI IMG/M metagenome (GOLD analysis project Ga0272441, IMG submission 193582) | Marine sediment archaeal communities from Little Sippewissett salt marsh, Falmouth, MA, United States - SSM-Prop-6N | ecosystem: Environmental > Aquatic > Marine > Wetlands > Sediment ... | reverse complement strand
CGAAGAACATCCCAAGCTCCTGCGGGCCATAGCCCAGCGCCGAATTGAGCTTCACAAAAATCGCGCCCGGCACGCCCACGCACAGTGTCACCACGAACGTGGCCACCCATCCCGCCGCCATGAACCGACGCGGCAGCATCCGAGCCGTGGGGTGTGGCACGCGGGTGCCCGAGGTGGCCTGCTTGCCGCGAATGTGGGCGAACGGGATGATGCAGGCCAACGCCACCGACGCTACGCCCACCACGTGGAAGCACAATCCGCTCAGCAACGCCTCAAGCTGCCCCCCCACCACAAACCCAACCGTCAACGACGCCGTCCACGAGAAGTTGAACACCGAGATGTCGCCCGCCAGCCGCTCGTCGTCGCCCTCGCCGATCCACGCCATCAGCGACGGCCAGAATAGCGCCGACGTGACCGACCAACACGTCCCGAGCGCAAACATCGCCCCCCGCGCCTGGCACACGTGCAATCCCACCGCCGACAGGGCAGAGAGCACACACGACCCCGCCATCACTCGCCGCAGCGGCACACGGTGCACCGCGAAGCTATAGAGCACACACGTGGCCGTATACGACGCTGCGTTCACACACCACAGCAGGCCCAGCCACGAATCGCTCCAGCCCAGGCGGTCGAGCTTCACGGGCAACGCCACCATCACCAAGCCCACGGTGAAGCACTTGGCCGCCGCCAGCGCCACGATCCAATAGCGGCCGGCGAGGCCGGACTGTGCCTTTCTCAACACACGTCGTGGCACGCGGTCACACCTTTACCCGTGAGGGATGGATGATACGTGATGCGTGGTGCGTGAGAAGAGGGTCTGCGGGGGCCAATGCCATCACCTTCCGCCCAGCCAGTGGACCGCGTTGAGCAGCAGTCGGCGCTGGGCGCCATCGGGCTCGCGCTCGGCATCGCCCGCGCCCAGGCCAAGGGCCAGGCCACAGCCCACGTAGCGCCCCTTGCCGTGCTGCCCCGCCACCACCGTGGGCCGCGCCGTGCCGTCCGCGCCAATGCCCTCGGCCACCACGGTGCCTTTGGCGCCGGGGCCGAGTGCAATATAGTCGTAGTAGCTGTGCCCCACGGCCTTGCCCACCGCCAGGCCCGTCGTCACCGCGTGCTTGGCCGTGGCGCGCCAGGTGGTGCCCTTCACGTGGTCGGCGCCCCGACACACCTCGGCCACCAGCACCGGATGCGTGCGATAGCCCGGCGCATCGTGGGTGGCCAGCAGCCCGCCGCCGGCAGCCACGAAACCACGCAGCGCCTTTGCCGTCTCGGACGTCGTGGCGTCCACCGCACGCGGCTGGGCCAGCACCACTACCTGGCACGACTTAAGGAACTCGGCGTTCACCTGGTGGAGCGCCATCGCGTCGATGCCCTTGGCTTTCTTCAGCGCGGCGAGCAACGCCTCGGAGCCGTATCCGCCCGCGGTCACGCCCACGCGCAAGCCCTTGCCCGCGAACACCGGCGGACGGCTCTTGGCCTTTTCCGTCGCCACTACCTGTCGGCTCACCACCTCGAACGGGCGGCTGCGCACCACAAATGACCGCCCGCTGAGCCCCAGCCAACTCCACAGCCCACCAAACCGCATCGTGCCGCGCACCACCAACCGATAGCGCCCTGGCGGCGGCGCCAGCCTGGCCTTGAGCGGCGACGCGGCGCGCGAGCGCACCCGGCCGAACCGCGCCACGCGCGTGCCGTCGGTGGTCTCGAGATAGAGGCGGCCCGATGCCGAGCGCACGGGCTTGCGGGAATTCGCGTCGGCCGACAGCATCACGGCGACGGGAATCTCGATGCCTTCGGCAAACGACAGGCCATCCGCCGAGGCGAGGCTCACGGGGAAGCCAAATTGCGTCTTCGGCGCGGGGTGGGGCGGGCGCGTGCGATGGGCCGTGTGCGAAGCGTGCATCGCAGGCATGCGGTCGTTGGTGAACGTCAGGCTGTTGTAGTGGAAGCACACGAAGCCATCGCCGCCCAGGCGTCGGGCACGCTCGAGTTGGTCCACCACCCCGGCCGCATCGCCGATCCGCCACGAGCCGATCCCCACGTAGAGCGGAGCGCGGCCCGCCACCCACTCGGCCTGCTTCGTCACCAGCCGCTCCAGGTAAGTGGGGTTCTGCGTGTAGTCCATCGGGCACACGAAGTCGAGCAGCCCCTCCTTGAGCCACAGCACCCAGTCCTGCCCCACGCTGTAGCGGCTGCCGCTCCAACTGCCAAACACGGCCGCGGAGACCTGCACGCCGGGCCGTATCCGATGGGCCTCGGCGGACACTTCGCGCACGAGCCGTGTGATCTGGTCCTGCCGCCACTTGGTGAACGTGGCCTTGAGCGGGGCGCGGGCGACGTCGGCTGGCCAGTTCTTGACCTTCACCCCCGCCGCGGCCTCGAACCGCCTGCGGCAGCCGTCGCAGAAACACGAGGCCGAGTGGGGGTAGCGGATGTAGTCGAAGTGGATGCCGTGCACGTCGTAGTTGCGCACCACTTCGAGCATCGAATCGCGTTCGAGCGCGATGTTGCGGGGGTCGGAGGGGCAGAGCCATTTCAGCTCGGAACCGTCGCGGTGGCGCTGGAGCCGCCCTTCGGTCCGCATCTTGTCCACGAACGCCTTGGGCGCGGTGCTGAGGTTGTAGTTCACCTTCCACACGTGCAGTTCCACGCCATAGCGCCGGCACCAGCGGAGGCACTCGGCGATCTGGTCGCCCTTCTCGGCCACCTGCTTCGACACGGGCAGCAGCTTGCTGGGGTAGTGGGCGAGCCCGCCCCAAAGCATGTTCGGCACGATGGCGTTGAAGCCCTGATTGCGCAGGTGGCGGATCGAGCGGCGCCAGCCCCAGTCCTTCACCCCATAGGCCGTGTGGATCCAGGTGGCGCGGAACTCGTCGCGGCGCTCGGGCGACGTGAGCACGAATGCCTGCACCGCCTCGGCCCGTGCCGCGTGGGCAGTGGCGATCGCCTCGGTGTGTTTGCCGTGGTGCATCAACTCCACGGCTTTGCCCAAGCGCTCTTGCGCCGTGGCCAGGTGGCGGCGGGCACGCCGACGGCGACCGCGCGACACATCGGCTTTCGCCACCCGCTCGGCCAACCTGTCGATGCTGGTGAACGGTCCGACCTTGTGGACCGCCATGACTGCCGCGTCGCTCACGCGCTGCCACATCTCGGGCGCCAGGTGGCCGATGATGGCCAATAGCATCTTGCCTTTGCCCGCGGGATCGTGGCCCGTGAGCACGTGGCCCATGCACGCCCCGCGTGGGGAAACCACAATGGCCGGCTCGCCCAGCGGCTTGCCGTCGGGGTCCACCCACTCGCCCAGCACCTTCGCATCGTCCGCCGCGGGCGCCAGCTTGGTGATGTTCCACGAATCCTGCCGCACGCTGGGCGGAAGCCCCGCGAACGCGTCGTGATGGAGCTTGATGCTGGCGAACTCGTGACGGCGCGTGCCCTGGCTCCACCCCACAGGCTTCGAGCCCACCAGCGCGTGGAGGCGGGGATGGGGATTGTAGAACACCATGATCTTGCCGCCGCCGCCCACGAACCGCTCGATCGCCGCCACTTCGGGCGCCGGCCACAGGCTGCTGTAGGGGAATATGGCGAACTTGTAGGGGGCCAGGCGGCCCGCCTCCACGTCGGTGTCCTTGAGCCGGGCATACGGCACGGCCGCCGCGTCGAGCGCACGGGTGACCGTGTCCAGGAACTGCTTGGCCGCCTTGCCCTCGCCGCCCTTGCGGTAGAAGCGCTGGGCAAACACCACCGCCACGAGCGGTCGCTGCGCCGCCTGCGCCCACGGCGCGAGCAACACACACGCCGCCAAGACCATCCCACCGAGCTTTCGCATGGCCGTGCTCCTCGAAAAGCGTGGTTGTGCGGCGGGCGAGTCTACTCGATTCCAGCCAGGCAGGCAACCCCACTCGCTCCGCCATATCCTGGGCGTGGTGTGCCTCGGCTCACAGGATGTGGGGTCGGGATGTGGATAACTTGTGCATTGGGGATGCTGTCATCCGACGCAAGCCGTTTATTATCAACGGCTTGACACGATTTATAAAGTGTGGTATAAGGTGTGTATATATGTTAATAAACCGCAGGCGCTGGCCTGCGCCGGCCCTGCGATACGCCCTGGAGACCTGGCGATGTCCACGCCCGATTCCCCTGTGCCTGTCCACGTGCGGCTTCGCGACGCCCGGCGGGCCAAAGGCTGGACACAGGTGCAGCTTGCCGATGCGATCGGCGCCACGCAACCGGCCATCAGCATGTTCGAGGCCGGCGCCGCCGAGGCACTCGCGCAGGAAAAGGTCAACGCCATCGCCGATGCCCTGGGCATCGAGCGCGACCTAGTGGTGGTCGAGCGCGCACGACGCGGCCGCCCGCGCCGCTCGCCCCGACTATGGTATTGCCCCAACCCCGGCTGCCTCACCAACCTGCCGTGTGTGATCGACGGGCTGTTGCGTTACGTGCCCTGGCCCGTGCGGGCCACCGCCGAGCGCCTGCGTTGCGCCTACTGCGGCGAGCCGCTCCTCGACCGCTGCCCCCACTGCCACGCGCCCGTGGTCGAAGGGGTATTCTGCCCCGAGACCGACTGTGGCCAACCGCGGATCGTGGTCACCGACACGGGGGATATCGAGGATATCGAGACCTGGGCCGAGGCCGAGCGAGCGCGGCGCATCGAGGTGCGCCGCATGGCCGAGCCCAGGGAGCATCCCCACCCGCGACGACGCCCCGACACGATGCCATGACAAAGCGCCCCGGGTCGGTGGACGCGGGACGCCTTGTGTGATTTGTGCAATGTTCTAGCGGGTGCGGCGTCGGCGGTTGGCCAGGCCGAGTGCGCCGAGAGCCAGGAGCGTGAGGGTGGCCGGCTCGGGAGTGACTTGGAGCGCCACGTCGTTGCCTACGGCGCCGCCATCGAAATTGCCCACGTAGGTGAACTGCACGGCCATGTCGGAGCCGGGGACACGGAACATCGCGCCTTCGGGCATGCCTGCGAAGAAGCCGTCCACTACATCGATCGAGTCGTTGACGATGAGGGGGAACCACTGGCCGGTCTCGGGCGGGGTGAGGAACTCGATGTCGAGCGCCCCCGCCAAGGCAACGCCGCCATCCACGTTGATCGCGCTGATGCCGTTGATGTCGAATTCCAGCGTCGAGTCGGCGTTCTGGCGATAGCCGTCCACCTCGAGCGTCGCGTCGTCGCCGATGATGTGGAGCAGGCCGGTGCCGTCGTTGCCCACGATGAGCGAGCCATCTACGTCGAGCGAGCCGGCGCTGATGGTGTAGGTGCCGACGCTGCCTGTCGAGTAGCCGAGCACGGCGTCGGTGGGCACCTCCACGGAGCCGCCGGTTTGGGTGAAGATGCCTTCGGCGGCCTGGCCGATGTGGAGGAACCTGCCGGAATTCACCAGCCCGTCGCCACTGAGCTGCCATTCGCCAACGCCGTGGCCCTCGTAGCCGAGGTAGATGCCCTGTTGGCCCGTGGGGCCGTAGACCTCGCCGCCCGACTGGATGACCGTGCCGTCGTTGCGTCGGCCACAGATGATCGAGTAGCCGCCCGAGACGTCGAGCACGCCGTCGGTCATGTTGCAGGTGCCGTGGCTGGCGCTGCCTTCGGCGATGCGGAGGTAGGTGCCGACGGTCACTGTGCCGCCGTCCTGGTTGAGGGTGCCGGTGCCGCTGAGCCCGACGTACATGTACTGTCGGCTGGTGGTGCTGCCCTTGACGATCAGTTCGGCGTCGCCGCCGATCGTGTAGGTGCCCTGCGAGCCGCTGTTGTTGCCAAGGGCGAGGGCCCTGATGACCTCGACCGTGCCATAGTCCTGGGTCACGGTGCCCACGGCGCCGCTATTGCGTCCCACGATCATCTCGTCGCCCACGAGCAGCGTCTTGCCAGGCTGTGTGGTCGAGTTGTCGGCCTGCACCATCCGTACCCTGCCGGCCCCCGAGTAACCCACAAACAGGTCCTCGGCGATCGTGAGGTTGCGGGTGTTGCCCGCCCGCCACGCGATTCTCCCCGGATTGGTGGAAGTGGAATCCAGATAGAGGTTCCTGGCCGTGCAGTCGTGATTGCGGATCGCCGCATCGCCGCCGTTCAGGATCGTCGCATCGTCGGCGAGCGTGGGCACCTGGTAAACTGGGACGCTCGAATCGTACCAGTAGCTGGCGAAAGGCCACGAGCCGCCGCCGGTGCCACCGCCCTGCACCCAGAGCAGTGAGTATGCCATGGCCGGCCCTGCGCCAAGGAGCAACAGCGCAGCACACACGCTCGATACCCACATTGCCCGAAGCCCCATTCCCCTGGTCGCACTTGCCTTCATCACACTGCCTCCTAGACCAGACCCCAAGGAACTTGGCAGAAACAATCATGGGGATTAGCAGCAAATACTATGCCACGCACACCTACAGAACGCACACAAGGCAAGTAACCCTAAGTGTCATATCTATGAATATTTATGGCACAGGAAGGCACTCTCTGCCCGCAGCCCTGACACCCGTTGCCTGCCCCCATGTGGCAAGCACGCAACATCGGACTCCCCATCCTGCCGACAGATCGACCCTAAATAACACCCGTGCAATCATTTAGCGCAATGTTGCGAACCGGCAGCGCTGCGCAACACATCCACGCGCCCCCGCGCAGCATCGGATGCCGCGTCAGGCCTCGGGCCACAGCGCCTCGGACACCGCGCGGCACATCTCGAAATTCGGGCGAGCCGTCTCGGGCGGACGCGTGCCCAGCCCACACGACGGCGTGATCAGGCTCTGGCGGAGCACCGTGTCGCGACCGAGGCCATAGCCCACCAGCTTATCCACCATCGCGTTCAGCCGATCCGTCAACTCCCCGGCACTGGTCTCCGCCAAGTCGTCGGGGTCCGTCGGCACGATGCCCCAGGCGATATTCCCGCCGCGCCCGACGAACTCCACCAACTCGTCGCGATGGGTCAGGAAATTCTGCGCGAAGCCAAACGCATCGAACGAAATGATATCCACCGAACTCCGCAGGAAAATCGACCAGTCGGTGTTCGAGCAACAGTGGGTGCCCTTGAGCGGCGCGGCAGCGTAGACCTCCTCGATCACCTCGCGCGGCTGCTCGGGGCGCGTCCAGGCGAAAAAGGGCGTGCCGAACGACGCCAGGAACGGCTCATCCACGAAGATGATGGGCTGAGCGCCCGCCGCCTCGATCTGGCGAGCCATCCACCGCACCTTCAGCGCCAGATGCTTCACAATCACCTCGCGCAGCACATCGTTATACAGCGCAGGGATCCCCTCCTCATCCACCAGGCTCATCGCCACCGTCACCGGCCCCGACACCTGTGCCTTCGCCTCCGCCACGCCCCCCGCGCGGATGCGGTTCAGGAACGGCTCGAGCGACGCACAGTATTCCTGTGACCACGCCCCCGAATCGTCGGTGGGCTCCATCGCCTCGGTGAACAGCCTATCCACGCCCAGGAAGAACTCATCGTCCTGCACCATCGTCCACGTGCCATCGCACTGAGTGGCCCCCGGCAACCCCTCATACATCTGCTCATTCATGCGTTCATTCGCCGACAGCTTGGGAAGCTGCGGCACATACGGCAGCCCTGGTGCGAACTCGAACACCAGCCCCAGCGCCTCATCCACGCGGGTCTCCGCCAAGCTGCCAACTCCCGTGACACGACAACGGCCTTCGAAGGGCATTCTCTCTCCTTGTTGGGGGTGACGTAACCAGTTTGTCAGGACGGCGTTTGCATGACGTCATCGAGGTATGCGGCGATGCGGGTCTTGTTGCCAGCCAGGCTGGAGAACTGCTTGCCACACACATCTGTAAAGCGTGCCAGTGCTTTTCTGTTGATGGTTTCCTGGTCTTCGAAGATGCCAAGCGAGCGACACGTCACGCCCCAGTTCTCGTATTTCAGTAGCGAAATCGTGGCCACGCTGGTGCGGTCGTCGTTGGGCAATGCATAGACCAAGATAGGCCGATGCATCCCGTTGATCCGGCAATCCACGCTGTAGTTGCCCTCGGGGTCACGTTCTACGTCGTGCCAGTCAAAGACTCGCCTGTTCGCAGCCACCGATTCTGACAGGAAGGAACGGAAGTCTTCAAGGAACGTGGACCGCACTCGTTCGCGGTTGAGGAATGTGACATCTGTGATCTTGAGCAGCGCCTGCACAAACGAATAGAGGGCATCGCCATAGTGATCGTGGTCCACAGGCAGCACGAGTTCACCCTTGCGGTCCTGCACCGAGAAGACAGACAGCGCGTTCGATATGAGCTTCTGCCGCGTGCCTTGGCGTAGCCTTTTCTCTTCCATCTCATATGTGAGGTGCATGAACGTGTGCCCCTCATCCGACAGCACCCAACCACCGCTATCACGCTTCAACACGACACACAGGTGGTCACCGTCGTCGAAGCGGAACGGCGTGGACACCCGGAACCGCCCTGTCCCTTCACCGACCAAGCGGATCTCGGAAGACAGCTTCTGGCGGAAATCGTGTTCGATGGTTTCGGTGGACATCTCTAGCCATCCTCCAAGGGCGGCCGGTCAGGGAATAGCCAACCTTGCGAATCCCCGGGAGCGATCAATGAACAATCCTCGATCAGGCAGTACAAGGCACCATGGACGTCGGAGAAGCGGTCTGTGGATTGTGCATATGTTTCTTCCTTGGCACCAAGCTCCTGATAGCGCTCCGTCGCCGTGTGGATGTGAAATGCGTAGAACCGTTCCCCTTCGATCTGGTTCGTGTGTTCGTGCTTGCCGTTGTAGCGGCGCAAGCGGAAGATCTGGGTCATGTTGGCGGGGCAGTAGGCGAGAATGACCGAGAAGTCCAAGATATTGAAGCTGTTCTGCCGGATGATCAGGCGGAACGTATTCCCGCCGTCACCCTCGATGTCAAGTTCGGCCTCCTTATGGCCGTGTTTCTGCTTGAGCCTGAGGAGTGAACGCCAGTCCTTTGGCAAGGATTTCCGTTCGTTGAGCAACTGGGCGATCTCTTCGTCGGTGTAACGCTGTGCCACCCGCAATACCCTCCGCGATCTGGGTCAGTCTACGCTGAGTATAGCCTCGCAGCAGTCGGGGTTCAAGCGCCAGCACGTTTCCCTCATTCTCTGTCACCCCCGCGGCCCAACTTCGCGCAGGTCGATGGGCTGGAAGCCGAGGGCGAGGGCGGGCGAGCCTTTCCCCAACGTGAAGTCGCCCTGCTCGGGGGCTCTGAAGAGGGGGTCGGCGATGCGACTGCGACGGTCGTGGCCGAAGCGACGCCACTCGGCGAAGGTGAGTTCGCCAAAGGCAATGGGGGCGCCGGCGGCGTTCCAGAAGAGGTTGCGGTCGCTACGCCAGTGGTTGTCGGACCAGTTGCCGTGGAGCAGGGGGCCTTCGGTCCAGAAGATGATGTTGCGGTCGAGGATGAAGCTGGTGTGGGGCTCCTGGCGACTGCGCTGGATCTGGCCGATGCGGGAGTAGGCGAGGATGTTGTTGCGCACGATGTTGTCGCGGCCGTAGTGCTGGTGGAAGCTGCCGGTTTTGGTGCGGTAGACGATGTTGTTTTCGAGCAGGATGCCGGTGCTGCCTTCGTCGGTGTAGAGCCCCCAGCCGCCGTAGCTGTAGCTCTCGACGTCGTGGATGAGGTTGTGGCACAGGCGCGTGCCGGGGCTGATGCCGAGGGTGTAGATGCCGCCCATGTCGCTCAGCATCCCCTGGCCGATGTTGTGGATGTGGTTGAACTCCACGGTGTTGTGGTGGGCGGAGCTGACCTGGTAGCCCCAACTCCAGCCGACGCTGATGCCGGTGTAGTAGAGGTCGTGGATGTGGTTGTGGCTGGCGGTGTTGAACGACGACTTGCCGATCCAGATGCCCACGCAACTCGGGAACAGGCGACCGCCGTGTGCGATCTCGTTGTCGGTGACGGTGCTGTGGCTGGAGCCGTGGCACAGCTTCACGCCGCCGGCGCCGGTGTCGCACAGGGTGTTGCCGACCACGGCGTTGTGCTTGCAGCCGCGTTCGAGTTCGATGGCGTAGGTGCCCACGTGCTCGATGGTGCAGGCGCGCACGCTGCACTGTTCGGCGCGTTCGAGGGTGACGGCGGCGGGGCAGCCTTTCGATCCCTTTGTGAATCCGCGCACGGACACGGCCGCCTGGGCGAAGCCCGCGCAGCCCTCGGGCAGGGTCCACTCGGTGTGGGCGATCGTGAGGCCTTCGAGGTGGATGTGTTGTGCCCAATGCCCGTCGGCGCTACCGGCGATGCGAACCACCTGTTCGAGCCGCGGCGCCACGATCTCGGCCTTGCGCAGGGTCTCGCCCTTTTTCGGCAGGTAGTACAGCAGGCCCTTCTTGCGGTCGAGATACCACTGCCCCGGGGTGTCGAGCGCCTCGAAGACGTTCTCGACGTAGTAGCGGCCGGGCTCGGGACGATGGTCTTCGCTGAGCTTGAAGACGCTGCGGCGGTCGAACTCCACGGTGCGTTTGGCATCGTCGATACTTTTGATGGGCAGACGGGATTCGCTCCACAGATGGTGGGCGATCACCTCCACGTCGGTCAGGTTGTGCCATTTGCTGGAGAGGTGGCCTTCGGCAAACCGCATCTTCACCTGGCCCTTGCTCCAGGGCGTTTTTTTCGTGGCGCCCACGAGGCTGGCGAAGTTGTAGAGCCCCTGCTTGGGCAGACGGGAGCGTGGCCGCCGCTGTCCGTTGACGAAGAGCTGACGGAAGTTCCACTTGCCCTTCTTCACATCAGGCAGGCTGGCGACCCACGCCTTGTGGCCGTTCACCTTGGTGGCCTTCCAGCCGGTGATGACGGTGCCGCCGCTCAGGACGGGTTTCTCGCGACCGCGTGCCTTGTAGGTGATGGGGCAGTCCAGGGTGCCCGAGTCGGCGTGGGTCAGCACCAGTGGCTCGGCGAGGGAGTAGACCCCGCCGGCCATGCACACCTCGATGGGCTTCGGGAGTCCACGCTGGGCTTTCCGCAGTTCGCGGATGGCGTCGCGGACGCGTGCGACGGTGGCAAACGGCCCGTCGGCGGTGCTTGCCTTGCGGGTCGGCCGTCGGCCGCTCCACGCATCGTTGCCATCGGGAGCCACATAGAGTCTCAGGGGCGACTTGGCCTTGGCCACAGGAACACCTCCTCGGCAAGGGATGGGACCGCGAATCACACAAGTGGACAAATAGCACGAATGGGAAAATCGCGCAAGGGAAGAAGGGGGCGTGGAATGGCCGAGTGCCCGTCCGCACGCAGTGCGTGGGGATGAGAACAGACTTGCACGCATTTCT
>Ga0272441_10014418_pt1 | contig 11220 bp, 7 predicted proteins | sample SSMProp6N_FD_193582 | JGI IMG/M metagenome (GOLD analysis project Ga0272441, IMG submission 193582) | Marine sediment archaeal communities from Little Sippewissett salt marsh, Falmouth, MA, United States - SSM-Prop-6N | ecosystem: Environmental > Aquatic > Marine > Wetlands > Sediment ... | reverse complement strand
GTTATACCTTAAATATGATCGTGTTATTCAGCCTGATCCTGGCACTTGGAATGCTGGTGGACAATGCCATCGTTATTGTTGAAAATATATACAGGCATTATCAGGAAAGCAAATCACTGATCGAGGCGGCGAAATCCGGCACAAAAGAAGTGGGAATCGCCGTCATTGCGTCAACCATAACAACATTGTTCGCCTTTATGCCAATGATATTCTGGCCGGGAGTTGTCGGCGAATTTATGAGCTATTTGCCTATCACACTCATCATCACATTGGCGTCTTCACTTTTTGTGGCGTTGGTTTTTAATCCGGTTCTGTCATCCAGCTTCCTCAAACTGGATGAAAAAATGCACAAACTCCCTGGTGATAAATTGATTAAATGGCTGACCGGCCGTTACGACCGTACTTTACGATGGTCATTAAAGTGGCGTAAAACGACAATTGGCTTGACATTACTCGCATATTTTTTAATGTTTTTTCTGTACGCCGGTTTTAACGTGGGAGTGGAATTCTTCCCGGACCTGGAACCGCAACAGGCATGGGTAAAAGTGGAAGCGCCGGTCGGCACCAAACTGGAATCGTCGGACAAGATCATCAGGGAAATTGAAGACAGAATTGTCGACACTCCCGATATGAAAAACAGTGTTGCGCAGGTGGGCAACGCGAGCAATATGATGGAATTTGGAGCGGACGGAGGCGCGGCTCACAAATCACAGGTGACCATTGATTTCCTGGACCGGGGCGAACGCAGCCGCAATACCGTCAAGACACTGGAAGAATTACGGGCCGAATTGGGAAATATTCCGGGCGCAAAAATTGAAATCTCAAAGCCGCAGGAAGGGCCGCCGACGGGCAGCGCTGTTGAAATACAGATAAAGGGTGAAGATTTCAAAATACTGGATGAAAATGCTGAAAAGATCAAAGCCCTTATCAAAGACGTACCGGGACTCAGCGAACTTGAAGACGATTATGACGCGGGGCGCCCCGAGGTCCGTATCCGCATTGACCGCGAAAAAGCCGCGTTACTCGGACTGAACACGTCTCAAATTGCCGGGACAATCAGAACGGCAATAAACGGCACAAAAGCGTCCGATTATCGCGTCGGCCAGGATGAATATGACATCACAGTGCGTTTCAGTAAAAGCGCCCGTCAGGATTATACCGATATATTAAACCTGACCGTATTTCACGAAGGCAATCATATTCCTCTCGCCAATGTCGCCCGTGTGGAATTCGCTTCCGGGTTGACCAATGTTAATCATGTAAACGGCGACCGTGTTGTGACCGTTTCAGCCGAAGCATTTGGACGCAACTCAGCCGAAGTTCTCAGAGACGTTAAAGCCCGTCTGGCCGGTTATCAGTTACCGGCGGAATACTCGCTCATTTTCGCCGGACAGGACCAGGAACAGCAGGCGGCTTCAAAATTCCTGACCAACGCTTTCTTTGTTGTCTTGCTGTTAATTTTCTTCATACTGGTAACACAATTCAACTCTATCACGTTGCCGTTCGTCATCATGATCTCGGTCATATTATCATTCTTTGGCGTCTTTTTCGGATTGCTCATTACCTTTAAACCCTTTGGGATCATTATGACCGGTATCGGTATTATTTCACTCGCTGGTATCGTGGTGAACAACGCCATCGTGTTGATCGATTATATCCAGAAACTCAGAGACCGGGGTATGGAAAAGCTGGACGCGATCATTCAGGCCGGTAAAACACGTCTCCGGCCCGTTATCCTGACGGCGATTACAACCATTCTTGGACTGCTTCCCCTGACGACAGGCGTAAACATTGATTTCATCGGCTTGTTCAAAGGTGATGTCAGCAAGTTTATCGAACTGGGCGCGGAAAACTCGCAATGGTGGAGCGGCATGGGAGTCGCCGTTATCTTTGGATTGTTTTTCTCTACGGCGCTCACACTGGTCGTTGTGCCGGTTTTATATTACAACCTTGCCGACGTGGTTGATAATCTAGTTGTAAAAATCCGTGAACGGCGGGAAGAAAAAGCACTGGCCAAAAAGGCTGTGCTGGAGAGTTAAAATGTTTCAACAACTGGAACAAAAAATATAATAAACAAAATATACTTTAATAAAAAAGCCCTTTTTCAAGGGCTTTTTTAATTATCAGACATTCAAATCATCTCTCACCGGTTTCCATCCGTCATTCAGCATTTTGGATAGTCTGGCCACCAGTTCCTTGTTCTTCGGTCTTTCGGAAATATTCACATTTTCCTTCGGGTCGTTCTGATGATCATACAGCATACGCGCGTAAACCGAACCCAAATCATTTTTATACTCCGTATATAAATACCGGTCGGTTCGGACCGATTCGCCGTCATGAAACCTGCTGAAGGTTGCTTTTTTCCAGTTCCGTGCAGGATTTTGTAACAGCGGCACAAAGCTTGTGCCCTGTAAATGTTCGGGTAATGGCAGCCCGCACAGTTCACAGAGTGTTGGATAAATATCCACAAATTCAGTTAACGCTCTTGTGCGCTGCCCCCCTTTGCCGCCGGGCGCACTGATAATCATGGGCGCGTGCAGCGATGTTTCATAATTACAATGCTTGCACCATAAACTGTGTTCACCCAACTGCCAGCCATGATCCCCCCAGAGGACAACAATAGTATTGTCCCGTAATTTCAGGCGGTCCAGTTCATAAAGCAGCCGTCCGATCTGCGCATCGATGTAAGTTACGGATGCATAATAACCATGTATCAAGGTTCGGGCCAGTTCATCCGGCAGGGATCCTTCTTTTGGAATACCCGCATAGGCCCTCAATTCTCCCCAGTTATGCATGGAGGCGTCGGGAGCGTCCTTGGGTTTAAACGGATTGTCGGCCAGGTTAATGTCCTCGAGATTGTACATGTCCCAGTATTTTTTGGGGGGATTAAAAGGCAGGTGGGGTTTCAGAAAACCGGTTGCCAGGAAGAACGGTTTATCCAATTTTTTCAACCGCCGCAGATCATCTATGGCTTTGATCGCTGTTTTGCCGTCACAATAACCGGTATCATGCACATCGGCTATTTCAAAAGCGGGTCCTCTACCCTTTTGCAGTTCCGCGATGATGTTTTCGTCCAGTACGTAATCGCGCCAGTTGTCTTCCGGGATTTTGTCGGGCCGGTAAACCGGTTCGCTCCAGCTGTCCTTTGAATCGGGATAATTATGAAAGACTTTGCCGTTTGAAATGGTATAATAGCCGTTTTTCTTAAAATATTTTGGCAATACGGTGGCATCAGGCGCGTCTTTCTCGGCCCAGGTGTAATAATTGACAAACCTATCCCTGTTTGGCCGAACCCCGGACAACAGGCTGGCCCGAGAGGCCCCGCAAACCGGGACCTGGCAGAAACAACGCTCGAATAGCGTGCCCTCGGCAGCGAGACGGTCAATGTTCGGCGATAAAATCTGTTTCTGACCGTAACAGGATAACTGGGGACGAAGATCATCTACGGCAATAAAAAGAACATTATATTTTTTACCAATCGCTTTAGACTTTTGAGCACAATTCAACGCCGGTGCCAAAGACAACGCGGCCGCGCCCAATCCTGCTGTTTTCAAAAAATTTCGTCGGCTATTCATATTACGTTCCTTTTTTAATGAATGAATTTTTTATTTGTGATTATTTATAAATAGAATTCATGCTGATCAAGGTGTATAACCGATTTTAGAATATAGATCCGGCCCGGCATGCACAAACGGTTTTATCTGCTGCAGCCAGTAATTGATCACACTGACGGGCGCGTTTTGAATTTGCGTATCGCCCCAGGTACTCGATGGATTGTCCGCCTCCCAGTCGACGTTGATGTATGTGAATGCTTTTACGGCATTATTGCTTTTACACAGGTCAAATACCTGCTCGAACCATTTGCTGTTGGGGATCACCCAACCGGGATCACTGCTGTTGCTGGTTTTGATGGCGGCCGCTTCGGCAAGCATGACCGGTTTGTTGTGCGTGTCGGCAAAAGTGATGAGATACTGCACGACCTCGTTGGTTTTCAGGTTGCCCCAGCCGATGCCGAATACCGACATGGCCACCCAGTCCACGTAATCGTCGCCCGGATACCACAACTCCTGCGTGACCGGTGTGTCGTCCGGCAGTTTCGGATAATATTGCGGGTAATCTTCCCGGCCGTAATAAGCGCCGACGCCCCAGGAATGCCAGACATAGGCGACATTGTTGACATTCAACGCGCGCATCTTATCGACAAAATATTTGTACGCGGCGATATACTTGTCCGGCGGATAGGCGTTGTGCCAGCCGTCAAATTCATAACCGAAACGGATAAAAATGGGTCTTTCAAAGGTTTTACAAGCGTTTGCCAGGTCCGTGATATTTTGATCATACTTGCCCATTAATATACTGTCCAGGTAATAGCCGGGATTTCCCCATTGCCGTTCGCCCGTCCAGATCGCCAGTTGCAGGACAGTATTCGGGTACTTGTCCAGAAACGCTTTATATCTCGGCATGTCCTTTTGCACGGCGCCGTCGGACAGGCTTGTATAATAGGCAAATCCGGCCGGCGCGGGTGAATTTCTTACCTTATTAATATATGCTTCCATGTATTCATTGTCCGCCTGGCCCAGGATGAACAGTTTTTCCCCATCCGGCGGTTCGAATTTTGGCCCACCGGTCTCAGGGACCGGGTCCTCTTTGGGCGGTTCGGTGACATCGTTTTTACAGGAAAAAAATATTAAAAATAATAATGCATAGAGAAATAAAAGTATACGGTGTTTGAATTTCAAAATTTTGCTCCAATTGTCATCAATGCCGGTTTACTTTCGGCAACATATTTTATACAATCAACTTGCCAAAAAAACAGAGAATAAATCATATTATTACTGTGCTAAATTAATGTATAACCTTTTTTTGATATTTTGTAGTAAATAATTCGTTTTCAACTTGCCTTATTATATGCGCCGGGATTCCGGGAGTTCCCCTGTAGATGATATAGTTCAAACCTGCACACAATATAAAATCAGACTTCCATATCCAAAACAATCAGTATATTCTCTTTCACTTTTTTGACCAGACTAGATGGCAGGTTGCCGGTTTTTCTTAACAGGCTCTTGTTATCAATGGCCCTGATCTGGTCTATCATAATATCGCAATTTTCCTGCATACCGGCGATCCCTTTTTCAATATGCACCCGCAGAATATCGGCTTCCCGTTTGACGTTTGTCGTAATCGGACAGATGATTGTGGAAGGATGCTCTATACTGTTTAGCAGGTCGGTCTGAATAACAAGAACCGGTCTGGTTTTACCCGGCTCGGTTCCAATCTGCGGATTCAGGTCCGCAATCCAGAGCTCATATTGTTTAATCGTCATTTTCCAGACCATCGAAATCTTTTAAAACCGCCATCGAGTTGTCTTTGACCAGTAAGGATTCCTGGTGTAATTTCTTCTTTAAAATTTCTTTCCGGTTGAGTTTGTTATAATGGGCCAGCGCTTCATTTATATACCGGTTGCGCGGCTTTTTAATAACAGCTACAATATCATCTGTTTCCGCAAATATTGAATCATCAATCTTTAATGAAATTGTTTTCACAATACACTCTCCGTATATATTAATAGCATATACTAAAAATATATACAAAATATAACATAGTCAAGTTATAAATACTTACATATGATGAGATATTTAATTTTATTGTCAAAACAAAACTATTCAAAACTAAAAGATTTCTCGTCGCTTTACTCATTTAAAATGACAGACAGCATAACACCCCGGGGCGTGGACTCGAAAAATTTATGTTCTTTTCATATGCTCGTTTTCCTGTAAATACAATAAAATTCACTATCTCTATTGATACGGGCAGTAAATAAAAGCAAGAATGATCCGGTTTTTATGAGTGCAATGAAATTGTAAAAAAATGTAAAATTTACTGGAATTACAAAATATAAAAAGTTATATTGTAAAACTTTATTAATCCCAATAAACTTCAAAATGAAATGTCTTTCTGCTTCATGATTACAACATTTAAATATCATTAAAGGAGCACACTCATGAGTACATCAACCCAAAAATTACCATTTAAGGAGAAAATTTCCTACGGTTTTGGTGATCTTGCCTCGGTACTTTACTGGCAGACCTTTATGCTGTATTTTACCTATTTTTACACGGATGTTTTTCTCATTCCGGCCGGGGCAGCGGCCACAATGTTCCTTGTCAGCCGCATTTGGGATGGGGTTAATGATCCGTTGATGGGTGTGTTAGCCGACCGCACAAAAACCCGATGGGGAAAATTCCGGCCTTATCTGTTATGGCTTTGTGTACCGTTCGCGATTGTCGGGGTGTTTACGTTCACCGTTCCGGATTTCGGGATGACAGGTAAGCTGATCTGGGCTTATGCCACATTTATCGCCATTATGATGTTATATACAGCGATCAATATCCCCTACACGGCGTTACTTGGTGTAATTTCAGCGGACTCGAATGAACGCACAACCGTCTCGTCCGTGAAATTCCTTTTCGCGTTTGCGGCAGGAATCATTGTTTCAGCGACCTTATTACCCATGGCGAAAGGACTCGGCGGCGGTAACGATGCCAAAGGCTGGCAATTGTCCTTTATCATTTACGGTATTGCCGCTGTTATTTTCTTCCTGATCGCGTTTAAAGGCACCCGGGAGCGGGTCCAGCCGCCAAAGGATCAACAATCCTCTATTAAAAAAGACTTGTATGAATTGGTAACCAACAAACCCTGGCTCATTCTTCTCGCCACAACGATCACTTTTATTCTTTTCGTTGCCGTGAGGAGCAGTGTCACTGTTCACTATTTTAAATATGTTATCGGAGAGCTGGAGCTCACTTTACCGTTCCTGAAAAACAGGACTTATGATTTTGAAACATTGACATCGGCTTTTAATACAATCGGACAGGTTTCCTCATTTATTGGCGTATTGTTAGTCAGCTGGTTTGCGAAACGAGTCGGTAAGAAAAAGGCTTTTGTCATCCTTTTCATTGTCGCAATTTTCAGTACGGCCGCTTTTTATTTTCTAAGCGCCAAACAGATCGGATTGATCTTTTTCTTCCAGATAACGGGTTCAATGACAGGCGGCCCGCTCAGTGTTTTACTCTGGGCCATGTATGCTGATACCGCTGATTACGCCGAATGGAAACGCGGACGCCGGGCCACGGGTCTGATCTTTTCCGCATCGACCATGTCACAAAAATTCGGCTGGGCTTTTGGCGCGTTTCTGGCCCTCAGGCTCATGTCACAGGTTGGATTTGAAGCCAATCAGGCACAAACCCCGGAAAGCCTGAACGGCCTGATTTTGCTCTTTAGTCTGATTCCTGCCGGACTCGGTGTTTTATCAATTATATTATCACTTTTATATCCATTAAGTGATAAACGGGTTGAAAAGATAGGGGCCGATTTAGCGGAACGGCGAAAAGACAACGAATAAAGAATCGTAAAATTTGATTATATACAAAAATTTGATAATCATTTTAGAGTATGAAAGGAAATACAGTGTCAAAAACTATTACAGGTGATCCCTTACCAAACATTCCCTGGGAGGATAGACCGGCGGATTGTACGGATGTGGTATGGCGTTACACCGGCAACCCGGTCATCGGCTGGAATCCAATACCCAAAGCGGCCCGGATCTACAACAGCGCCGTATTGCCCTATAACGGTGAATTTGTCGGCGTTTTCAGGGCTGACCAAAAAAACGGCCGCGCCACGCTATTTTTCGGCAAAAGCCATGACGCCCTGAAATGGGACATCGGGCCGGACCCCATCCAGTGGGTGGATGAAGACGGCGCTCCCAACCCGACGAGTTACGCTTACGATCCGCGCCTGCTCAAACTTGAAGACACGTATTACATCGTCTGGTGCGACGACATGCGCGGCGCGTCGATCGGTCTGGGTAAAACCCGGGATTTCAAGACATTTGTCCGTATGCCGAATCCTCTTATGCCGTTCAACAGGAACGGCGTGCTGTTCCCGAGAAAGGTGAACGGCAAATACATGCTGCTGAGCCGTCCGAGCGACAGCGGCCATACCCCGTTCGGCGATATTTTTATCAGCGAGAGCCCGGATCTCATCCACTGGGGTAAACACCGGTTTGTGATGGGCAAAGGCGGTTTGGGCTGGTGGCAGGGCGTCAAAATCGGCGCCGGACCGGTGCCCATTGAAACCACGGAAGGCTGGCTGATGTTCTATCACGGCGTATCGACCACCTGCAACGGCTTTGTCTACAGTTACGGCGCGGTTATACTGGATCTCGATGATCCGGCCAAAGTGCTGTACCGGACCCGGGATTATCTATTGACCCCGGAAAAGCCCTACGAGACAACCGGTTTTGTGCCGAATGTGGCTTTCCCGTGCGCCAACCTGCATGACGCCGATACCGGCAGAATAGCCATTTATTACGGCGCCGCCGACACCTATACGGCTGTCGCGTTTGCGCAAGTCGATGAATTGATCGACTATATCAAAAATAATTCGGAAGAATTTTAATTATAAAGATTTGCATTAAAGGGAGATAAAATAAATGCAATTCGGATATTTTGATGATAAAAATAAAGAATATGTCATAGAGCGGCCGGACACGCCGAAATCATGGAGCAATTATCTTGGCTCGACCGAGTACGGCGCGATCATCACCAACAACGCCGGCGGTTACAGTTTTTTCCAGTCCGCCGCGCAGGGACGGTTCATGCGTATGCGCTTTAACAGTATACCCGTGGATCAGCCCGGCCGGTATTTTTATCTGTATGACCGGGACCGGAAAGACCACTGGTCCGCCTCATGGCAGCCGGTCGGGAAACCGCTGGACAAATACAGATCCGTATGCCGGCATGGTACGGCCTATACGATTATCGAATCCGAATATGATAAAATAAACACCGAATCCACATATTTTGTGCCGCTGAACAGGGATTTTGAATGCTGGTTGCTCAAAGTGACCAATAATGACAGTGTGAAACGGCGGATTCGGGTCTTTACCTTTGTCGAGTACGCCAACAACTGGTTTCTCTGGCAGGATTTCATTAACCTGCAGTACACCCAGTTTATTTTGAAAATGGATGTTCTTGACAATATCATCGACCACGGTATCAATGTGCTGCTGCCCGACGACAGCGGCGAATTCGAAAATCACGACGGCAACCGGCATACCTTTCTGGGCGCTGTCGGCGCAGACATTACCGGTTTCGATACCGACCGCGACGTATTTTTGGGCAACTACCGGTCCTATAACAATCCCGTTGTGGTGGAAAATGGACAATGCGCAAACTCGCTGGCGACCGGTGATAACGGCTGCGGCGTTCTGCAGATGGACATTGATCTTGAGCCGGGTGAATCCAGGGAACTGGCCGTGTTGATGGGTATCGGCAAGGCCGCCGTGGAAGGCAAAAAGGTCATTAACGAATTCCTGGACATAAATAAACTGCATCAGGAATTCGACAAAGTGAAACAGTACTGGCATTCGCGGCTGCGGGGCATGAGCGTTAACACACCCGACGCCGAATTCAACAGCATGACCAATATGTGGAGTCCCTTTAACTGCCTGATGACCTATGCCTGGTCACGGGCGGCGAGCCTGGTTTACAGCGGCGAACGGGATGGTCTGGGGTACCGGGATACGGTGCAGGACCTGCTGGGTGTGCTGCACACCATACCCGAAGACGCGGGAGAACGCCTGGAACTGATGATAACCGGCCAGGTATCCACTGGCGGCGCCATGCCGGTGGTAAAACCATTCGCTCACAATCCGGGTAAAGAGAATCTGCCGAAAGAAGAGGATTACCGCTCGGACGATTGTATGTGGTTGTTCAATACGATCCCGGCTTTTGTTAAGGAAACGGGTGATACCGGTTTTTACGATAAAGTCCTGCCCTACGCCGATAAAGGTCAGGACAGTGTACTCGGACACATGAAACGCGCCATCGAATTTAACCTGCAGCGAAGCGGCGCTCACGGTTTGCCGTGCGGACTGTTCGCGGACTGGAACGACTGTCTGGAACTCGGGCACAAGGGCGAAACCGTGTTTGTCGCGTTCCAGCTCAGATACGCCCTGAAAACCTATATCGGGATCTGCGACATGCTGGAACGTCCCGGCGAGTCAAAATGGGCGAGTGAGCATCTGCAAAAACTTGACAAGAACCTGCAAGACCATGCCTGGGACGGTCAATGGTTTGCCCGCGCCTACCGGTATGACGGTATGATATTCGGCTCCAAACAGAACGATGAAGGCAGTATATGGCTCAATCCGCAAAGCTGGTCCGTACTGAGCGGACACGCCTCTTCCGAACAGGCGCAAATGGTCATGAAGGCCGTCAGGGAGCGGCTGGCGACGGAGTACGGCATTACAATCGTCGATCCTCCCTATGCCAAAACCGACCACAAAGTAGTCAAAGCGCCGTTATTCAATCAGGGGATGAAAGAGAACGCGTCCATATTCTCACACACCCAGGGCTGGGCCATCATCGCGGAAACCATACTGGGACATGGCGATCACGCGTTCGAATATTACCGGGCGTTTATGCCGGCCGCCTACAACACCAGGGCCGAGGTTCGCCAGATCGAGCCGTATGTGAACTGCCAGTTTACCCACAGCAAACACAGTCCCCGGTTTGGGGCGTCGCGATTGCCCTGGCTGACCGGTGCGGCGGCGTGGTCATATTACGCGGCAACGCAGTACATCCTCGGCATACAGCCGGATTATAACGGACTGAAAATCGATCCCTGTATCCCCTCGGCCTGGAAAGAATACAAGGTCACGCGGATTTTCAGAAAAAAGAACCTCGATATCACTGTTAAAAATGAAAACGGTGTGCAAAAAGGCGCACAAAAAATTATCTTGAACGGCAATGAAATAGACGGACAATTTATTCACATCAATGATTTAAAAGAAAATAATGATGTTATGGTTATTATGGGTTAAATATGAAACGGAGAAACAATGGACAAAGTAACTGAACTGGCAAAAATGATCGATCATTCCATTCTGCACCCGACATTTACGGACGCGGACCTGAAACGGGAATGTGAAGTCGCGGTAAAATATAATGTGGCAACGGTATGTGTCAAACCCTACGCGGTCAAACAGGCCGGGGAATATATTAAAGGAACGGATGTTTTAAACTGCTGTGTCATCGGTTTTCCGCACGGCAACTCGTTAACGGATGTCAAAGTTTTCGAAACCGAAAAAGCCTGCAAAAACAGCGCCGTTGAGATCGATATGGTGGCCAATACCGGCAAAATTTTAAGCGAGGA
>Ga0272441_10014417_pt1 | contig 11221 bp, 8 predicted proteins | sample SSMProp6N_FD_193582 | JGI IMG/M metagenome (GOLD analysis project Ga0272441, IMG submission 193582) | Marine sediment archaeal communities from Little Sippewissett salt marsh, Falmouth, MA, United States - SSM-Prop-6N | ecosystem: Environmental > Aquatic > Marine > Wetlands > Sediment ... | reverse complement strand
TATAAAGTTGTTCGCCAACAGTAAATGCTCTTGAACGGGCCTGAAGATTAAAAAGCCTGCCGATAAGTGCGCTAAAGATGATTGACGGGCTGACAATGTTGTCTTGCGCTTTTGACCGAAGGACCCGGAAGAAGAATTGGTCAAGGGCCTGGCACTCCCACCACCCGTCCATGTAGGCTTCGCCAAGCCCAAGGTTTCCCTGAGTAAGAATCCGCTGAAAGAGGCGGTTGTCGTGAACCTGCATGTCCCATGGATCAGAGCCATTGACATGAATACCCCCTTGGGCGAGAATCTTTTCGATCTGCTTTTGAAAGTATGTGTGGAGCATGTTCGGAAATGTTGTCCTGTTATGACGACAGATCTGTTGTTCCGAAAGTAATATTAATGAAAAATACTGGGCTGAAAAAGATTCTGCCCAGTTTCTTTTCAGATGGTCAGAGACGGAAGGGTCTTGTCAGCAGTGCTTTTATTGTCTGCTGATCGGGGGCGCTTTCTTTGATGAGCCCCAGTGGCATGGCAGAGATATCTTCTTTCAGCTTGAAGCTGTTGAAGATTCGGTCCCAGATGGAAAGCATGCTGCCGTAATTGGAGTCGTGCTCTGTTCTGATAACAGAGTGATGAATTCTGTGCATGAGGGGGGTAGGGATGACGAGGCGAAGCGTCCGGTCAAGCGCTGCCGGAATCGAAATATTACTGTGATGAAATTCTATAATCGGTGTCATGATGAGCGAGTAGAGGAGCAGGTCTTGAATTTCAGCACCGATAAAGATCAGGACCGGATAGCGGAGCAATTCTGAAAAAGTGATCTCAACGATGTGAAACCGCCATGCGCTTGTGACGTCCAGCGCCGGGTCGCTGTGATGAACCGCATGAAACCGCCATAGAAAATCGATCTCGTGGTTTATCCGGTGCCAGATATACATCCACAGATCGATCGAAAGAAGGATAAGGACTGTCTGCAGCGCATAGGGGAGGTCCGTTCCCCTGAGCCCTGGCCACCACATCTTTGCTTCATGAAGAATGACGGCCATGAAGAGCCCCGAAGGCAGCAGTATCATGAGATTCATGCCGGCGAGTGAAAGGTTTGCCGAGGCATGCCTGGCTCGCTGTGTACGGCCTCTGAAAAACGGCACCACTCCTTCTGCAATCCAGAAAACAATCGCCAGTGCGATGATGGTTATATATGACGTGAGTTGCAACGTATCCATGGATGTGCCTTTCTGTGTTTCAAGCTCCCGACAGGCTTTTTTTGTCGGTGTATGGTGTGCTCTGAGGGTTATCCGGTCCGCTTGTCTGACGTATTTTTTTTGTCGGATGCAACTTTTTTCGGTCGACCGCGTTTTTTCTTCGTCTTGACATCTTCTGCATCATTATTTTCGTCATGACGATCAGATTCGATATCATCGTTATCAATCGCATCCTCTTCGTCATCGATAATGTCATCTTCTTTGAAATTTGCAGCAGCGATACGTTCGATGTCCTCGTTCGGCAAAGGGGTTTCTGATTTGTTTTTATGCCTTTTTCTTGAGCTTTTTCGCCCTTTTCCTGAGGGCTCGATCAGTGTCATCACTTCATTGATAGAGGTGAAAATATAGAGCTGTCTGTCGAGTCCTGAGATTTTCAGAAGGTCTTTCATCTGCTGGCAGAGAGAAACAAAAATTGCGAGTCCCTCCGACTGATTAGCCTGCTGATGCGCCATAAGCATCGAGCTGATACCGCTCGAGTCGATCGCTTTGACCTGCGAAAAATCGATAATCAGGTTCTTATCGTTTTCGTTGTTCAATCTCTCCTCGATGATGGTCCGGAAATCTGCTGCATGGCGAACGTCAAAGACTGCTTCTTCTATTTTAAGAATGGTGAGATCTTTGCGGCTGGATACTGAATGTTTCATAACTCTTTTGTCTGATGAACTACTGACAATCCTGTGGCAGGCAGGTTTCCGGACCGGCCACTGATGCGGCCCGGCTTAGGTGAAGCGTTGATAACTTGCTGATATTCTGTTGCGTTGTTTAGGACTTCTTAATGCATGGTTTTGATGAGTTCCTCAATACATCTCTCTGTGCTGACCTTGTCAGATGGAGCGGCCATCCAATCAACGTTAAGTCTATTTTTGAAAAAAGTCAACTGGCGTTTCGCATAATTGCGCGTATGCTGCTTGATGAGCATGATTGCTCTTTCAAGGGTGATTTTTTTGTCAAGGTATTGAAAAAGTTCTTTATAGCCTACGGTTTCAAGGGCGTTGATTCTGCTGTGGGCCATCAACGGTCTGTATCGCTTGAAGAGGCCTTCAGCCTCTTCAAGCAGCCCGTTTTCCATCATCGTGTCGGTTCTCTGTTCAATACGACGGTAGAGCTCCTGTCGAGGCAGATCAAGTGCAATGGGTCGGAAGTGGATGTTTTGCGCTCGACGATGCTTTGTCTGACGAAGCAGGGTGACTGTTTTGCCTGTGATCGTGATGATTTCAAGGCTTCTGATCAGACGCTGTGTTTTTGTGGGGTCAAGGGTTGCAGCGTGTTGAGGATCGATTGATTCGAGCCTGCGATAGAGGGCGTCCGGCCCATGGCTGGTCAGTTCATCGGTAAGCTGGCGGCGTATTTGCGGATCTCTTTGAGGAAGATCGGAAAATCCTTCGAGCAGGCCCTGAATGTAGAGGGTTGAACCCCCTGCAACCACAGCCTGACGGCCGCTTTCGATGATTGTCCTGATCCTGTCAAACGCATCGAAAGCAAAGTCGCCGGCGTTATACTCCTCTTCTATGTTTTTTTCGTTGATGAAGTGATAGGTGACCTCATCGAGCATCTCTTCTGATGGTTTGGCTGTACCGATGTCAAGTTCCCGGTAGATCTGTCGCGAGTCGGCTGAAATGATTTCAGCTCCACGACGCTCAGCAAGAGCATGTGCCAGGGCGGATTTTCCAGAGGCCGTCGGTCCGGTAATGATGAGGACGCTATGATGGTTGTCGGGGTGATTCATTTCATGCGTTTGCAGTGGTGAGCAGCTGACGGATGGCTCTGCAGACTGCTGAGAGGGGGAGTCCGACGACATTGTAGTAGCACCCCTCTATCCCTTTGACAAAACATGACATAAGCGGATCCTGAATGCCGTAGCCCCCTGCTTTGTCGTATGGGCTCTGGGTTGTGATGTAGCTGGTCATGTCGTCGCGGCTCATAGGTAAAAATTCGACCTTTGTTGTGACGCATTCACAATGGCGGCGTCCGCTGTAGAAGAGGCTGAAGCCTGTTATCACGCTATGGGTGCTGCCCTGAAGCATGGTAAGCATGTCCAGGGCTTCCTGAAAGTCTGAGGGTTTGCCGAGTGCTACGTTGTCGAACAGAACGGTGGTATCTGCGCTGATGAGCAGAGCATTGCGTGTTTTTTCCGGATAGAGCCGGCAGATCGCTTCGGCTTTTTCTGTGGCAATGCGTTTGAGGTTCTCTTCAATGCCTTCATCCTGACGGAATGTTTCGTCAATAGCCGTCGAAAGGGTTGAGAATGAGTGGCCCGTAAGGGCGAGGAGCTCTTTTCTCCTGGGCGACTGTGATGCGAGAATCATGTTGAGATCTGTCGGTATCATGGTCATGCTTACTTCAGGTTGCTCCAGCCCCGACGGTTCAGGTCATAGTAGATAAAGCTGCCAGCCAGAAGCGCGACAGCCAAATAGAGGAGTGCTTCCTGCAGGGTTCCGAAGAGGATTTTTCCTGTACCGAAGAGAATTGAGTAGACCAGGATGATTCCTGCTGCCCAGTCAGCGAACAGTCTGCCAAAACCGTTGTCTGATTGTACTTCGGGGAGCTGATTGGAGATTTTTTTCCAGAAAACTCCGCCTACTCTCGTGATGGTGTAGAACTTTTTCAGGTGATCTTCATTGGTGGCAGGAGTCAGCCACGTGACGATAAGCGTTACCGCTATGGTGACAAGAACGATGATGTAGATCGAATAGGGGAACGTGATGTCGGTAAAGAACGACAGGTATGCATAGACGGCAAACGGTGTCATCATCGATACAATTTCCGACCATGCGTTCAGCCGCCACCAGAACCAGCGGAGTATCAGAACGAATCCCGTTCCCGCACCGCACTGGATGATGAATTCCCACGCTCCGGTGATGGTCTGGAGGACAAAGAAGGTGATGTAAAGAGCAAAAAGGGCGACCAGAAGTGTCAGGATGCGCGAGACGACAACAAAATGGGCCGGGGAAGCCTCCGGGCGGATGAAACGTTTATAGAAGTCATTGACAAGATAGCTCGTTCCCCAGTTCAAATGGGTCGAGAGCGTCGACATGTAAGCGGCAAGAAATGCGGCGATGAGCAGTCCTTTCAGGCCGGGAGGCAGCAGGGCCTGCATCACATGAACGAACCCGTCCTCTTTCTGGTCTGCAGGCAGGTCGGGGAACAGGACGATGCTGGTTAAACCCACAATGATCCATGGCCACGGTCTGAGGCAGTAATGGGCAATAATGAACCAGAGCGTTGCCAGGAGCGAATGTTTTTCGTCTTTTGCGCTCATCATTCTCTGGGCGATGTATCCTCCTCCTCCGGGTTCGGAACCGGGGTACCACGATGCCCACCACTGAACAAAGGCCAGCGCGGCAAAGGAGGCGAACGTCAGCTGAAGCGCACCGTTGATCGTTCCGCTCTGGGCTCCTGTGGTGATGGAGGGGAAAAAGTCGAACATCCATCCGGGGAGCGCTTCTGTCAGACCGCCTGCCGCTTTGACTTCAGGCGCGTTGACGGCAAGGACGGCAAGGACGATACAGCCGACCATGGAGATGACAAACTGGATCGTATCGGTTATGGTGACCCCCCAGAGCCCGCCAAGTCCGGAATAGAGTGTTGTCAGGAGCACGCAGAAGATAACCACCAGTTCCGGATTGAGTTCCGGTATCATGATGCTGACGATTTTATACATGGCCAGATTGACCCAGCCGATAATAATGGCATTGATGAACAGTCCGAAATAGATCGCTTTGAAGCCTCGGAGAAATTTTGCGGCCGGGCCGCTGTAGCGCAGTTCAATGAATTCCAGGTCGGTAAGAATGTGTGCCCGCCGCCAGAGCCTGGCAAAGAAAAAGACCGTCAGCATTCCTCCTGAGACAAACGTCCACCAGAGCCAGTTTCCTGCGATGCCGTGCTTGGCGACCAGGCCGGTGACCGCAAGAGGGGTGTCAGCTGCAAACGTTGTCGCGACCATACCTGTTCCTGCTATCCACCAGGGCAGCTGCCTGCCTGACAGAAAAAATTCGGATACGTTGGAGGATACTTTTTTTGAGAAATAGAGGCCGATAAGCAGGGTCAGTATCAGGTATCCGGCAATGATGCCGATATCGAGAGAGGTGAGTTGCTGCATACTCGTAAACCGTTATTCGGTGATTCGTGAATCGTAAGTCTGGCAGGGAGATGCTTCGGCTTGGGGGCCCTGGCATCTCCCTGCAGAACGGCTGAATGCTACGCGCTGATTTTAGAGAGATCGAGGAAGCTCTGGTAGCGGTCTTCGATTTCAAGCAGGTCAATGTTGGCGATTTTTTCCGTGCCGAATTTTTCGACGCAGAAGCTGGCCATTGCACTGCCGTACAGGACCGCTTTACGCAGCTCGGAATCGTTGATTTCCTCCGTGCGGGCAAGGTGGCCCAGGAATCCTCCTGCAAAGGTATCTCCGGCGCCTGTCGGGTCATAGATTGACTCAAGAGGAAATGCCGGTGCTGCGAAAATACCATTATCGGTAAAGAGCAGGGCCCCATGTTCACCTTTTTTGATGATAAGGGTTTTCGGACCCATATTTCTGATGATCCGTGCGGATTTGACGAGGTTCGGATCTCCCGAAAGCAGGCGGGCTTCGCTGTCGTTGAGAATGAAGACGTCGACTCTTTCAAGCGTTTTTTTGAGTTCTTCCGGCTTGCCTTCTATCCAGAAGTTCATGGTGTCGCAGATGACCAGTTCGGGATTGCTGATCTGATCAAGCACTTTAAGCTGAAGCTCAGGATCGATATTGCCAAGGCAGACAAACCTGGCCTCACGGTACTGGGCGGGGACATGAGGGTCAAAGTCTGCGAAGACATTTAACTGGGTGTCGAGGGTGTCACGGGTATTCATGTCGTAATGATAACGTCCGCTCCAGCGGAATGTCTTCCCCTTTTCAATGACCTGGACGCCTTTGGTATCGATTCCTTTATTATTCAACAACTCAAAATGCTTCTCTTCGAAGTCAGATCCCACGACGCCTACCATCTGGATGTTATCCGAAAAGTAGCTTGTGGAAAGGGCGATGTAGGTGGATGAGCCTCCCAGCGTGTTGTCGGAGCGCCCGAAAGGGGTTTCAATGTCATCAAAAGCAAGAGAACCTACGACAAGAATTGACATGGTGCTTGTTGTGTTATGTGTTAAATAAAGTAAAGGTTGTTAGGCTTACGAAATGTCATGGCCGATCATTCTGCGGTCAGCTCTACGATCAGGCATTCACCTGGCTGCAGTTCAAGATGCAGCTTGTGATCCGCTACTCTCAGCGTTTGTCCTCCGATCAGATCAGTGAGGGTGAAATGACTGTTTTTGAATTCCATGGTGCCCGAAGAGTGCTCTTGCGGGTTGCTGTTTCCGATGAAGAGCAGATTGTGCCCTTCGCCCTTACGCATGACTGCAAGAATTTCCGGTCCGGTTACGAACGGTACGATCAGCGAACCTTTCTCTCCGCTGCTTATAATATCATGATAGCGCCGCCTGATTACAAGCAATTTCGAGATAAAAGCGTTCAGCGGCTCCAGGTCGTTTGTTCTGCTCCAGTCATAACTTCCCGTGCTGAAGAGCGGCAGGGTTTCAGACGGAAAATTTCTGCGGTCTTCATCGCTGAAGTTCAGGCCGAGATTGACCGGATGCCATTCACACAGTTCCATTCCCGAATGAATGAACGGCAGCGCCGGCAGCATGATGCCGAGCGCAAAAATAAAACGTGAACGGTTTCTTCCGGTTTCCTGGCGCGGGTGGTTGTGGCAGAGCCGCGGGGTATTGTGATTTTCTCCTGTAGCGAAGAAGGGAATGGCAGAACCTGTTTTATTGAGAAAGTTCAGCAGTCCTCGTATGTAAATCGGGTCCTGGATGACAAAGGGCAACGAGCCGAAGACCGCGTTGAAGCCTTCTTCTTTAACCGATGAAGAGGGATCGAAATTTTCATCCCAGAAAGCAAAGTCAGAATTCTGTTGCCGGGCTTTCTCTACAATAGCTGCCTTGAGTGCAGAAGGCAGGGCATGGCCCATGTCGATCATGGCGCCGTCTATGCTGAACGTGCTCTGATAGAAAGGAATGATGCTTTCCAGGGATGACCAGAGCTCATTATTGATGACTTCCGGTCGGTCAAGAGCCGCGTCGTACATACGTATTGTATTGTAAGCCATATAGTTGAACGAGCTGTCCCTGTGCATTTTCAGGTAGGTCACATCCGTCCACGGCGGCTGACTGTCATCCGGAGGCCAGTCGGAAAATGCGCTGGCTATACGACACTCTTTTCCGTCAGCGGCTATGCCGGTCATGCTTCCGTCAGGATTGAGCCTTGTGGTGAGCGGCGCTTCAGAAAACTGATTGCGGTACTCTTCTGACGGGGCCGGCAGATGGTCGAATTCATGTTTATCGACCTGTTCGTAGATTCTTGTGAGCGTGTCGTGCTCGAAACGGGGGGGGCCGAACTGTTGGTTTTCTTCACTGTTGCCCTTCAGCCAGTAGAACCAGTCCGGGTGGGTTGAGATCCAGTCGCTATCGACAGATGCGGTCCTGAATACGTACTCCAGAACGACTCTCATGCCGAGATGGTGCGCTGCTTCGACAAAAGCTTGAAGTTCAATCTCTGCTGTAAGCCCGAGGACTGGTTCAGAAAGCAGTGGATCGATGATAAATGGGTTTTTTATGGCATACGGTGAACCGAGTGCGCCTTTTTTTCCATAATGGCCGGGTTCTGTTACCGGCAGGAGATAGAGCGTATTGACACCCAATTGCTTGATGTAGGGCAGCAGGGCGATGGATTTCAGTAAGGTGCCTGTTTCACGAAACCCGCTGGCCATGGGATCGGCAGAGATGATATTGTTGTTATCATGATCGAATGCTGTCGTCAGGCGAGGGAATAAATTATAGACGATGGCACTCCTGCTCCACTCATCGGCCGGGGCACCGCTGTTGTCAAAAGGAAGCTCAGGGCTATTGACAAGACGACTGATGATGTCGTGGTAGTAACGTGCGGGATTGACCGTGTGCTGGCCTTTTGCTGTTTCCTGCCAGAGACGGGGGACGTGATAGCTTTCGTGACATTCCCGGATCGTTAGCTGTTCCAGTGCTTTGAGAAGCTGTTCGAGATGTTGTTTTTTTGGGCTCATGTGTTTTTTTTCACCGAAGATAAACAATAAATCGTAAATCGTGATTTGTGGGCACCTCTATTAATGTATTGCGCGACCCGACTACGTCGTTGGTCGGTGCTCGAAATCCTCATCCCGACTTGTCGGGATTCCGGTTTCTGTGCTCCGTCCGCCTTGTCTTCAGCTCGCTCACGACAATTAATAGAGCTGACCTTGTGATTGTTTCATTGTTTTGCTGAAAGGAAAAGAGAGGTGCGTATCAGAAACCTTAAGATGATTATCGAATACGACGGGACAGACTTTGCGGGGTGGCAGCGGCAGGATGGTGCTGTTTCGACCGTACAGGGTGAAATCGAAGCTGTTCTTCGGAGGATACTTCAGGAGGCGGTTTCTATCACAGGGGCCGGACGAACCGACAAGGGCGTTCATGCGATGGGTCAGGCGGCATCGTTCATGACCGGCAGCTCAATGGAAGCGGGCCGACTGTGCCATTCGTTGAATTCGCTCTTGCCTTCATCGATCAGGATCATGTCCCTCATTGATGTTGATGGTGATTTTCATGCGCGTTACAGCGCTCTTTCGAGACAGTACCGTTATATGCTCAGGCAGCGCGAGTCTGCAATTTTTCGCCGATTCAGCGGTTATGATCGAGCTCCTCATGATCTCGACCAGCTCAACAGCAGGGCATCGGTGTTGCTGGGACGTCATGATTTCAAGGCTTTTTCAAAAAGCGGTTCCGATACCCGGACGACATGCTGCACGGTCTTGGAAGCGCAATGGTTTCGTGAGAAAGAGTACCTTGTCTTTCAGATATCGGCAAACCGCTTTCTTCGCTCTATGGTGCGTTATCTGGTGAGCGCCACACTCCGGTTTTCCGGTGAAGAGATCAGTTATGCTCTTGTAAGCCGTCAGCCGATCAAGGGGCTGCTTCCAGCTGATCCGGCTGGACTTTTTTTGTGGGAGATCGGCTATGCGTCTGCCGGGTAAAGGACATTGATGCTTCAGTTGTAATAATCACTAACTCTGTTTATGTTCTTGAGACCGGCTTCAGGTCGATAGCCAGAACGGTTCTGAGCTTCAATTTCTCAACATTTTTTCAGTCACCCGGCAACCCATGTCTCAACGAACTTCTTTTTCAGCACTTACACTCTTATTCTGCCTGCTGATTGCGACAATGCTGCAGCCAGGAAGGGCGTATGCAGCCCGTTCTCAGGATGATCAGGCTGTTGCGGCTGTACTGGACAGTCTGGTTGCTGCGACTTATTTTGATGATAGTCATTTCCGGCAATGGAAAGATGATGTGCCGAATGGCTTTTCTCCGACCTTTATTCCCCAGTTCGATGATGAGACATATGCAGAAAGGATAGCTGAACTCAACCGCAGAACGCCCATAAGACTGACCTACAACGAGCATGTAAAAAATTTTATAAAATTGTATGCCGTTGACAAACGGGTGATGACAGCAAAGATTCTTGGTTTGACCAAAACCTATTTTCCCCTTTTTGAGCAAAAGCTGCGCGAATACAATATGCCTACCGAGCTGAAATATCTTGCCATTGTCGAATCGGCACTCAACCCTGTTGCGGTATCGAGTGCCAATGCAAAAGGGCTGTGGCAGTTTATTTACGGTACAGGCAAAATGTATGGTTTGAAGTCCACCTCATTTGTCGAGGATCGATTTGATCCCTATAAGGCGACTGTTGCCGCGTGTGAACACATGACGGATCTGTATGATATCTATGGCGACTGGTTTCTTGTGCTCGCGGCCTACAATGCCGGTGCCGGTAACGTCAATAAGGCTATCAGGCGATCAGGAGGACGGAGGGATTACTGGGGGATATGGTCGAAGCTTCCTTCGGAGACACGGAGTTATGTTCCGGCATTCATTGCGGTGACCTATGTGATGAATTATTACAAGGAACACAATATCATTCCTGAAGAACCGGGGTATCTCTATGAGAATATCGCAACGGTCAATGTCTCTGATGTTCTGGCTTTTGACCAGATCCACGAAGTGCTCGGTATTCCTCTCCAGGACCTTGAGTTTCTCAACCCGCAGTACAAGCGGGGGGTTATTCCCGTTATTGGCCCGGCACCGCTTTCGCTGCGTCTTCCAGACCATTATGTGGATGATTTTAATCGTAAGGAAAAAGAGCTTTACGTGCATAAATCACAATCAGGGATTGACCGCGCTCAGCTTTTGGCTTCTGTCAAAGAGGGGGGGAAAGAGAGAAAAATTCATCGGGTGAGACGTGGCGAAACGCTTGCATCAATTGCCAGAATGCATCGTTGTTATGTCAGTCAGTTGATCAAATGGAACAATCTTCGCAACTCGCGTATCTATCCCGGTCAGAAACTCTCTGTATTCGGCGCTCCTGAAACCATCCGCAGGTCTTCGAAGCCGTCTTCGGCACCGTCGATAGTCTACCATAAAGTTCGAAAGGGAGAGTCGCTTATCAGGATTGCCAAGCGCTACAAGGTAAGCGTCAGCAATCTCGCCTCATGGAACAATCTTGGTCGGCGCCGCACCATCTATGCTGGTCAGAAGCTTAAAATATATGGCCGTGGTTCAGGTTCGACGTCGTCCTCTTCCAGCGTGTCGCAAACCCATATTGTCCGTCGTGGAGAGACCCTTGGAGCGATTGCCAAGCGCTACAAGGTCAGCGTCAGCAATATCGCTTCATGGAACAGTCTCGGTCGGCGCCGTACTATCTATCCGGGTCAGAAGCTCAAAATAAACGGCAGGACATCAGGTTCGACGTCAGGAGCAGCCAGGACGCATATTGTTAAACGGGGCGATACGCTGGGCGCTATCGCGAGACGCTACAAGGTGAGCGTCAGTAAGATTGTCTCCTGGAATAATCTGGGAAAGCGTCGCCTCATCTATCCAGG
>Ga0272441_10014416_pt1 | contig 11221 bp, 5 predicted proteins | sample SSMProp6N_FD_193582 | JGI IMG/M metagenome (GOLD analysis project Ga0272441, IMG submission 193582) | Marine sediment archaeal communities from Little Sippewissett salt marsh, Falmouth, MA, United States - SSM-Prop-6N | ecosystem: Environmental > Aquatic > Marine > Wetlands > Sediment ... | reverse complement strand
GTTCTTCACTCGAAATGCCCTTTCTTGTGGGGTGCGAAGTTTCTTGACAAACGCATTCTACCCACACGGATCGGGCATTTCGAGCCTTTTTTCGGTTTTCCGCTCAAGAAAGCACGCTTGAACTGGGACTAGTCGCACGCCAGTAGCGCTGCTTGCCGACGCCTTGGTTCTGAGGCAGCGAGATCCAGTCGCGCCTGCGAACGAGAGGAGGGTGGTCTCTTGTGCATCGCACTGTGGTCGCCAGGCAAGGCGATTACTATCCAGTTCATCTTGGAGCAGATCTGGCTCGAGGGCCGTTTCGGACATGTGCAGCCGACGGAGGTTTACGACATACTGGTTGCCGCGGACGAAGAGGGAGTAACAGAACTGTATGCCCTCTCCCCGCACTGGATGGCCTGCGCCGAAGGAGGGGTCGGGACCTTGGAGTGCGGGTACCCCGCAATGGCCGGCAGCAGATGGGGTTGGTACTACCTGCCAGGATCTGATGCACTCGACCCAACGAGAACGCTCGTGGTACCGGACCCAGCTACGGGCATCGGCTACGCGCTGCCTGGCACATTGCGGTTCTGTACGGCCGAGTGGCATCCCCGGCTAAGAGAGCCACAGATCGTGGATGCGCTGAAGACGATGAAGAAATCGATATTCAGGCTGAAGGTTGACGGTGGCGTGCCGTCATCGTTGGGGCCCGAATCGCACCCCCTTTGGCTGAGAATCATCGCGCGTCCCATGGACCTCGATGTGGCCACAAGGGTGCGACACTCCGTCAGCGGTCACGGGTGCCCCAGCGGGTCGTTCACCTGGGATTTGTCTGTCACTTGTCCAGGTAACGTTATGGAGCGCGTCGAGAAAGCTATCAGGACTACGAGTAGGGACAACCCGGACGTGTCCGCCCTCAGTCTCCTGGAACAGGTCGTCTTGACGGAGGGGTTCCGTGCGCCCGGTACGTGCGTTCGTGTCGTCGACCACCGCATAGTGCTCGCCACTGAGGATGAGGCGCTGGAGATTCTGCCGCAGAGCTGCGCTCACTACGACCGGGTCAAGTTCGTCGGCACGCAGTCCAGTCTGCTCAAGAGAGACGGAGAGGAGAGGCCGTTCGACTACGCTGAGTGGAGCGGCGGGGGGCGGCAGAACGACCATGAAGACATCGTGTTGCAGGCGCTCGCAATCCTCAATTACGTCAACTACAAACGCGGCATCACCAAGTCCAGGCTCATTAGTGAGACGGGCCAAGCTAATCACCGTCAGGCTGCCCTTCTGATAGACAAGATGAAGCACGTAGGGCTTCTTTCCGAGCAGCGGAAAGAGCACACCGGGTCCGAGGATGGTTATGCCGCATTCTTCGAGGAGAATGAGAGACAGGACCCTGAGGTGGAGCGACAGATAAATGAAAAGCTGGTGGCTCTCAGGAAGGTCTACTCAGATCCCGAGGCTTTCGTGGACTACCCTCAGGGCCGGGAGGGCTATGCCGAGCTACACAGATTCGCCATACCGTTCCGCACGAGTTGGACGAACGAGGAGGGTCTGCCGTGGGCTCGCACGAGTTCAGGCAGGCGAACCATCTCAAGGCTACTTCTCGTTGCCTCGGTGACTGGCGCTGTCTTTGGGATACTTGCGTTCATCCTTGCACTAGCGGCATTCCTTCGGGGCTGAAGCATGGATCCAAATGCACGCATCCCCCGGCGCGGGGGCGAGCGGGCTTGGAGAACTCGACGGCATCTCCCTGCAGAGCCCGGATCAGGGACGTTGACAGGGTTCTTGCCAAGTGGTGACGCCAAGGACTCGTTGGCACCACGAGCGAGCGCAGCCCGACATGCATGGGAGTTCTGGGGGCTTTCTTGCCATCCAGGGATAGCCACCGGTCGCGGCGGAATTGGCCGGACCGATGAACAGGTCTGCCGTACAGAGTGGCATAAATGCCTGACAGAATGTCAGGAACACCACACAATTCGTGGCTCGCATGGCAGCCACTGTTCTTTGGCCGGAGAGAAGCGTGAACGGAAACGGTGTGGTGAAAAGAACTTACAACTTCGTGCCCCGCTGCCAGAATTGGGGGCGGCTTCGGCACGATATTTGCTAACATACCTATAGGAGGAATTGTTTCACTCAACGGACTAGCCGAATCGCCGGGGTAGATAGGAGGGTCCGGATGCCGGAGCGCAAAGCTGGTCAGCTCGAACCACCCGACGCAGAGCAGGCCGACATTCGCGCAGCGTTGCTTGAGGGCAAGCGCGAAGGTGACCGTCTGATGTTCTACAGGGGGAGTTACGTCTCTTACAACCATCGGGACCCATGCACCTTGCGGTTCCTGGGACCTGATGGGGCTAGGAAAGCCATGTCGACCAAGCCTTAGGGGTCGCCAGACGAGCGTCCGCGAGCCGCGAGGTTGCCAGCTCACAGTTGAGGTAGCGTGCTCCCCTTACTTGTGAGTCGTAAGGACACTTCGTCCACGCATTGTCTCCGAAGCGCGTCGTGGCTTGGGTCAGTTCGGCCCTCAGTGCGGGATGAGGGGTCCGTTGTGCGCCGGGCTGTTCTCGCAGAGGGTTAGACTTCCTCCATCGTGTCCTGCGTCTGTTGCGGATGGGTCGCGACACCCCGGTGTACAGTGTACAAGCGGCATGTGGCAGGAAGCCGTGATTCCCTGAGGCTCCAGGCGCTCCTGCGGCCAGGGCGTTAAGTGCTGCCTTGCAGTCTAGGGGCCCTGCTGACCGGTCACGGGGACGCCGCGAGAACGGCGATGCCCGCCCCGTGGAACTCGTGGTAGGTTCCCTTGGCGGGTTGCCGGCGTGTAAGCGGACCAGACTATGTCGGGAATGCTGCCCCGTGTTCTCTTGCAGCTTCGCGAGCACTTCGCCGCGGGGTTCCTCGAGGACCCGTGGGCCTCGCCGATGCGGCGGTGGTCGCGTGCCGTGCGGCGGCGGTTCGAGCATCGCACGCCCACGCCCTACGACGGCGGGCCGCTCTATCCCTGCGGTCGCGCCCGCTCGGGGCTCGAGAACCAGATCCTCTTCCCCTGCTTCTCCTACACCTGGGGCTACAACGCCACGCGGCTCGAGGAGCGGCTCGCCGAGGCCTCGCCCGAGGAGGCAGCGGCACTGGCCGCGCTCCGCCAGGCGATGGCGACCGAGCTCGAGCGGCGGCACGTCTTCACCACGCCACATACCGTGGGCGGCGCGGGCTACACCCACAGCATTCCCAACTACGGCCGCGTGCTCGCCGAGGGACTCGACGGCCACGCCCGCCGCGTCGCCAACAGCCTCCGCAAAGCCCACGCAAGCGCCCACGACAAGTGCGTCGACTTCTGCCTCGGCCTCCAGGACGTCCTGGCCGGCATCCAGGCCTGGCACGCCAACATCCTGGCGCTGCTGGCCGACTTCGCTCCCGACACGGACGAGCAGCGGCGTAATCGCGACCGACTCGTCGCCGCGCTCCAGCGTGTGCCCTTCCAGCCGGCCCGCACCTTCTACGAGGCCGTGGTCGCCTACAACTTCGTCTACTACCTGGACGACTGCGATAACCCTGGCCGCACGGACCTCGAGCTGGCGCCCTACTACGAGGCCGACCCCGCCGCGCCTGCCGAAGCCCCTGCCCTCCTCGAACGCTTCGCGGACAACGTGTACCGCAACTGGGGCTGGAGCCAGAGCGTCGGCGGCACGGCGCCCGACGGCTCGCCCGCCTTCCACCCCCTCACCGAGGCGTGCATCCGCGGCGCCATCGGCAAGGCACGCCCCAGCGTGCAGCTCCGCGTCCGCCGCGACATGCCCGACCGCCTCTGGGACGCCGCGTTCGACTCCCTGGCCACCGGCAACGGCCTGCCCGCGCTCTACAACGAGGAGGGCTACCTGGCCGCACTCCGCGAGGCCGGCCTGGGCATCACCGAGGCCGACCTGGCCTGGTGGAACGGCGGCGGCTGCACGGAGACGATGATCCACGGCCGCTCCAACGTCGGCTCGCTCGATGCGGGCCTGAACATGCCGCTCGTGCTCGTCGAATCCCTCGACCGCCACCTGGCCGCGGCACGCAGCTTCGAGGCGCTCCTGGCCGCCGTGAAGGCCGACCTCGCGGACACCGTCGCCGAGGTGTGCCGCCAGGTGAGCCTCGACCAGGAGGCGAAGGCACGCTGGCGCCCCCAGCCCATGCGGAGCCTGCTCATCGACGACTGCATCGACTGCGGCATCGAGTACCGCGCCGGCGGCGCCCGCTACAACTGGAGCGTGGTGAACGTGGCGGGGATGGCCAACGTGGCGGATTCCCTGGCCGCCGTCCGCGAGGTCGTCTTCGAGAAGAGCGAAGCGACGGGCGCCGAGCTGCTCGCGGCGCTGCACGCCGACTTCGAGGGCTGCGAGCCGCTCCGCCGGCGCCTCGAGCGCTGCCCCCGATTCGGGAACGACGAGCCAGCCGTCGACGCCATCGCCGCCGACGTGGCGGAGCACGTCTTCCGCGAGTTCCTCGGCCGCCGCCCCTGGCGCGGCGGACGCTTCCTGCCCTCGACCATCATGTTCGTCACCTACACCGGCGCGGGAGCCCGCGTGGGTGCCACGCCCGACGGCCGCAGGGCGGGGCAGCCGCTAGCCGACTCGATCGGCCCCGTGCAGGGCCGCGACCGCAACGGTCCGACGGCCATGCTCGCCAGCGTGGCGAAGCTCCCCCTCCACCTCGCCCCCGGCACGCCGATCCTCAACGCACGCTTCGCCAGGCGGCTCTTCGACACCGCCGAGGGCAGGGCCCGCCTCCGCGACCTCGTCCGCACCTACTTCGACCTCGGCGGCCTCCAGGTGCAGATCAACGTGGTGGATCAGGCCGTGCTGCGCGACGCCCTCGAACACCCCGAGCGCCACGCCGACCTCATCATCCGCGTGGGCGGCTACTGCGCCCACTTCGTCGACCTGGCCCGCGACCTCCAGGAATCCATCCTCGAACGCACCGAGCACGGGACTTGACGGAGACAGAACCTCCTGACATGGATGTCGGTGGGCGACTGCATTAACAGACTTCGCCATCGTGTGCCGCCGTGATCGACCCATTCTCGGAGACCGCGCGGCGTAAGTCCTGCGCAGGCGACGCGCTCCTAACACAGAGCGCACGCTGCGCCACGGCTCGCCTCTGCCGTGTGACTGAAGGACGTTGGCTCGGCCTCTAGACCGCCCGAGAACCACCATGGGCGAGTTCTGCTACTGCGCCAGGCCTCACAGACGGAATGGGGTTCTGGGGCTCCGTTGGAGTACGGGAATTGCCCGAGACCTGTTAGCTTGACAAGCGCCTGAGGGATGTCTAACCTCAGTTCCCACCTAGGGTACTGCTCGATAGGAGACGCACGATTCCCGACTACCGGCATCCGAGAACGGGCAACGAACTGTTAGGCCTCTCTACCCAAAGTTGAGGCGGCCGACTCGGGGGAGAGCACCACGTCTTGCTCAGACGGAGCTTGCCAGGAGCAAGCGCATGTTCATTCCTAGGTACTTACTGCCGCAGTTCTCCCTAGAGGAACTGGGTAGACTGCAGGACCGCTGGAACACACCCCGAGGCGAAGCGTGCCAAGAGCAGATCGTCAGGATGATCAAATCTGGTGCGGGGAAGAACTTCCTGGAGCCTGCCCGGCAACAGGGCTCCCTGCCAATCCTCGAAGGGGATTCTGACCTCCGGGGCTTCGAGATCCTCGATCTTGACGCAGACTTCCCGAAGGGCGACAACTTTAGGACGATCGATTTCCGTTATGCCTGCTTCTATCACTCAACGTTCCGGAACGCGACCTTCCTGCAGACCCGTTTCTCCTTCACTTCGCTCCACAAGTGCACGTTTGCTGACTGTCAGTTTGGCAGCTCGGGGTTCTACGCAGCCGAGTTGGAGGAGGTCAGGTTCATGAACTGCGTGTTCATGGATCGCAGCACCATGACCCACTGCGAATTCAAGCGGGTGACCTGCCAGGACTGTTTCTTCGCTGAGAGGCAATTCCACGACTGCCGCTTTGACGAGCAAACGTTCGTCACGAGCCCCCTGGAGCGGCCCCGTGACACGGCGTGGCAAGTCAGGCTCGACCAAACCCGCTTCGCTGAACTCCACAAGGGCGCGAAGGAAGCCTACAGGGCAGGGGGCGTCAGCAAGTTGGCGAGGGAGTACTTCTTCAGGGAGAGGCAGTGCATCACTAGACATAACACGCAGGGTCTGCTGGGGAAGATGCGAGGCCACTTCCTGGAGTGTGTGGCCGGGTACGGCGTAAGGCCCGTCCGAGTGCTAAGAGCCATGTTGTGCGTGTTTCTACTCTTCACGGTCGTCTTCGGCGTGAGGTTCGGATTCCCCAAGGGCCTTCTGCTAAGCGCAGGAGCCTTCTTCACTTTTGGCGGGAACATACAGGAGCTAGAGAGTGTCTGCATCCTTTGGACCATCGGCTACATAGCGGAATCGTTCCTGGGGATATGCCTGATCGCCATGTTCATCACAGTCCTGGCGAACATGTGGTTTGCGGAAAGGTAGGGGCATGGACCGTGAGAGCGCACGTCGCCGCTGGGACACCCGGCCAACAGGCGACGTCACACGTGGCTTCGTCCGGCGGAGTACGGTGGACCCGAGCGGGCCGCTCGCAGCCCCTGGGGTCGCTGTGCCCCATCAGTTCCTGCGCGGTCCGCGCCGCAAGGACAGAGGGCAGGAGGCACGCGCGCTGCGCAAGGACGGAGAATCGAGACGCGACCCTTCTCCACTATCGTCCTGTAGGTGCAGGTGATACCCATGGACGCTGTGCACAGATGGCTGGACGGGAGGGATGCACAGGCTGTCCAGAAGGTGCTCGACGGGATCCTGCCTCTCGGCAGTACTCAGCGCTCGTGGAACCCATCTATCGTGGTGGTCGAGCCGGAAGACCTGGGACTCAAGAACCCCGTGAACTGGGCGCCGGGGGTATGTGTGCCCGCAGGAGCGCGTGCACTTGCCTTGTACATCAAGCCTCCTTCCGGTGACGCCCCGATGGACACAAGGTCACTTGTCATGTGTAGCCTCAGCCGTATGAAGAGGCGCGAGGAGACTACCGTAGAAGCCTTCGTGCGAGCCCTCAAGCACACCTGGGAGAAGTCCTCTCAGAAGAGAAGAAAGCAGCCAAGGCAGAGATTCCTCGTTCTGTGCCCAATCTGGCTCCGGTTCGAGAGCAAGCTGCGGTCCAGGCGGGTCACCGTACTTGGAAGGCGGTTCAGCTTTATCACGAAGCAGTCCATGCTACGGCAGATGACCGCGGAGCAACTGAAGCAAGTCCGCTGGAGATTCCCGGAGACCGTGGCAGAAGACCCGCGGACGGTCGTCAGGCTCGAAGCTGAAGCATGCGATCCGGAGGAGATCATCGAGCAGTTCGAGGGGCCGTTCGATGTTCTCCGCGGCTTGCTTGAGCTGACCTGTGGCCTAGGCCACACGTACTGGCACGGAGGCCGGGTTGAACACCAGCGTGCGCTATTCCCCTGCTGTCAAAGGGCACTCGTCCTCCCGAGCAGTGCTGAAACGGAGCCTCTCGCGATCCAGTTCACCAGCCCAAAGCCACTCGCTAAAAGACCTGCGCCCTTATCTGCCGAAGCTTGGACATCCTTCCTGGCGAACGCCAGAACCCTGAGACGTCCCCCGGCGCAACGCAGTACCCTGGACCTAGTCAGGGCCGCTCTCCGGCTCTACGTTCAGGGCCTAGACGCCCACTTCGCCCATCACGCATTCCTGGCATTCTGGCAGCTTGCTGAAGTTGTCACGAGGGCAGAGCTCTCTGGAGGACGCACAGACAGGGTCACCAAGCGACTGTCCATCTTCAACGGCGACATGCCAGGTGTTGATGCCTTCCTTAGTGACCTCGCGGACAGGCGCAACAGGATTGTGCATGAAGGTGAGACTGAGTGCGTCGACGACGAGGCCGTGAACTTGATCAAGGTATCCTCTGAGCGCGCTCTAGTCAGTGTTCTGGAGTGGCGGAGGCAACTGCCGAGCGCCGACCACTTGGAGCAGTTCTACAGATACTACACGGAGAACAACATCTCTCTCGAACGTACCGAGAGCGTTGTCCGCTTCCTCCGAAGGCAGCGGGGTGGGCCGAGGGGCAGGCCATGATGTGCTCGGGAGGCGACCTGTACTATGATGCGCGCTTGGTTGGTCTGCTGTTCTTGCTCTTGCTGCTTCGTGTTGAACTCATGGGGCGTATGGGGGACTCCCAGGCGAGCGAAGAGCCGAGCTGTCGCAGACCCTCCAGGAGGCTGAGAAGCAGGTCAACGGCCCGCGTGTGGCAGCGACCTCGGCACCCGGCGCTATATAGAGTTAGTCCCTGTTCTCTGCCTCCCCGTCGGGGTTCGCACTGATGCCTACGACTTGAAGGGAGTCCCCATGGGAGCCGAGCAATCAGGCGTTCTGTTCCTCGCGTCCGTCGTCGCCCTCTGCCTGGTGGCGTGGGCCGGGGCGGCGGAGGACGTGCCGCGCGGCGTGGCGAAGAAGCCCTGGGCCGAGGCCCTCGGCAACCACCGGGCACGCCTCCGCGTCGCGGCCAAGGCCGACGCGGTGTGGGCACACATCCCCTGGCGGCGGCCCGATGCAGCGCCCGAGAAGAAGAACATCATCGTGGTCGATGCCGCCACGAACCAGCCGGGCCGCAACCTGCTCCGCGTTCGCGTCGACCGCGGGTCCGCCGACCTGGTGTTCCAGCCCGCCACGGCGCCCGGCGAGTACCTCGTCTACTACATGCCGAACAAGGTGGTCGGCGGGCGGAGCTTCCCCAACACGGCGTATCCTCCCCCCGAGAACAAAGCAGATCCCGCCTGGGCGAAGCGCCACGCCGCAGGCTTCGAGAAACTGCCCCGCGCGGAAGTGACAGCCATCGAGGCGCGGAGCGCCTTCCACCGCTTCGATCCCATGGCCGTCATCGCCACGGCGGACGAGGTGGCGGCGGTCCTGGCGCAGCATCCCGACGCGCCGTGGCTGCTCTTCCCCGAGGATCGCAAGCACCCGATCCGCCTGCGCCGCGACCTGCCGCTCCGCTGGATCCGCAGCGGGCCTCGCACCGCCGTCACCGGCACGGCACGCCAGGGCGAGTTCTTCACCTTCCAGGTGGGCATCTTAGCCGCGAGGCAGGACGTCGCGGATGTGGAGGCCGCCCTCTCCGACCTGCGGAAGCCGCGCGGGAGGCGCCCCATCCCCGCCGCCGCATCGCGCTGCTTCAACCTCGGCGGCACGGACTGGCTCGGCCAGCCCTTCCGCAAGGCCCTCTCCGTGCCGAAGGGCACCGTGCAGCCCCTCTGGTTCGGCATCCAGGTGCCCCGCGACACCCCGCCCGGCGACTACGCGGGGACTGTGACCCTCAAGGCGAAGGGCCTCGAGGCCACCCTGCCGCTCGAGCTCGCCGTGGCCGAGCCGCCCATCGAGGAGTGCGGCGACAACGAGCTGTGGCGCCTCGCGCGCCTGCGATGGCTCGATTCCACCATCGCCGTGGACGACGAGGTGGTGGCGCCCCTCACCCCGCTGAAGGCCCGAGGCCGAACGGTGGCCTGCCTGGGCCGCCAGGTGGCCTTCGGCCCGCTGGGCCTGCCCGAGAGCATCCACACCACCTTCCCGATGACCGTCGACCGCGTGGACGCGCCGCCCCGCGAGATCCTCGCACGGCCCATGGCCTTCGTCGTCGAAACGCCCGCAGGCCCCGTCGCCTGGGAAAGCCCCCGCCGTGCCCGGGTGCTCAAGAGCGCGCCGGGCACCATCGTCCGCGAGACGCAGAGCGCCGGCGGACCGTTCCGGCTCACCTGCCAGGCGAAGATGGAGGCCGACGGCTACATCAACTTCCGCCTCGCACTCGCGGCTACGGCGGCGGCGCGGGTGGAGGATATCCGCCTCGAAATCCCCATCCGCAGCAACGTGGCCCGCTACCTGATCGGCATGGGCAAGACCGGCGGCACCCGCCCCGAGAAGTGGCAATGGAAGTGGGACCGCAGGAAGCACCAGGACAGCCTGTGGGTGGGCGACGTGAACGCGGGGCTCCAGTGCAAGCTCAAAGGCCCGAACTACGCGTGGCCGCTCGTGAACATCCACTACCACCACAAGCCGCTCGACATCCCGGAGGCGTGGCACAACGGCGGCAAGGGCGGCTGCACGGTCTCGGAGGCGGGCGACGCCGTGGTGGTCCGCGCCTTCAGCGGCCCGCGCGAGATCGCGGCCGGCCAGGAGCTTCGCTTCGACCTCGGCCTACTCGTCACCCCCACCAAGCCCATCGACCTCGCGGCCCACTGGAAGACACGCTACTTCCACGCCACCGGCCCGCCCGAGAAAGCCCTGGCCGCCGGCGCCAACGTCATCAACATCCATCACGGCAACCCGCTCAACCCCTACATCAACTACCCCTTCCTCGCGGCCGACAAGCTGGCCGCCTACGTGGCCGACGCCCACGCGAAGGGCGCGAAGGTGAAGATCTACTACACCCTGCGCGAGCTCTCCAACCACATCGCCGAAATGTGGGCCGTGCGCAGCCTCAACAACGAGGTCTTCGCCGACGGACCGGGCGGCGGCTACTCCTGGCTCCACGAACACCTCGGCACAGGCTACGTCCGCGCCTGGCACCACTGGTTCCGCAGCGGCGACGTCGATGCCGCACTCGTGACCAGCGGCCTCTCCCGATGGCACAACTACTACCTCCACGGCCTCGACTGGCTCTGCCGCCACGTGGCCATCGACGGCCTCTACCTCGACGACGTGGGCTACGACCGCGAGGTGATGAAGCGCGTCCGCAAGATCCTCGACCGCCGCCGGCCCGGCAGCCTCATCGACTTCCATTCCTGGAACCACTTCAACGGCCGAGCCGGCTTCGCCAACTGCGCCAACCTCTACATGGAACTCCTCCCCTACCTCGACAGCCTCTGGTTCGGCGAGGGCTTCAACTACAACCAGCCCCCCGACTACTGGCTCATCGAGATTGCCGGCATCCCCTACGGCCTCATGGGCGAGATGCTCCAGGGCGGCGGAAACCCCTGGCGCGGGATGGTCTACGGCATGACCGCCCGACTCCCCTGGGCAGGCAACCCCCGCGCCGTGTGGAAGGTCTGGGACGACTTCGGCATCCACGAGGCCCGCATGCTCGGCTACTGGGTGCCCGCCTGCCCCGTTAAGACCGGCCACAAGGACGTCCTGGCCACCGTCTACGCGAAGAAGGGCCGCGCGCTCATTGCCCTGGCGAGCTGGGCCAAAGGCCCCGCCCGCTGCCGCCTGGCCATCGACTGGCAGGCCCTCGGCC
>Ga0272441_10014415_pt1 | contig 11222 bp, 9 predicted proteins | sample SSMProp6N_FD_193582 | JGI IMG/M metagenome (GOLD analysis project Ga0272441, IMG submission 193582) | Marine sediment archaeal communities from Little Sippewissett salt marsh, Falmouth, MA, United States - SSM-Prop-6N | ecosystem: Environmental > Aquatic > Marine > Wetlands > Sediment ... | reverse complement strand
CCAAATCTCGGCGTGATCATCTCGCCCCCTAGTGAGACAGGCGGGCTGGTGTTCGTAAGCGCCGCTCTGGAGCGAAAAGCGTAGCCATAGCTGCAGTTTGAGTGAAGAGACCGTAGGGTGCGCCATGCGCACCGCGCATCTTCAGTTCGGTGGCCGGTTCTGGTGCGCACGGCGCACCCTACGATCTTGGGCAGGCGAAGACCAGCCTGAACGTGAAGCGCATGCGTAGAAATCACACCTTATCTTGCGATGCGCTGGTTCGTTTGCGGCTTGAGCTGCGGCTACGCGCGTGAAGACCTTGCGCCAGCGTGAATGCGACCCGGGATATCAGGCAACGATGCGCTTGACCCAGTGCGATTCGCTCAACCACTGCATCAGCGCATCTTCCGGCATCGGCCGGGCGATGTGATGGCCCTGTCCGTAGTCACAACCCATATCGGTCAGCAGGTCATGCAGGGCCTGGGCCTCGATACCCTCGGCAACGACATCCAGATCCAGGTTATGCGCAAGATCGATCGCCGCCTTGACGATGCTCTTATCTTTCGGATCACGCAGCATGTTCATCACGAAGGATTTGTCGATCTTGAGTTCCTTCGCTGGTAGATTTTTCAGATACGACAACGACGAATAGCCGGTGCCGAAATCGTCGATCGAGATTCCTACGCCGAGTGCATCGAGCTTTTGAAGTATATCCATGCTCAGTGCCGGATTTTTCATCATCGCGCCCTCGGTGACTTCCAGGAACAGGCTGGATGCATCGAGACTCCAGATATTGATCGCACTCGAGACCACATCAACGATGTCATAATTGGTCAGCAAGGCTGGCGAGAGATTGACTGCAACCTTGAAGGCTTTGACGGTTTTCTGTATTTCGATACAACGACGCAGGGACATGTTGATCACCCATTTCGTGACCGGCATCAACAGACTGCTCTGTTCGAGAATATCGACAAAGTATTGGGTATTCACCAGACCGTACTTGGAACTGTGCCAGCGAATCAACGCTTCTGCGCCATCCAGTCGCTGGTTCACGATGTCGATCTTGGGCTGATAACACACACTGAACTCTTCGTGCTCATAGGCGTAATGCATCTCGTTTTCGAGCACCAGTTTCGGTGGTAGTGTGCGATCAATTTCAGGCTCATAGAGCCGGTATCTTTCGTTGTTCTTCTCCGCCTCCATCAACGCAATGGTCGAATTCTGCACCAGCCCCTCGTGCGTGATACGCTCGGTTGCAATGGAAATTCCGACAACCAGACTGGGTTCGATAAAATGGGATTCGAATTCGAGCGGCTTTTCACTCTCGTGGATGATCTTGTTTGCTGCGAGCAGAGCGTGTGAAACATTGTTCAGCGATGGCAACACCATACCGAATTCACTATCGCCGGTGCGCGAGAGCACGTCATTCGGACGCATGATTTTTCGAATGCGCTGCTCCAGACACTGCAACAGCTCGTCACCGGTTCTCAGATTGTACGCGGTATTGATATCTCTGAATCGTTTCAGTTTGATAACGAGATAGGCCAGAACCCGGTCTTCCTTTCTGGCCTGTTCAAGCAGCGTATCGACATGCTGCAGAAATTCGCGACGGAAATACATAGACAGTCCGGGGACACTCAGGCGGTTCGCCCTCTCATGAGAAACGCGGGCTGGTGTTCGGAAGCGCTGCTCTGGAGCGAAAAACGCAGCTATGGCTACGGTCTGAGTGAAGAGACCGTAGGGTGCGCCATGCGCACCGCGCATCTTCAGTTCGGTGGCCGGTTCCGGTGCGCACGGCGCACCCTACGATCTTGGGCAGGCGAAGACCAGCCTGAGTCGTGATAGGCATTGTTGAAGAACACGCTGTATTTTCGATCATTCTAGATTTCTCAAAAGAGCCAATGCCGTATCCGTTCTCTACGCCGCCTGGTGAGAAATGTGGGCTAGCCTGCATTTCTCACCAGGATCACGGAAGCAGGCGCAGGATTCGTGTTCGTAAGCGCCGCCCTGGAGCGAAAACCATAGCTATAGCTATGGTTTGAGTGAAGAGCAAGCTTACGGACACGAAGACCAGCCTGAACCGTGATAGGCACTGTTGGAAAACACGCTGTATTTTCGATCATTCTAGATTTCTCAAAAGAGCCAATGCCGTATCCGTTCTCTACGCCGCCTGGTGAGAAATGCGGGCTAGAGATAGAACTCAGTCGGATCGATACCGTAGGAACCGGGATCCAGCCCGCGTACGATCGTCAGCGGATTTTCCTGGTAATCGAGCGGCTGATTCATCAAATCCACCATCATATACTCAGGTATGGGCTTTTTCTCTTTGTCGAGCAGCAGCATGACCTTGGGACTCATTCGACGCGTTCTGTTTTGCGCCATCACAATGCCGACTTCACCGCTGTGCATTTCGACCAGCGTCCCGGTAGGAAACGCGCCAAGGCATTGCAGAAACTGTTCGACCAGCTCTTCCTGAAAGTATTTATTCCGCCAGTTGTAGAGTTCCTGCAAGGCGGCGTAAGCGGACACCGGTTTACCATACGGGCGGTTGCTGGTCATGGCATCGTAACAGTCGATGATCGCCGCCATGCGACCATACACCGGGGTATCGGTCCCGACCAGACCGCTGGGGTAGCCACTGCCGTCGAAGCGCTCATGATGCGTCAAAGCGATATTGATGATATCGATATCAATGTCTGCGGATCTTTCGAGTATCTCAACGCTGTAACCGACGTGACCACGCACCATGTTGAACTCCTTCTCGGTCAATGGTTCGGCCTTGTTCAGTACGGCCTCCGGAAGTCGCATTTTGCCGATGTCCATCAACAACAGACCCATCGCGAGCGTATTCAGATCGCCCTTGGGTAAACCCAGGTGTCTACCAAACGCGACCGCCAGTGCGCAATTATCGAGCGAATGCGCGTACGTGTAGGAGTCTTTGTGGCGCATCTGCGTCAGCCACATCAATGCATCCGGGTTGCGGATAACGCTTTCCAGCACCGGCTCCACGACGTCCCTGACCTGCTCCGCGTTGACGCGCTTGTCGGCCTTGACCGCATTCATGATGGCAATGACACGGCTGGATGCTTTTTCGATAGCCGTTCTGGCCGCAGGCATCTCCTCTGCCGGTGTCTTGGTATCGACATACTCGGCCAGTCGTGTTTTATCGACCAGACATTGCTCGAGCCTGGTATTGGTCTTGAGTTTGTTCTGACCTGGAATGGAATGCGCGGTATCGAGGCCTTTGCTGGTATCGATATAGACGTGCTCGCAGAATTTTTTCAGGAGCGCAATTTCTTCCTCATCCTTGATCACAAAACCCTGAATCAGGAAGGGCGTGTCCAGCCAGGGCCGATCGAGATTGGAAATATACATGCCCTGTTCGAGATAGAGTGTGCTGACTTTTTTTTCTGTTTGCGCTTGCACTGTAATGAATAGCCCAAGGTGTATTAATTCTATGAAAAATGAACCGCTTAGCTGAATATGACGCTTTACTGGAGTAGTATAGACGAGGGTCGGTTGTTTTAACGCAAATTGACTGTAAATAGACAGCCGAGAACACATTAGTATGCTGCCATGCTGGATCTGATCGACAGTCATTGCCATCTGGATTTTGATGCGTTCGAAAGCGACCGGGCGCAGGTGGTTGCGCGTGCACAGGGCCTTGGCATCCACCAGATCGTCATTCCCGGGGTCGAGGCCGAAAACTGGCCCAGAATAGAGACGATTTGTCACAACCACCCGCAGCTTCATCCCTGCTATGGACTGCATCCATACCTGGCCGAGCAGCACAGTGACGACGATATTCGCAAGCTCAGGGACTGGCTGGCGGCACATGAGTGCGTAGCCGTCGGTGAATGCGGCCTTGACTACAGAAAGCAGCAGGCAGACAGACAAGTGCAGATGAAATATTTCGCCGCACAGCTCGAGATCGCGCAGGCAGCGAACAAGCCTGTCGTGGTTCATTCCGTGCGCGCCACTTCAGATGTGATCGATGCGATCAAAGCCTATCCCGGCCTGCGCGGTATGATACACAGTTTTTCCGGCAGCTTTGAACAGGCCATCGAGTTGATCAAACTGGGGTTCTACATCAGCCTCGGCGGCGCGGTCACCTATCAAAACGCAAAAAAGATTCGTGCTACCGCGGCCAAATTGCCGCTCTCGTGCCTGCTGCTGGAGACCGATGCGCCCGACCAGCCCGATGCCGCGCACCACGACCAGCGCAACGAACCGGCCTATCTGGTCAACGTCCTGGCTTGCCTGAGCGAACTGCGTAACGAATCGGCCGAACTCATAGCCGAGCACACGACAGCCAATGCCCGCGAGCTCTTCGGGATCAGCCCGCATTTCTCACCAGGATCACGGGAGCAGGCGGGCTGATGTTCGTAAGCGCCGCTCTGGAGCGAAAAGCGTAGCCATAGCCAGGGTTTGAGCAAAGAGACCGTAGGGTGCGCCATGCGCACCGCGCATCTTCAGTTCGGTGGCCGGTTCTGGTGCGCGCGGCGCACCCTGCGATCTTGGGCAGGCGAAGACCAGCCTGAACCGTGATAGGCACTGTTGAAAAACACGCTGTATTTTCGGTCAGGTGAGTTTTCTCAAAAGAGCCAATGCCTTATCAGTACTCTACGCCGCCTGGTGAGAAATGCGGGCTAGCCCGCACTATCGATTCCACCGCGCCGGATCGCTTATTTCCTGCATCTGCGCTTCGATCCATTCGCGCGCCTCGGTGTTCACCTGCTCGGCGGTCTTATCGTGTGTGTCGATGGCTGGACCTATCTTCAAAGTGATCGTTCCCGGCCATTTCAGAAAACTGTGTCGGGGCCAGAATTCGCCGGCATTGTGCGCAATCGGAACCACCGGGTGGGCCGTTTCGACAGCAAGGACCGCACCCCCGAGTTTGTATCGTCTTTTCTCGCCAGGATTTGTGCGCGTACCCTCGGGAAACACGACGATCCAGTAGCCCTGGTCCAGCATCGGCCCGCCCTGTTCGACAAGTTGCGAGACCGCCTTGCGCCCTGCTGAACGATCGATCGCAATCGGACTCAACAAGGCCAGCCCCCAGCCGAAGAAAGGCACGCGCAGCAGTTCTCGCTTCAATACCCAGCGCACCGATGGCAGAACGATCTGCAATACCATTGTCTCCCAGGTTGATTGATGTTTGCACAGTACGACCACGCCCTGCTCGGGCAGGCTTTGATCGCCCTCGACCTGATAAGTCAGATGACAGATGTGCTTGAGCAGCCAGAGATTCAGCACAGCCCATGAGCGCGCGAACCGATAGCGCTTATCGACCGCAAATGGGAAGCTGAGTACAGTCAGAAAGCCGATGATCACAGCCGTGACCACCATCAGCAGCCAATAGACACCGGAGCGGATATAGAGCTGCATTTTGAAAAACGTGGCTGCATACGACATGGATCAGCTTTGATCTTCGAGAATCGAGTTCGCCACATCGGCCAGGCTATCGTAGACCTTGACGTCAGCGAAGTCATCCTGATCGAGCAAGGCTGCCGTTTCCTTGCCCTTGCCGGTCCTGACCAGCACGGGTATCACGCCCGCCGCGCGTGCTGCCTTCAAATCGTTGATGTTGTCACCTACGAAGAACACTTTGCTCAAACTGACCTTGAACCGATTACCGATCTCGATCAACATGCCTGGCTTGGGCTTGCGGCAGTCACAGCCGTCTTTGGGCCCGTGCGGACAGAAGACCATCGCATCGATCCTGCCGCCAAGCTGCGACAGCATGTCATTCATCTTGACATTCATCGCGGTCAGCGCCTCGATGTTGAAATAGCCCCTGGCGATACCCGACTGGTTCGAAGCGATCGCCACCGCATAGCCGGCGTGGTTCAAAAGGGCTATTGCATCCAGACTTCCGGGTATCGGGATCCATTCATCGGGACTTTTGATGTATTCATCTGAATCCTCGTTGATAACCCCGTCTCTATCAAGGATGATCAGTTTCATCATCGACCCTAGCTATTGCAGCCTCGACAAATCAGCAGCGCGAATGAACAGCTGATGCATCTTATTCAACAAAGCGATGCGGTTGTTGCGGATGCGTTCGCTATCCGTCATCACCATCACATTGTCAAAAAAATCATCGATGGGCTTGCGCAACACGGACAGTTCGCACAGGGCCGTTTCATAATCGCCCGCTTCGAACTGCGGCTCGGTTTTGCGCTTCAAGGCTTCCAGTTCGTTGTACAAGTTTTCCTCTTCCTGCACCTCAAACAAACCGGCATTAACCACTGCGGCAGTGTCCGCCTCGGTTTTCTTCAGGATATTGCCAACACGCTTGTTCGCTGCCGACAGACTCTCAGCCTCCGGTAACAAGCGAAACGCCGATACCGCCTGGATACGCTTGCTGAAATCCAGCGGGCGCGATGGCCGCAGCGCGTAAACGGCATCGAAAACGTCGACCGGAATGTTTCTATCAGCATAGTACGCGCGCAATCTTTCCAGCATGAATTCGAACACTGCGTCGACCGCGGCGACGGCATCCACATTGTCTGGAAACAAGCGAGCAGATCCCGCGAGCAATGCGCGAAGGTCCAGGTCCAGCTCGCGTTCGATGATCGTACGCAGTATGCCGAGGGCCGCTCGACGCAGGGCATAGGGATCTTTCTCTCCGGTCGGCTTCTGACCGATCGCAAAGATTCCGACCAGCGTGTCGAGTTTGTCACTAATGGCCAGTATTTGTCCGGTCGTTGAAGCGGGTGTTCGATCACTGCCGCCCCTGGGCATGTACTGCTCGTCGAGCGCGAGCGCGACTTCCTCTGCCTCACCACCGACCTCGGCATAGCGCTTGCCCATGATACCCTGGAGACTCGCGAACTCACCAACCATCGCAGTCATCAAATCGCATTTGCTCAGTGCCGCTGCCCGCCGCGCGAACTCGACATTAGCACCGAGCTGTTCTGCGATAATCTGCGCCAACATCGTGACCCGTCTTGTCTTATCGCCAAGGGTGCCGAGTTTCTCCTGAAACACCACCTGGTTCAGCGCCGCGGCATGAGATTCCAGCGGCTGCTTGCGGTCCTGTTCCCAGAAGAACTTTGCATCGGCCAGACGAGGACGTATCACCCGTTCGTTACCCGCCTTGACTGTATCGGGTGATGTGCTGTCGATATTGCTGATAGTGACAAAGACATTCATCAATTTGCCATCGGCGTCGACAACCGGGAAGTACTTCTGGTTATCTTGCATGGTCTTGATCAACGCCTCGGCCGGCACGCTCAGATAATCTGATTCGAATTCGCCGACGACCGCGACAGGCCATTCGTTCAACGCAGTGACCTCGGTGAGCAGTTCATCATCGACCATCGCAACACCACCGTGCTGGCCAGCAGCTTTGATCACCTGGTCGTGAATCAATCGCCTGCGTTCATCAAAGTCCGCGATAACGCAGCCATCATTCTTCAGCCTGGTGGCATAATCCCCGGCTTGCTGTAATTCGATGTCCCTGTTCGCATGGAAACGATGGCCGCGTGTCCGACCCGAACTGACGACACCGAGCACCGGGGTCTCGATCACAGTCTCGCCATGCATGATCACCGCCCAGTGCACCGGGCGCACGAATTCTTCATCGCGATCACCCCAGCGCATCCGCTTTGGAATCGGCAAACTTGCCAGCGCCTGCTCGACCATGAGCGGCACCAGCTGACTGACCGGCTGGCCTCGCTCTGTGGTTCTGTAGACCAGCCAGGCCCCCTTGTCGGTTTCCTGCTGCTCGAGTTCAGCCACCGCGACACCACACGAGCGCGCAAAACCCTCGGCTGCCCGGGTTGGATTTCCATCCGCATCATACGCCGCTTTCAGACTCGGGCCCTTGCGTTCCACATCGCGGTCCGGTTGCGCCTCGGGCACCGCACTGACCAACACCGCCAGCCGTCGTGGCGTTGCAAATGCATGCGCCTGACCGCATTCCAGCGCAGCGGCTTCCAGACCCGCGGCGACAGCGCGGGTGAATGCAGCAGACAACTCAGGAAGCGCTTTTGGCGGAAGCTCCTCGGTGCCAATCTCGATCAATAAATCTTTTGTTGCTGTCATAAGTTGTTTGAGTATCTAAGGCGCACTGGACATAGTGTTTTTAGCTTTGCAACCTCAAGCGCGTGGCTTATGTTGCGGTTGGAACCTTAAACACAGAGCCATAGTTGAGGAGGACAGGTCAAAACATTATGTCTAGTTTGCTTTGATCGGAAAACCCAGCGCCTCGCGCGAATCGTAGTAGGTTTGCGCGACAGCACGCGACAGGGTGCGCACACGCAGTATATAGCGTTGTCGTTCGGTGACCGAAATCGCGCGGCGAGCATCGAGCAGATTGAAGGTATGGGAGGCTTTCAACACCATCTCGTAGGCGGGCAGTGGCAAACCCAGAGCGATCAAACGTTGGCTTTCCGCCTCACAAGTGTCGAACCATTTGAACAACGAATCGGTATCGGCATGCTCAAAATTGTAAGCGGACATTTCGACTTCGTTCTGATGGAAAACATCCCCATAGGTCACGTCACCCTGGGGGCCGCGTGTCCATATCAGGTCGAATACGCTCTCGACCTCCTGCAGATACATCGCCAATCGCTCCAGGCCATAGGTGATCTCGCCGGTGACCGGTTTGCATTCGAGACCGCCAACTTGCTGAAAATAAGTGAATTGAGTCACTTCCATCCCGTTCAGCCAGACCTCCCAACCGAGTCCCCAGGCGCCCAGGGTCGGCGACTCCCAGTTGTCCTCGACGAAGCGGATATCGTGCTCGAGCGGGTCAAATCCCATGATTTTCAACGAGCCAAGATACAGATCCTGAATATCCAGCGGTGACGGCTTCAACACGACCTGAAACTGATAATAATGCTGCAACCGGTTCGGGTTCTCGCCATAGCGCCCATCGGTCGGGCGCCGGCTGGGCTGCACGTACGCGCAGCGCCATGGCTCGGGACCGATTGCGCGCAGAAACGTCGCCGGATGAAAGGTCCCTGCACCCACTTCCAGGTCCAGCGGTTGCAGCAACGCACAGCCCTGCTCTTGCCAGTAGTCCTGCACCGCAAAAATCAGACCCTGAAATGTTGAAACGTCGTAACTCATTAAACCAAAGGATTAATTTCGCCAAGACGCGCAAGTATAAACGCTGACTGGTGTTTAGGCTAGAAAACGGCTATAACTTACCTATCGGCACTTGTTTTCGAACAAGACCGGTACGTGCTCAAACCACGGGAGTGATCGTTATGACTCACAACCTGATACTGGAACAAACCGAGGTCGCACAGTGGCACTCCCTGATTCAGGAGGCGCAGCAGCATTGCAGCTGCGAGCTCGACGAATCGATGGAGAGCTATCTCGTCTTCACGCTGATGCGCTTCATGAAAGACCAGGATCTGGCGACGCAGGCGATGGCGTTGGGTTATCTGCGCAGCCAGGGTCTGCCCAAATCCCTGCGCATCGAACAGTTGCGCGACATCGGTGACCAGTGTCTGCTGGTTTCCGGACTGTATCCGCAGCGCGCCGAAAAACGCCTGGTCAGGGTCAGTTACTACGTTGATATGGGGCGATCGGCCTACCACCACATCAGCGACAACGTGCAAAAATCAGCGGCCGAACTCTATCGCCAGCTGGCGGAAGCCTTTGTTACATTGATGGATCTATTGCAAACCATCCGCGAGTTCAGCTCACCCGCAATGCAGCCGATCCAGAATCTGGAACTGTGGAGCGACACCGGCAGCCAGCGCGCATTCGACCAATTCGCCAGCCACGCCACACCGTTGCACGAGTCACTGATCGACACCAGGACGCGGCAATAAAGCCTGCCACCAGCCCGTTCTCACCAGGATCACGGGAGCAGGCGCCGGAATAGGCCCGCTCTGGAGCGAAAAGCGTAGCCATAGCCATGGTTTGAGTGAAGAGACCGTAGGGTGCGCCATGCGCACCGCGCATCTTCACTTCGGTGGCCGGTTCCGGTGCGCACGGCGCACCCTACGATCCTGGGCAGGCGAAGACCAGCCTGAACCGTGATAGGCATGCTTGAAAAACACGCTGTATTTTCGGTCAGGTGAGTTGTCTCAAAAGAGCCAATGCCTTATCCGTACGCTACGCCGCCTGGTGGGAAATGCGGGCTACGCGCTATTCAGCATTCCTCTGCGTCTCTGCGGTAACCAGAACCCTGCGATATGTGCTGCGGTGAAACTGTGTGATAAGACCGTAGGGTGCGCCATGCGCACCGCGCATCTTCACTTCGGTGGCCGGTTCCGGTGCGCACGGCGCACCCTACGATCTTGGGCAGGCGAAAACCGGACTTTGCCGAAAAACCACAGAGCCGGGTAGACAAACCGGAAAAATCGAGACAAACTGATCGAGGTAAACCGCGAGCCGGAGGTTAGGATGAAGGTTTCGATGCAGTGGCTAGTTCCTGTCGCCATGGGGCTGTGGGCAGCACTGACCTGGGGACACAGCCAAGATCAAGAGCGACGCAAGGAGCGGCTTAGGCTGGCCGCACTATACGTCAACCCATTCATGTCGGCCTGTGAAGACCTGCAGAGTCGCATTTACAAAATTCTCGAACTCGGTGGACTCGATAGTCTCCGTGAACGCTACCCTGATGGCTCCTATGCCGAAGAGACACTCTACCTTCTGGTACGCTTTTTTGGCTGGTCGACGGCGGTCAACCGCTACGGGCCGTACACCCAGGATTCTTACGTGATCAATCACGTGACAGCCGTGCGCAGGATCTTCTCCACGACGCGTGAGGATTATTCGGTGGGACCGTTCAATTTCTTCCAGCCTGAACAAAAAGCGCTCGGCAAGATCGTGATGCACACCATGGAAGGGGAGTACGGGCACGAACTCGATACCATTTCCCTCTATGAATTTCGCGAGCAGCTCAACTCTGCGCCCCTGAGAGACAGCCAGGCTGTGCAGCAAAGCCTTGAGACGCTGCGCAAGGCAAAGACTGCACAGGACATCGTCGGTCGCGAGCGCCTCGCGGAAGCGCACAGACATATTGTCAAGCTGCTGACCTACCTGGAGAAAAAGGAGGGCTTCACGCTTTTTCAGGGCACCCGCCAGATGTGCGCCAGCCAAAATGATAACGCGCTAGATCAGGTCTCTTGACGACCGACATCGCAGTTGTCGCGGCGAGAGGAACGGGGTCGAACCAATAGTGTTCGCCCTCGGGCCGTGTGCGCCACATGACTGCGCTACCGCAAAGGCATTTCTTTTGAAATTCCCCAAATAACCTACTCGTTGGCGAGCCT
>Ga0272441_10014414_pt1 | contig 11222 bp, 8 predicted proteins | sample SSMProp6N_FD_193582 | JGI IMG/M metagenome (GOLD analysis project Ga0272441, IMG submission 193582) | Marine sediment archaeal communities from Little Sippewissett salt marsh, Falmouth, MA, United States - SSM-Prop-6N | ecosystem: Environmental > Aquatic > Marine > Wetlands > Sediment ... | reverse complement strand
ACCCCCCTGGTTTTTACCATAGTACTGGGGACCGTTTTGCTCAATGCGACCACAGCCCGTCCTTTCGCCAAACTGATCGGGGTTTTCCTCACAAAATCTGAAGGCATCCTGATCGTGGGCGCCTCAAAAGCTTCCCGCCTTATCGGGCGCTACCTGCAGCGCAACAACCGCCATGTAGTCCTTATAGACAGCAACCAGAGCAATATCGATAAAGCCCAGAAAGCAGGCCTGGAGGCTATTTCAGCAAATATTTACGCGGACAACCTTACCGACAATATCGAGCTCAATGACGTGGGTTACCTCATCGCCATGACGGCCAACCCGGAGATTAACCAATACGCCATTGAAAAGTTTCAGGAGGAGTTCGGGGAAAACGGTTCTTTCCGGATCGTGGGTACCGAAGAGATCAACAATCCTGAGAATGCAGACAACAATAAACTGTTTTCAACCACGGATGATTTTGTCCGGTTTGTGGAGGCGGTGCGTATGAGTCCGGCCATCCGGGAAATTGCCCTGAAGGACTCAAAGCACTATACTGAATTGGCTGAGAAAGCAAATGACAACCTGGGAATCGTTCCGCTTTTTTTAAAATCCCCGGACGGAGAACTTCACATTATCCCCTCGTTTTTCAGGGATTCCGGCAAAATCACAGAGGGCTTTAAGCTCGTTTATTTGGGCAATTCCCTCAGCGATGCGGCTGAGAAGGAAGCCGAAAAAGTGCTGACATTGCCTGCGGGGGCGAGTTAGGGGAAGGTTAATCGTTGAGCTTAAGGACGGCCATAAACGCCTGCTGCGGAATCTCGACATTTCCTACCTGGCGCATCCGTTTCTTTCCTTTCTTTTGCTTTTCAAGGAGTTTCCGTTTTCTGGAAATATCCCCTCCGTAACATTTGGCGGTCACGTCTTTTCGAAGCGCTTTAATGGTCTCCCGGGAAATGATTTTGGCCCCTATAGCGGCCTGGATCGGAATGTCGAATTGCTGGCGCGGGATGAGTTCTTTAAGCTTTTCGCACATTTTCTTCCCGATATGGTGGGCGTTGTCAAAATGCACCAGGGCGGAAAGGGCATCCACCATCTGCCCGTTTAACAGGATATCCACGCGGACCAGTTTCGAGACTCTCAGGCCGATAGGCGAATAGTCAAAGGAGGCATACCCGCGGGAAACAGTTTTTAAGCGATCGTAAAAATCAAAAACGATTTCTGCCAGGGGCATATCGAAGTTGAGTTCCACACGATCCTGGGTGAGGTAGGTCTGGTTGGTGATCTGCCCGCGCTTCTCAATACACAGCGACATGACGTTCCCGACATACTCGGCCTTGGTAATTATCGAAGCCTTGATGTAGGGCTCTTCTACACGATCCAGGGAAGAGGGGTCGGGCAAATCCGAAGGATTGTTGACAATAATGATGCTGTCCGGGTCCTTTCTTGAGAAGGCGTGGTAGCTCACGTTGGGTACGGTGGTGATCACCGTCATGTTGAACTCCCGTTCCAGGCGTTCCTGTATGATTTCCATATGGAGCATGCCGAGAAAACCACATCGAAAACCAAAACCCAGGGCAGCGCTGCTCTCCGGGGCAAATACCAGGGAGGCATCGTTGAGCTGCAGCTTTTCCATGGAAGCCCGGAGCTCCTCAAAATCTTCGGTGTCTACGGGGTAAATACCCGCAAAAACCATGGGTTTAACATCTTCAAACCCGGAAATGGCCTTTTGGGTCGGTTTGGCTGCATCGGTGATGGTATCCCCGACTTTGACTTCCCGGGCGTCTTTTATCCCGGTAATCAGATAGCCAACATCCCCTGTGGAAATCACCGTTTTGGGAACCTGCTTGAGTTTGAGGGTGCCGACTTCATCTGCCCCATAGGTTTTGCCGGTGGCGACGAATTTAATTTCCTGTCCCTTGCGAATCTCCCCGTCGATGACCCTGAAATAGGTTTCAACCCCCCGAAAAGGGTTGTAAACCGAATCAAAAACCAAAGCCCTCAGGGGTTCGGAAGGATCCCCGCTCGGGGCCGGGACCCGCTGGATTATGGCCTGGAGGATTTCGGTAATCCCTATCCCGGTTTTGGCACTGGCCGGAATCACATCTTCAGCCCGGCATCCCAAAAGATCCACGATGTCGTCGGTTACTTCTTCCGGGTTGGCGCTGGGCAAATCCACCTTATTGAGTACAGGGATGATTTCCAGGTCGTTTTCCAGGGCCAGGTACAGGTTGGAAATGGTTTGTGCCTGGATACTCTGGGCGGCATCTACCACCAGGAGGGCCCCCTCGCAAGCGGCGATGGACCGGGAAACCTCGTATGAAAAGTCTACGTGCCCCGGCGTATCGATCAGGTTCAGCACATATTTTTCGCCCTCATAGATATAGTCCATCTGAATCGCGTGGCTCTTGATGGTGATCCCGCGCTCCCGTTCCAGGTCCATACTATCCAGAAGCTGATCCTGCTTTTCGCGATCCGTTACCGAGCCCGTGGCATCGAGTAAGCGATCCGCCAGGGTGCTTTTTCCGTGATCGATATGAGCAATAATGCAGAAATTCCGAATGTTTTTCATGCGCCAAAATAGGGTGCAAAGATAGCGGAAATACGGCTTAGTCCTGCCACTCGGCGATAAACAAATTCGTATCCCGCGTCCCGCCATTATTTCGGTTGCTGGAGAAAATCAGATGCTTGCCATCGTTGGAGAAAACCGGAAAGGCGTCAAAGGTCTTCCCGTGGGTCACCCGTTCGATGCCCGTGCCGTCGGTATTGATCATATAGAGGTTAAAGGGAAACCCGCCTTCAGCTTCAAAATTGCTGGAGAAAAGGATTTTATCCCCGCTGGGGTGGAAGAAAGGACTCCAGTTGGCATTTCCAAGGTAGGTGAGCTGCCGCAGGTCACTTCCATCCGCATTGCAGATAAAGAGCTCCATATTGGTGGGTTGCACCAGGCCCCTTTCCAGCAGGCCCTTGTATTCCGCGATTTCGGCTTCGGTTTTCGGGCGGGAGGACCTGAAAATAATCTGGGTGCCGTCCGGGGAAAAGAAGGCCCCTCCGTCGTAACCGAGTTCATCGGTGATCTGTTTTACATCACTGCCGTCCAGGTTCATGGTGTAGAGCTCCAGGTCCCCGCTCCGGTCTGAGGTAAAGACAATTTTATCCCCTTTTGGAGACACCGTTGCCTCCGCGTCGTACCCGGGCTCATCGGTGAGCTGGGCCGTGATATTTCCCTGCAGGTCGGCTACAAAAATGTCAAAGGAATCGTAGACCGGCCAGACGTAGTTTCCGTTTTCCCGCAAAGGCACTTCCGGGCAGGCGGTATCCCGCAGGTGGGTGGAGGCGTATAAGACGTGCTCATTGTCCGGGAGGAAATAGCCACAGGTGGTCCGGCCCATCCCTGTACTGAGCATGGGCGGTTTCTTGTCTTCAAAAGTCTCCCCTACATTCATCAGGAACATCTGGTCGCATTCCATGCCCCAGGCCTCTGCATTGGACTGAAAAATAACCATGCTGTCGTCAAAACTCCAGTAGGCTTCGGCATTGTCTCCCCCAAAGGTGATTTGCCGTATGGAGGCAAAGTGTTTTTCTCCCGGGTAAATCAGGGTGTCGGAAGTCATCGCCATGGGGCTCTCGGCGGGGGCTTCCGCCGGGGCTTCGGTTTTCGGATCTCCTTTACAGCTGGCGAATAAAATTCCCAGCAACGCCAAATAGTAGATTCTCATAGGTTGTGTATTTTTGACAAAAATAGAGGCTAGTTATGAAGATAAGCATGTTTTTACTGGGAATTCTTTTATTGGGGCTTTCCTGCAAGGAGAAGGAGCTGCCAAATGTTGCGATGGAGGAAGACGTCCGGGTGTTGGCCAGCGATTCCCTCAAAGGCCGTGAAACGGGGAGTGAAGGGGCGCGAATGGCCGCCGACTACCTGGAACAGCGCCTGGCGGATTTGGGCCTGGAGCCCATAACCACAGAAGGGGATTACACCCAGGAGTTTAGCTTTAAACCCAGGCGGGACCCGCATTCTGAAATTGAATTTGGCAATGCCACCGACAGCAGCCTGAACGCACAGAACGTCCTTGGACTCATAGATAATGGGGGAACGCGAACTGTGATCCTCGGAGCGCATTTTGACCACCTGGGCATGGGAGGGGAAGGCTCCCTTTACCGGGGGGAACCCGCGATTCACAATGGGGCTGATGACAATGCCAGCGGGGTGGCGGTACTGCTGAAGTTGGCCAAGATGCTCAAAGAACGCCCGGAGGCCCGGGACAATTACCTGATTCTCTTCTTTTCCGGGGAGGAAATGGGCCTTTTGGGATCGAACTACTTTGCCAAAAACCCCGCCCTGGACCTCGAACAGGTTCCCTATATGATCAATTTAGATATGGTGGGGCGCTTGCGGGAGGAGAAAACCCTTTCGGTCAGCGGCACCGGGACCACTGCCATTTGGCCCCAAATGCTGAATTCCCTGAATCCCGGGTTTGACCTCGTCCTGAGCGAATCGGGCGTGGGCCCCTCCGACCATACATCGTTTTACCTGCAGGACATTCCCGTATTGCACTTCTTTACCGGGCAGCACGAGGACTACCACAAGCCCTCGGACGACGCCGAATTGCTCAATTACGAGGGGATGGACCTTATTGCCGACTATATCTTAAAGCTCACCGAGGCCATGGAAGCCCAGGAGGAAGTGGCCTTCCGGACGACGAAAAACGAAAGTGAAGAGGTTCCCCGGTTTAAGGTGGCCATGGGCGTCATCCCGGACTACCTGTTCTCTGGTGAGGGGATGCGTATCGATGGGGTGAGCGAGGACAAACCCGCCCAAAAAGCAGGGCTTCAAAAGGGTGATATTGTAGTACAGTTAGGGGACAGCACGGTTGTAGACATGATGAGTTATATGCGTGCCCTCTCTGTCTTTGAAACTGGGGACGAAACCACGGTTGTGGTCACCCGGGACGGGGAGCAGGTAAGCACAAAAATTACTTTTTAAAAGGCCCTGCCCACCTCAGTCAGTAACTTCAGGACTTTCTTTTGTGCTTTTCGCCTGAGCGGATTCAGACAGGCGGTTATGCCATAATTAGGCCTTAATGCCAATTTTTGTAGGAAAAATGTTATAGATTTAGGCCAGGCCATTCAAAACGTGAAGCTCAAAATTCTCCTTGTTTTAGGGTTGTTTCCCCTTGTGTTAACCAGCCAGACCTTTCAAATCTCCGGATCCGTCAAGGATACGGACGGAGTGCCCCTTCCCCTTGCCAATGTGTTGTTGCTCCGGGCTCAGGACAGCGCCCAGATAAAAGGCACCTCAGCAGATGATATCGGCCGCTTTACCCTGACGGACATTGAGGAAGACCTCTATTTTTTACAGGCTACCTATTTCGGCTATAATTCGGTCCTGGTCCCCCTGGAAGTCCGCTCGGATATACGCATTGGCGCCCTGATCATGGAAGAAGAAGGGGAGAACCTGGACGAAGTAGTCGTTACAGGACAGCGCCCCACCATTGAACGACAGGCGGACCGGATTGTTTTCAATGTGGAGAATACGGTCATAAGCGAGGGGAGTACCTGGGATATTTTGCGCAATGCCCCGGGGGTGGTCACGGTGCAGGACAACCTTGAAATTCGGGGGCAATCGGCCACCGTCTACCTCAATGACCGCAAAGTTCAGTTGTCACAGAACGAAATCCTGGACCTGCTCAAAGGGTTGGATGGAAATGCGATTTCCTCTGTGGAAGTCATCCCGGTGCCCCCGGCCAGCTTTGAGGCCGAAGATGGCCCGGTGCTCAATATCCGGACCCGGCAGAATATTGTCCCCGGCTATAAGGGAAGTGTTCGGGGCCAGTATACGCAGGCAGTTTTCCCCAAATACAGTTTCTCCACAAGCCATTACTACAAAGGGGAAAAATTCGGAATTTTTGCCAACTATTCCATAAGCCCCCGCAAGGCGCTCCGGGAGCTCGAAAACGACGTCAATTTTATCAATGACCAAAATGCGGTGTTTTCCCGCTGGAGGACGGATACAGAAGAGGTGAGCCGGACCCAGGCCCAACAGCTCAACCTTATCCTGGATTATGACCTTTCCGAGCGCGATCAGCTCAACCTCACCTCAAACCTCACCTATTCCCCGAATAAAACCGCTGACTATAACCTGCAGACAGTCATGCGAAACGGGGCCGGGGCGATAGACTCTACCCTGCAGACGCTTCAGGGTACGCGGGAGGACCAGATCAATACATCTGTAGACCTGAATTACACCCGGAAACTAAAAAAAGAAGGGGCTACCCTCAAGGCAAACGGCCATTACACCTACTATGAGGAAACCAGTGCCCAGGACGGACTCACGACGTATTTTGACCCTTCGGGGGCTTTCCTGCGGGATTTCCCTTTTTCCACGGATGCCGAACAGTTCATCGACATTTTTACCGGTCAGCTGGATTGGTATACCCCTATACCCTCGGGAACTTTTGAGGCTGGGGTGAAAGGCTCCTTTATTCGCTCCAGGAACACCATTGAATACTTTATCGGGCAGGACAATCTCCGCTCTTTTGACATCGACCTTTCGGACCGTTTTAATTACGACGAAGAGGTCTATGCGGCCTATGTGTCGCTGAACAAAAACTGGGACCCCTGGACGCTGAAGGCCGGGTTGCGGGTGGAACAGACGGAAGTTAAAGCAGAGTCCCTTACCCTGGATGAGATCAACCGGCAGAGTTACCTGGAATTTTTCCCCTCTGTTTTTCTGTCCCGCAACCTGACGGAGAACCAAAGCATGTCCTTTTCGTACGCCCGAAGGCTGACGCGGCCGAATTACTCCGATTTAAACCCCTTTCGTTTTTTCCTGAACGAGAATGATTTTGTAGAGGGAAACCCAAACCTCGTGCCCGCCTTCAGCCATAATTTTAACCTGAACTGGACATTAAACGACACTTTTTTTGTAGATCTCTATTACCGGGATAACGGGAGGTACCTGGCCACAATAAGCTTTCAGGACAACGAGAACCTGACCCTGCGGGAAACCGAACAAAATGTAGAGGGGAGTATCTCCTACGGTTTGGACTTTACCGTTTCCACCCCCATCACCTCTTTTTGGTATTTGTACGCCTACAGTTCCCTTTTCTACGAGGAGAACACCATTTTCGCCGAAGAGAGCGATGTTGAAACCTACCTGAATAAAATCACCGGCTTTTACGGGTATTTGAGCAATTCTTTTACGTTTTCCAAAGATGGAACCCTCTCCGGGGAGGCGAACCTGCTCTATCTGAGCGGTTTTTTGGACGGGGCATCCATCATGTCTGAAACCATCACCCTGGACCTCGGGTTGCGAAAGTCGTTATGGGACGGGCGGGCAGTGGTTTCACTGGTTGTGGAAGACATATTGGGCCGGGCAAATGCCACCTACACCACCCGGTATGCCAACCAGGACATCCGCTATTTTGCGCGTCCGGAAACCCGCTTCGTACGACTGGGCTTCACTTATAATTTTGGAAACTTCCGCCTGCAGAACCGGGATGCGGACCTGGACAAGGAGGAGCTCCAACGCATTGAAAATGAGTAATCCCACAGGAGTTTCAGGGTAATTCGTAATTTTGCACTTCCAAACCGTCAGCCATGCCCAAAATAGGCAGTATTGAACTCCCGGAATTCCCCTTGTTGCTCGCCCCTATGGAGGATGTGAGTGACCCTCCTTTTCGCACCCTGTGCAAGGAGCAGGGCGCCGATGTGATGTATACGGAGTTTATCTCTTCCGAAGGCCTTATCCGGGACGCCGCGAAAAGCGTCATCAAACTCGACATCTACGAAAAGGAACGCCCGGTGGGGATCCAGATTTTTGGGGCGGAACTCGACTCCATGTTACAGGCTATCGATATCGTCACGGAGACCAACCCGGACATCATCGATATCAATTTTGGCTGCCCGGTTAAAAAGGTGGTATGTAAAAATGCCGGGGCCGGTATCTTAAGGGACATCCCTCTGATGGTAAAGCTCACGGAGGCCATGGTCAAGCGCACCCACCTCCCGGTAACGGTAAAGACCCGACTGGGGTGGGACAGCGAATCCATTAAGATTGTAGAAGTTGCGGAGCGCCTGCAGGATGTGGGGATACAGGCGATATCCATACATGGGCGCACGCGGGTACAAATGTACAAGGGTGAGGCCGACTGGAAACCGATTGCCCGGGTTAAAAACAACCCCCGGATGCATATCCCCGTCTTTGGCAATGGGGATGTGGACAGCCCGGAAGCAGCGATGCGTATGCGCGATGATTACGGCCTGGACGGGGCGATGATCGGGCGCGCTTCTATCGGATACCCCTGGTTTTTCAGGGAGGTCAAACACTTTTTTAAAACCGGGACGCACCTGCCGCCCCCGACCATGGAACAACGGGTAACCGCCGCACGAAGGCACCTGCAAATGTCTATCGACTGGAAAGGGGAGACTTTGGGGGTTTTGGAAACCCGCCGCCATTATTCGAATTACTTTAAGGGCATCCCGAACTTTAAGCCCTACCGGATGAAGATGGTGACCAGCGATGACGCTTCCGATGTCTTTGAAGCCTTTGACGAGGCCATGGAGGCCTTTTCCGGCCATGTGTTCGCTTAATGGACCTACGCTTTTTTCAGCAGTTTGTAGTTGATCCGGTTGCTGGCAATCTTCGCCGCCAGTACCCCCAGTACTGTAATGGTCACCAGGACCAAAAGGACATTTAAAAGCTCATAGGATACCGGATAGGCCAGGGAAGGGGTAATTTTCAACCAGCCGAAATATTGTTGGGAAAGGATTAGCACACTGCCGATGGCCAGGCCGATAAGGCCTCCGGCCGCGGTGACCAGGACTCCCTGTACAAAGTAAATACGCCGGAGGTCTTTCAGGGTCAGCCCCAGGGAATACAGGGTACGGGAGTGCTCTTGTTTGTCGAGGATCATCATGATGATGGCCCCCACCACGTTAAAAAGCGCTATGATCAGGACCAGGGTAAAGATGAGGTACGTGGCCAGGTTTTCCGTATTGAGCATCCGGTAGAGCGTCTGGTTCAGTTGTCGCCGGTTTTTAAGTTCAATGTTGGGGCCCATGACTTCGGAGATGGCTGCCCGGGCTGTTTTTTCGTCGACCTCCGGGGCCAGTTTGAAGTTTACAGCCGATACCTGGTCGTAACCCCGCTCGAGCAGGGACTGCACCAGGGGGAGGTCGGCAAAAAGGTATTTCTGATCCAGGTTTTTCTCCAGTTGATAGACGCCGCTGAGCACCAGGGAAACCTGATTGTAAGGTTTTTCTGATAAGCCGCCGCTGCCCAGACCGCCTTTCCCCGGCTTGGGGGCCAGCACGATCAGCGGGCTGCGGTAGTCCTGCACCGTAAGCCCGAGTAGATTCGCCATGCCAATCCCGGTAACGGTTTGTTGACCGATCAAATCCCACTGCCCGGTAAACAAAGCACTGTCTATCCCGGTGGTGCGGGAATAAGAACTGTCTACCCCCCGAATGTAGGCGATACTGCTTTTCTGCTTATGGGTGAGGTACACGCGCTCCTCCAGTTCGGCCGAAAAAGAGGCCACCTCGGGCAGGGCCCGGAGCGCTTTAGCAGTTGCGGGGTCAAGCACAAAGGTCTTGCCGCTTGTCGGGAACGCTTTCAGGTCCGGATCGAAGGTATTGGAAAAGGAAACGCTGAAAGATTTCAGGCCGGAAAAACCGGAAAGCACGATAAACAGGGCCGCAGAGCCAATGACGATCACGGCGAAAGTGACGGCATTGATGATGTTGACGGCGTTCTGACTGCTTTTGGAGCGGAGGTATCTTTTGGCGATGTAGAGTGGAAACCTCACCTCAGGATTTTTTACGGCGATCCAGCAAATCCGGATTTTCTATGGGGTCTTCCCCGTCTTTCAGGGATTTCTCAATGTTCTCGATATAGTCCAGGGAATCGTCCAGGTAAAAGTGGAGTTCGGGCACCCGCCTCAGCTGGTGTTTGGTCCTTTGGGAAAGATCATGCCGAATCGCAACCTTATCGGCTTTAATACCCTTCAGGAGCGGCCCGGCCTCTTTGGTGGGGAAAATGCTGACGTATACCCGGGCGTTGGAGAGGTCCGGGGCCACGTGCACCTTCGAAACGGAGAGGATAATGCCCTTCAGCCCGGCATCACTGGCCATACGTTGCAGGATTTCAGCCAAATCCTGTTGCAGTAATCCGGCAATTTTTTTCTGTCGTTGACTCTCCATGGGGCAAAAATACAGACAAAGTGCGTAATTTTACAGTACAAAGCCGGAGAATGCGAAAAATAGAACATATCGGGATCGCGGTCAAAGACCTGAACGCCTCCAACACCTTATTTGAAAAACTCTTCGGGGCCCCTGCCTATAAAATGGAAGAGGTGGGGAGCGAAGGGGTGCGCACCTCTTTTTTTAAGTCGGGCCCCAACAAGATCGAACTCCTGGAAGCCACTCGTCCGGACAGCCCTATTGCCAGGTACCTGGAGAAGAAAGGGGAGGGCATCCACCATATCGCTTTTGAGGTAGAGGATATCCACAGCGAAATCGCCCGCCTGAAGGGAGAGGGCTTTATCGTCCTGAACGAAACCCCGAAAAAAGGGGCAGACAACAAGCTCGTCGCGTTCCTGCACCCGAAAACCTCGAACGGCGTCCTGGTAGAACTTTGCCAGGAAGCCCCTGCGGAATAGGTAGGCTGGAGGTTGCGGCCTCCGAAAAATAGTTTTAATATTGCAGACGCTTTTGAGCAATCACAAAGCGCCCACATACGGAATACCAGCCTAAAAAACGGTCCTATAGCTCAGCTGGTTAGAGCATCTGACTCATAATCAGAGGGTCCCTGGTTCGAGCCCAGGTGGGACCACATCACTCAGAAAACCCACGCCGGAAGGCGTGGGTTTAGTTTTTTCTGGAGGAAGCCAAACTTGTTTTAGCTTCCGGAAGGAAAAGCGAAACCGCGATTCGCGTAAGCGAAGCAGAGGTTTTCTATTTGCAGGAGCGGGCCTTCTCTGGTCGCTTTCTACGCAGGAGAAAGCAACCCAGGTGAGGGATTCTCTTTTCAAGCCCAATGCACCGGTTGGCTCCTCACTGCAAAAGCTCCACCGGACCTTCTGCTGACTCTCGACCCCTATTTGCAGGAGCGGGCCTTCTCTGGTCGCTTTCGACGCAGGAGAAAGCAACCCAGGCGGTACCACTTAATGCTCCAACAACAACACGGGTTTTAAAACAATCATTTCATTTCGTTCAATTTTTGGATTTACTGGTCAATACTT
>Ga0272441_10014413_pt1 | contig 11223 bp, 8 predicted proteins | sample SSMProp6N_FD_193582 | JGI IMG/M metagenome (GOLD analysis project Ga0272441, IMG submission 193582) | Marine sediment archaeal communities from Little Sippewissett salt marsh, Falmouth, MA, United States - SSM-Prop-6N | ecosystem: Environmental > Aquatic > Marine > Wetlands > Sediment ... | reverse complement strand
ATTCTGCGCTTTCATCATGGATCTCTCCGTAAATCCGAAAATGCCTATGCGTCTTCATATACAGGTATTATAGGGCAACCTGAATGTCACTGCATCCTTTTTCATGAATTTTCCGGGCTAAAGGGGCAAAGTAATGAAATATTGTGATAAGTGTGGCACGAAAGTTTCGTCTACAGCCAACTTTTGCGAGGGTTGCGGCAAGCATCTGAAAGGTATTACCTCGTCCATAGCCAGCATTACCGGCTTCAATTATGATGTGAGTCAATCTAGTGATGAACGCCGTGTCCACTGTGACTTTGCAGGTGGGGATGTAATAATAGTAGAAGGATCCAGCGATGAAGAGATTCGGCTTATTTGCCCCCACGCTTCTCGCTTTGATGGTCATGGATTTTACTATATCGAATGCAAGAGACAAAAAACTTTCCTTGACTTGAAAACTTGTGGCATTTTTGAGGGCATGAGAAAATTTAAGTGAATAGTTCAATCCAACATCCGGCTTATAGAGACCACTCGTAAACTCGCGTCTCCAGAGCCCGTACGTTATGCTCCTAAATTTGAAAGCAATCTCTTGAAAAAAGCAGGACAAATATGGACTCCGCAACCTTCTGGACTTCTAGTTCCAACTGGGACATATAGTGATAGCTCTAATAAATCGAAAGGCAATTTCTTGGAACTTAAGGAACATGCTGAAGCTATTGAAGCCCTTTACGCTGCCAAGAAAATACGTTTACCTAAACATTCTGATCTTGGCCTCTTAATACAAAACGCTAAAGACCTTTGGACCAACTGGTTTCTCAATAAACAAAGCGAATTATCGTACGACATGATTTTTCAAGCTTTGCATTTAGCGAGAATTGCAGATGCATTACTACCCCTTAAATCCGAAAAGGAACAATCTCAGTATTTGAAAGACATGCTATCGGGCAGTCTAAACTTTCTTGCAAGAAAACAATCCGTAGCGAAAAACATGCTATGGGAACTTGAGCTTTGGTCTAAGATTAAGAAGAAATTGACGCAAGTTTACCTTCAAGAGCCACCCGATATTGTCGTAGATTTCGATGGTTCGCACATAGGAATTGCCTGTAAGAAGATATATTCCGAAAAGCATGTTCAAAATGTTCTATCCCAAGCAGTGAGCCAAATTGAAAAAGAATTTAAATTTGGCATTGTCGCAATAAATATTGATGACCTCTTGCCTGCTGATTCTATTCTTAACGAAAGCAATCAAGAAGCTGTGGCGAAACGTTTATTTCATCGCAATGGTCAATTCTTAGAAAGACATGATAGACATTTCCGCAAGTATCTTTCTAATAATCGTCTTATATCGGCGATTGTTTTCTCAGCAGTAATATCTGATCTTCATAATGAAAGCCCAAGATTCAACAATTCATGGCAATGGACAGTATGGTCATTTCCTGGAATCCCAGACGATTATCAAACACAGTTAAACCAGTTTTATAATGCAATAATGAATTGAAATATTTAGCTCGTACCTCGGCCCCAGAACAACGGCGTTATTCTTTGTGGACGGCGCCACGGAGGCCCTTCATCTTGAGATAGCCTCTCTTCCATACGATGATGCCCGAGAGTGTAAACACAAGTATATAAATAACCAAAGCATATCTGGCCCGGATTTGGATGCGCAGGCTCAGGGCGAGGCCGATGAGAGCGTACAAGGCCGCCAGGGCATAGCAGAGGGCGACAGTTTTTTTCAGGGGCATTCCGCGGTCGATCATCTGGTCGTAAATGTGGCCGCGGTCGGAGACGAACAAAGGTCTGTGGTTGAGCAGTCTGCGAACCAAGGCGACGACCGTATCTAAGATGGGAAGGCCGAAAACGACGACGGAGGCCATCCACCATCGAACGGCTTTTTCGGCGAATAAGATCATGAGCGCCGCGACGAAGAAACCGAGCAGCATACTGCCGGCGTCGCCCATGAAGATCTTGGCGGGGTGACGATTGAACGGCAGGAAGCCGCACAGAGCACCGAGAAGGCCCAGGCAAACGATGACGCGGACGGCGTCCCCACCAACCGTGCTCGACGCCCAGGTTCCGAGATGGACGGCCAAAAGAAGCAACGCCATTGTGATGATGACCGTGACACCCGCGCACAAACCATCCAGACCATCGAGAAGGTTTAGCGAGTTGGTCGCGCCGAGAACGAAAAGAATGACGATGGGGACACCTAAGATCATCTCGACGTTTTGAGAAACGTGCCATCCGAGATAGGCGTGAAGAAAACTGAAACTCGGCCGGATGCCTACTGCGACCAATATCATCCCGGCGGCGATTTGCCCGAGGACCTTCTGGTAAGGTTTTAAATCGAAAATGTCATCGACCAGACCGACAAAGCAAACAACGGCGCCGCCGGCTAACACGCCGAGGAGCCAGGGGAACGTCGAAGGCAGATGCTCCTGTCCACGGAAACAAACCATCCCCGCCAGTATGCCGGCGGTCGCTCCGATGAGGATGCCGACGCCGCCAAGGTAAGCCACCGTCCCTTTGTGCGTCTTGACCCGGTCGTCCGGCCTGTCCACGATACCAAGCTTCAACGCGATGTTCTTGCACAATCCCGTTGCCGCCAAGGCAAAAACAAACGAAAACACCGGTACGGGCCAAAATTGCAGTACCCAGCCGATGGGCCTTTCAGGACCGATAAAATGCTCCAACATACTCTTGCCATTCATCGAGAGTAATCACAAGCAACAAATGTACGTGTTTATCCAACCTCTGACATACGCGGCCATCCCCAAGCTTGGACACCACTATAGGGTGTCCAAGCTTGAGGCTGCCACCCATTTCCTATCTACTTTTTAGGTGGCAGCCTCATCCCGATCGTTGTTTATCGGGATGGGGATGGCTTTTCCCTGGCTAAACAAGGTCCAACAAATTACCTCACGGATTTAATGTATCGGCTATTTTCGAGCCGGCCCTGACGAACAATCGCCATCTTGACACGAAGATTCCGCTGGCATAGACTGTGTCATATGATTCCCTTTATGATCGTCAAACGCGGACTGGATATCCTTGTTTCGTTATCGGTGCTGGTCGTGCTCTCACCCCTTCTGGCGGTAATTGCCATCGTGATCAAGCTCGAAAGCAAAGGGCCTGTCATCTTCAAACAGGAACGGGCGGGCAAGGACGGAAAGCCGTTTATTTTCTACAAATTCCGAACGATGAAGGTGGGCGCGGACCCCTTTGGGCCAAGCCCTAAATCAAGGAATGATAAGAGGTTAACGAAATTTGGGAGAATTCTTCGCGAATATTCTCTTGACGAGCTGCCGCAATTGCTTAACATATTACGAGGCGATATGAGCATGGTCGGGCCCCGGCCGCTGTATCTCTCCCAGATAGCCGAATGGAGCGAGTGGCAGAGAAAGCGGCTGTCTGTCAAACCGGGCGTGACAGGTCTGGCACAAATATCCGGGCGGGGAGCACTAACTCGCGAGCAGAAGCTCGAACTCGACGTCAAGTACGTGCGAACGGCGGGCTTTTTCGTTGACGCGAGAATACTATGGTTGACCATCGGTCACGTGGTGAAACGACGGGGCATTTATGAAAAAAGATACTCGCGGTCGGAATCTACGCGAAGCGTGAAATGAGAAGATCATGAAGTACGTGACAAAAATAGACCAATTGTCCCAATTGCGTCAGGGCGAAAAAGTCAAGTTGAAGGGAGTGACCGATAAGTTCGCTTTTCGCAGCAATGCGTATTACCTGTCGCTGATCGATTGGAAGGATCCCAACGATCCGATTCGCACCATTATCGTCCCCAGCCTGCAGGAGCTTGACGAATGGGGCCGGCTCGATCCGTCGGATGAAAAGACCTATTCCGTGATACCCGGACTTGAGCATAAATATCATTCCACCGCCCTGCTGCTGGTCAGCAACGTCTGCGAGGGGATATGCCGGTACTGCTTTCGCAAGCGCGTCTTCATCCATCGTCAGAGTGAATACCTGCGCGACCTGCCCGCGGCGATACACTACATCCGGGCGCATGAAGAAATCACCAACGTGCTTCTGACCGGCGGGGATCCGTTGGCGCTCAATGCGTCGAAGCTCGAGAACATCATTCGCCAATTAAGGGACATCGAGCACGTGGGGATCATCCGGATCGGGACGAAGATGCCGGCCTTCAATCCCTATCGAATCACCGAACAACCCGCCCTGCTCGAGCTGATCGAAAAATACAGCACCGATCAAAAGAAAATTTACGTCATCACGCATTTCATCCATCCGCGGGAACTTACCGACGTAGCGGTGAAGGCCGTCAGCCTGCTGCTCAAAGCCGGGGCCGTCGTCGCCAATCAAACGCCGCTGATCAAAGGCGTCAACGACAATCCGGAGGTGCTGGCGGAATTGCTCGCCCACCTTTCCTTCATCGGCGCCGTCCCCTACTACATTTTCCAGTGCCGCCCGGCCCTGGGGAACAAGGCCTACACGATGCCCATCGAACAGGGCTACGAGATCGTCGAGCAGGCCAAGGCCCGCGTGTCCGGCCTGGCCAAGCGCATTCGCTTCGTCATGTCACACGCGACCGGCAAGATCGAGGTCATCGGCAAGTCGGACGACTGCGTCTATTTCAAATATCACCGGGCCGCCGACGACGCCGACAGCGGACGTTTTCTGACGTGCCGGAGCAATCCGGACGCTTACTGGCTCGACGATTATGCCGAAATGATCACGGAATATCCGATCGACTTACCCTACCGCTCTTACGGCCCGCAATAATCAAAGCGGCCGCAACCACGACCCCGATTCCCACCGCCGAAACGAGCATATCCCGCACGATAAACGTCCGGCCGAGAACCATGGAGGCCAGCTTCACGGTCAACAGCAAAACCATCGGCCCCGCCAACGCGAGCATGATCCATTGAATCGACAAGCGCTCCGAGCGACGTCTCGGCCAATACCCCTTGAGACATTGCAGCCAGAGCAAGGTCAAAACCGCATAGGCCAATAGATAGAAAAACGCGCTGGTCACGGGCAGCAATTCGGCCACGTTGGCCCGTGCGACATTGGTAATACCGAAGATGAAAATGGCCGCCACGAGAAGGGCCGACGGCCAGAACGTGAAAATCGAGAACAAAACCAGCCCGGCCAGGGTCCCCGCGACGTCCAGGACGAAATCCCGAACGTCGCAGCTCCGCCCCGCCACCAAGCTCTGAAGCAACTCGTCCGCTACGCCATACCAGACCACCAGCAAAAGCATCCACCAGGCCCCCGCTTTGCGCCAGGTCACTTTTTTGTCACCCTGGACGGCAAACCAGAGCAGAAACGTTAAAAGCAGATACGCCAGAAAGTGGAGGCTCTTATCCGAGACGTCGGCCTCGCGCACGACCTGTGGAATCGGAATATGCGCCAAAATAAAAAAGGCCGGCCAGTACAGCGCCAACACGATGACGGTTATCTTTCTATGAAACGACAATGCCATAGCCGGACATCATACCGACCCCCGCCCCGCCGAACAAGCCCGCATTTCAATAATCCGTTCCACAAAGATCAAGATCAACCGTAGAAATAAATAAGATATCCTCCGAATTGTCAATCCGTGTGAACATTGGTCAACGATCGCACACAAAGTAATATTTGAGCTACCGGCCGGTACCCGGTACAATAATGTCGCTTTGTTGGGACGTTCAGATCCTCCCTATGGGACGCCTTAGGCGGAGAAGAATCATGACCGACGTCACACGTATTCTCAACGCGATAGAGCAGGGAGACGCGAAGGCGGCGGATGCGTTACTTCCCTTGGTCTATGAGGAATTACGTTTTCTTGCGGCTCAGAAACTCTCACAAGAGCGCCCCGGCCAGACGCTCCAGGCCACGGCGTTAGTGCATGAGGCGTATATCCGGCTTGTCGAGTCCCAAGACCAGGATTGGAACAGCCGGGGTCATTTCTTCAAAGCAGCCGCAGAGGCCATGAGAAGGATCCTGGTTGAGAATGCGCGTCGAAAAGGCCGGATCAAGCATGGAGGAGGCTTCCAGCGCGTTGAAATGGACGAATCGGCGTCGATTGTTTCGGATGAGCAAAATGCCAAGGAACTCATTGCGTTAGATGAGGCTTTGAACCGGTTCACTCAAAAGGATAAGATCAAGTCCGATCTGGTGAAACTAAGGTATTTTGCCGGATTGACCATCCCCCAAGCCGCCCAAATCCTGGATATCTCGCATGCCACCGCCGAGCGACATTGGATCTACGCGCGTTGCTGGCTGCGTGCAGAAATCGATCGTCAACACAAACCATCTTAAATGAAATTTTTCAGGTTTTCCGGATTTTTTTGAGGGGATTCGAGATCGTTTTGTCGCACTATAGAGTGGAACAAGATTTTTGGATCGGATCAGATGGTCAACGAAAAAAACAACGAAGAGGACATTTTTCACGCCGCTATTGCCAAGCCGGTTGCGGAGCGAGCGGCTTATCTGCGGACCGCATGCGGGAACAATCCCGATCTGTTCAGTCATATTCAGAATCTCCTTCGAGTCTATGATGCTCAGGATGATTTTCTCGAAGCTCCACCCTGGTGTGCGGAGATCCCCCTTGACCGTTCTTCTGTTATGGAAACCGCCGGCACGACCATCGGTCACTACAAGCTGCTGGAGAAGATCGGTGAAGGGGGTATGGCGGTGGTTTACATGGCCGAGCAAGAAGAGCCGATTCGCCGCAAGGTGGCGCTGAAAATTATCAAATTAGGCATGGACACCAAGTCGGTGATCGCCCGGTTCGAAGCGGAGCGTCAAGCTCTCGCTCTGATGGACCATCCGAATATCGCCAAGGTGCTGGACGCCGGGGCCACCGATACGGGCCGGCCCTATTTCGTGATGGAATTAGTCAAGGGCGTTTCTATCACAGAATACTGCGATAAGAACAAACTGAGCACACCAGAACGGTTGGACCTTTTTCAGCAAGTGTGCAATGCGGTTCAGCACGCCCACCAGAAAGGGATTATTCACCGGGATATCAAGCCATCGAACATCATGGTGACCTCACATGACGGCCAGCCTATGCCGAAGGTGATTGACTTTGGTATCGCCAAGGCGACCAATCAAAGACTCACGGAGAAAACATTCTTTACGCGATACGCTCAAATGATCGGCACACCGGCCTACATGAGCCCGGAGCAGGCGGAGATGAGCGCTCTTGACGTGGACACGCGTACGGATATTTACTCTCTGGGCGTTTTGCTCTACGAGCTTCTCACAGGCACAACACCTTTCAGCGAGGAGGAGCTTCGCAGCGCGGGTTATCTCGAAATGCAGCGGATTATCCGGGAACAAGAGCCAGTCCGGCCATCGACCAGGTTAAGTACACTGACAGACACACTGCCTGAGGTTGCAGCCCAACGGGGGACTACGCCCGACCTTCTGGGAAAAATGCTGCGGGGCGATCTGGATTGGATTGTCGTCAAGGCTTTGGAGAAAGATCGCACTCGTCGCTACGAAACAGCTCATGCTCTGGCCGAAGATATCGGGCGACACTTAAAGAATGAGTCGATCATCGCCGGGTCGCCCGGCGTCTCCTATCGCCTTAATAAGTTCGTACGACGGCATAAATCGAAGGTGATAACCGTATTCTCGGCAATCATTCTTCTGGCCGCTCTGATGATCATCGCCAGCATGTACTTCCGGGGACGCAACACCGCCTCGAAGGCGGAGTCTCTCCAACATGCTGGTATCCTCACAAAGGCTCAGGATGCCTTTAGCAGACAAGATTTCGACGAAGCGCGTAAACAGCTTGAGCTGATCCTCAACAGCAGGCATGTGGGGCGCGAGGCGCGTTTACTTAACGCCAAAATTGTTATCAGTACACAGAACGCCATTGCAGCCATGCCAATACTGAACGACTTGACGGAAGAAAGCGACAGCATCGCGGGTCAGGCCCACTTTTTGTTGGCTCAAGTCTATTTTGAAGGCGATCCCAACAACGCAATTGAGATAAACGCATTTCACGAAAAATGGGACCATCATCGGAAAAAGGCCGAGGAATTGCTCGCTGGAACTGCAACATACGACTTCCTCCAGGCCGCTGCGGCAAACGCCGTTCCCAGAAAGCTGCATTTTCTTAACCAGGCTATTGAGAAAGATGGGCAGCATTATGATTCGTTGTGGGAACGCGTCCATCTATATTATGTAGCTGAGGATTATATTAAAATGCTCTCCGATGCCTCACGCATGATAGGAATTCGACCGGAGAGTTTTCTTGGCTACTCGCTGCGTGCAATAGCACTGCGGGAGATTGGCAGCTTTAATGAAGCTTTAGAAGACCACGAGCAAGCCATCCGCTTGTCGCCCGGCAAGGCCGAACCCTACGACCAGCGACGCCAGACATTTATGGTTATGAGCAATTATGAACAGGCCCTGGCTGATGCCCTGAAGTGTGTATCTCTCAAACCGGACAATCTCCGCTATCACTTCAACGTCTTCTGTGCCCAAGTGGCCCTAGGTCGATATGATGCGGCAGTGGCAACTCACCGAGCCATCATCCAGCACCCCAAGGCGAAGCACCGGATGAATTTGAATGCACTGGGCGCCGGGGAACCGGGATATCACATTCACATGAGACTGCGGCGCTATGCGGCCAAGTACGTCTTTGATACATTGGCGGCGGGAAGAACGTGGCATCCTCCAGGAGCTGCACCTGAAGGCCCGGCCTTTTGGACATTGACTGAGGCCGCCGAGTACTATCAATATCTCAAAAAGCGAGCCAGACCATTGATCCGAAACGGGTCCGGGGGTAGTTGGTCGCCGGATGGATCCAAGATAGTCTACAGCACGGGAACGCCAGGCTTCAGCGGTCTGGCCCTACTCGATCTGGGGACGGGTGAACAGAAGTTGCTCGCTGTTCCGGGCGGAGGCCCCGTATGGTCGCCGGACGGCCGATATATCGCCTATAGACGTCAACGCAAGATCATGAGTTCCGCCATTCTGGCCGATCGGACCCGGCAGCCTGAGGGATTTGACATCGAGGAGATATGCCTCCTCCGCGCCGATGGGACCGAGGAGCCCCGGTCGCTAGCCGAGGGCGACCATCTTCAGTGGAGCGAGAGTGGGGAGTACCTATATTATCAGACTCCCTCCAGCCTCATGACCATGCGCATCTCTGTGGAAGACGAAAGCGCCCAGCCGGAGCCTGTGGTAATGGCCTGGGCCTTTCAGCCGGAGGTCTCTCCGGACGGCAGATATATTGCCGAGGCGGTGGGTGAGTTGCGGATCACGGACATTGCCTCCAAGCAGATCGTCCAGACGTGGCGTGGTCCGCTGTGGAGTCACTATGCCGGGTGGTCGCCGGATGGGCAGCGGTTGGTTATATGTGGCCGGAGGGACAGATCTACGGGGTTATGGATCTATGACCGCAGGACCGAAGAAGGGCGCAAGCTCCTCCACGGCCCCATTATTGGCGGGTCGGGCTGGTCCCCGAACGGCCGGCAATTTAAATTCACTCTTAGTTTTCCATACGTAGAAACCTGGGTCATCGACATACCGGAAGGGTCCTCCTTGCAGGAGATGCTTGGCCCCGGTCTGACTGTTCAGGAGCACTGTCAAACCTTGATCGACTATTATGACAAGGTGATCGAGGCCGCCCCGGAGTACACCGAATTCTATCTGCGTCGGGCGGAGCAAGCGCTCCGGCTCTACGGGGAGCAAGGGGCATCGGCATATATGGACGACTTTGAGTTGGCCCTGAGCCGCTGCGATTTTTCCCCGTTTGGATTTTTGCTGCAGATCTGGTTTCGACAGTGTTGGCCGCCCTCTGGCCGGTGCCGGACGGTCTCGCCTCTGGCGATACTCTTGGCAGAAAAAACGGTCGAAAAAAAACCAAATTGGATCGACGTTCTGGCCCTCGCTCATTACCGCGCCGGTCATTGGGACCAGGCCATTGAACTGATGCGCCCCGTGGTGGAACGACCCCAGGGAAACAGGATAGGGTGCTTTCTACAAGCCATGTGCTATTGGCATCTCGGACAAGAGGCGGAAGCACGCACATCCTATGCCAAAGGAACGGAATCGATGGGCAGTCACAAACCTCCGCTCGGAGCGATTTGGCTGCAAGCCGAGGCCGCGCTGCTTTTGGGAAGGCCTGAAACGGAGATCTTCGAATTGAGACAATACAAGTAAAGTCCGTTGTGCCCAAAGACAAGTTGAGTTGAATCGAGGGACACAAGTCCCTCATAAGCGTTCAAAAAATAAAAATCTAAAAAGCCATCGCGATATCTTGTGCAGACGGTCTGCGCGCCTATCGCGGGCAAAAAAGAAAGGAAGGTGTCACATGAACTCTTTAAGAAGCTGCAAAATGAAATTTGTATTGTCTGTCCTGCTGATGGGTTTCGTCGTGGGCAGTCCGAAAAGTGTTCGAGCCGGAGCCGACGATGCGGACAATACGACCGGCGTGGGAGCGACGACGGCAATTAACGATTTTCAATTCGCCGGGACGGCTACGCTGACGATTCACGGCCAGGAAAGACCGGCGGACCTGCTGGTGACCGTCCTGGAGCCACCCGTTATAGATGCTAACGGCGTGCAGTATGTTAAAGCCACGCACGAGTTCACCTTCGCCGACGGCAGCCGTATCATCACCGCCGATCAGGAGATCGCCACACCCACGGAAACCGAGGGCCTGTACGCCATCATCGCCATGATGGACATCACCTCGGGCACCGGTATCTACGAAGGCGTCACGGGTCGCCTTATGGCCAACGGAACCATTGATTTTGCCGCTCTACCGCCGGCCGCTCAATTCGAAGTTGTCGGAGCCATCCTTGAGGATACCCGAGGCGCAGGGGCTACGACAGCGATCAACGATTTTCAATTCGCCGGTACGGCGACGCTGACGATTCACGGCCAGGAAAAACCGGCGGACCTGCTGGTGACCGTCCTGGAGCCGCCCGTTATAGATGCTAACGGCGTCCAGTATGTCAAGGCCACGCACGAGTTCACGTTCGCCGATGGTAGTAGCCTTATCACTTCCGATCAGGAGATCGCCACACCCACGGAAACCGAGGGTCTGTACACCATCATCGCCATGATGGATATTACCTCGGGCACGGGTATCTACGAAGGCGTCACGGGTCGCCTGATGGCCCACGGGACCATTGATTTTGCCGCTCTACCGCCGGCCGCCCAATTCGAGGTGGTCGGAGTCATCCTTGAGGATACACGAGGCGCAGGGGCGACGACGGCGATCAACGATTTTCAATTCGCCGGGACGGCGACGCTGACGATTCA
>Ga0272441_10014412_pt1 | contig 11223 bp, 9 predicted proteins | sample SSMProp6N_FD_193582 | JGI IMG/M metagenome (GOLD analysis project Ga0272441, IMG submission 193582) | Marine sediment archaeal communities from Little Sippewissett salt marsh, Falmouth, MA, United States - SSM-Prop-6N | ecosystem: Environmental > Aquatic > Marine > Wetlands > Sediment ... | reverse complement strand
CCATTCAACTGTCGGTGGTCTTTGCGAAGACCCGCGGCTCATCCTCCTTGATCGGTCAGCCCTTCGCCTCCGTGCGTCGGGCGGTCGCTCGAAACGTGGGCATGCGCTTTCCGGCTTACCCGAGGTTTTTATCGGCAACTTTAGGAAAAACTTTAGCCCTGACTGCGAAAAAAACTCGGGGCATCCACAAATGGCGGGCAAGTTACCTCGTATCATCTTGCAATTAAAAAACTTAGGGAAATCTTGCCCGTGCGGTGTGGGCTCGCAGGCCGATACCCCAAGTTCGAAGAACGGGCTTCAGCCCGTTTTTCGCCATCTCCGTGCTGTGTCAGGCCTCAAGAGCAGAACGTTGCCGCGCTAGGACACAAGGTGATGCAGACATGGCGTTAAAGGTTCCCGTGCTCGCTGCCGATAACAGGCATGAGGCCCAACGCCGGGAAGGGCTGACACAAACGCCGATGCAAGGATGCAAAGGTGACTAACGTCACGGAGGAAGCAAGCCATGGGACTTAGGATCAACACCAACGTCGCGGCGATTAACGCAGCCCGAACGCTTCGCACGTCCACCCTCAACCTCAACAAGAACCTCGAACGCCTGTCGAGTGGTCTGCGCATCAATCGGGCGGCAGACGACGCGGCCGGTTTGGCGATTGCCGAATCGCTGCGTTCTCAGGTCCGGGGCTACGCCGTCTGCCAACGCAATTCGCAGGACGGCATCAGCCTGATCCAGACCGCTGAAGGTGCACTCACGGAAACGACGAATGCCCTCCAGCGCATCCGCGAGCTGGCGGTCCAGGCCGCGAACGGTACCCAGAGCGACGACAACCGCATCGCCCTGGACGCCGAAGTGGTCCAGTTGCTGCAGCAAATCGACGACATCGCCCTGGATACCGAGTTTAACGGTATACGCGTTCTCAGCGCCCCGCAGACGATCACCCTCCAGGCCGGACCCTATACGGGCCAAACCCTGACGATTGCGGTGGCCGGCGCCAAGACCAATGACCTCAAGGTGAATGCCGTGCGCATCTCCACCATGGCGACGGCGGTCTCCGCCATCAGCACCATTGACAGCGCCCTGAAGAGCGTGAACGCGTTGCGGAGCCTGTTTGGCGCCTCGCAGAACCGCCTCGAGTTCACGATTCGCACCCTAGCCATCCAGGAAGAGAACTCCTCGGCCTCCGAGAGCATGATTCGCGATGCCGATATTGCCAAGGAGACCGTCTCCTTCACGCGGAATCAGATCCTGGTGAGTGCGGGAACCTCGGTGTTGGCGCAAGCCAATATTATCCCCCAGACCGCCCTGCAGCTTCTCGGCGGCGGCTAATAGCGCGCCCGTGGGCAGGACCTGACCCGCCAACCGCTCACGTGGCCGGCACATAGACTGAGAAAAGACCATCCCCGTGGCGCTCGGACAAGCAGTATGAAGACAGTCCCGAGCGCCACGGTTTTTCTGCCTGCGCCGGGGGGGATCCCGCGGCCGGATGTCTTCATCCGTTAAGGAAGGGCACCGTGTAGCTCGCGGATGGCATGAGGTAGCACGTGGGCATTGCGCCATCCCTGGGCTCGAGCGCCTCGCGCGCCAATTCCAGCGCCTCATCAAGAGAATGCGCCTTGGTGCCCTTGAGCAGGGCAACATCGCGCCCGGCCATTTCTGTTACGAAGAGGGCCATCGGGGCCTTCTCGATGGTGGACAGGGCCGTCTGACCGTTGATCTCGGCCTCCTTGCGCAGGCCGGCAATGATGGCCTCGCGGCTCCCGAGCCGCAGCCACTTCGCAAGCTGTTCGCCGCCGAGACCCTCTTTGCATCGGCCAAGAAACACGATCCGGCCCGTCGGTTTCACCGCCTGAAAGGCGTTGTACAGGGCCTTGTGGCTCTGTACGAAGTTCTCAGCCGTGCCCGAGGACGCGATCACAAGGTCGGCGCGCTCACGGATGGGGCAGGCATAGAGTCTGCGCGCATACTCCGCGGCCGCCCGGTGCGCCGCGTCAAGATCGCCAGCGAAAATGCCTGCCATCTCGCCATTGCGGTTCAGGACCGTGTTGATCACATAGTCAATCCTGATGTGTCCAGCCGCCTCCCGCATATCTTCGGCCACGGGATTCCCATCAAGCACGCCTATCTTGACGGCCGGGTTGAGCCGGTCCTCCTCGGGGTCGAGGTTCATTGCATGATTGTGTGCGATGCTCGCTATCGAGGCGATCCCCGGCAGTACGGACTTGCGTCCCCCGCCATACCCGGCGAAATAGTGCAAGACGACCGCCCCCGTCGCGATCACACGGTCCGCCTCACACGCACGCCGGTTGATCCCGACGGGGGTGCCGCGTGACGTCGTGCCAAAATGCACGAGGTTGGCGGCATCGCAGGGGTCGTGCACATACACGCGTTCGCGAAACCGTGCATAAACCCCCTCGCCGAGGATTCGGCCTTGTTCCTCGACGGTGGGCGCGCGGTGCGTGCCTGTCGCGAAGAGGAAGCTGACCGCGTCGTCAGCCACGCCGGCCCGGCCCAAGCCCTCGACGAGTATGGGCAGGAACTGGTGGGCGCAGGTCTTGCGAAACATGTCCGAGACCAGTACCACGATCGTCTCGCCGGGGGACACGACGCTGAAAATGTTCCTGTCCAGACCGATAGGGCGCTCAAGAGCGGACCGAATAGCGTCCTCGATATTGGGCAGCTCCGGTACGTCGGCCACGTCGAGCGTGCCCAGCGGCCGAACCCAGTCGACCTCGGCCTTCAGCATCTCTTCGCCATAAGGAAGGGCTATTCTCATGGCCTCCGTGGTCTCCGGTGGGAAACGCGCAGTCCGGCTGTCAACAAACGGTGGCGCGCTGCGCGAGATGTCCAATCATGCCCATTGTCGATCTGTCGTCAGACCGGTTCAAGTCAAGAGCGCAAACCAAGGCCGGCTAGAAGTAACCAACGTCGTCGGCATCAGGCGGATGGCGGTCTGCCATGCATATCAGCCACGTCGCGGCAAAGATGAGGCAATCGAAATAGCCGAAAATGACGTCGACAATCGGCTGGAGCCACAGGCGGTCTTGAGCGCCCGCTATCAGGTAGAGCGAGAAGAAGAATAGAAGCCCATTCGCGCAAAGCAAGACCAGCGCCTTGGGCCACTGGTTCATCAACGGCGCGAAGCCTTCGCCAAGGCCCTGCCGCTCGAAGCGGCCATAGAACATGATGCACGCGCCCACAGGGACATAGACGATGCCTGCCAGCGCGAACAGAGGAAAGAGGACGGCGGCAAGCCGTTCGCTGTCGAGAAGGACGAGGGCCGAGACGAAAAGCTCATAGCACGCCACGACCATGGCATTGAGAACCAGCCAGAGTTTGAAGAACCGTTTGACGGCTTCTTTGTCCCCCGCGATCTTCCAGAGCGGCCGGTCAATATCCTTGCCGAACCGCGCAAACGCGATCGACTGGGCAAATGCATAGCAGACCACCAGAAACACGTCCCGTCCGAGGCGGCAGGCCAAGAGCGGCGCCGACGGCGCGGGGACGTCCGCCGCACCCTCGATGAATGCGTTGGCAACCAGCCCCACCGTGCTTGCACTCACCGTAATTGCCCAGTAGATTATGAGCGCGCGGACATTCTCCTGCACCGCCTGAAGCGCCTGTGAGAGGATTCCCACCACGTTACTCCTGGGGGGACTTCCGGGCCTGTTGTGCGTCACTTTCCGGTTGCTGACGATGCATGACGTAGTGGGCGATGACTTCGCGGGTTTCATCCTCAATGCCCACGTATTCCGCGCGGAGAAGATGGCGCTCCCCGGAGATGGGTTCTACGGTCACGATCCGGGCTTCCACCACGACCGGCTCTTGCTCGGGTATCTCGAGGGACACCCGCAAGAGGACCTGCCGGGGGAGCGTCTGCTGGATAACGGCCGCAAAGCCCCCGGCGCTCAGATTGGTGATTCGTCCGCGAATCTTAGTGACGACGCGCCGGAAATGAACATCCGTCGCTCTGCCGTCTGCAGGGGCATTGAGGATGCCGATGACTACATCCTGGTCATGCGGCACCCGCCAGTAGCTGCGCGATTGGATGCGATTGAGTTCGGTGACTTGCCGGAAGGCCCACGTGACGGGCGGGCCCTTGACGTAGTCCAAGGAGGCCGTAAACACATACCGTGCGTCATCCTGGCGCCACATGCGACAGCGCACCTCGTCTCCCGGGTTCAACGAGGGAAGCTGCTTGGCTTTCGGGTTGCGCAGCCCCACGTGAAAGTGGCCCTCGTCGACGCTCGAGACGCCCGTCCGAAACCAGCGAGGAGGGTCCTCCTCGACAGGCGATATCCAGATGGCCTGGCCGGACGAAAGTTCGCGCGTCGAGTAGATCCGCTGGCCCACCGGGGTGTAATTGAGGCCCAGGTCCTTGCGGATCTCGCGCAACCGGATTCCGGCCTCTCCGTACCGCTTCAAGTCGCCCTGGGCCAGCAGGGCTTTCATTTCTTCGCCCACACATCGGTCGAAATGCTGCCGGGTCGTGATGGCGCGCACCGGTTCATTCGGCGCGTGATGCTTGATCAAGCTCCGCACGGCGTTGCGGGCATCTTCAGGAAGCGCTTTCTCTTCCAGGATCTCCTCGACCACGCGCCACTCGGCCTCGCGGCGAAACCGGCGGTTGGCCCGGCGCCGAATGATCTCGACCAGCACCGCGAACAGGAGCAACGCCCCAAAACCGATCCCTACCCAAATCAATGTAGAATGATCGGTCTGCGGCAGCTCGATTGGCACGACCGGATCAGACACACTTCTCTCCTCTTTTCCAGGCCCGAGCGATTATATCCCCAATCTGGTGCAGGTGCAATCCACGAGGATGTCGCCCCCGGCAGCACACCAAGGAGAAGGGAGGGAGTACTCAAACAACCCCGGCTCGGGCGGTTGCTGACGAGTGACGCCTGCGGTGACCCCCCTCGCGGATGCCGCAGAAACAGCCGCCAGCATTCCCTGTGGACGCTCTGGGGTTACCCCGTTGGCTTTGGCGCGGCGCGTTCCTTGTCGTGCTCGCCCACAGCAGAAACGATGGCCTCGCACACCTGTTTGGTCTCCATAGCAGATGGGAAGCAGTCGGCAGCACCCGCCGCGCGTGCCTTCTCGCTGACGGCAGCGTCCGTGCCCCCATACACGAATACCGGGAGATCCTCGACCCCCCGCGTCGTCTTGAGCAATTGCACGAGTTCAATGGGAGAGAGCGCCTTTTGGTCGTGACTTACAAGCAGGGCGTTCAGAGGAAGCATCCGCAGGCGCAGGAGCCCCTCAATCGTGCTGGATGCGGCAAAGACATCCCAGCCCCGCTCTTCGAAGTCCCGGCGGAACGCGGTGATACGCTCCTCGTTCTCATCGACAACGAGCACACGCGACACCTCGTCCTGATCACTGCCGGTTCGGCGCAGGGCCGCGGCTACGAAGAATGCAATGTCACTCTGCAGGTGCTCCTGTGCCTCCCCGAATTCGCATCCCAGAAGCGCGCCCTCATTCAAGGCTGCCCCGTTGCGCACGGTCGCTTGAATCCCCTCAATCGGCAGCCCGTCAGGCAAGGCAAACGACAGCTTGATCGAGGAGCCTTCGGACAAGATCGTAGGCGCATACACCCTGCACCCGCCGATGCTAAGGTCGCGAACTTCGGCGTCACGGGCTTCGCCGCCCAGCGTGAGCGTGCAGGGCACGAAGGCGTCCACCCGCTGGAACCGGCGGAACGAAATCATCTCGACGTCTTCAGGCCACGTGACACGGCAATAGGCCTTGGGCCGTCGACTGTCCCAATCGAAGACGGCCGACTCGAATCCGCACGCCTTGCCATAGGAAAGGAAACGGACCAGGCAGGGCTGGCCATTGCGTAGGGGAACGTAGCGGTCCCGCACTTCGGGTCTGTCCAACGTGATATGGTACGGCTTGTGCCACCCACGCACGAAGGTCTTGTGCCGGGGGCCCCCAGTCTTCGACGGATTCAGGTGTAAGACAATGACTTCCCCGACCCGCAAAAGAGACTCGATATCGCTCCCCTGACCGCCCATCTCACCATCCTACCCCGAAGAATGCCTCATCCACACGGCGCAAATCACATCTTACCACGCTCAGCGTTGGTGTGCAAGAATCGGAACCAGACGACCTCGCTCGAATGTAGGAACTGTCCTCGCGAGCAATGGAGCGCAACACGCCTCGAAAGACGATTCGATTAAAACCGCTGAGGATGGCACTGGATATTTCTCCGTACTTCTTCATAAACTCGAGCATGGCGTTTCTCCTCTCTGGGTTATGTTAAGGTTCTTCAGACAGGATATCCGTTGAGGGGAAACGCCATCTATCTCAAACTTTGGTTGGCGCTATGCCGCGATGGCTGCTGTGTCTCGCGCTTTCAGCGCGGCTGGCATTCGCTCGGCAAATGCTCTCGCGGCGAGAGGCCTTTTGGTGTACCCTTAGGAGTATGCACCTGTGCGAAAATGCAACAATACACAACGTGCACGTTCTGAGGCGCCCCACATAACCACAAAACTACAGACTAGACACTCAGGCGCGTACGGACCCGCCGCGGCGAACAAGGAATTGCAGAAATGATGAGACGCTCTATCATGATCCTCGCGCTGTTTCTGGCTATATCCACAATGGCGCCGGCCTTCGGCGAGCAACCCGCGTTGGGCCAGACGTTCTTCGTCTCTCCTGCCGGCAACGATGCGTGGTCCGGGCGTCTGCCCGAAGCCAATGGGGAAGGCACGGACGGGCCGTTCGCCACGCTCGGAAAGGCCGTAGAGGCCGCGCGGTCACTGGGCAGCGACGCGCCGAGGCGGATTGTCGTGCATGATGGCAAGTATCTCTTCGAGAACCCCGTCATCATCAACGCGAAGGACAAGGGCCTGACCATCGAGGCCGCCGAAGGCGTGCACCCCTGGCTCATCGGCGGGCGCAGGGTGACGGGCTGGCGTCGCGAGGGTGAGCGTTTCTGGGTGGCGGACGTGCCCGAGGTCGCGAGCGGCGATTGGGATTTCCGGTGTCTCGTGGTCGATGGCCGGTACTGCCTGAGGGCAAGGTTCCCGGAAGAGAACAGGTTCGAACACGTGACCACGTTCAGCGTGCCTTGGATGGGCACGACCGGCGGCGGGTGGAAACGCAAGCCAACCGAGGCCGAACTTACGACGATGCAATACCGGCCCGAGGATCTGCCGCCGGATTTGGACATCAACAACGCCGAGATCACCGTATACCACATGTGGGACGAGTCGATGGTGGGCGTGGCCAAGCGCGACCTCGCGTCGCACACGCTCACGTTCTCGACGCCCACGCGCCACCCGCCCGGGGCCTTCCGCGTGCAGAAATACGTGGTGTGGAACGTCAAGCAGGGCATGACCCAGCCCGGCCAATGGCGCCTGGACCGCACGGCCGGCAAGGTCGTGTATTGGCCGCTCCCCGGCGAGGACATGACCCACGCAGAGGTGTACGCGCCGAGAACGGAGTGCATCCTCAAGATCCAAGGGACCGAGTCCAACCCCGTGCAAGACGTCACCGTGCGCGGGCTGTCATTCTCCGTCACGAATACCCCGCTCAAGGCCGGCGGGTTCGGCGCAAACGCGTTCGAGGGGGCCGTTGCCGCGTACCACACAACGCGCTGCGTCCTGTCCGGGCTCGAGGTGGCCAACGTGGGCGGGCAGGGCCTCAAGACCTGGCGCTTCGCCGACTCCCGCGTCGAGCGCTGCCTGGTTTACGATGTCGGCGCGTGCGGCATGATGCCCCGGGGCGAGAACAGCGTCGTTGCCGACAACCACATTCACCACGTCGGCCTGACCTACCCCAGCGCCATCGGCCTTTGGGGTGGCGGAAAAGGGGCGCACCTCCTGCACAACACGATCCACGACACGCCGTACTCGGCCATTGTGTGCGGCGGCGAGGGCAGCCGGATCGAGTCGAACCACATTTTTGGCGCGATGCAGGAACTCCACGACGGCGCCGGCATCTACACCTCGATGGCCAAGAAGGTGGTGCTGCGCGGCAACTTCGTCCACGACATCGTCAACACCGGCGGGTATGGCGCCTCGGCGTACTACCTCGACGAGCAGTGCGAGGGGTGTCTGGTCGAAGGCAACCTGGCCGTGCGCGTGTGCCGTCCGTCGCACAACCACTGGGCCAAGGGCAACATTATTCGGAACAACGTGTTTGTCGTCGAAGGCGACGCCGAACTCACCTTTGCCCGATCCACCGACTACATCGTCGAACGAAACGTCATTCATGCGACCGGCAGCATCACCTTCACCAACGCCGGCGCCATCGCGTCCCTCGCGCAGAACGTGCTCTTCAGCGCGACCGGCAGCGTGCGCTACACGAAGCTGGACAACTACAAGGAGGTCGCGACGGGTGACCTCGAAGCCGCAGACGCCAACATCCTGGCCGACCCCCTTCTGCTCGAGTATGAGAAGGGCGTGGTGCGATTCGACCCAGAATCCCCCGCGCGCGAGATCGGCTTCGAGCCTATCGACGTCACCGGTGCCGGGGTGAGGACCACCCAGTAGCCAGACCTGTTGCGCGCATTGAGAAGGGCGCACATCGGGGCCCGTGCTTTGCGCACCGATGCTTTGCGGGGTTGAAGCCCGGGGATCACGCCAACTACACTGCTGATAGCTCCGAATCTGGACTGGTTTCAGGCTGTGCCGTGGATTGGCGGTGTCGGCGTGATGAGAACGAACAGGAAGGTCTATTCATGTATCTCTACGATGTCTTGATCCTGTCGCTGTGTCTGCTATGGCTTGCGGCCCCGGCTGCGGCAGACGAAACCGGTGCGGTCGGCCCTTTGCGCGCGGGTGTGGCCAAGAGCGATATCACCACCGATGCGGAAGGGGTGCGCGTCAACGACCCGCTGTACGCCAAGGCCCTGGTCTTGGACGACGGCGAGACCAAGCTGGCCATCATCGCCATGGACGTCACGGCGATAGGCGGCATCGGCGACGTTGGGGACGACTTCTTGCCGGCGCTCCGCAGCCGGCTCGAGAGTGAGCTGGGGATCCCCGGCCGCCACGTCTTGGTCAACGCCTCGCACAATCACCCGCCGGGCCCGCTGCTGTGCGATGACGCCGCGCAGGTCGACCGCACGTTCGATGCCGTGCGCCGCGCCCAGGAGAGCATGACGCCGGTGCGGGCCGGCGCAGGGGTGGGCCATGAAGACCGGATCTCGATGAACCGAACGCTCCGGCTGAAGAACGGCAAGGCCTGGACGATCCGCCACACCAATCCGTGCCCGCCGGACGATGAGGTCGCCGGGGTCGGCCCTATCGACCCGGAGATCGGCATCCTCCGCATCGACCGCATGGACGGCCGGCCGCTGGCGGTGGTCTACAATTTCGCGTGTCATCCGTATATCACGGTTCCGCGCGGCGGGATCACCGCGGATTTCCCGGGTTTTGCGTCGGCCGTTATCGAGGAGAACCTGGGCCACGGCGCCATGGCGCTGTTCCTGCAGGGTGCGGCCGGGGACATCACCGAGGTGCTCTACAAAGACGTGCACCGTCCGCGGGACTCCGCACCGTTGGGCAGGATGCTGGGCCTGAGCACTTTGAGGGCGCTGCGCGGCATACAGACCAAGGACGCGAAGCTGCATGTCATTTCGGAAGCCCTTGAACTCCCACGGAAAACCGACTTCGAGGAACGCATTGCCGAACTCGAGGCCGAGCAGGCGGCGCTGCTCAAATCCCTGCGCGGCACGAGCCTGAACTTCAAGACCTTCCTGCCGTTGTACATCCAATACACGCTCGACCCGGACCACCCGGCCTACTACTCGTACCGGTATTTGCAGTCGGAGAAGATGGGGACCGATGAGCTTTCCGCGATCGACGCGCAGAACCGGGGGCACATTGCGAAATACCTCAGAAACATCCGCGCAATGGAGAAACTGGCAAGAATCCAGGACAAGATCGCCACGTTGAGGAGGCACCAGGCGATAAACGCGGAAGCCGGCGAACCGGCCATATCAACCGAGGTGCAGGGGATCAAGATCGGGGACTTCGTGCTGATCACTTCGCCGGCCGAGGTGGGCGTCGAAGTCGGCCTGAACGTCAAGCAGGCCTCGCCGCACGAGTGCACCTTCATGGCGGCCTTCTCGAACGGCTACATCCACTATGGCCCGCCTGCCTCCGAATACAGCAAGGGCGGGTATGAAGTGACCGAGTGCCTGCTCGCCCCGGCATGGCAAGCGATCTACGAGAAGAAGGCCAACGAGATACTCCGCGCGCTGCGATGACTACAGGCCCTGAGCGCAAGGTGTACGGGGACAAACTGACGGGACGGCAAACCATGTTTGTAGTTCCCGCTTTGGCGGGCCTGGGGCGGGATAAGTACCGCCCAAAACTCTCACGCGCCGCGCGGGCCGACTTCGCCCAGTTCGTACAAGATGAGGGTCGCGGCAAGCGTAGCGGCGACTTCGGCCCGATATGTCGCGCCCCCCAGCGAGATGGGCACGGCGCCGCGTCGTTCGGCTGCGCCCAGCTCCTCGGGTGTGAAATCGCCCTCCGGGCCTATGATGACGGTCGCCTCACGTGCTTGCACGGCCTGCCGCAACGGAACCGGGTCCAGGTGCTGAGTGAGAATCAGCAGCCCGCCCTCGATCCCCTCGATCGCTGCGCGGAGGTCTGGCGCCACCTCGAAGGACGGTAGCCACGCGCGGCCACACTGTTTGCACGCCTCGATGGCCACGCGCGTCAGTTTCGGGGTGAGCCGGGGCGCACGCTCCGAATGGCCGCCCCGGAAAAAGCGAAAACGCGTGACCCCGAGTTCCGTGCACCGCCGAATCAGGTACTCGATGCTCCTCTCCTGGTGCAGCCAGGCCTGGAGCAGCGTGAGCCCGGTTGCAGGTTCCGGGATGCGGCGCGTCTTGCGCACGGCCACGAAGACCTCACGCCGCGTCGCCCGCGAGACCTCGCCATCGAGTTCCGTCCCTTCACCGTCGAACAACACGACCCGCTCGCCCTGCTGCACGCGGACCACATGCAGCGCATGGTGAGACTCTTCCAGCGGCAGGGCGATCTCTGCCGCCGAAACGCTTTCCTGGGGAACATAAAAGCGGTGCACGTGAGGCATGATTCGAGCATAGCAACTGAGCGCACCCCGGACAACCAGCCTGATGATTGATAGGGGTAGGGAAGACCGGTTTGCCGGTCTCCCCTCCCTCCGAACCGTACGTGCGGTTCTCCCGCATACGGCTCTCCAGTCGGTGGTCTTACCTCGTGGAGGATTGACGCGCTCTT
>Ga0272441_10014411_pt1 | contig 11223 bp, 8 predicted proteins | sample SSMProp6N_FD_193582 | JGI IMG/M metagenome (GOLD analysis project Ga0272441, IMG submission 193582) | Marine sediment archaeal communities from Little Sippewissett salt marsh, Falmouth, MA, United States - SSM-Prop-6N | ecosystem: Environmental > Aquatic > Marine > Wetlands > Sediment ... | reverse complement strand
ACGCATAGAGGTCCTTTTTCACGGCTTTCAGGTCGAGTGTCTTGAACTCCTCCGCGTAGTTGAACTCCTCGCCCATCGGATTGCCTTTGTGAGAGTGCTGATGAAGAATCTTGAGGTTCACCTGGTTCGGCCACCAGTCTCGATTCGACGTACCTCTGCCACCCGCGTGCCCGTGAGTCCTGCCCGTTACCGGGCACTTGCTTTCATTATTCATGAGGTTGTCTCCTTACGTTGTCTGAACTGATGCGTAGTGCTGCTACGAACCGGAATTACCTGGATAGCTTCCGGCCGACGACCGCCATCATCCGAGGTGACCTCGGCCCCATGGAATTCCAGCCTGATCGACCCATCGAAACTCACCCGGAGAGCGTCCTTGCCGGCTTCACCATGGCATCCCTGCCTTCCGCCGCCATGGTGTTCTGATCGTCGTCCACGAGCATCCCCGACGCCGTTGTCAGCTTCCTCTTGTTACCTTCCATGATTCGTCTCCTTCTTCCAGCATTCCTATCTCCAAATCATGCTTGTGCGACGCGCGTACATGAGGCTATGTCGGTTTGCGGCGTCGCGCTTTCCGTTCTCGGTTCGCACAACTCGAACAGGTCCCCCGGATCTCGACATGGGTTGCGTCAATCTCACCCAGCGCCGCCACGGACGTGGGGATCGGCAGGCTGTCCAGCGTCTCACTGTAGAAATCGCGCACCAGGCCACACGCCGAACAAATGAAGTGGTGGTGGTGATCCAGGTTCGCGTCGTAGCGGGCCCGCTCGAAGAGCGGTTCAACCTTCCGGATAAGGCCCTCGGTTTCCAGAGTCGAAAGGGTGCGGTAAACCGTGTCGCGTGAGATGCTCGGCACGCGTTTGCCCACCTGTTGGTAAATGGTCTCTGCATCCGGGTGTTCCACGCTGGCAGCCAATTCGCGGAAGATCTCCATTCGCTGATGCGTGACCTTCATATCCCGAAGGCGGCACGTCCGCACCAACGTCTGCACGCGACGGTCGATTTCGGCCTGGGATACCCTCATAACCTGCCCTTCCATCGAATCGTAATGATTACGATTTAGGAAGTACCGGGCAACCAGTTCATGGGTTCAGTCTTTTTCCCGTCCGCTCCCGAATTTTTCACTTTCCGGCCGCAACGCCGAGTTTGCCCCCCGCAGGGTCTTGCCGCAAGTCGGTTCCGCTTCCGCCGAAGATCAGGAGTTGGCTACTTCCACCCAGTATTGGCCGATGGCTCTGTAGAATGTGCTCACGGCCAGTATCGCGCAGTGGCGATGTTCCGGCGGCAGGTCGGGCCAGGCGTCGAGCACCTGCCTGGCGTTGATAGACAGGGCGTCCGCAATGGATTTGCCCTGGATATACGCCGCCACAGTTCGACCGCACAGCCGCGTGAATTCGCAGCCGTCCGTGTGGTACCTCGCCTTGCGGATGACGTCATTTTCGATGACGAGATAGAACTCCATCGTGTCGCCGCACGGGCCGGTCACCCATGCCCCTGCCGAAGGGTCGGTCATGCGACCCCAGAAGTCATCCTGTGCCGCGGCGGCATTGCCGTTCTCTGGTCCGCCTTCCATCCAGAATCATCCTCTGCACGTATACCGGTGAGCCCCTCTCGCTGTCATAACCACCGTCGCACCCGGGCTTTGTAGGCCAGCCACGATTCGCCGAACTCCACAGCCATCATACGCTCCTCCGTTTGGATGAACACGACGTCCATCAACACGGCGAACACAGGAACCACAATCCATGGCGACAGAGAACCCATGATCGTGGCGATTCCGAGAAGAACGAGCACGAATCCAAGATACATTGGGTTCCTGCTGACCCGGTAGACGCCGCTGACAATCAGGAATGCGGATTTCTCGAACGGCTTGACCGTCGTTTCGTGCTGCTTGAATAGCCGGTCGGCCGCCAGATTCATAATCAGGCCGATGAGGAAGGGCACGACCCCGAGGAGCCTCCACAAGCCCGTCAGGATATCCCGCCATGGGAACAAGAAGTGAAGAATCGTCATGAGTACGATGGCGGACAGCAAATACGTCGGCGGCAGCGGTTTCTTCATGGAGGCAGGTTGGTTCTTTCCGGTAGTCATCACAGTCTTCCATCGAAAGCCCCACTGGACTACTCCTGCACCTGCGCCGGCCTGGACACCAGCTTCGTACGCAACGTAGTCAGCCCCACGACAAGGGCCAGCACGATTCCCAGGCACAGCGCGATGGTCGGACCGACGGAGAAATCGAGGTAGTACGAGAACAACAGGCCGCTGGTCGATGCGATAACTGCGATCAGCCAGGCAGCAGTAGTTCCATATAGAGTCTCCTTTCCAGAAGCGGCATCCTTGCCGTGGAAAGCAACATACAGGTTCGCAGCATAATGCAGAAATCTCTGGCCGTCAAAGAAACCTCGTTGAAGAGATTCGTGGGGACCACCACGCTCAGTTCTGCCGCTCTCCGGTCTTGCATTCTCTTAGAATGTACGCCGTTTCGTCTTTCTCAAAGCACAGTGTGATCCCCTGTCCCCTGATCTCCCAGACCGGGCTTTCTGATGAGGAACGACGGCGGACGATATCATCCTCTGCCTTCGGGCTTCGAGTATCGAAGAAAACGGTGTCGCCGCCGGCCGTCTTCATGCCGCGCAAGCGCCAGGTATTGGCCCTGAGCCACCTGCCGGGCTCCTGATGGATCGTCGGCCCACCTATAAAGGGGTCGTCGTCGGGCTCGATGCGATCCGCGGGTTGCTTGCCAAAAACAAGGAGGAAACGGTCGGGAGCGCATTGGGGTCCGCGGAACCAGAAGTGGAAACCCGCGTCAGCCATCTCTTGTTTCACCGTCTCCGGTTCGATCATCCTGCGATGACTCGCGTCCCGCCGGGACAGGGGTTTATCCGATCGCCGGTCCAGGACATAGATGCAACCCGTTGGGGACAGGCGTTCACGCAGTTTGGCCAGCAGGGTCTTCCCATGGAAAAGCAAGTGGTAGCTGTCGAAGAAGAAAGCCACATCGATCGGTTCCGAGTCCAGGTCAGGATCGCCACTCTCCGTCAGCGTGGAGGGCAGGGATAGTCCCGGAGGAAGTGGCGCTCTTTCGTCCTTCTGGGTGGCCCATTCTTCCAGAATGACGTCCAACGCTTGATTGCGGCTGTGGCGTAGAATCGGAGGGATCAACTTGCGCCCCTCTCCCAGAGCGATGAAAACCGGGTGTTGATACGCGCCGCGTATTGGGAGCACGTACTGTGAGCACTCTCGCGCCGAGAGCGGGAGAAACGCATCCGGATCCTGCCCCTGCCCCTGCCCAAGCAACTCCTTGGGACGCTGGAAGACGAGCACGAAATCACGCTTGGAATGCCAGCAATCCTCAGCACAGCAGACGAAGACATATCCCTCCTCCCGTGCCTCCCGAACCACAGTGGTTTCAGCAATCCAGAAGTGCCGCTTCTCACGGACCTGCCTGGGGACCCAGTCCCGCAGGGTTCCACGGCGTTGATCGATGATGACGAGGTGACCGCCCGGCTTCAGGCTGCGCCGGATCCCTCGCAGCATCTCTCTGGGTTTGGCGAGGTGGTGGTACACGTGATTCATGTAGGCAAGATCGACAGATTCGGACGGCAGACAGGGATCATCCGTTCGTCCCAGGACAGGATGCACCTGTTCGAGTCCCCTTGCCTGGGATTCCTCCTTCAACGAGTCCACGGCACCGGGGGTAATCTCCTCGGAAAAGACCCTCCCCTTCTTTCCAACAATCCTGGCGAACACCCACGAGTCCCGGCCCTTGCCCGCTCCAATATCGGCAATGAACGCGTCCGCGTTCACACCGAGGCGTGAGGTGATCGCGACGAGCGAGTCCGCCCTGCTTCGCGGCTTCCTTGAACGCGGGGCCGCGGTTCTGCTGTCACCAGGATCGGAGACGCCGGCCCCAACAGCGGACGTGACACCGCTCATCGCCAGGAGAGATACCAAGAGGACAGAAGCCACGGTCCTCGAGCGGTGACGTAGACTCGATCTACAATTCATAGTATTCCTCCAAAGAACCTCGAAGAGCCCATGCAAACAGATTCATAAGCCATTCCGAAGGAGATGTCAACAGGATATCTCGCCATGGAGCATCCGCCCGATCATCCGAGCTTGGTGTATCGCCTTCGTTCGACGTCCGTCTTTTCCGTACACGATCATCTGACGGCGCGGAACCAGGGCAGCCGTGTCAGCGGTGCCTCGATCTGGCGCGTACAAGGTCCCACAACAACAGAACCGTCATCACCCCGCCAGGTTCCCGCAGGGAAAACCACTGCGCGACTCGTTTTGCCCCTTTCCAGCACGGGCGCCACGAGGATACGGTCGCCGAGCAGAAACTGGTCCTTGATCCGGGCATAGCCGTGATGAGGATACATGTATTCCAGGTGACGCACCATGGGCTCGCCCGACCGGGCGGAGGCCTTGGCGATGGCCAGAATCTCAGGTCCCATCTTTTCATGCAGCAGGGCCATATCCCGACAGATCTTCATATTCTCCCGGCTTAGCACACGCCAGGGAGCTACAGAAAACTGCATCATAGGCATCAAGGCCGAACACTGAGCCGATCGTACGATCAGCTCCTGATCCAGAGGTTTATCCGGATCGTCGTAGAAGTAGGAGTACTCGCCCCCACCGATCATGTCCGGACAGGTGTAAGCGTAGCCCATCAGGCCCAGAGCCAGCGCATCGGGAATGAGCTGGCGCAGGTCCTTCCAGTTGTGACCCTTGTCCCGCAAGCGCTGTGCCAGCGGCTGACCGGCCAGCTTCCAACAGGCACGATACTCGTTGAGCTTGAAGGGCAGACCCAACCTGGCCCAGAGTTCCGAGAAGGCGTTGGGACTGATGCTTTGATGGGCCTTGATATTCGCATCGTTGTAGTGACCGGCGTCGCCGGCATCGAGTTTGAAACCGTCCACGCCGTACTCCCCGACGAGGTGGGCAAGTCTCTGTTGGAAGTACTTCACAGCCTCGGGATTCGTCAGGTCGAGCGAGGCGCTGTAGCCGTTCCACCACCTGCGGATGTAGGTACCGCCTCGCTTGTCCTTGAGGAAGTAGCCCTTCCTGTTCATGAGCCTGAAGGTCTCGCAGTCCGGGCTGAAGTAGGGACAGATCCAGAGCATGACTCGAAAGCCCTGATCGTGCAGGGCGTTCATCATGCCCTTGGGATCCGTGAAACGGCCCGGATGAAACTCCCAGACACCGTAGTCCTCCTGCCAGTTGTCGTCGATCATCAAGACGCCCGCCGGGAACCCGTTGGCCAGGATGTCGTCCGCGTACTTTCGGATGCGATCCTCACGCTGGTCGTAGATCAGCTCGATCCAGGTATTGTACTGCGGCTTCACGAAGAGCAGTTCATCGGGGAGCTCCCCTGTGCTGGGAAAGTACGTGTGGCTGACGTATCGATAGACGTCGCGCAGAGAATCGCCCTGCGTGCCTGTCTCGATCTTGCCTTCCCTGGATTCCAGTGTCAGACGCGTCCCGTCAAAGCGAAACCGGAATGGTTCTTCGCACCAGACGTAGCGGCCTCTGTCGGAGATCAACAGTGGCTGGGCTTGATTCCCACCGGTGTTGCCGTAGAGGTCTCGCTCGAAGGTCGCTCCGCCAAACGGCATGGCCCGACCGTCGGTGACGCAGCCGCCCCAGAAGTTCTCTCCCTCCAAAAGGGCAACCACTTGGGTATCCGCCGTACCACAAGCACAGTACAGGCTCGATAAGGCTACGATCAGCAGCGAACGATAGATATTCACCATGGGACATCGACCTTTCATAAAGTCATGCTACGAAACGTTCCTTCTCTCGGTGTCCGACGTTGCCTTCTGCTTCCGCTCCTTGCGTTCGTTGTGCCGGTCGACGGAGCCGCAAGAGCATCATGGCATCACCTTTACCATCACCACCCCATGCGGCGGAACATCATCCGCATAGCCCCCTCTGGAAGAGCCCACATCCTTCTTCTTCCACAGATCGCGGACCTTCGCTTTCAGGTGTGAGGGGTATCCGATTTCCGTCCAGAGCACGCCCAGGTTCTGTTTCATGTCACTTCGGTTGAACAGGACAACCGCCCGCGATCCATCATGCAGCGGTTTGCTCCAGACCTCCAGATCGCCATCGTCTCTGACTTTGACGCCCTGTTTGCCCAGGGGATCCTGATTCACGGCGATGGCCTCTTCATTCAGCAGGATATCCAGTATCTCCGGCGTGGCCGATCGGATATCATTGCCCAGCATAAGCGGTGCGGCCAGAATGCACCAGAGACTGAAATGGGCCCTGTTTTCATCGAGCGTCAGTTCGCCGTTGCCCACTTCCAGCATGTCGGGATCATTCCAATGCCCCGGCCCGGCATAGCTCGCCAATCCCACCTGCAGGTCAAGGATCTTCGTGAAGCCGATGAAGTTCTCGACCTGCCTGCCATTGGATATCGTCTTGCGACCACAGTCCCAACAGGGTCGGATATCAAAGGTCGTGCGCCACAGGTGCCCCACGCCCTTTCCCCATTCCCACGGCTGGGAGGTGCCCCATTCGCAGATACTGAACACAATGGGACGGCCGGCCTTTTCCAGCGCCCTGCGCATCAACTGGTAAGAATCCGGAGCGCTCTTGTTGCCTGTGTGGCACCAGTCAAACTTGAGATAGTCCACGCCCCAGGCGGCATATTGACGGGCATCCTGATACTCATAACCCAGGCTGCCGGGAAATCCTCCGCAGGTGCTATATCCCGCATCAGAGTATATCCCAAGCTTCAGGCCCTTGGAATGAATGTAATCCGCCAGTGCCTTGATGCCGGACGGAAACTTGTCCTTGTTGACGATGATATTGCCCTGGTCATCCCGATCGATTTGCCAGCCGTCATCAATCACGATGAATTCATACCCGGCGCGTTTGAATCCCTTCTCCACAAACACATCCGCCATGCCTCGCACAACCTCTTCGTTGATCTCCAGACGAAAGGTATTCCAACTGTTCCAGCCCATAGGCGGCGTCCTGGCCAGATCGTCCCAACCAGCGGGTGCGGCAACACAAGCTGAGCACGCTACAAACAGCCATACACCGGCAAGCAGCATTCTTGAATCGTTCTTCATGATCGTTCATCTCCTTTCATGGATTGACCGAATCCCTGCAACGCGTACGATGGAATCTTACTTCTTGACCCGATACCGATACAGCGCAAAACTGTGTTCCGACGGCAACGAGAAAGTCACTGCGCTATCGTGTTCCGCCGTGGCACTGAAGTCCCTCCCCTGGCCACAGATGTGCCGGCACTGTATGGATCTGCCGCCGAGATCATACAATGCGATCCTCGCTTGATCGTCCTGGTTGTACTCGCGGAAGACCAGAAGATAGCCTTCTTCTTCCGTCACAAGGGATTGAAATCCGGTCCAGGACGTCCCATCCGGCTCCGCGCCGATCGGCAGAATGACCCCTTCGTGTATGTGACTCTGGTGCTGACGATAGGCCTTGATGACCGGGGCGATCGCAAAGGCCTCCTCGGGCAGGGCGCTGCCTTCGAACCAGGCCAACGGCTGCGCCATCATGGTCACGGCGAACACGTAGCCAAAAGGCACTCGCTGCGGCGCCAGGGGATCATCCCTTTCATACTTGTCCGCGTTACGCCATTTGTTCAGGAATTCGATCTGCAACTTTTCGGGCGGCACATACCTGGACAGCATCCACAGGTTGCGCAGAGTCCAGTAGGGATAATACCGGCCGAAATCCGTGTATCGGTTTTCCAGGAAGATATTCCCATACTCGTAGAAGTAGTGATAACCCGTGCGATTGTCCGCGGTGGCGTCCAGGTTGATCACAATCTGCCCGTCGCTGTCGCGAACGATCCGGTCGAAGAAACGCCGCAGGTTACCCTCAGATTGCTTGTTCGGCAGCTTGATCCCGTCGATCTTGAAGTAACGGATTCCGAAGTTGCTGTAGAGATTCGTCACGATACGGGCATCGCGCTCCCACTGGGCGTAGTTGTCGGCATTGCTCGGGTGAAACCAGAGGCCCAGATCCACGCCCTGCGATCTGGCGTGCCTGGCCACCGGGGCCAGACCGTTGGGAAAGCGTTCCGCGTGCGGCTGCCAGTTCTCCTCTTGCCAGAGATCCCAGAGTTTGCCACGACCTTCCGACGAGTTCCGTGAGAGACCCTGCTGCCAGCCGTCGTCGATCTGCAGATGGGAGACGCCCAGACGCACACAGGCATCGACTTCCTTATTGACGAAGATCTCACCGATGCGGGCGTCTTTGTTTCGGTCGCCCCAGGTGTTCATCATAATCATGTCATCCCGTTGGGGCACGTGTCGGCGACGCCGTTTCTGGTAGATGCGCAGCGTCTTGAGGAACTCCATCTCGGAGTTGCGACACACACCGGTCGCCACTCCGTAGGTCCGGACCCACTGGCCTGCCGGCAGATCAGCGGCGAGAATCCCCATACCCACAGCCTGAACACCCCGGGTCGAAACGGAATAGTCGTAGCCCGGATAATGCAACTGAACGAACGAGCATGGGGCCTCCTTGACCATGAAGATCGACGTGTCCTCGATGGCGTTCCGTCCGAACAGGATGTTGCCCCGCATTTCCGCGCCGCTGAGATAGGCCAACGTCGAACTCTCACGAACAAGCGTGTTGATGCGATCCGTACGATCGAAGAACTCGACGCATCGGTACGACCAATGCCTTCCGGGCAGGCGCAAGGATTGAAGCACGGTAGTTTCGGGTTCGAAGGCCGGCGTATCAGCGCCATGAGCACGCACGTAGTAATCGCATCCAATCACCGCGCAATACGGGTAGATGCGAAATACACGACGTACGTCGATGCGTTCGTAGGTCGTTACGACATCCACCTGCAAATGGAGATTCGCAATGGCATCGTGTACCACCCTCTTCGACCACCGCCCGGACTGCGCCTTGTCAGTGAGCTTGCCCAGGCGAACGTCAGCCTGACGATCCTGCATGACCAACGGGCCGCCGGACTGCTCATCGACAATAGAGATGGCTCTCAAATCTCCGTTGTTCCACTCGTACCGACGACGAACGTGTGTGTTGCCCATGGTCAACACATTGTCGTCGAGGGACGCATAGCAGCTCTCCACCGAAGTCGGCTGAGCCGCCAACGCGGATTCCGGGCATCCCAGCAGCACGGCCCCAGCCGCCACAATCAGCACAATTTGATGTCTTAACACGGCATCGTCCTTTCTGATGTTGTCATTGGCAGAACCGTGGAGCCCGCGACTTATGGGCTTCACGCAAGCCTCCATATGCGGCCCATTCTTCCACACGTTCTGATGGGTGTTCTCGGCGTAATGGCCAACGTCGGTGCGCCGGCTACGTAGTTGAGGCATTCTCTTCTGTTCATGGATAGATACCTTGCCGTCGAGTGCGCATCAGGAAAGCGTCACCGCTGATTGAGCGTCTGCTGGGGTTCGTAGACACGCACGTCCTTGCGACGCGAGGTCGGTTCGATTCTCCAGGTCAGGAGCTTACCGTCCTTGACCCGGCCGCTGATCACTGTGCGCTGGGCCAGGTGCAGCTTGAAGTCAGCGTCCCACTCGGCGGGCCAGGCCGGAAGCAGAAGGATCTTATCCCCGGCTTCCTGCGCCAGCATACGCTGGAGAGCCGTCGAGCCAGAGCCGAAATGGTCGAAGTCCGGGCAGGAATCGGGTCCCGCGCTGCCATAGAGGGGAAAACGGCATTGCGTGGATGCGTGGCGGAACCGATGAACGAGTCCCTCTTTTGTCTCGGCGGCGTTGCCGGCGTAGGCCCAGTGGATCTGGTCCTGAGTCCAACACTTGTAGTTGAAGGCATTCTTGTGGGTCCGATGCTGCATGGTCCACTCAACGATATCCTGGGTGCCCAGGCCCAATCCAAAGAGAGGAAAGGGAAATACGGGATAGAGCAGGCCGTTCTCGCTGTTCTTCTTCATACTCCAGGACCGGGCTGGTGCGATGGCCTGCCGGCCTTCGATCTCGTGAAGGAAGACCTTCGGTGTCTGGGCCCGAAAACGGCGCCACCGGGCTTGGTCCTGCGCCGATCCTGCCTTCATCGCCAGAAGTTCGTCCAGGCAATGCTGCAAACCGGCCACATCCGGAGCCGGATTGACGGCAATCCACCAGGTCTCCAGCACCATGGCCGGGTCCAGGCGAATCTTCCCGTCAGCGTCGCGCGGATAGTGCTTGTCGAAGAACAGGAGAACCTCGCGGGCAAAGGGAACGAGCACGGCGTCACGGAAATGCTCGTCTTGCGTGTATTTGGCGTGCGCGATCATCATCGCCACGGTTTCCAGGCCGCTTGTGAAGTAGTAGCTGTGGTAGTACCCCTGCCCCTTGTTCTGGCCCGGTTCGGTCTTCGGCGGCTTTCCAGTACGCCCGCAATCTCGCTCAGCGCCGGTCGGTTCGATATTCTCGCGGTAGTAAACGCCTTCGTGGCCGAACCACGCTCTGGTGATGGCCTTGCGCACCGGAAGGAGGTTCCGGTAGTAGTCAAAGAACGGTTTCATGAGGTCGCCGTCACCGCTCATCAAGAGCGGCCAATACAGCAGACGCTGATTCTGAAAGGTAAAACGCCGACCCCAATCGCGTTCGTCCTCATGACCCAGCCACAGGCCGTTCTCCAGTTGAACCGCGTGGTGTCTCGGTTTCCTGCTTGAATGCAGTGGTTGGGTGAAGAGTCCTCCATTGAACTTGGTCTGGATGCGGCCGCGACTCTGGCAGGCCATCAGGAAGCGAAATACATTGTAGCTCTGCGCCACCAGGGCGCCGCCATCCTTTTCCATACGCTTGCCGGAAGGGACCTGGCCGCTGAACTTCTCGCGCTCCTCTGCCGGCAGCGTATGGTCCGAAACGATGATCCAGCTTCGATCCCAGAAGGCCGACCACCAGCGGCAATGGGCCTGCCAATCCTGATTCACATCGATCGGACGCGCGGCCTGCCGCTCGATGGTCTCGATCCAGTTGGATATCTGCGGGGTCTGTTTGGCCAGAGCGTGGATACGGATGTCAAACGTTCTGCCGGTCCCAGTGAGCGTTCCGTCCCTTAATACCAGATCAGAGCTCTCAAGCAGATTGCCAAAGGTATTGAAACGGTAGGGATCGGGATATTCGGAGATCATGTGCTCGACGTCGTAGTACTTCATGTCCTCGGCAAAGACGCTGCGATCTCCGACGGCGAAATACCACAGAATCCGACCGTTCCGTTCGATCCGCACGTCCTGGGTGATCTCATCGACCGGCGCTC
>Ga0272441_10014410_pt1 | contig 11224 bp, 8 predicted proteins | sample SSMProp6N_FD_193582 | JGI IMG/M metagenome (GOLD analysis project Ga0272441, IMG submission 193582) | Marine sediment archaeal communities from Little Sippewissett salt marsh, Falmouth, MA, United States - SSM-Prop-6N | ecosystem: Environmental > Aquatic > Marine > Wetlands > Sediment ... | reverse complement strand
AGAGGCCGTGTTGAGAACCAGCGCGCCGTATCGGTTCCGTGTGATGATGGCGATGTCTTTGTCGTCTTGCCGCAATGTGTGAACGATCTCTTCCCGCAGTGGGCGGTCGGAGTACTCATATGCGCTGTGCTGTCTGCCGTTGACGAGGCAATCGAAGATTCGTCGGGCTCGCGAGCGCGCCTCGTCCTGGGCGCTGGCCAGTCCGTAAAATGACCAGCCCCAAGCTGTGCAGGTCAGTTCCTTGCCGTCAAGATTTCTGCCCGTACGGTACATATATTCATCCGTGCGTAACGCGCGTGACCTCAAGGAGTAGAGATGGTCACTCAGGGTGAGATCGGGGGGCAACGGAATGAACCGCGCAGCCTTGAAGTGCTGTATCCAGGCCCCCCCGGCCCATTCTCGCCCGCCCGCCGGTCCGAGCGATCCAGGCCTGCATCCGTCTCCAACCGGACGGCGCAGCGATCACAAATCTACTTGCATGGCGAACGAAAAATCGGTACGAACGGAAAAGGAACACTGGCTGGTTTTGACCCGATCATAACTGGCTGGGTTTAACCCGATCCGTGACACCAAGCGAATCTGAGTTGGGGCCGGATTCGAATCGCCAACCAGTTGGCGTTGCTGAACATCTTCCTCTCGGCCTCCACCGTGCGAAACACCCTTCAGAGGCCGAGACCTCGAAACGCTCTTGCCGCACGGATCACGCCCGAGAGGACCCAGGAAGAGCGGGAGATCCGCTCCATTCCTGCCTGGTATCGGAATCATGTATGGTCAGTTGGTACCACAACCGTCTCGTCTTGGGGGCTATCCCGACTTTCCCTATTCGCGGGTAAAATGAGGAAATTGAGAAATATTTTCTGCGATATTGGTCTATTCTCGGGGATGCGGGGTTTGATCTTGGCCTGAATCGCGGTGTAGTGCCGACCTACCCTCTTTTCAAGGGGTCGGTCGGGGGGCAGAATGCGAACATGTTTTTACGCGTTCGCAGCCGAAAGAAAAATGGCAAGCAGCATCGCTATTAGAGCATCGTCGAGAATCGACGCGTGTGCGGGGGACGCGTCGTCCAACGCCAGGTGCTCTATCTCGGCGAACTCAATGACAGCCAACGCGCCGGTTGGGTGCGCGCCATTGAGGCGTTGGAGCCCGCCACCGAGCGAGCCCAGCAACTGGCGTTGTTCCCCGATGATGTCCACACGCTACCGGCGTTGGACTATCCCATCGTGCAAATCCGTTTGGACGGGATCCAACTGCGTCGTCCCCGCCAATGGGGAGGGACACGTCCGCGTAAGGGTTTCCGGCTGTCTTGTATTTCCACTCCAGCTCTAGAATTTCGTGCTGTTCGACTTGTTGGCAATAGACGGTTTGTATCGAAAATGCCGTAAGAAGCCAAAGGAACGAGAAAATCTCCTTCATAAACAGCGCTACTCTAAAGTGCCCAGAGACGAGACATCGATTAGTAGACATGACACCAACATCATCGTTTTCAATACGATTTACTGACAGTTCCCAGTGCCTCCGGCGAGTTCCAGTATCTTACGGGCACAGGTTTCGTCAGTGATCAGCACATTGATGACACCGGTTCGCAGCGCGCCGAGAATGCTGCGGGCCTTTTGTCTGCCGCCCGCGATGCCTATCAGGTGCGGAATCTTGCGCAATCGTTCGGTATCGATGGTGATGGTTCTTTCGCTGAACTCGGTACGCAGGAACTCCCCGTCGATGTTGAACGGTCGGGCCACCATGTCGCCCACCCCGCCCATCTGCTTAGTGCGTTTCACTTGCAGGGCAGGATCTTCAAGTGAGTAGAAGGCACCGGTATGTTTCGAGATGATGCCGATACTCATCATACACATGTCGATCTTGTTCCACCAGCGAATGACCTTTTGCGCACTGGGCTCCTGTAAGACAGGATCGCGAACCTGAGCGCTTTCAACAATGGCAGGAACCACCAGGTAGTGGGGAGTCGCGCCGAGACGCTCGACAACAGCGGATGTGATGTCGTAGGGATTGGGCTGTCTACTATTCGCGGCAAGGCCGCCGGTAAAGCTGACCACGTTGAGATGCTTCTTCGTGGACGGCTTGAGATGCGCCATCATGGCATTGAGAGTTCTTCCCCAACAGAGACCGATGGTCATGTTGCCCCGAAGTTCTTTTAGCAGGTAGTCAGCCCCATGTGCACCGAGGGCGTTGTAGATCTCTGCTTCACTGTCAACGGCAGGTACCACAATTGCTCGTGATAGCCCGAGTTTATGCTCCAGGTGTTCTTCGAGTTCAAAGGTCTGTCCGATAGGACCCTGGATCTTGAACTGGACGATTTCTTTGTCCACAGCTTCCTTGAGAAGGCGCGTGGCCTTGACGCGCGAGAGACCGAGCTTGCTGGCGATCCGCTGATGGGTCATCTTCCTGATGTAGTAGAGTCGCGCGATGTTGACCAGTTGGTTGTGCTCACTATTGTCATCCATTCTCGCCATGGTGGTACGGCTCGCCGTCTGTTGCCCTAGCACACTTCATAACCATTCGGAAACTTCGGACTCAGCTGGTACTCCGCGATGCGTTCGAGGAATTTGAGGTACTCGATGCCGTCCCTGGCAGCCGTATCGGCATCGGGGATCATGGGTGCGCTTTCGATGGTACAGTAGCCCTCGTAACCAATTCGCTTTGCAGCCCGGATCACAGCCTTAAAGTCCACGTTGCCATATCCCGGTGTGAGTGAATTGGAATCCCTGAAGTGCATGTGCCATAGGAGCGGATGCGCCTCCATCACGACTTCGTAGGCATTGAGTTCTTCGAAATTGGCATGGAACCAGTCTACCTGAATACCGATGCTGTCAGTGCCGGTCATTTCGATCAGGTGTTTGTGGTTGGCAACAGTGTTGACGAACTTACCCATTTCGAGATGGTTGGTCGCCTCAAAGACAAGCTTTACGCCCTGCTGCGCACCGTATTCCGCCATGCGTCCCAGGGCATCAACAGCAACGGACGTACACTGCTGCACGTTCTGCGCGTTGATGGTGTCGTGAATAGCCACCGCCACCGTGACAAGAGAGCAATCGAGTGCCGCGGCAAAGTCGATACTGGTAAGCGTCTCGCTAACGGCTAGGTCTGCGGTTTTCGGCTCAGTGAGGGTCTTGTAGTTCGGCGAATACGGATCCCACATCTCGCCCCAGCACTCGTTAATGCACGAGACGGCCAGGCCGTAGTCGGCCTTGAGCTTCTGATGGGTCTTGAGGTAATCGTCCATCTTGACACCCAAACCGTATCGGCCCTTGGGCGGGGTGATCTCGATCGCATCGTAGCCGCACGTCCTCAGGCGTTTGTAGGTCTTCTCCGGTTCTAAATACGCCTCTTCCTGACCAAAGGTCAACTGGAAGTAGCTGAACTTGAGCGGTTTCATTTGGCGTCTCCTTTCAGGTACCCACTGCCCCTGTTTAATGTTGATACACATCCCAGCCGAGATACGTGCCCAAGGCTTCTCTGATAACCTTGGCACTGCTGGAGCGGTTCATGGCAACGTGATGCTCAAAACCATTGGTGCAAATGTGGTCCATCAACCCCTGCAAACCACGAACACGACAGACGGGTATGCCGCCGTGCATCTTCACGGGTTTGTTCATGAACTGTCCTTCACCCACGTAGGCCTTGATTCGCCCGGCACTGTCGTCGGTCGAGATCTTCGCAAATGTCATGGGTCCGGCTGCAACATTGCCTTTTACGCCCCCAAAGCACTTCTCGGGCCCCAGACTGGCGCCGAGGACGTCGAGATTCGATATTTCGGGCTTGCTGCCCATGAAGCTCTTCGGGTAATTCGAGCAATGAACGCAAATACACATGTCACGTTCGTTACCGTAGTTGTTGTTCCAGTCGAGATATCCCGCCGGTTCTCCGGAGGCCAGGTAAAGGGCGTACATGGTCAGAGCGCCCATGATGTCGGTCTCGCATGCACTGGGTCTTCCCCTCTCGCCCATCATACTCATAGCCAGACACGTGGCGCAACCGAAGTTTTCCTGAATGGAGCTCCAGCATTGAATGGCCGTGGCGTCGCATTTGTTCTTGTCGGTCCAATCCTCTATAACCAAGGATAGACGCGCGCACTTTGCAATGTTCTCAGCCGGTATGGCTTTGGATACGTTCCCGTATGCCTTGATCTCTTTGATGCGTGCAATGACTTTCTTGTCAGTATCCTTGAGCTTCTGCGCCGCAAAGATGATCTCCGACAGATCAACAACGCAGACGGTGATGCCAGCAGCCTGGAGGAGTTTCTCGCTGAAGCGAACGGTATGGAATGGATCGGGCCGCTGACCGATGGCCCCGAGGCGGGCCGTGGACAATCCCCTGACGACCCGGCACACACGGGCGAAGTAATCGATATCCTCCGAGAATTGCTTGCTGTCGATGGGGCAGCTGTGGAGGCTGGTGTTGGTGAATTTAATGCCGTGCTGGTAGAGATTGTTGCATACCGAGAGCTTGCCGCAGTAGGCGTCGCGCCGGTGTGCGAGGTCAAGTTTTGAGATGGTGTCGTCACAGGCCTGGACCATGACAGGGACGTTGAGTTGGGCGGCGTCAATGGCCTGCGTGACGCCTTGCTCATCACTAAAGTCAGGTAGAATGACAAGGATTCCGTCGATCTTGTCACGGTTTTTGGCAAAGAGCTTGGCGCACTTTTGCGCATCGGCGTAGGTTTCAATGGCGCCATGAGGTGTGGATGTCTTCGGCGTTATGACATACTTGTAGCCCATCTTCTCGAGCTTCTTGAGTATCTTCTCTCTCCCCTCTGCAGCCAGTGACGCGGGAAAGAAGCCCCGGGTTGAAACGATGACCCCGAATGTTGGATTCGTGTTCATCTTCCGTACTCCTGCTAACAGGTCTTCAAATGGCGCTACTGCGGCTCCGGGGGATATACCTTCTCGTCAGGTTCCATGGGATCGATGTATTCGAGCCACTGCTTGACGACCGAGAAGTCTTTGAATATGCCGGTGGCAAACCGGGCCAGTATTGGCGTCTCCTGTGCCAACGTCGATACCTACGAGTACCTTTTTCATATCCAACCTCTCAATAGTCACTATGCTGACCTGGCCGTCTCATGAACGCCCCAGGCAAAACAACATAAACATTTGTTCATCCTGGATTTCCCAAATAGACCGTAACTAGCTGAGAGAATCTTGATAGTATAGAGTCTATGGAGACCACGCAAGCCACTTTCGACCCTATGATACGGGAGAACCCAATGGGCGAAGCACGCAAGGACGCTCTGAGGCTCGATTTTGACCGTAAACTGAAGCTCGAATTTCATGGAACCAAGGTCACCAGTGACGCTGGACTGTTGGCCTACCGGGAGCTTGATGAGACACTCGGCTTGACATCGACGATTGACTCAGAGCTTCGTGACATTCGAACAGGCAAGAACACGCAACGCGGTCTTGTCGCTTTACTCAGACAGTCGATATACAGCAGGCTTGCTGGCTATGACGACACCAATGATGCCGAACGTCTCTGTGTTGATCCTGCGATGCGGCCTATTGCCGGGGGTAGAGCCATAGAACGCTCTGCCGCGTCAACCAGTGTCATGGGAAGATTTGAAACAGAGATGCTAACTCAGTCCAAGAACCTGGAACGATTGATGAACCTGGCGGGTAAATGGATAGACCGAGTACACCAGCGAAAGTCACGATTATCCTGCCATGACTTCGTGGACAATCGGGTTCGGCTTCAGTTGTTCGCATTGGCGTACAACCTCGGCAATTCTCTCAGGCGGCTGACATTGCCCAAATCAGTGAAGAAATGGTCGCTCAGAACGCTACGTGAGAGGTTGATCAAGATCGGAGCCAAAGTGGTCAGCCATTCGCGTTACCTGATATTTCAGATGGCCGAAGTGGTTGTACCGAGGACACTTTTTCGTGAGATCCTTGACAAAATTGCGCGATTGAGAGCCAGCCCAGGATTTGTGGGGGCGCAATGACCGGCAACAGGGCGAAAATCTGTATCGCTGAGGAAAGATCGCCAGTCGATGTGCGTCGAAAAAGCGCCCAAATGTTGGATTTGCAACGGATTGGCGGGTCTGGTGGCCTTCCTGATACGTGTTTGTGGCCAGAACCGTTGAAATCGAGCCCCTATTGGCGGTATTATTGACAGTGTTATGTGCAAGAGCAGCGATTATGAAGTTAAATGGGAAATCCCGGATAGGACTGCGCATGCATGAAAAGAGACGAATTGGGCTCTTGGTCACGTTTCTCGTTCTATCAGGAAACCTTGGGCAAGCCGTGGCGGCGTTATTGGCGGATACGACTTTCAGTCACGACCGTGGCTTTTATACTGCGCCTCTTGAGGTGACGATTTCAACTGAGACAGTCGAGGCCAGCATCAGGTATACCCTGGATGGCAGTGACCCGCGTACCTCGGAAAACGCGACTATCGGCTCTAATCCCTGCAAGGTGACCGTTGACCCGGCCGGCACATACGGACGGGTGGCCACCCCTGCAGTAACCCTGAGAGCGTGTGCATTCTACGGGGGCAAGGCGATTAGCAACGTGGACACGCAGACCTACATCTTCCTGGCCGACGTTATCAACCAGGAAGAGATCAAGCCCGGTGGCAGTGATGTGTTCTGGACCACGTCCATGGACCCCAAGGTGACGCAGGACCCGGCCTATGAGAGTGTAATGCCGGAGGTCATGCTGTCGATCCCGACGGTATCCGCGGTGCTGGATTGGGAAGACTTATTCGGCACGGCGGGAATCCATCGCGGCAACAACCTGGCCAGAGCCGACTACGAAAAACCCTGCTCTCTGGAATTGATCTACCCGGATAGGCCTCACTTTGCCGGATTCGAGGGCTTCCAGGTCGATTGTGGTATCAGGATTCAAGGTGGTGGCGGGCGATGGGACAAGGGATTGTACGATCATAAACAGTCATTTGGCCTCCGTTTCCGTCGCCAGTATGGAACGGGCACGTTGGACTACCCTGTCTTTGAAAGCGCTCCGTTTCAAGCGGAGGGCGAAGCCGGCAAATATGACAGTCTGATCCTCCGGGCCGGGCACAACAAGAGTTGGGGAGCGACCTGGGATAACGTTCATACGGTTTATACGCGCGATCAATACGGCAGGGACCTTCAACTTGCCATGTCGGGAATAGGCAGCCGCGGCACGTTTGTCCACCTGTATCTCAACGGGATCTACTGGGGGCTTTACAATCTCTGCGAAAGACCGGACCACGCCTTCTCTGCCAGCTATCTGGAGGGAACCAAGGAAGACTACTACAGCGGCAAAAGGAAAGGCGGCAGTATCAGTGGCGACGGCACCCGGTTTGAATTCTGGCGCAGCAGTGTATCCAGGACCACCGACTTCGGCTACTTGCAGCAATATCTTGCCGTCGATGCGTACATTGACATGGCCCTGCTTGGGGTCTTTGCCAATCCGGGGGATTACCCTCAGTACTACTTCGGCAATGGCAACAATCCTGCGGGCCCGATCTACTTCTATCAGTGGGATCTGGAAGATTCCTTTGGCGGTGGCAGCAGACGCTCCGGCAATCCCAGCAAATCGCGGCTGGGCTCATGTTATGAATTCAACAACATGTGGAACAGCAACGTGGAGTTTCGGATGCGGTTTGCCGACCGGGCCTACATCGCCTGCTACAACCATGGCGTCTTTACGACGGAGGAAAGCACCTCGCGATGGCTGGAGATCTGCGATTATATCTATCTTGCCATTGTCGGTGAATCGGCACGCTGGGGTGATGAACGGTATGGAGACCCAGGATCGCGAAACTGGGGCGGCGACAAATACCATGATCTCAGTGCCGTGTATACACGCGATGGTTACTGGAGCAGCGCTCGGGATGCAGTCACCGCCGATCTCCAGGGAAGAGAGGAACTGACGATTAGCCAACTACGCAGCGGTGCCTACTACCCCTCGATCAATCCACCGATGTTCACGCATGTCAGGACCACGATTGACGTTCTGCGCAAGCAAGTCCAGGCAGGCTATCTCGTCACGATCAAACGTGACGGCAGTGTGGGCACGATCTACTACACCACCGATGGCTCCGACCCCCGTGCCCCGGGCGGTGCGGCGCAGGGAATCAGCGGGGGGAGCGTTGTCACCATCCCGATCGATGCCACCACAAACGTCAAGGCGCGCACCAAGAGTGGCAGCGAGTGGAGCGCACTTCGTGGAGCGGTGTTCTTTGTCGAGCAGGATTTCAGTGGTCTGAGGATCACGGAGATCATGTACAACCCGAAATCTGCTCAGGCAATGACAGGTCTGTCCATCGAGAGCATTGTTGGCAACGATAGGGCCCGCGGCCACTACGATCTGGCCAACGTGGAGTTGTCTGCCAACCCGCCCAGCGCCTTGACCGAGAGTGACAAGATGGTTATTGCGGGAGCAAGAGACCCTGCAAACAATGGCGTGTTTACCGTTCACCATGTCTCGGGAAGGAACGTCATTCTCAAAGAGGTACTGGCGGATGAACCGCGGTCACCTGGCGCGGTTGACGTGCTTTATGACGGCGAGCGGTATGAATTCATCGAATTGAAGAACGCGGGCACGACGTCCCTGAACCTCAGCGGAGTTGTCTTCACCGAGGGAATCCGATACGCTTTCCAGGATGGGACTTGTTTGGCTCCGGGCGAATTCGCGGTGATTGTCTCCCATGCGACCAGTTTTGCGGATCGATATCCCGGTGTGAGTGTCTGCGGGGATTACTTGGGTCATCTGGCCAACAGTGGAGAGCCCCTGGAACTCAGTCTCGCGACAGGTGAATCCTTTCCGGTACACAGGATCGAGGGTCATGCCAACGGGTACGGCAGGCTCTTTTTTGATGAAGTGCCCGCAGATCTGGCGCCTGGAGATCGAGTCCGTCTTGAAAGGGCCAACCATGTTTCGAACAACGGGATGCACCGAATTGCGGCTATTGAAGGCGGCTACATCGACGTGACCGATCTACTCGCAGACGAGGGAACTGGGGCCAGGGCCAACTTCTTCCGGGTCGTCACTACGGTGACGTATGACGACAAGGCCCCTTGGCCGCGGTCACCGGATGGTGATGGTTACTCCCTTGTCCCCAATGCCGATCCCGGCGCAAATCCCAACGATTATGACAAGTGGCGTGCATCCACCCACATTCATGGTTCACCCGGCCAGGACGACCCCGGACTTTCGCCGCAGCCTGTATTAGCCTTAAGTGTGCGCCAGCTAACAACATCGGTAGCCCGCAATGCCGAGGCTTCACCCGAGCAGTTCGAAGTCTGGAATGGGGGGCGGAAGACGTTAGATTATGAAATCACCGACAATGTGGACTGGTTGAGTGTTAGCCCTGTCGACGGGACTTCGGTTGGCACAATGGACAAAAATCATCACGTCGTCCGTTTCGAGACTGAAAACTTGACGGGTGGAATTCATGAAGCAACGATTAACGTGTCTGATCCGTGTGCCTTGAACAATCCTCAAACCATCGATGTACGTTTAGAAGTATCGACTCCGGAAATCGCCTTGAGTACGACCAATCTAACATCCAACGTCAGTGAAGGAGGCAAGGCACCGGAGCAAACTTTTGACGTGTGGAACGGGGGAGTTGGGACGCTGGACTATTCGGTAATGAGCGATGCAGACTGGCTGAGCGTCTTCCCGGACAAGGCAAGTTCAGCGGATGTTCAGAACGGTCAATCACACACTGTAGCATTCGACTCGGACCGGCTGGCACTCGGTGAACATCATGCTACCATAACAATCACAGATCCCAATGCCAGGAACGATCCCCGGAGAATCTCAGTCACTTTGACCATTTCCGAAACGGGAACATTTCTGGCTTTCAATGACCTGAACTCCACCAACAGCACAAATGCACGTTATGTTACGGAATATGATTACTCCGCCGCCAATGAACCACTTAAAGATGTGGTCACAGGGGAGGATCTGTTCGTTACCGTAACAGGTAGTGTCAGTCCGGCCGGTGCTTATGATCCTTATGGCTCTAATGGCGGCAACTTCACTAATGCGGACTCCGACGCCTATGAAATGTTCGACGGTTTCGTCGATTTGACCGGTGTATTTGAACTTGATGCACCGAACTGGAGTCATTTTTTGACGTTCAACAATCTGGAACCGAACAGGAAATACACGATTAGTTTGACTGCGAATCGAGATAATCGCAATTACAGAGATCAGCGCTTCACCAGGGTCACGATTGGGGGGGCGGAAAGCTATAGGAATGTCAGCAGTGCAGGAGTCGTAGTTTACTCAGAGGCTTCCGTATCGTTCAGCACCGGGTACAATACCATCAACGGATTCGTGGCACAGTGGACCGATATTTCACCGGGGCCGGACGGCAGTTTTTCGATTCGATCGGCATGGGACGATAATTATCCCGGAGCAAAGGGATATGCGATGAGCGCCTTCAGGCTGGAATCCCAGTAATGCAATAGATCGCAGACAAAGCACTACGATGACCTATGACGATGCTTGGCAACCGGCTTCGGATGGCCACGGTTGTTCCCTTGTACCCACGACCTCCGGCATTAAATACCGTTTTCCAGAGAAAACCATCCTCCACATCCGTAAGAATCTTCGCCACTTGTCTCATATACGCTCCAGCCGGATGGAGCCTGACAGGAGTGACAAAGACCTTCCGTGTCGCAACCTCCAGCACGAAGAACACCGTACAGCGGACCAGTTTTCGGCCCACAAGAAGCTCAATGGTAAAGAAATCACAGGCGGCTAATACCTCCCAATGACTCTTGATAAACTCATGCCAGGTTGATCGGACGGTTAGGTCTGGCTCAGGATCATAACCGTTTTCGATCAAGATGTTTTCTCAACTGTAAGTGCGCGCGGTCGCGCGACTTATGTCACTTGGGTTCATGGCGTGAGAAAAAACATTTGCGCTTTTGCGGGATCTGCGCTAACCTGGCTGTGAACGATTGTCTTTTCTGAAAAAGGAGGAAAATGATGAGCGTTACGATTCGAAAAGTCATCGTGTTGGGATTACTCGGCGCAATTCTTCTGCTGGGCAACATCCTGTTCGTGGCGAATTGGCTGGCTGACACGGGGGTGGTCGATTGGGCCCGCAATATCCGATCCGAGTACCTGACCGGAACGGCGATTACGATCATATAGGACACATCCAACTACACTCAATAGTCAAGGTGATGAGAAGGCTTTTCGGGTGACTCATCCATTTCACCCACTGTTTGGCCAGGAGTTCAACGTTTTGTCTCGCCGGTGCATTAACG
>Ga0272441_10014407_pt1 | contig 11225 bp, 9 predicted proteins | sample SSMProp6N_FD_193582 | JGI IMG/M metagenome (GOLD analysis project Ga0272441, IMG submission 193582) | Marine sediment archaeal communities from Little Sippewissett salt marsh, Falmouth, MA, United States - SSM-Prop-6N | ecosystem: Environmental > Aquatic > Marine > Wetlands > Sediment ... | reverse complement strand
GTCTCCAAGACCCCGAGTCCCTCCGTAACCGACGGGGTCGTCGACGCACTCGCAGCGGCCGGATGTCCCGGGGTCGTGCACTTCATCGGCGGCCGTGCCGAACCGCTGCCCGACGGAGTCGAGTCGACCGAGACGCTCGCGGATGCCGCCGCCGTGGCGTTGCGCAAGATCGGCGTCGAACCAAACCGCGAAGCAGCCGTTTCGTTGCCTGCGAGCGGCGCGGTCGGGGCCGTCCTCGGCCTGTTCTGCGGCGGTACGCTGTGTCAGGAGTGCTGGAGCCTGCTGACGCGTGCCGGCCTGGACGTGTACTCGAACGTCGCGGCCGATCCCGATCGCAAGGTCCGTCCCGGCGACGCGATCTCCGGACACGCCCTTTGGGATCTCGGAGATGACGCGTTCACCGTCGGCAAACCGCATCCGATGATCGAACCGAGTCTGCGCGACGATCGCGTCGCTGCAGCGGGAGAGGACCCGGACGTCGGCGTCGTCCTCGTGGACTGCGTCCTCGGATACGGCGCGCACGAAAGCCCGGCCGCCAGTCTGGTCGCCGCGGCCCGGCGTGCGATCGACCGTGCCGCCGCCGACGGACGTACGCTGCACGTGGTCGCGTCGGTCACCGGTACCGATGCCGATCCGCAGCGACGGTCAGATCAGCGCGCACTCCTGCGCGACGCCGGTGTGCTCGTCGCTCCGAGCAACGCCGCGGCGGCGCACGCGGTGGCGCGTTTCTTGGACGGAGGCCCGGCATGACCTCGCCGATTCGCGAGCTGTTCGAACGGCCGCTTCGCGTCGTCAACCTAGGATTGGCCTCGTTCGCGGACACGTTGCGCGCGTGCGACATCCCCGTCGTCGATGTCGACTGGCGACCGCCGGCCGGCGGAGACGCCGACCTGATCCGACAACTGGACCGCGTCACGTCCGACGACGGCCGGACGTGGAACGATCGAATCGCAGCGGCCAATCGACGGGCCGTCGAGGCGTTGTTGTCCGCGGAGCCTCACATCGTCGGCATTGCGATTGCTCGCGACGTGATCCCCGGAATGACCGACCGTACGATCCTGCATGCCGGCCCACCGGTCACATGGAACGCGATGTGCGGCCCGATGCGCGGCGCGGTGATGGGAGGCTTGATCTACGAACGCGTCGCGGAGTCGCCGGAGGAGGCCGCGCAGATCGCCGGCGGCGACGACGTCGACTTCGCCCCATGTCATGAGCATCAGACCGTCGGTCCGATGGCGGGTGTGGTGACGGCTTCGATGCCGGTTTGGGTCGTGGAGAACGTGACCGCGGGCAACCGCGCCTACTGCACGCTTAACGAAGGGCTCGGCAAGGTTCTGCGCTACGGCGCGTACGGCGACGAGGTGATCGATCGACTGCGCTGGATGGAGCGAGAGCTGGCGCCGATCCTCGCCCGTGCCGTCGAGCGTCACGGACCGATCGATCTACGCTCGTTGATCGCTCAGGCACTGCAGATGGGCGATGAGGGACACAACCGCAACCGCGCTGGGACGTCCCTGTTGATCCGGGAATTCGCACCCCATCTTGTGCGCCTCGGCGAACCGAGCGAGGCAATCGCACGCATCTTCGAGTTCTTGCATTCCAACGACCACTTCTTCCTGAATCTGACGATGCCGGCCGGCAAGTGCGCGCTCGATGCCGCCGCCGGGATTCCGGATAGCTCGCTGATTACGGCGATGGCGCGGAACGGAACGGAGTTCGGTATCCGCGTGTCGGGAACGATGGACCGTTGGTTCACCGCGCCGGCGCCGATTGTCAATGGGCTGTACCTGCCCGGGTTCTCCGCCGCCGACGCCGCGCCCGATATCGGCGACTCGGCCATCACCGAGACTGCGGGATACGGCGGATTTGCGATGGCGGCGGCTCCGGCGATCGTTCAGTTCGTCGGCGGGACGCCGCAACTCGCCGTCGACACGACACGCCGCATGCGATCGATCACGTTGGCGGAATCACGCGTGTACCAGATCCCTGCGATGGGCTTCCGCGGCACCCCGACGGGGATCGACGTGCTTCGCGTCGCGGAGAGCGGCATCGTGCCCGCGATCAACACCGGGATCGCGCACAAGGACCCCGGCGTCGGCATGGTCGGCGCCGGATTGGTGACGCCGCCGTTCGCCCTGTTCGCCGAGGCGGCGCGCGCGTTGATCGACTCGTTGGACGCACCATCAGCTGACCGCGAATGAGAGAGAATCCCCAGCCCCAGAGGAGGCACAGTATGAAACTCATCGACCTGACCATTCCGTTGTCCATCGCGACGCCGCCGTGGCCGACGTACGAACCGCTTCAAGTGAAGTACTTCAAACGGCTGGCGCCCAACGGCGCCAACGGGCAGCTGGTGACGCACTCGAACCACGTGGGCACCCACCTCGACGGCGAGATTCACTTCTACACACCGGGAAAGGACATCGCCGAACTCGATTTCGACTTCCTCGTTCACGACGGCGTCGTCGTCGACCTCTCCGACGTCGTCGACGACTACGACATCTACACGCCGGAAATGATCGAGGAGCGCGTCGACGTTCAAGAGGGTGACATCCTCATCATCCACACCGGCTACCATCACTATGGATGGGATCAGCCGACCGCGGACGAGGTTCGCTACATGGTGAAGCATCCGGGGCCGGACCGGGAATTCGCGCTGTGGTGCCGGAAGAAGAAGATCCGCTGGATCGGCGTCGATTGCGGAAGTGCCGACCATCCGATGAACACGATCATCCGGGACTGGATGCCCCGCCAGGCGAAGGAAGCCGACACCCATTTTCAGCAGAAGTACGGTCAATCGCTGGCCGAACGGTTCGACGCCGGCAAGTACCAGCTGATGCACATCGAGCTGTTCAACCACGGGATCATTCACGCCGAATGCGTCGGCGGGGACGTCGACCTGCTGCTCAATCAGCGGGCGAGCATCGGCTGTTTCCCGTGGCGGTTCGTCGACGGCGAATCCTCGATCGCACGCATCGTCGCCATGGTCGATGACGATCGCTACGAGGAGATGATGGCGGTCAAAGCTGAATGTGAACTGACGAAGTTCGGCGACATCGCCGGCGCGCGGAATCCGCACCTCCACGAGGTGGGCAGAACCTAACACGCGCGCCCCGACAAGGGGTAGGGTGTCGATGAAAGCAGAATGCTATGTCCTCCGTGCACGCTGGCAGCATCGGGATTGATGCATTCGAGTATCTCGTCCGTCGGCCTCGAGACGGCCGAATCGTGTCGCGGTTCCGCGAAGGAGCAGCCGTGCTCTTCGGGGATGCGGACGATGCACGACTGATCACGTTACAAACGGTTCGCCGACCGTTTCACCCATGGGCCGTCGACGTGCTCGACGTCGCCGCTCTTCGTGTCGGGTTGCCGTGTTCATCCGACGGTTCGCGTTTGAACGTCGGCACCTCATGGACGATTCCGCTGAACGACGTGCGCGTCGACACGCTGATCCTTCCGGCGTGGACGCCGAGAGAAGCTCGACGCGCCCTCGGGCGCGTCGAGGACCTTCAAGACGTACTCGATCGCGCGCCACCGCCTTCCGACGAAATCTTCAGAGGCTCGGCCCCGGGGTCTCTTGCGTCCGCGCATCCCCGGGAATTTCTGGAGCAGGTCGTCGGCCACGGGCCCGGCTCCACACCGAGTGGGGACGACTACTCCGTCGGGCGGCTCGCCGTTCTGTGGGCACTCGTGGACGTTTCCCCGCAGGCGGCCCGCCAGATCAAGGAAGTTCAACGCGTGTTCCGATGGGAGAAGCTGAAGGAGCGCACGCCGCTGGGATCTGCGCAGATGGTTCTGTCCGCGGCGAACGGCCGCTTCTGCCGTGCCGTTGCGTCACTCATTCTATCGATCGGGATCGAGGGAAGCAGGTCGACAAGCATCGCTTGCGGTCGGGTGCTTTCGCTCGGCTCGTCGTCCGGCGGGGCGACGCTGGCCGGCATCGTCGACGGTCTCCGGTGCGCCGGCGACTGGTTGCCGTCGCTCGATCGGCCATAGATGCTCCCTGCGATCGCTTGATTCAAGCCGTTCCTCCAGCTATCGTTTGTACGCTCGGCGGGCACCGGGCACTCTAGAGGGAGGCCAGTCGATGATTCTGTTCGCGACTCAAACGACGAACTAGGCTGCCTCTGTTCCGAACCTCGGAAACCCATACCTTCGCGGCTCATCCGCACAGCGGCAGCCTCTGCCATCCAGTGAATTGACGATGGCGTCGGATCGGCGCAGACCATTGGACGAATCCGAAAGAGAGGCCCCATGACCGCACGAACGAGAACGTATGAGCCAAACCGGGATTTCCTTCGCATCCGAGACTTTCTGAACCAGACGTACGCCCAGTTTCCCGGACCGTACAACTGGGGATTGGATCGCTGGAACTACGCACGTTACTTCGTCGCGCCGATGCTCGGCGCGTACGGGACCGAGAGCGAGGGCGCCGAAGGCGAACGGAAAGCGATCGCCTTCTGGGAAGAGCAGGTTCGCGTCTGGGAGGACGAAACCGGCGCAATCGCCGGGGTTACTTGCATCGAGCATCCGGACCCGACGCACCCGGGCTACGGCGAGATCTTCGTGCAGCGCCACCCGGAGCACGTCGATCTCCTCGAGGAGATGGTCGCATTCGGCGAGGATCACTACGTACACCCGGAGACCGGCCGCGCGTACCTGTGGGTGTACGACGACGATGTCGACCTTCTCGAGGTCGTGAAGCAGCGCGGGTTTGAGCGGCGTGACGAGCCGGTCTCTCACCACCTCGAGTACACGTTCCGCGATCTCGGGCGACTCGCGCAGCCGGAAGGGTTTCGGCTGCTCTCGATGCGTGACGAGAACGACATCGACAAGCGGCGCGAGATCTTCGGGCGTGGCTTCAACCACGAAGACCCGGCCGAATGGCCGTCGGCGGCCAGCTACCGCGAACTGCAGAAGGCACCCGACTACCGTCCGGAACACGATCTGGTGATCGCCGCGCCGGACGGCACGTACGCCGCGTGTTGCATCGTCTGGTACGACGGCGTGAACCGAATCGGGCATCTCGAGCCGTTGGCCACGCATCCATCGTATCGGCGTCTTGGATTGGCTACGCAGGTTCAATACGAGGGGATGCGGCGGCTGCAAGCGAACGGCGCCACCCGCATGCCGATGACGGGCGGGTTCGAGCCCTTCTACCGCGCAGTCGGTTTCAAGGAGAAGGGAACGTCACGCCCGTGGATCAAGCAGATGTGAGATCGAGATGCTCGTGTTCGGCTAGACGCCCGACGTCCCCGGCACCGCGCGAATGAGTCGAGCTGCGCGCAACGCCTTCACCGTTTTATGTACCGAGAGCATGACCCGTTTGCCATGGGCGTGGTCATTTCGCGACGCCGAAGTGATCGCGCGCGGGGCGAACCGCGTCGCGCACGTCGTGCATCGGACATGGTTGGCCCGCGCATCCTCAGACCTTGTACACTTCCATAGGTTGTGTTAGGGTTCAGAAAGGGGAGGTTCCGTTGAGTTTCCAAGTCCGAACGTTCGCCGTGTTGCTGCTCGTGGCGCTGGCATCCTACACGGTCGCCGGCGAAGAGACCCCGACGTGGAACCCGCCGTCGCTGGAGACCCTTCCGGAGCAGTGGGCCGGCCTTTCGTTCGACGCCTTCGTCGACGAGGCCGTCCGCACGTACTTGCTCTACAACCCGCTTTTGTTGACCACGGAGGGGTTGTGCGATGCCTTGGGCGTCCGCAACGACCGGCTTCCGGAAGCCGGCCCTTCTCACTTCGCCGACATGGCCCGGCTTGCCGACATCGCACTGGAGCAACTCGAGCGCTACGAGCGGGACCGCTTCTCGCTGGAGGATCGGATGACCTACGACGTCCTTCACGAAGAATTCTGCGGAATGCGCCAGGCCAGCGAAGCATGGTGCTCGTTCTGGCTCTCGGTCAATCCGTCCACCGCGTGCAACCTGTTTGCCGTGACGCGGATCCTGTACGAGGATCATCCCGCAGTCACCACCGATGACCTCGACGATTACATCGTCCGCCTCTGGGGGTTCGAGGGCATGATTGCCGGGATGATCGAGGAGATCGAGACCGCCGTCGCCGCCGGCGTGGTCCTCTCAACGGCGTCGATCACCGAGGATCTTCTGCGTGACTGGTTGATCGCCTACACGCAGGAAGATGGTAATGGGTTCTACAACGTCGGGTTGTACAAGCTCTCCAGCGTACCCGGCGCGTCGCCGACGTACGAAGCATCGTACGTCGCCCGGCTGGAGACGGCGATTCGCGAGGCAGTCGCGCCAGCGTTTGCCCGGCTCGTCGACTGTCTCGAACGTGTGGCGGGGGATCTCGCCGGTGATGGAAGCGTGCCCGACTGGCAAGCATCGGCGTACTGGCCCGACTACTACGCTGCACTTCTCCGAGGATCTTTGGGAATGACCGTCGATCCGGCCGATGTGCATGCGCGCGCGAAGGCGGAGGCGGAGCGGCTCCGGACAGAGCTGTGCGCGCTCAGCGAGAATCCCGCCGCCGTGAACGAGTCCACCTACGTCGTTCTCGAGGAACTCTCCTCAATCGAGTATGCATGCGGCCGGTACTACATCGATGCCGATCGGCTTGAGGATGCTCGTGCGTGGTACGAGGCGGCCGGAGACTGGGCCACGGAGTTGTTCGACACGCTGCCCGACGGCGATCCGGAGATTCGGGTCGCTTACGTACAACGCGTGCAGTACGATCCGGAAACATTCGACGGTTCCGTTCCCTCGGCGTTCATCATCCCGTTCCGCGCAACCGTCGCCCCGTACGTTCTTCCCAGCCTCGTGTTTCACGAGACGATCCCCGGTCACCACCTACAAATCGCGCGGTCGCGGATGGAGAACGTGTGTCTATTGCAGCAACTCACGACGTGGAAGGGTTTCGCTGAAGGATGGGCGATGTACGCAGAGCAACTGGCGATGGAGCAAGGCTGGCATGACGGCAACCTGTGCGGACTGCTCGGGTACTATCACAATCAGCTGCTCGTTACGACGATGACGGTCGTGGAGACGGGGCTGTTCGCACTGGGCTGGACGGAGGACGAGGCGCGGGCCTACGCCGAAGCGATGGTTCCGCGATCTCCGTACGCGTTCGACAGCCAGTTGTCCTATCTACGGTACATGCCCGTAGGGAATACCCTTTACTTCGTCGGTCTCACCGAGTTTCTCGATCAGCGGCAGCGGGCGATGGATGCGCTTGGCGACGCGTTTGACCTGTGCGGCTTTCACGAGGCGGTCTTGGCGCACGGCAATGTCCCATTGCGCTCGCTGACAACGATTGTCGATGCGTACATCGACTCCGCGCTGCAGCCCACGACGTCCGACTGACCACAGTGCGTTCCGTCGGTCCGACTGTGGATACGGGTGCGTCTACTCGACCTCGTCAGGTTCTGCCGATCGGCGTGCGGCTGGGCGAGGCTTCACCACCGCCGTTCGCCGGCGCCGCCACGGCCGGCCGAGCAGGAGCCCGATCACGAGCCCGATGGCCAGTGCGCCCGCCAGCAGGATGACGCGAGACATCGTCAGCGGCCAAAAGAACAACTGGAACGTCACGACTTGAGTGTTTTGCGCGACCAGCGTCAGGGCCAAGATCGCCAGGACGATGATCACCACGGTTCGTGCTCGCATGCGGTTCCCCCTTCTCTTCAGCCTTCTGGTCCGAACGTGGCGTCGCAGTGACGCCGCCTGACGGAACCGAGCTCCATCGTGACCGGTTTCACGGTCCGTCCCAGATGATCACGGACGATAACAGCAGGGCGTGTCCCGGACGGAACAGCTGTAGGCCACGCATCGCATGATCCATCATCGCTGCCGCAGTGTTCCCGCGCGGAGGCAGGTGATGTTTCGGCCTTCGTATCTCGATCACCGGGGCGCGCGGACTCAGTCCGGCGGCTTCCTTGGCACGACGAAGAGCCAGATCGAGCCCGCCCAGTTCGTCGACGAGACCACGCTCGAGCGCCTGCCGTCCCGTCCACACCCGTCCGCCGCCGACGGCATCGACATCATCACGCGACATCGACCGGCTCACGGCGACGCGATCGAGAAACTGCTCGTAGATCGCAACGATCGTGTCCCACATCGACGCACGCTCTTCGTCCGTGAACGGACGCGCGCCGGAGAAGTACCCGGCATGCAGGCCGCGGGAGAGCGTCTCACGATGCATCTGCAGCTTCTCGAACAGACCCGCGGTCACGAGCTTCCCGCTGAGCACCCCGATCGAGCCGGTGATCGTGCCCGGCTGAGCCACGATCGACGCGCCCGGTGTCGCCACGTAGTATCCTCCGGACGCCGCCATCGTGCCCATTGAGACGATCAACGGTTTCTTGTCGGCCACCGTCTTCAGCGCCGCGGCCATTGATTCGGAAGCGGTCGCCGAGACTCCACCCGAATCGACATGGACGACGACGGCCGCGACGCGGCGGTTGCGCGCCAGCGCACGCGCCTGATCCACCACCGTGAGGTCTCCGGCCTTCTCCGACAGCAACAGCGGTACACGAAACGGCGGACGAGCCGGGGGAACGCTGCTCCGTCCATCGATGATGTCGCCCGCCAGACGCAGGATGGCGACGGTTCGACCCGGCCACGCCGGCGACTTCCGCACCAAGCGCCGTTTGGCCTGCTTGTACGTACGCAGCCGTGCCGGCCGGTCCTCCGTCCCGAGGTGGAACGGCAGCGCTTCCTGGCTGAGTACGGCATCCACGGCTCCGACGTCGTGCGCGAGTTCTCCCGTATACGGGCACCCGTCGATCAACGCGTTCGCCTCGTCGGTCGATAGGGATCGGCCGGCAGCAATCCCCTCCACGTACTGAGCGTAGAGATCGTCGAGCAGCCAGTTGGCCATCTCCCGCGCTTCGTCCGAGATCGAGGACCTCATGAGGATGTCCGGGGCCGTCTTGTACGGGGTAATCTGGACGAAATCTCCCTTGAGACCGACCCGTTCCAGTGCATTGGCGAGAAACAGATAGCTCGACTCCATTCCGAACGGAGCGACCGTTCCCCCATGTTGGAGGAGCACGTCATCGGCGGCGACGGCCACGTAGTACGATGCCATATCGTAGGCGTTCGACCAGACGATCACGCGCTTGCCCGCGTCCTTCGTCTCGCGGATCAGATCCCGCAAGCTTTGCAGTTGCGCCGCGGGCCCCTTCACCCCGTAGAGCCGGAGCACGACGCCGCGAACTCGTCGGTCGCCGGCAATGTGACGCAGTTCCCGTTGCAGTTCGCGCAACGTCCTCGGCTTGCGCGTGACCAGCCGCTGCAGCCACGATCCTCGCGGCGGTGCAATCTCGGACAGTGGGCCTTCGAGCGTGAAGGTCACGTAGTCCGGCGCTCGGCTCAACCGGCGAACCAGATTGGCCAGACTCCGCAGAACCCATCGAACGATGTAGATGACGTACTTCACCGTCTCAGCACCTCCTGGTCACAAACCGCCGACACCCGCCGAGGCGGCGATGTGTCGCGCGGCATGGATTCCCGTCACCGCGGCAAAGACGATCCCTCTCGAATGACCGGAGGCGTCCCCGGCAACGTAGAATCCGTTCAACTCGGTCTCCATACCGTCTCGAACCGCGTACCGCGTATCGTAGAACTTGATCTCCGGCGCGTAGATTAACGTGCTGTCGGCCGCCAGCCCGAGGATGACGCGATCCAGCCGGTCGATCGCTTCCAGCAGATCCACAACGATCCGTTGGGGAAGGGCCATCGAAATGTCGCCCGGCGTGACACCGCTCAACGTCGGCGCAATCGGCAGACGGCGGATGCGTTCGAGTGTCGATCGACGCCCTTGCTGGAGGTCCTTCAATCGCTGAAGAATCGGCTGTCCTCCGCCGATCGTCGAAGCCAGCTGCGCGACCGCCCGGCCGTATTGGGTGGTGTCCTCCACCGGGTCCGTCAACTCCATGTGAACGAGCAACGCGAAGTTGGTGTTGTCCGATTTCCGCACGTTCTCGGCGTGTCCGTTGACGAGAACGAACGCGTCGTGATCTTCACGGACCACGAAACCGCGTGGGTTCGTGCAGAACGTACGCACCATGTCATCGTAGGTTGGCGTGCGCACGCGTAACTTGGCATCGTACATGACGCGCTCGATCGATTGGTAAAGCTCAGCGGGGAACTCGACGCGGACGCCGATGTCCAGCGGCCCGAACGCCGGTCCGACGCCGAGGTCGCGCGCCTGCTCTCGAAGCCAGTACGCACCGACACGTCCCGGCGCAGCGATGACGTAGCGGGCTCGGATCTCCCCGTTGGACGTCTCCAAGCGGAACCGTTCATCCTCCCGTGTGATGGTCGCGACCTTCGTCTCGAGCTGAAACGCGATCCCGCGATCCAGCAAGTCGTGATACAGCGTGTCGATCACTTCTCGAATCGTCAGCGTTCCGATGTGGCGCTGGCGGCCGGCGATGAACTCAATGCCCGATTGCGCTGCCGATTGCTTCAACTCCGCCAGCGCCTCCAGGTTCTCACCGGAGTACTGGGCGGGGGCGCCGCAGCGCGTGAATTCCGCGTCGACTTGCTCGATCAGCGTGTCCAGCTCAGGGGCCGAACAACCGATCGCCGACGGGTTCCCGCCGATTCTGGAACTGAGGTTGAGCTTCCCGTCGGAGAACGTTCCCGCCCCCCCGACGCCGCAGGTAATGCTCGTGCGTTCCTTGGGTGATAAGCCGCTTTCGACGACCACGATCTGCAGGCCGGTGTCCACCAGCTCAAGGGCGGCAAACAAGCCGGCGGAACCCGCTCCGATGATGGCCACGTCGTACGTCATGAAGATCCTTCCTTCGTTGAGCAGGGGTCAAGCCCTCGCATCGTACACGTCCGTGACACGAAAGCCAATCGGGCGCCGGGACTGCATCCCAACGCCCAATGGAAGATGTGCTTCGCTGCTAGATGGGAACGAACTGAAGTCCCTCGATCGCCGTCTCGCCTTGCTGTCGCACGATCCCGAGTGACGTCCGCACGCGCATTCCCAACGCCGGCTCATCCGCGAGCAGCTGACCTGTCACCCGAAGGCCGTCGTCGAGTGCGACGATCGCCAATCGGAGAAACCGCGTCTCATACTCGATCGCCAACGCGTACACGTCGGTGTAGGTGAGCACCGTTCCTTCTCCGCCGATGGCGATGTCTTCAAACGTCTCATTGCGGCAGTTCGGGCACACCGCGTGTTTCGGATAGCTCACCGTGCCGCAAGCGGTGCACTTCATGCCCAGCACCGGAGCGCTCATGAGTCCTCCC
>Ga0272441_10014406_pt1 | contig 11225 bp, 13 predicted proteins | sample SSMProp6N_FD_193582 | JGI IMG/M metagenome (GOLD analysis project Ga0272441, IMG submission 193582) | Marine sediment archaeal communities from Little Sippewissett salt marsh, Falmouth, MA, United States - SSM-Prop-6N | ecosystem: Environmental > Aquatic > Marine > Wetlands > Sediment ... | reverse complement strand
GCGTTATCGTGTGGTCCAGGTAATATGCCATTCCGTCCTGCTCGGCCTGGTACCCTACCTCGTTCATTATCGACCATGTCGCACCCTTGCCGGGTATGTCAGTGTCGTCCACGCCAACGACGAACTTCCTGTAGGCAGGAAGGTGCAGTGTCGCCTTTCCAAGCTTGGCGCCCCCGCCCATGGAGATAATGTCAATACCTTCAATGTTCTTTGCCATTCCCCTGCATGCGGTGGCAGCGACGCCGCCGCCGGCAAGGCCAGCATAGGTCAGTTCCACTTTGTCACCTTTGATCGCTGCCGATTCCAGACCGGCACCGGATATGCCCGGTATAAGATCGAGCTTCTCCTGCCCGACATTAACTATACAAACATTCCTGGCGCCCTCTCTGTAGGCCATTGTGATCAGTCTTGAGGTCCTTGGAAAGTGATATACCTCCCAGGCGGCTCCGCCGTTGCACTTTCCCCTAGCGTGAAACTCATGTAATTCAATATTCTTCCTTTCTTCATCTACCAATGCGAAGATCCTTTCGTATGGGGATAGAAATGGAACGTCCCCGTACTTTTCCAAAACCTCTTCCCTAGTCAGCATTTCATCACCTTGAACGCATTTGCTAAAATGATCGATGTCTCGTATTCCAATCTGTCTGCAGACCTTGACGTGTCTACTATGACGTTGCCGTCAAGGGCATGTGGATAATATACGGCACCGTGTGAGGTGCCACATCCCAGATGCACCAGGCTTCTGTATATCAGATTGCCTGAGATGCCATCTGGGGCAATGATGAAGTTGGAGTCCTTGATGGCCTCCTCTATCATTATCTCATGGTGTTTTATTCCAAGCTCTTCGGCGATCATACGTGCCTCGATGATGGTAACATCGACATATCTGGACCTTCCTATATCGTCCCATCTTCCCCCGGATAGGATAGAGATCTTGGGCTCGATGTGCAATGTGGAGAGGAAATCGTTGCCGTATTCTGCCAGCTTGATCTTATCCCTAAGGCTCTCACCTTCGTCGATCCCCACAGGCGCCAATAAGAAGTATTTTTGGCCTGTGGTTCCAAGAAGGGCTATACGGTAGTGGGTATCTATTCCAAAGACCTTTTGCATGGCCCTCAGAAAGTGAGCGGACCTAAGTGTCCCCCTCACAAGGCAATCGATGTCACCCCTTTTTAGTGCCAATAGAGCCGTCTCCTCCTCCTTGAGGATCCTCAACGGACAAAGATCAAAGTTATCAACGATCTCCGTGATCTTTCTGACATCAGTGTATGCGCCTATACCAACCGTAATGTCCTTGGATACGTTTTTTCTTAAGATATCTAGCATTTTTATCCCTTGCGCACTAAAGAGAACGATATTGATTTTTTATTTAAATCTTTCTAAAAATATTATATAAAGAGACAAACTTGGCACATATTTTGTAAAATTGCATTATTTTTATTTACTATATGGCTTATTGTTCCTTTCCATTCTCTTCACTATGTAGTGGAAGGGCACCGGCATGGTGCTCCATGGAATATTATAGAGCACGACACCAAGGACCACCATCGGCGGGAAGAACTTGTCAGCGAAGACAACGCCCAGGCTGATGTTGCAATAAAACACCACGGTAGCCGAGGCGACCCTGTCGCCCAATGGCCTCCAAAAGGAGGCGTACCAGCCGATGATATGCATCATTAACGCCAATATAAAAAAGAAACCCGCCATCTTCAAGGTCTTGGCAGCGTCTTCCAGCATGTATTCCGAATAGCTCCCTATGATGGCCATTATGATGAGGAACAAGAGAAATATGTTTATCAACGCATATGATTTTGATGTTCTCCTTACCAGCTCGGGCAGGGCCCGCTTGACAGACAGGGAGAGTATGAATGGAACGAAGACCACTTTGGCCAGCATAACGACCATGTCCATAAAACTTGCCTGGGTCTCCACTCCTATGAACAGTTCTATGAGAAAAGGCATGGTGAAGGGCGCGAGAAGGGAAGTGATGACGGTGATCAGCAATGCAACATGCACGTTCCCTCTAAGTAGGTCGGTGATAGAGGTAGATGACATCGCAGAGGGCAATCCTCCCACGATAAGGACCGATGCCGCAACGCTTGGATATATCATCTTGGCGGTTGCGAATTGTAGCATTGGCGACACAATCAATACAATAAGGGCCAGGTAGATGATGTAAAGGGGCTGTGAGGCCGTATCGCCAAGGTCCTTATTTTCTATCTTTAGCATGGTCAGGAACATGATTCCCACAAGGAAGTATAGGATATATGGTTCCAGGGCTTTTGAAACGCCCGGCAACGCTAGACCGGCCAAGAATCCCAATGCAATGAAAAGCGAAAAGTTGCCTTCTATCTGCTTGAGCATAAGGATGAGTGGTAAATTTGATTATAAAAGATTCCGGGCAATGGCAAATGACGCGCCTGCGGATGACCGAATTCCCAAGGAAAGGAAAACAATACTCGTTCTCGGTCCTGCGACCCCAAAAGCATTGAATGTCCTCCCTACCGTTGCTTCCTTCCGGACCTGGCGGGGTTTGAGAGATTAGGCATGTTAGACCTTTCCTCCAAAAGGCCCCCATGCTCCACCAATCAGATGGGACAGGACTTCATGGGCGTAGCATGCCCCCAAATCCCTGTTCCAACGACGCTCCACAGGCTTCGGTCCCAGCATCTAGACGGTTTCTGGTGACAGGGAACGCCTAGCTCCCCAACCTAGTCAAGACTTAATGTTATCAAAAGGTTCTTTTATAACTTTCGCATTCATGCCCGGACAGGTAAACCAAATAAAAGACGTCTTGCAGCAACATATCAATAATATCTTTTCCATTTGTTAGTGGAATACATACCATGCCGCATATGATTATTTATAAAATCCTAAAATAAAAAGAGAGATGTCTACTGCCCCTGGCTTATGTAGGCATCATATCCCTTTTCTGTGAACTTGACTATGAATGTTGGTGCAGCACCTTCCATGATCTTGACATATCCTTTGTTCGAGAGCTCCTCAAGATATGGCACGAAATCGTTTGCGTTCAACTTCAGTGCATGTTCCAATTCTACTTTTCCTGCATATCCTGGAGGCTTGTTCTCGTAAGTATCCCTCAGCATTTCCAGGATGTTATGGTATTCCATGTTATGTAACATGACATCACCGATAATAGATATGAGTATTCATTTAAAAAAATATTGTATGTATACAATATTATTTTAGAAAATACAGAATAATATTCTTTTATTTATCTATAAATTACCGAACCGTACCCAACAACAACATTGGGGTCGCCGGACTTGGCATATGAGGTCGTATAGTCCAGTATCTCCCCGCCGAGACCGAACTGACTTGCTATCAGCATGGAGACGGCGGCAGCCCCATACCCGCACATCGTATAGTTGAGATTTGATACAAAGTCGTAGAGCCCGTCCACATCCTTCTGCTCCACCATGTTCAGAACCTGCCTGTCGTTCCTCTCTATCCAGTCTATCGTCTCGCTTTCGTTCCCGCTGAACGGCATGTAACCGTATGCCGATCCGAAATGGACGAGATCTGATGAAGCTATGACGCAGACATTGTCGTCAACGGCGCCCTTGATGGCCTGTGAGACCTCTATGGCGGTGTCCAGGTCCTGCAACCTCAGTGTTATCGGCACGAAGGAAATGTCCTTGCGGAGGTATTGTATGAATGGAAGCTGAACCTCCACGGAATGCTCCATCTGATGGGCCCTGGCGTCATCAGATATCAGGTCCGAGCCCTCCATTATCGAGATGGCCAAATCCTCATCTATTGGAATGCTGCCCATGGGGGTCTTCCATTCGCCCCTTGCCATCAGAGCCACCGGGTCCCCCCATCCGGTATGATTGGGACCGATAACTATGAATCTGTCGGGCATGTCCTCAGCAAGCCTTGCATACAAATGTGCTGCCGTCTTCCCAGAGTAGTAATATCCTGCATGTGGTGACAGACCACAGGCGACCCCATTGCCCCTCTTGACAGCGATCGGCAAATCAACGATATCAGACAGCAACTTGTCCAACATATTTTCGATTTCCGATGCAGTAGCTGGGTAGAAGCCTCCTGCGGCGACACTTTCTCTTATCATCCCAAAACCTTTTCGACATCTTTTTCATCCATCGTACGCTCACAGTACTCACACCTGATGAGCAGTGGCTTATTTTGTATGACCTTGAAGCGTGTCCTTACCTTCTCGTGATTTGTTATGCACAAGGGATTAGTGCAATGGACTATGTTATCAACTTTATCTGGCAACGATATTTTTCTCTTTTCAAGGACATCGTAGTTCTTGATTATGTTCACTGTCGCTTCAGGGGAGATGAGGGCTATTGAAGACACCTCCTCATTTGACAGGACCCTGTTCTCTATCTTGACTATGTCCTTCTTTTCGGTCTTCCCGCTAGTGACGTTCGATGCAATGGTGACCGTCTCGTTATATCTCTCCAAATGGAGGATCTTTACCACTGCATAGGCCTTCCCAGGCAATATATGGTCTATCACGGTGCCGTTGTTGATCGCGCTTACCTTGAGCTTTTTTGAACTCATTTTGCCACCCCCAGTACCAAGGACAATATGGCCATCCTTACTGGGATGCCGTTCATTGCCTGCCTGAAGTATATCGCATTGGGGGTGAAATCAATTTCCCTTGATATCTCCGACACCCTTGGCAGTGGATGCATGATCTTGGCATCTCCCAGGTGGCTGAGGGTCTCCATGTCTATGCTGTATGCGTCCTTGGTCCGCTCGTATTCGTTTGGATCGGCGAATCTCTCCTTCTGGATCCTAGTGGCGTAAACAAGGTCTACATCCGGCAGTTCGTCCAGATTGACTACCTCACTGTACGGTATCTTACCTTTCAGGTGTTTTCTCACGCCCTTGGGCATCCTGAGCTCCTCAGGCGATACCAGCACAATCTCCACATCGTACATAGAGAGCGCATAGGCGAGCGAGTGAACGGTCCTGCCGTACTTTAGGTCCCCCAACATGGCTATCCTCAAACCATCGATCCTATTGAACTCCTTTTTCATAGTATATAGGTCCAAAAGGGTCTGGGTAGGGTGTTGATTCGCCCCGTCACCAGCATTTATCACTGGGATTTCGGCCACCTCGGCAGCAAGTCTTGCGGATCCCTCCAAGGGATTCCTTATGACCATGACATCACTGTACTTCTCCATGGTGAGGACCGTGTCCACCAAAGTCTCCCCCTTCTTTACAGATGTGCTCTTCGTGTCAGAGAATCCTATCACCGAACCGCCGAGCCTTTGCATGGCAGACTGGAACGACATCATCGTTCTAGTTGAGGGCTCGAAGAAGAGGGTTGCTAATATCTTTCCTTGGGCGAGGTCGGTGCCGCATGAAATGTATCGTTCCATCTCCTCGGCCTTTTCATGTATTAGTTCGATGTCGGCCTTGGAGATATCTCTTATTGAAATGATGTCCTTAAGCATTAGTTCCACCTAGGCACCATCTTTTTTAAGAAGATACCTATAGTTCATTTATGGGCTCGTTCAATATAAATATTTTGACACCCGACGGTAAACAAGGCAAAAAGGTTTCCATGGATGGAGAACGCGTTGTTGGCATCGCTCCATGCGGCGGCCATCTGCCTGATGACAGGGTCCTCATGCCGTCTTTCATCGATATGCATGTGCACTTCAGGGATTTTGAGCAGTCCAACAAGGAAACTGTCGAAACGGGTTCTAAGGCCGCCTTGGCGGGTGGCGCGTCCGCAGTTTGCGACATGCCTAACACCGTTCCCCCCGTGTCAAGCGGGGAGATATATGACAGACGCCTTGAGCTTTTTCAAAACAGATCACATTGCGATTTTCTCATTAATTTCTGCGTCTTTGATGAGCCATCCCTCTTAGAGGCCAGGACAGTGGATCCGTTCTTCATCAAGGTCTTTTTGGAGGACACCACAGGTTCTTACATCATCGATCCCGATCTTTTGGAAGATGTCTTCAAGCTTGGGAAACCAATCGCGCTCCACACCGATATTAAGGGGATGAAAGAGGGGATAAAGTATTCAAGCAAGTATGGCGTCCCACTCCATCTCTGCCACGTTTCGAAGAGGGAGGAGGTAGAGCTCATAGCAAAGAACAAGACAGATATCATCAGTTGCGAGGCCACGCCCCATCACCTTTTTCTTTGTGGAGACTATGATGTAAAACCCCCTCTTTGCTCCGAGCGTGATAGGGAATATCTCTGGGCGGCCCTAGGCCCTGTTATAGATATCGTCTCATCGGACCATGCCCCACATACATTGGAGGACAAGAAGGGCGGGGCCTATGGGGTATCGGGCGTGGAGACTTTGCTTCCACTGATGTACACGGCGCTAAATCGTGGAAAAATATCCTATCCCAACTATTGCAGATGCATGTACGAGAACCAGATAAGGATCCTCTCAAGACTTGGGAAGGACTTTGGATTTTGCATTTGCGGGAGGGCAGATTTCACCATACTGGATGTCAGTGAGACCTTGGGCATAGACCCCGCTAGCTTCTATTCTAAGGCAAAACACTCCCCATTCGAAGGTTTTGAGGTGGATGCAAGGGTATCGGAAACCTGGGTCAGGGGAAAACCATTCTTTTTAGATGGAAAGTTCATAGAAGATTCCAGAGGAAAGCAAATTGCCAAAGCTGATTAATTTGACCATAAAGCTTTAATTAACACAGTAAATATGACATTCAATGCTCAAGATTTACCACTTTTATGCCGATTGGGCCGAGGACTGTGATGTTCAGAACAATATACTGGAAGAGCTGGTCCAAGACTACGATGACATCATCGTCGAACTGGTCAATGTCGACTATCAGGAACCAAAGGCCAAGAAGTACGAGATCGTTACCATCCCGACCTTGGTGTTCGAACTTGACAAGGAAGTGGTATCTAAGATCGAGGGGCTGATGGAGCTCGAGGATCTTGAAGATGTGATCGATGAGATTTTCTCAGAGGACTTTGAAGAGGAGGAATTCTGGGACGACTCGCCTGATATTCAATAGTCCCGGTGATCCCTTGAGAGAAGACTTGTTAGAGGAGCTTAAGAGAAAGACACTGCACATCGGCATGGGCTTTTGGATGTTCTATCCTCTCATCCTAGAGAGGGTCCCCGCCCTTCTTGTCGTCCTTGCCATGCTCTTCTTGGCACTTTTCATATTAAGGCCGCATGTTTGGAAAAAGGCCTTCGATGCCATTGCAAGACCTGAGGACTATGATTATAAATATCTAATAGGCCCATTGATCTACATCTGTGCTATCGGCATATGCGTTATTTTTTATCCTTTGTTCATCTCAGCGGGTTCCATAGGCATAATGGCCTTTGGGGATGGATTTGCAACGCTCGTTGGAAAGAGATGGGGGAGGGTAAGGAATCCGATCGACAGGAACAAGACCCTGGAGGGAAGCATCGCTTTCGTTGCTTTCGCTTTCTTGGCCGTGACGTTCTCTATGTACTTCACTGCGCCTATCGATCATATGGCAGATGTTGTAACGATAACCTCCATCGGCGCGATAGTTGGGGCCATTGTCGAGATGTTCCCCTTTGAGGACCATAGGAAGAACGGCATCTTACAGAGAATAGTGGTAGACGACAACTTCTTTGTACCGATACTTTCTGGCCTTGCTATGTATTTGGTGTATTATTTCTATATATAAAAATAAAAAAAAGGCGGGAGCCTTATTCAAGCTCCTTTCTTATGAACTGTCTGTACGCAAGTGCCAGTGCGGGTATCGCATACACCATCATCACCAACAGCGCGGTCTCCACCGAGGGATGGTAGTCCACCACCTTAATGGTGCCGGCATCGATCACAGTTGATTTCGGGAACGGAACCGTCAGTATATCCCCTATGACCGTCACCATCGATGTTACCAGGAACCAGGCCTTCTCACCAACAATGCTCAGTATGCCCCCGACCATTGGCAATACCAGGAAGAAGGCAGCGAACACCAGGACGCTTGATGCCAAAGTTGAACGAAGCGCGGTCGATATCAGGAACGTGATGCACATCAGGGTAAACACGTACGCTATCGCCAGCAAGAGCGAATACACGATCCTAGAAGGCACAGTGCCGTTTATCCCCAGGTCTATCACTCCTGCAAGGAGGTAGTATAGGCATAGTACACCTATGGAGACCACCATGGCGGCCACGAACTTGCCGGCGAATATCGTCCTTCTTCTTACTGGATTTGGGTACAGCACGAATGCGGTTCCCTTCTCGAAGTCATACACGATGGCATCTGCACCAAATAGGGTAACTATCAGTATCGCGATGATGTTCATGAACTGTGTAAAGAACTGGATCAGCTCCTTAGCATTGGGATAAGATTCCCCTACTGCCGGGGGCACGATCAGCACAGCCCCAACAAAGATAGCTATTATCCCAAGCATTATGTAAAGCTTCTTTCCCCTGAGGTACTTTAGCATCTCATATCGTATTATTGTCAAGAACTGAGAGAATCCTGAGACGTCACTGCTCATTTTATCATCTCCATGTATATGCTCTCAAGATCAAGCCCCTTTGGCGTGAAAGATGTAAGAGGTATTCCTTGGGCCATCAACCATTTTAGCAAGTAGTTCCTGCACTCATCGGTCTCACCCATGAAGGCGATGTTGTACTTCCTCTCGCCTATCCTTTTAATGTCCTTGACTATGGACTTTGCTTCTTTGGATTCCTCCTCGTAACCCCTTATTGCAGCCATCTGCTCATCTGTAAGAGGTACAATAGTCTGGATCTCCACCTCCTTCACTGTGAAGAACTTCTTGGAAAGGGCGTCGACCGTATCATATGCCAATATCTCTCCCTTGTCGATGAGAGCGACCTTGTCAGCTATCTGCTGGACCTCTGCAAGCAGGTGCGATGATAGGAATATGGTCTTCTCACGTTTTATGTGATTTATCAGGTCCCTTGTTTCTGCCATTCCCTTTGGATCAAGTCCAGATGAGGGCTCATCCAGTATTATCAGCTCCGGGTCGTGCAATATGGCCTGTCCAAAACCGAGCCTCTGCTTCATACCCTTTGAAAAGGAGCCGACTCTTGTGTCAGCCCATTCAGAGAGTTTGACGATCTTGAGGATTTCCTCTATCCTGTTGTCCAGGTCATCGACGCCTCTGAGCTTCCCTAGATAGGTAAGTGTGTCTATCGGTGTGAGGAATGGGTAGAAGTCCGGAGTCTCCACCAGGCACCCAACACTCTTCAGAGCGACCTTCTTGTTCTTTGTAACGTCGTTGCCGTCCAAGTAGGCGGATCCACTCGTTGGCCTGATCAGGCCCGTTAGTATCTTTATGGTGGTGCTCTTCCCGGCACCGTTGGGTCCAAGGAAACCAACACAGTCGCCTCTCTCTATTTCAAGGGATATCCCCTTAAGTGCGAGTATCTTAAGGGAGTACCTCTTGGTCAGATTATCTATCTTGATCATCGGATCCATATGAATCATAGTCAGTAGAATTACGATTTTATATATTTTTGGTATGCCATATATATCCAGTACAATATAATATATATCCAATAACATCACAACAATAAAACAATTATTTTAAAAAACAGGACGATTAAGGGCATATTATCAGATTATATGTTATTTCGAACGAATATTTTCCTTTAAATTACTTTCTCACTTTACTTCCGCTCTCTAGGAAATTGGTTTTATATAGAGTATTGATATGCAATATTGGTGATATACTTGAAAAGACGAAATCTACCATTCCCAATACTGCTCAAGAGAGGAATAATGCATGCGAACGTACCCGCCCAGGAGAGGGAGATAGTGATGCGGTCCCTCTTTGGCGGATAATGTTTAATATAGGCTCCAACAGTTGTAGGTATATGGACATCAAGGATATGCTAATGTCTGACGAGACCTTGTTTCGGGACGAACAGGTCTTCAACCCCAACTATCTCCCCGATTCATTGCTTTTCAGGGATAGGGAACTACAGTCATTGGTGGCCTTGATGAAACCCGGCCTGAGGGGCGGAAAGCCCCACAACACACTGGTCATAGGCCCGCCCGGGACGGGCAAGACCACCACCATCCACTTTCTTTTTGAAGAGATAGAGAACGTTTCTGACAAGATGGTAACGGTCCATATAAACTGCAAGCTATCCAACACCAAGTTCTCGGTAATGTCCGATATACACAAGCGCATCTTCGGGTACCGTCCGCCCGACACGGGAGTTCCCTACAAGAACATATACGAGAAGGTAATGACAAGCCTGGAGAGGAAGGACCAGAGCCTCTTGGTGGCCTTGGATGATATCGATTTTCTATTTGAGCAAAAGTATGCGAATGACATAATGTACGACATCTTGCGCGCCTATGAGCAATACCCCAAGGTGAAGACCGGCGTGGTGGCGATACTTTCAAAAGAGGACTTCAGGGAGGTGCTGGCCACGAAGCTCTACAGCATCTTCATGCCGCAGGAGGTCTCGTTCCCCCCATACTCGATGCAGGAGGCATACGAGATACTCAGGGCAAGGTCTCAGGCAGGATTCTTCCCGAACGTCATTTCGGACGAGCTGGTGGAGCAGGTGGCGGAGTATACCACAAGGCATGGCGACCTTAGGGTCGGCATATCGCTCCTCTCATCGAGCGGCCTGATCGCGGAATCCAAGGCGAAGAGGAAGATAGATTCAGAGGACGTCGAGGAGGCATACGAAAAGAAGGCCAGATTCGTAACGCTGGAGGAAAAGCTTGCGGTCCTATCGAAGGCTGAACTCCGGCTCATGAAGGAGATCGCCCTCGACGGTGGCGTCCGCTCTGGGAAATTATATGACAGGACCAAGACACTTCTCAACAAGAAGAGCTTCTCCCAGGCCCTCAACAAGCTAGAGACGTACGGCCTGATAGACAGCAAGTTCGTCACGGCGGGCAGGGGCAGGACAAGGTCCTTTTATTCAAGATTCCCCGAGGAGGACGTGCTCCCAACGATAGACGCCCTTTCTAAACGTTGAAGAACTCGCTCTGTTTGGTGTCCTCGTCCGGCTTAGTCCTTTCCTCAAATATCTTTTCCAGTTCGATGTCGTTTTCCGACTTGACAATGGGTCTTGCCTCGATTTTCCACAAGTAGAGTTCTTTTGCCTTAGCGATCAAGTTATCCAAGCTATCAAGGCTTGACAGCTCGATATCGCCTATTTTTACAAAATTACCGTTGATTGGCATATTAATGACTTTATTTTAATATAAATAAACTTATTGGCGATATGGCATGATATTATCGC
>Ga0272441_10014405_pt1 | contig 11225 bp, 9 predicted proteins | sample SSMProp6N_FD_193582 | JGI IMG/M metagenome (GOLD analysis project Ga0272441, IMG submission 193582) | Marine sediment archaeal communities from Little Sippewissett salt marsh, Falmouth, MA, United States - SSM-Prop-6N | ecosystem: Environmental > Aquatic > Marine > Wetlands > Sediment ... | reverse complement strand
AAATTGAACGTCTGAATATGCATTATTTTCACCTGAAAACCAGACTGATATATAACAGCAAAACCAGACAGTTTAACAGGACGACGCGAGATTATAAGCATATGCCCGGATATAAACAAATGAAAGAAATGCCTGAATTGAGCAATTGTCGATCATGTTGTGGATGCGAGGCACTGGATACGCTGCTGTAGTGAATTACCGCAAGTATCCTGTAACGAAACAGATTCAGCATGAGCTGCGATCCCGAAGGAACCCGAAAGGATTCAAGAGATGCGAATCTTTGATCATCTTCATGCAAACCCGATGGGTTATGGCTATGTGCTAATACATATAGTCTTGCTGCATCTATAGAACAGATCAACTCAGGAAATGAAAAAAAAGTTGAAGCTTTTTGAGAAGAAGGGTTCAGACCTGAGATGCAAGGGAAAAAAATCAGGAACAGAGAGCAAGAAACACACCGCTTACCCATACCAGCACTTCAGTAAACTCACTCGACGCCCCGAGAACATCTCCGGTAACACCGCCTATTTTTTTTATCGTGAGCAGGGACATCAGTACCGCTCCTGCAATTGCTGCTGACAATCCGATTCCAGAGGGCAGCATCTCACCGTTCATGAGAAGCAGCAGGATAAAGAGTGCAACCAAAAAAGCAGCCACGAAGTGCTGAATTCCGGCTCCTTCGACAAAACCAGCCGCAGTCCCCCCTTCACGGCGGGCATAGGGCAGCATAGATGCCAGTGCCACCTGTACAAGTCGAGCAAGCAGGACGCCCGATACGATCCACGGATATAATCCGAAAGCAAGGAGTTTAACAAGGACAATGCTCTTGAAAAGAAACAGCAGGATCAGTCCTATCGCACCGAAAGACCCTACAGAAGGATCTTTCATGATTCTCAGACGGCTTTCCCTGTCCCTCCCACCGAAAAACCCGTCCGCCATATCGGCAAACCCGTCTGCATGCATCCCTCTTGTCAGCAGAACACCGGCAATAAGCACCATTGAGGCTGCCAGCTCAGGCCATCCTGACAGCATTGCAACATAACCGGCCCCGGCCTGCAGCAATCCGAGAAAAAGGCCGACTACCGGAAACCAGAAAAGCGCACTGCTGAAACGCTCCGCTTCCTTTCCAGGTACTGGCAGTACCGTCAGGGTTCGCACTGCGGTAACCAGCCCTCTCAAAGCACTGTGATTCTTTTTTTCAGAAAAGAGAGAACGGCGTCGACAAACAGTTCAGACTTCTCCTCCTGCGGCAGATGTCCGCAGTCGGGAATAATCTCAAGAGCAGCTCCGGGGAGCTCTTCGGCCAGTCTGAGACTTTCTTCCGTATTCACGGTAAGATCATGTTCACCGGTAACCACCAGAGAAGGCACAGGAGTATTTTTCAGGCGTTCATCAAGGTGGAGGTGATGTGTTTCAAGAAAGAGTTCCCAGAACCCTCTCGACCAGTCGCCGGTCATCATATCCTGACGGTACGCTGCGAGAGTTGCGGCATCGAGACGATCCTTCTTATGCCAGAACCCCCGGATATTCCTGTCATAGAGCCTGGTTATCAGAAACTTCATCAGCCTCGAGAACGCAGGGCTCATCGCTTTCATCACCGGTTTCATGAAAGCCGGTACTTCGCTGGTCGCATAACCGCTGTAGATCATCGGAGCTGCCAGAACCAGACCCAGCACTTTTTCCGGATACCGCAACGCGGTCAGCAATGCCAGCGTCCCTCCGGTAGAGTTCCCTATAAGCACCCCACTCTGAAACCCAAGCTTACCCATCAGCGCTACAACAAGGTCACTCTGGGCTTCAGGGCTGTAACGCGCGTTGTTGGTTTTCGAAGGAACAGGGCGGGATGTCAAGCCGAAAGCCGGACGGTCAAAGACAAGTACTGTGCAATCTTTCGCAAGAGGCTGGATGACCTCCTGCCAAGAACGGATGCTCAGAAAGCTGCCGTGCAGGAGTACCATCAGAGGCTTCCCGCTTCCGAACAGTTTATAGTGAACAGAAAAGCCGTTACACTCGATAAACCGGCTTTCACTGTCCGCACGTTGAAGTTTTTCAACATCAAATGAATCCATAGAAATATATCGTGCTACAGGGCACCTCTATTTTATTCCGCGATTCAAGTGCATCATTGAGCGGACAGAAAGGGGCTTCTGCGCTACGTTCGCCTCGCACCTGAACCGCTCATCACAATACATAGATGTGTCCTACTGTTTACCGGATACCTGCGCCGAACTGAAAGTAGCCATTTCATTGTAAATCTTCACTGCTCCCTCGATAACCTGCATCGCCAGTGCGGCACCGGTCCCTTCTCCAAGGCGGAGATCGAGATCAAGGATAGGACGCGCGCCGAGCTTGTTCATTATCGCCGTATGCCCCTGTTCGTTGGACAGATGACTGAAGAAAAGATACTCACTGACCTTGCAGGAAAGCTTCATAGCGGCGACAGCTCCTGCTGAAGAGATAAACCCGTCAACAACCACCGGCATGCCGACCGAAGCGGCCCCGAGAACAAGACCGCAGATCCCTGCAATTTCAAATCCCCCAAGAGAAGCAAGTGTTTCCAACGGTGAAGCCAGTGCGTCGCCATTGACCTCGACGGCTTTCCTGATTACGGATATTTTGTGATCGAGCTTTCTGTCATCAATCCCCGTGCCACGACCGGTAATGGTTTCGACAGGAAGATCGAGCAGCACCGCAAACAAAGCGGTGGCCGGAGTAGTATTGCCGATACCCATCTCCCCTGTTGCCAGAAGGTCAAAACCCTGTTCCCGGGCTTCCAGCGCAAGATTTACCCCGGTCATAACTGCCTGCTCAACCTCCTCCATCGTCATTGCCGGACCTTGCGCGATATTTGATGAACCTTTGCGAACTTTGTGTTTGCGAAGTGAGGGGTGATCGGAAAAATCATGGTTCACGCCCATATCAACCACATCCAGCTCCGCGCCCGCATGACGCGACAATACGTTGATAGCCGCCCCGCCTCCGAGCATGTTATACACCATCTGCGGCGTCACCTCCGTCGGAAAAGCCGAAACCCCTTCACTTGCGACACCGTGATCCGCTGCAAAGCAAAAAACCTTTTTCTTCTGCAGAACCGGACGATCCGTGCCTGTCGCAACAGCGTATTTCATGGCGACCTCTTCCAGGCGCCCAAGACTTCCCTGTGGTTTGGTCAGATCGTCAAGATGCGCCTGCACCCTGACACGCAGTGAATTGTCAACCGGCTTGATAGAAGCGAGAATATCCTGTAACTGATTCATTTCGCGAATAATGATTGGTAACTGGTAACTGGTAACTGGTAACTGGTAACTGGTAACTGGTGGATGAAAATACAATACTCTGAAATATTCTTTTCACCTTTTCTGCAATAAAACCAGCCCCTGTTCACCACTCACCGATCACCTCCCTGCACATTGTCATGCCACTGGTGAAATATGATCCCTGATTTCACGAATCAAGCCCGAAGATGCCAGAAAAGAACGAAAGATTTTTCGCCCCTACACCCGAACACAATCTCAGCACTCATCGCTCATTGCTCAACACTTTTTGGCAAATCCGCACCTGAGCCATTGAGCCACCTGACACGGTTAGACACGCTGATCTACCCCTACCACTCACTCTCCTGCTTCCCTATTACCTATTACCCATTATCCACTACCCATTATCCACTATCCATTACCCACTACCCATTATCCACTACCCATTATCCATTATCCACTACAACCTCTACTTCAACTTCATCGGGATGCCGCTGCAGATAAGCCAGGCTTCGGTTGCAACACCGGCTACTTTCTGGTTGATAATGCCTGCAATATCCCGAAACTCCCTTGCCATGGCATTTTCGGGAACGATGCCCATACCCACCTCATTGGATACGAGAATAACGGAACAAGGGGGATTTTGCAAGACAGCGAGCAAACGATCGACATGGCTCATAATTGCCTCTTGTGATCCCAGCTTGTGCAGGAGGTTTCCCGCCCAGACCGTCAGGCAGTCCACAACCGCCACGTCGATATCCTCAGGCAGAGAGCGCAGGGTCACATCAATGTCAACCGGCTCTTCAAAGGTTATATAGGCACTGCCTCTTTCCTCGCGATGTTTACCAATACGAGCTTGCATCTCATCATCGAAAGCTTCCGCAGTAGCCAAAAAAGCTTTGTTCCTGAAACGTCCGGAACACTGCAGAGCAAATGAACTTTTACCGCTTCTCGCTCCGCCGGAAACATATATTACGTCTTTCATACTTACATACAACTAAAGATCGTCATTAACACATTACACCAAAAAACCTTACCAAGCACTACTGTCCGGTTAAAATAGTGCGAGTTGAGGCACTGGATCTCTCGCCTTTTTGATAGACCGATCGTTGAGCGACAAAATATCGATGAGCAGTCGCTGTTCCATGACGACAGCGGCGATCATGCGCGTCAAGACCTGCAGAGAACCGCGGTATTTCGTCTGGAATTTGATGTAGGCCAACAGCAGGTAGTAGCACATGGCAGCCCAGATCTGTGATAACACTGCATTGCTGCTGGTTCCAAGGAACGACTTGATTTTCAGGTTCTGCTTGATCCACTTGAAAAACAGTTCAATCTGCCAGCGCGACTTGTAGATGTCGGCAATGGTCGAGGCTGCCAGCTTCATATTGTTCGTGAGGAACTCGTACTCTTTGCCTGTTTCCGGATCGGTATGGCAGACCAGACGAAGCGCTTTTGGATATTTTTCCCTTGACTTTTCAATGATCAGTTCGATTTTTTCGTCACGACTGACATGCTTGTTTCGTATCGGTTGATGCTGTCCGGCGATCCGGTATTGCATGTCCTTTTTCGAGCGGGTCACAAAGTAAACTCCGCGCCGATCGAGGCTGTAGAGCCATTCGAAGTCCAGGTATGCACGATCAACGGAAATGATGCTGTCCGGTAGAAGGTGGAAGTCAAGCTTCTCCTCGCTTTTTGCAACCCGGACGTCATGGCGTTTGGCGTCGGTCATGACCATGAAGGCCGGGAGTGAACCGCTGTGGTCATAGAGGTAGTGCAATTTGATGGCTCCTTTGCGCCGACGAAATTGCGCCCAGGGAAAAACGCTGAGACAGAGATCGATCACAGTGGCATCCATTGAAAAGAGAGGGCTCTTGAAGCGAAATTTGTGCGCCGGAGTCACGCTGCGGCATTTGTCGAGCAACTTGTAGAACAGACCTTCATAGATTTGATACGGACGGTTTTTCATGGCATCAGACAAGGTGCTTCTCTTGATGTTTTTCAGGCCAAGGTGATACCATTTCTGCTCATGGACACCAAGGCTGGTTTGAATGCCTCGCAGGCTGTCATGACCGGCAATCTGTGCATAGAGTAACGTGATCAGCTGTTGCCAGCCCGTATAATACTTCGTGTAATGGTTGCTTTGGTGCTGTTGTTCGAGCTTCTCGAATTCGTATCTCGGAAATATCTTTAGCAACTCACCCAGTATCGTTGTAACTTGTCTCATGGTCTGGAACTCCTTTTGAATACAGCTGATAGAAAAGGTTTGGTCACTTTTAATATCACCGTTTCTCAAGAGTTTTCAGACCTTTTTTATTTTTTACCGGACACTACTGCTTACCAAGGGATACCTATATGTAATTTTTTAAAAAATAATCGTTATTTTTTATTATAATAACATATTAATCTGTCTCAAAATAAACCGACACCCTCATAATTATTACTTCATCTTGTGATCCCGTCTCAAAAACAACTATAAAAACAGAAAATGACACTTAAAAAACTACTCGGATCTCTCGTCCTCGGCGCGATACTGGTTTCACCTTTCGGGAAAACACTGCATGCCGCCTCAACCAGCGGCAACACCAGGATTAAAGTCACCTTGCCTCAAATTATTATTCTGCATTACATTTCAGAAATCTCTCTGGATTTCACTACCGATCTCACAACATCAATTGATGAAGGATCAGGTTCATGGACAACGGCATGGGATGGAACAAACGCTGTAAGTACTGATGAGCTTGCAACAGGGAATCTGAATGCACGCCAAACGTTTGAATTAGAAGGAAACACCTCCATCAGCACATCTGTCCCCAATGTATGGGCGGTCAGAGGTTTAGCACAAAATGGAGAAGCAGCAGTCTCAATCACAGAAAGCAATACAACACTGACACATACTCATACTAATGGGAGTGATACAATTACATTGTCCGATTTTACCATTTCTTCTGACGGAGAAACTACAGGTACTTCTATGGAAGTAGCCCTTAATGGCATCGCAAGAACAAATGCAACTCTTGGCGGCGTGAATTTCACAATGGATCTGGGTGATGCCGACAGCGCAGGCGACTATAAAAATGCAGATGGCTCCGGGTTCGAGTACACTATTTCCGCCGTAACGATATAGTTTTGTTCTCTGACGGATAACGTTTCACTCCATGCCCGAAAGAATAAATACGAACATCCAGGGGTTCCCGCTGAAGAATCTCTGGATGTTTTTCAGCTTTATCTGTATTTCTGTCGTTACGTTCATCTTCCTTGAGCCACTCGACGCTGTCGGAGCACCGGAGATCACGTTCCGCACCAATCTCATCCGTTTTTATGCTATGGAGCCGGATGAGATTTTTTCCAACAACAATGAAGCGCAAAGCGTGAGCGAGGGAAGCTTTGAGCCTGAGGTGAGCTGGAACGGGGACATTGTCGATGAAGGGTTGGTGATCGGGGATCTCCAGACGGTCTACAACAGTCTGACATTCAGCCGCTGGACAAAGAATACCGAATCCAACAGACCATGGCTGTGGCGCTACCGCCAGAAAAAAAACGAACACCCGTCGCAGCCATCTTTTTCTCTCACGTATGCAATAGAGGACGATTCAGGAGTCAGCGGCAGACTGACGCATGCTTCGGACAGCGCATCCTGGCTGGAAGTCACCGTCATCGACCAGGAAATCCTTGATAACAGTAATAATAACAGATGGCGGTTCTTTGGTTACGCCCGGCTCGAGTTCGATATTTCCAATGCCAGACGCTCTGGCGACTATACCGGAACCATTCTTACAACATTAACCTATCTCTGATGATATCCCGGATTATCACTTTATTGCTTCTCTGTTTTTTTTCTTTTCATGCGCTCTCTTCCGCCGAGATCCCGACTGACCAGGTCGGCATCTCGCCAAGCATCTTTGAAGAACTGCGCCTCGACAATAAGCCCCTGAACGAAACCATACGTTTTTTCAACTTCAAGGATGAACCGGTTCATGTGCAGGTCAGCGTCCACAACTGGACACTCGATGAAAACAATACAATAGAGCTGCTTCCGCCAAACCCGCACTCTCTGGACCAGTGGCTAACCATCAACCCCCTTGAATTCACGGTCCCCCCGGGAGGCAGTCGACCGATACGCTTCTCCATCCAGCCACGAGTCAAGCCGGCTCCCGGAGAGTATCGGGCCATCGTCTACTTTTCCGAGAACCCTTTGAAAACAATCTCAGAAAAGAAACAAACACTCAAGACCCGCTTCCGCATTGGCGTAGGAATCTACGCGATTGCTGATTCACCTGTAAAAAAAGGTTCACTGCACTCTTTCAGCCTGCACAACAACACATTGCGCGCTGATATTGAAAACACCGGCAACGCCCATATACGCTTCAAGGGGAAGTATGCGATATGGAGCGGCGCCGCTTTCCCGGGCACGAAAAATCACGACAAACTTATCCCCAAAAGTAAAGAGAACGAAAAACCGGATGGGCTTGTTGCCAGCGGGCCGCTCAACCGCTTTCCTGTCCTTCCCGGAACAAGACGGACGATCGAGACCTCTCTGCCCGTTATTGAGAAAAGCGGTTCGTATGTGATCGCCATACAAGATACCCTTGCCGGGACGCCTGCCCTGCACACCTTCAGGTTCATGAAATAGCCGTATGAGATTCAATGCCGTTTTACTCGCTCTTGGCATTGTTGTTTTCTGCATCCCCCGGCTACGTGCAGCTGACATGCCGACAGACTCATCGATCACGCAGGCCGCCCCATACAGTGAGCAGCCGCTGATTGTCGAACTGTTTTTCAACGACATCTCATCAGGTATTCAGCGCTGTTATGAGACCGGCGACGACATCTGGATCCCGTTCGACCTGTTTCATCAGCACGCAAACCTCCCGGAGATAGCGGATAGCGTCCCGACAACCACCATAAAAACCACGCTCGGACCTGTGGAGTTCTCTCCCGAGTCACTGAAAATGTTTGAGGGGGTGCACTACATCTCTCTCCTGACACTGAAGGAATCATTTCACGTCCATCCGCTCTTCAACGACTATCTCTACGCGATAAAAATCGTTATCCCCTGGACTCCGCTTGCCCCTTCAAACGTGAGAAACAAGCCTGCCGGGATCGTCCCGGATATTGCCGCGCCGAAAAGCTCTCTTTCTTTTCTCCACCTGGAAAGTGACCTCTCGCACCGGCCCGGACATGAAACGAACAGCTATCTTGAACTTGAAGCCGGAGGACGTATCGGCGGGGGCACATGGGATGTTATGGGAAAAGGAGATCCATCCGAAACACTTTCACTCTCGCGCTATCACTGGACCAGCTTCAGCCGTCATACCGCCCTCAGGATCGGTACCGGATCCAGCGAGAGCTATAATCTTCTGAACAATCTGGAATATACCGGCCTCCAGTTTGCCTGGAATAACCGGGGCATCATGAGAAACCTTGAAAACACGCAGTACTCTGACGCCGATGTCCTGCTGAACATCGGATCGACGCAACGCCGCACGATAGAGGGAGCAGGTCCGCCTGCCGGAATTGCCGAACTGCGTTTTGACGGGCGTGTTGCCGCACGACAGAGAATCCCTTTCAACGGAAAGTTTATTTTCAGAAACGTCAGAATGACCGCCGACCTGAGGATAACCGAAGTCTATCTTTACAAACACACGCTTCTGGAAAAGCCTTCGCGTATCATTGACTACTCCCAGTCACTGGCGAACAGAAGCCTTGAAAAACAGGAACTGCTTGTTCACAGCGCTGTCGGAATCTCGGGCAATATTCTTGAAGATGACGCTTCCTCTAACTCGTTTACCGGCTTCGGTCATATACTCTATGGCCTGAACCGACGCCTCACCCTTGAAAGCGTCCTGCAGCATAATCCCCGAACAGGAAGCATGGACTTCCTGGTCGGGCCTGTTCTTTCGATAGGCTCGGGCTGGAACGCCGCGCTCTATGGTGCACAGGCAAATGGTCGCTATGGTGGTGATGTTTCACTTTTCGGCCAGGGAAAAGCCTGGCGTTTTACAGAGCGCTCACTCTGGTATAAACAAGGATTCGGATACGATACAAGAGAAGCTCTTGAGAGGCATCAGTTCAGACTGCAGACAAAACCATTTTCGTGGCTCAGCACGGTGCTCTACGGGAACTATACACAAGAAGGAGACTCAATACGGAGCAAGTATATCCTCCCCGGAGGAACACTGCGTCTATCTCGTTTTGCCAGCATTTCTGTCATGCCTGATGACGAAGGTGGCGACTACCGTTATGAAGCCTATCTGAGTCCCCGTCACGATACCGATATCCGGCTGCAATACGATAATGATATAGTCACCGCTAACGTAGACTACGATTTCGGCAACGGAGACAACATGCTGCAGCTCATTCATTCCTATACACCCCGGGACAATGCTCACGCATCGGGCGTCTATCTGAACCTGTCTCCCGGAGAATCCGGAAAAAACCGCATCCAGCTCGGCGGCTCCTATTCACAGAGCGGTCTCGGCTTTACCGGCTCCTGGAGCAGAACGATCAATGCCGGACTTCATTATATTCTGGCCTATCGTCACAACATCTATCACGAAAACGCTTTTTCAATCGATGAATCCGCCTTCCTGCCTGAAGACAACCCAGAACAGACCATCAGTTTCAACCTTGTCTGGGATCTCGGCAGATCAAACAGACGCTTCTATCCCATCAACCGGGCAGCAATAAACCACACGAAAGGCGGCATGGCCGGTGCGCTGAAGATCATGACCGATTCAGGAATCAAGCAGTCATCGATCAATGATGTCGCTATTTTGATCAACGGAAGAAAGCTGAGGCAACAGCAGAAAAATGGCTCTTTTTTCATCGGCAACCTCAGACCCGGCATCTACTCGGTTTCGGTCGATACCGAAAAACTTCCTGTAGAGCTGGTCGTCGAGCAGCAGAAAATAAGGGTTGAAGTCAGGAGCGGCTCTGTTACGGAAGTCATCATTCCTGTTTACGCGGAATACGGTGCTGTCGGCAAGGTATCGAGCACCTCGGGAAACGCACTGGCTGAAAGAATGGTGGGCATTTCCGATTCTGAAGGAACCATCATCAAAAAGACGCTTACCGACCGGTTCGGCTACTATCGCGTTGACGGGCTACGGAAAGGAAGCTATAGAGCGACTGTTCTGAATAACGGGACAGACATGCCCGAAACAAGATTCACCATTACCAATGAATTCCTTTTCAACATTGACCTTGTCGTGCCGGAACAAAACCCGGCGCCCCTGCCGTGATTGCCCTGCTGCTCCGGTCCGTTATGAATCTATGATATGAAATGAATCAGGAATTCCTTAACATGACAGATGTATACTGGATGGTATCCGCAACCCCCGAAACAGGAGCCCCGGCATCATGAACAGAACAGGATTACTTTGCATACTGCTCTCAGCGGTTATATCTCTTGTGTCTCCCACCTCCATTGAAGCAAAAGCTCTTGAAAAGTCAAAGACTACCGTCGGCACAACCAACGTCTCTATTGTACTCCCGGATCTAATCATCCTGCACTATTACTCCGGTCTGACGCTTAACTTTGAAGAGTTCTCTTCTTCGATTGACAGGGGGTCCGCCGATTTTGATGTTCAATGGAACGGAGAGGCGGAAAGCTCGAGTGAATTGAATGAAGAGAATACCGAACTGGATCTTCCCGATCTCGTCTCCCTGCAGCTTCCGAACGTCTGGGCGATCCGGGGACTCTCCCCTTCAGGCAGTGCCAAAGTATCTATCGCCCTCAACAATAATGTCCTCACCTCCGGAACATCCAGAATTATCATTGAGGAAGGCGAAGGAAACATAGAGATCGAGGACAACCAGGGACATTCCGGGACATCGATCAATACAAGCCTCAAAGGCATAACAGGTTCCGAGGCAACCGTCGGTAATGTCCGCATCACGCTGAACTTCTCTGAAACCACAAGAGCCGGCCTGCACACCGGTGGGCAGTACAAAATCACGGCTGAAACG
>Ga0272441_10014404_pt1 | contig 11227 bp, 7 predicted proteins | sample SSMProp6N_FD_193582 | JGI IMG/M metagenome (GOLD analysis project Ga0272441, IMG submission 193582) | Marine sediment archaeal communities from Little Sippewissett salt marsh, Falmouth, MA, United States - SSM-Prop-6N | ecosystem: Environmental > Aquatic > Marine > Wetlands > Sediment ... | reverse complement strand
CGGAGAACCCGCTGGTGATCACGGCTCGCAGGCCGGGATGGATGTTGATGATGCGCCGGTAGGTTTCCAGGCCGTCGATGCCGGGGTCCATGATCATGTCGAGCACCAACAGGTCGACCCGGTTTTGCTTGACATAGTCAACGGCAGCTTCGCCGCTGGAAACGCTTGCCACGCCATAGCCCAGCCGGGTAAGCATTCCCGTGGCAATTTCGCGCTGCTCCTTGACATCATCCACAACAAGGATTCGCTCACCGTCACCGATCATATTTTCAACAGTTTCCGGTGAACGCGTCTGCATGCGGTGCTCTTTGGTGGAGGGGAGGTAAATGGTTGCCGTGGTGCCTTTCGCCGGTGCACTCTGGATGTCGATGTACCCGCGGTGATCCTTGACGGTTCCCCATACCACCGCCATGCCCAGACCGGTGCCGCTGCGGCCCATCACTTTTTTGGTGTAAAACGGCTCGAAGATCCGGTTGATGTCCTCGGACGAAATGCCGATGCCGTTGTCCGTCACCTTGAGCACCACGTAGTCACCCTCTTCGATGTCGTCATACCCTTTGATCGGGGTATCGATATATCGGTTTGCCGTTTCGATACGAATAAGTCCGGCATGCCCCGTCGCTTCGGCGGCATTGGAAATCAGGTTCATCACAGTTTTTGCAAGATGGACCGGCGAGCCGGAAATATTGAGAAGGTCGTCGGCCAGGTCTGTGTCCAATTGAAAATCAGGGTGGTGACTGCGCAACGTCTCGTATTCAGGGCTTTTCAGGTACTCACGGACCACTTGGTTCAGGCTGACAATTTCAGCCACTGAAACCCCCCGTCGGGCCAGCGTCAGTAGATCCTGAACAATGTTGGCGGCACGTTCACCAGAGTTCTGAATAGTAAGGATGGGTTTCTGAAGAGGGCTTTCTTCCGGCAGGTCCATGAGGATCAACTCCGGATAGCTGACCAGCCCCGACAGGACGTTGTTCAGGTCATGGGCGACGCCGCCGGCCAACATGCCGATGGCTTCCATTTTCTGGGCCCGCTGCAGCTGGTCCAGCAGTCGTTTCTTTTCCACCGCAGCGGTCACCTGTTCAGAGTTATTTCTCACGATGCCCAATGCCAGGTCGTCTGATACGGCCACAAGCCGGCATTCATAGTACCTGACATCATTCTCGATCGGAAGGTCGTACTCGAACACCCCCACTTCCCTGGTTTCGAACGTCCGGGCGAGCTGCTTTCGGAAAATCCGGGAAATATGGCCAGGCATGACGTGTTCTATTTTTCGCCCGATGCATTGATCAGGGGGTATTGCAAGGTTCTCCAGATCACCCCCTAAATCGATAAACCGACCGTCACGATCGAACTGGAACATGGTATCAGGGATGGCATCTAGAATTGCCCGGGCCCTGGCTTCACTCTCACCGCTTTTTTCCTCCGCCCGTTTGCGTTCGGCCACCTCTTTCTGCAACGACCGTTCGCGATTGCGTATCTCTCCGGCCATCTTGCTGAACCGTCGGGCGATGTCGGCCAGCTCGTCATGGTGCACCTCATCGAACCGGTAATCATAGTCTCCCCGGGCCACCTGGTCCATCCCTTGGCGGAGTATGGCCAGGGGCTTGCGCATGAGCACGCGCAATACGATTCCCGTGGCAATGACGATTACCACTAGCGATACCGCCATCAACAGAATCGCTGTATTGCGAAGCCACGTCAGATCCTGGCGATAGACGTCCATTGACAAGGTGAAGTCGACCTGGCCGATTGGTTTCCCGATGTAGATAATCGGCACCACCCGGCCGATCGGTTTTCCGGTGGTATCCCGACTGAATTCATAAAAGACTTTCCCAGCGGGATCACGAATGGATAGGGTTGTAACGATATCGTTGCGTACGAATCCCTCTCCGATCCGCCGGATCTGTTCGTCATCCAAATCCCAGATCGGGACCGCCAGCGTTTCAGAAAGGTTGACGGCATACTCGTCCGCTTTTAACTGCAACTGGCGGAGCAGATAATCGGCCTGCCGGTTGTATATCAAAAAAAGCAGAACCCCCTCCACCAGAAACACCAGTAGTACCAGGCTGATGGCCAGTTCGTTGGAGATGGAACGCCGTCTCAGCGATCCCAATCCGCGCAGGTTGGGGCCTCGGGAACTAGGCTTGGCAGAGCTTTTTCTTTCTGGGTTCAAGCGCAACAGCTCCTTTTAGATCGTCTGCTATTCTGGCACATAGTCGTATTTGTGGCAGATCCGCTGGTAGCTGCCGTCTAATTTCATTTCATCCAACACCGCCTGCCACAGCCGGATGACATGGGGCGAGGTTCCTTTTGAGAATGCAATATAATTGCCTACGGTATGGAAGGCGTAGGCCAGCTCTAACTGGTCAGGCGACGCACCCGCTTGCTTGGCCAGGTGTGGCATATTGAAATCCGAACTGACCCACAAATCAATATCTCCCCGCAGCAGGTGGGTCAGATTGGTGATGTTTTTATTGGTGGGAATCAGGTTTTCAAACCCCAATGCCTGCAGGTATTGCATTTTGGCGTCCTGGCGGTAGGTGCCGATGCGTTTAACCTGTTTGGCCGCCTCGACATCCGCAATGCGGATTGGGTTCGCATGCCACCGATAGAAACCCCAGCGTTGCCGGTAGAGCGGTCCCACCCATGAAAACATGGCTTCACGTTGGGGAAATCGGGTGGTTGAGAAAAGGGCCGTGTCGGCTTCGGATTGGGCCAATTGGTACCCCCTGGCCCACGGTACCAGCGCGATTGTATCCGGCTGGCCGATCCGTCGCAGGATTTCCTGGACGATGTCGACCGACAGTCCTTTGATCCGGTCATTTTCTTCGTAGGAGGAGGGCGGTGAATCCTCCGTGTACAACTTCAAAAAAAATGGCGCGTCGGTGTCGGTCTGGCGTTCGGATACCCGGATGGCGTCAGGCGGCAGCCATTTGCGCGTCAACCACCAGAAGGTGCCGTCCGCTTTCATATCATCCAGGGTCGCCTGCCACTGCTGCACGATGGCTGGTGAGGTTGGTTTGGAAATGGCGATATAAGATAAATTGTGTTGGTGGGTGAAGACCGCTTTGATTTCGCTTGGATCGATCCCAGCCTCACGGGCAATGCGCGGTGCACCGATGTTGTGGAAATACCACAGGTCCACCCGTCCGGAAACCAACTTGCGGATGTTGCTGTGCGGGCTGCTGGAACTGTCGAGGTTGGTGAATCCCAGTGATTTCAGAATCTGTTCACCAGAATCGTCTCGATAAGTGGCAAGGGCCGCCACTTGTTTGGCCGCTTCAAGGGAATCAATGCGCCGCGGATCGCTTTTGCGGGCATAAAAAACCATTTGACTGACATAAAGCGGTCCGACCCAATGAAACAGCCGTTCCCGTTCCGGCGTATGGGCCGTGGTAAAAAGGACCACATTGGGCTCGTTGCTCAGCCGTTGGTACCCCCGGGCCCATGGTACAACCTCGATGGGATCAACAATTCCCAGACGCCGGATGATTTCTTGAACCACCATAGTCGTGGCGCCGGTCAGCTTCCCATTCTCCGTATAATTGAAGGGTGGGAGATCTTCCGTGAGAATGGTCAATTCAGCGCCGGCGGAATGTTTGACGGGAAGGTGAAAGAAAAAAACCAAAAATAGGATTGCGGTGGTGCGTTTCACATGTGGTTCCTTTACCAAGTTGACCAGCTGACCCGATCAATCCAGTGTGACATGCTCCGAATGCTTCGACAAGTCAATCTCCTGTTCTCTTGATTTTTCAATTTTCAACGCCCGATCGCGGAAATCGCTGGCGTCAATTTTGGCCTTGACCCATTGATGCCAGCTATCTTTCCGGTAGGCGACAATGGCATTGAAATCCTTGGACGGATCGAAGCGGGTCAGGGCGTCATCCACGATCCAGACGCAGTAATTGCATTTTTTCTCACCACTCTCGAGAACCTTAAAAAAATAGCGAAAGGTTTTACTTCCGGGCTTCAGGCCTTCTCTGATCTCAAAGTTTTTGTAAGTCCACGTGTTTTCCATTTTTTTCCTTTCCGAGATAGTGTCTTAATCAACAAACATAAGAATGCTGATTTAATTTACAACGACAGACATGGCTGACCCAGCTTCCGAAATGGTCCGGAAGGATGAATACCGCCTGGATGTAAAGACCCTTGCCGGCCACGGAAGAATGCTTAACGTCCTCATAAAGGAGTCATATATAATGAACGACAACCGCAAATATATTGAGGTGCCGGTTTTGACGGTCAGTGAAGCGGCCCGATTCATCGGCGTCGGCAAGAAAGTGATTTATCAGCTGGTCGAGTTCGACGAAATTCGCGCAATGCGCGAGCACGGCAAGGTAATGATTGACAGGAGCAGCCTGGAAGCCTTTCACAACAGCGGCAAACGGCCCTGATTCGATGTTGGCAGGAGAATGAAAAGGGATCGTTAAAAAACCAGCAGGTCGAACAGTTGCGCCGGATTCCATGGCGTGATAGGAATAAATAATTCCATTCGCGGCTTTGCAAAACAGGCGTTGTTCCCACACCGGTCAGCGCCTAAACGCAATGGATCCAAACAGGTACGCACGGTCTTAATCGGTGACACGCGTCACAACATGCAAGGGTGTCGAAAAGGAGGCTGCTATGAAGAAAACCTGTCTGAAGCTGATAGCCCTCGTGGTTTTGGCGGTCGCGGTCGGCGCACCGTCCTGCTGGGCCGCAGAAAAGGGCTACTGCTACATCGTCAGCTATTCCATGCGAGAAAAGACCGCCTATATCACCCCGGTATTTGTTGCGAAAGTATCCGGCGCGACCTACAGCGAAGAGGAATTTGTTGCTGACGTTGTCTTGATCCGCAAAATGGAGAATCAATTCCAGAACTATCTGGCGGGACAGGGCATGAACACCGCTGATTTTGTCATCAGTGCCCGGGTGGCCTATCGAACCCAGGCCATTGCCGACAGCCGCCTGGCCGATGAAAAAAGTGATTTCACGAGCAGGGGGTATACCATAAAAGACGAGAACAAGTTTAAATTTAAGAATTAGGTCAACCGTCTCATTTATTGCGCAAAAGCCGACATTTCTGCGGGTAGGTAAAGTCTTGATTGCTGCAGATTATACGATACTGATCGTAATGGGCGTGGCCGTGGTGATTGCTGCGGTCTCATTTTCAGTCATCGCCCGATACCTGTTCGATCGCGGCCTGGCAGACCGTAACAAGCTTGCTCCGGACATCATTGATCTCTACAAAACTTATATCGCGCATACAAAGAAAAAGACCGGCCGGATCGGTGTTGCATTCTGGATCCACAGTGTATCCGCAGGAATATTCATCTCCACAGGAGTATTTTATACGGTCGGCCGCTTCATTCTGCCCCGCATTTTTTAACGTAAATCCGTTCCCGCAACCCTTCACAATAAAACCAATGGAGATCCGCATGACCGATCCCGTCACACCGATGGCATACAGGCTCACCATCGAACCAGACCTTGACCGCTTTACCTTTGCCGGACGGATGATCCTTTCCGCCAATGCCGATGAACCCACCGACACCCTCACCCTCGATTGTGCGGAACTGGCCATCTGGCAATGCCGCATTCAACCGGAGGGGTCCGATGAGAAAAGCATCGATTGTCCATTTACAATGGATCCGGCCAAAGCCGGCCTGGCCATCCATCTTCCCTACAGCCTTGCCGGCGTCTTTCAATTGACCATCGACTACACCGGTAAAATCAACGATCGCATGGCCGGTTTCTACCGCAGCCGAATCCAAACGGACAACCATCAGAATTATATGGCCGTCACCCAGTTTCAGGAAAGCGATGCCCGGCGCGCTTTTCCCTGTTTGGACCATCCCGCGCAGAAGGCGGTATTTACCGTTGAGATGGTCATCGACAACAACCTGACGGCCATTTCCAACACCGACATCCAGACAATCGCGGAACTGGGGAACGGGAGGCGGCGGGTCACCTTCCATCCGACACCCAAGATGTCCACCTACCTGTTATTTTTCGGTGTGGGTCCCTTTGAAATCCATGAAGATAGTGTCGACCGTCGGGTGCGTGCCGTCTGCCTGCCGGGGATGGGGGACCAGACGGCCTTCGGCCGGGAATTTGGCCGCAAGGCACTGGCTTACGGAGAGGATTACTATGCCATCGATTATCCGTTGACCAAGCTGGATCTGATTGCCGTCCCCGATTTCGCCTTCGGGGCCATGGAAAATTGGGGGGCGATCACCTTTCGCGAAAATCTGCTGTTAAACATACCCGGCGTTACATCGCGGGAAGCGCTGGCACGCATCTGCGAAGTCATTGCCCACGAAATCGCCCATCAATGGTTCGGTAATCTGGTAACGCCCGAGGATTGGAAATACCTCTGGCTGAACGAAAGTTTTGCCACCTACTTCGGTTACGGCATGGTGGACCACCACTATCCTGAATGGGAGATCTGGGACCAGTTTGTCAAAAGTCAGACCGAGACGGCAATGGCCCGTGACGCGCTGAATGAAACCTTTGCCATCGAAATGCCGGGCGGTGCCCAGGTGGCCATCACCACCAGCACGGCGCCCATCATTTACAGCAAAGGGGGCAGTATTTTACGACAGCTGGAGGCCTGGATCGGGCCCGATCATTTTAAGGCTGGACTTCGGCGCTATCTGACGGAATTCGCCTATGGCAACGCCGCCAGCCACGACTTGTGGAAATCGCTGTCGGCCGCATCCGGCATGCCGGTGGCCGAACTCATGCGCAACTGGGTCACCCAACCGGGCTTTCCCGTGATCACCGCCGAACGCAAAAAAAACACGCTCACTTTGCGCCAGCGCCGTTTTACCTACCTTCCCAACGATGCGGCGCAGACATGGCTGGTGCCGGTATCGATCACCGCCTACACCGCCAACGGTGCGGCAGAAACCCAAAGGATCCTGCTCAAGAAAAAACAAACCGACGTCACCCTTCCGTCAGACACCACCGCTTACCACGTCAACCCCGGTCAAACCGGGTTTTACCACGTCTGCTGCAACGATGCAGACAATCTGACCCGACTGGGCGCCATGGTCGCTGGTCAACAATTGCCGTCCATGGATCGCTGGGGCCTGCAGAACGATCTGTTTGCGCTGGTCAAAGCCGGGCTCGTCTCTATGGCGACATTTCTGGACATGGCCGAAAACTATCGCAGTGAACGGGCCTATCTGCCCCTTTCCAGTCTGGACAGCCATCTGTTCGAGGCCATGACGGTACTCCGGGGCGAGATCCGGACCCGGACGGCCCAAACGGCCGTGACCTTAATGAACGGGGTCCTGGAAGCCATCGGCCATCGGCCCGCGCCGGATGAATCGCAGACCACGGCCATGCTGCGCGACCAGCTCTTTGTCCACGGCGCCTTGATTGGCAACCCACAGGCACTCAATTTCCTTAACGAACAGTTTAACGCCTTTTTAAGCGGCTCGACCATCGCTCCCGACATTTTCAGGGGTGTAATGACCGCCGGTGCCGTTTCGGGCGGCCGGCCGGCCTTGGAAGCCATGATTCGCCGTTTCGAAGCAAGTGGGGTCGAGCATGAACGCATGACCCTTGCAGGCACCCTGGGCTGTTTCGACCCATGGCCTCTGCTGGAGGAGGCGTTGGACTTCGCCTTGGAAAAATTGCCCGATCGAATTCGCTTCCTGCCCATGGTGGCGGCCGCCGGCAATCCGGCATCGGCGGATCGGATGTGGCCCTGGTTTGTCGACAACTTCCCGCGCATCGAACGAATGCACCCCCTTTTGTTCGAACGGGTGGTGGCCGCCTGCATACCCGGCCCCGGCTTGCAGGATCCGGATCGCACAATCACGTTCTGCGAAAAGTTGCAGCATGAACAACCCCGTTTGAAAGATGTAATCGCGCTCTCATTGGAGCGGTTGGAAGTCAATGCCGGTTTTCGCAGACGCGAGAAATAGATGAGTTACATGGCCTTGTGCCGTTCAATGGCCCTGACGACATTCGGATAGACCGTCTCCACGATGCGGGTATAACCGTCAGCCGTGGGGTGCAGCCTGTCCGGCTGGTTGAGGTGGGGCTCGCCGGCTACGCCGTCGAGGAAAAAAGGAATAAAGATGACCCCGTGTTTCTGTGCAATTTGCGGGTAGATCTCGGAAAAGGCCCGGGTGTAGTCAGGACCCAGGTTGGGCAGCATGAGCATGCCGGCCATGATCACCTGGATGTCGCGCGCAGTTAATAGGCCGACCAGCCGGTCCAGGTTGGTTTTCAACAGATCGGGATCCAGACCACGCAGGCCGTCATTGGCGCCGGTTTCCAGAATGACGATGTCCGGCCGCAGACTGGATATCACCCAATCGATGCGCGAAAGGGCGCCGCTGCTGGTCTCGCCGCTCACACCGGCATTGATCACTTGATAGTTGTACCCCTCGGCCTGCAGCCGGCGGCCCAGCTGGGCAGGATAGGCCTGCTCTTCGGAAACGCCCAACCCGGCGGTCAGGCTGTCTCCCACGGCCACGATGGTGCCCGCATAGGCTGGAGTCGGCGGTTGGGTAACCACGATGGTTTTTTCAACCGGCGACTCCTGGCTGCAACCGAATAGTATCAGGCTGATTCCTATCAGCAGGGCAAAGCCGCCACTGAGCCTTGGCCAACATCGGAGATGTGATGCCATAACCGTTATTTCCTTTTTCATAATCATATTCAAGCAGATAAAAAACTGTCTCAAAAAGAGTATTATGGTTCAAGGCCAAGGCGGGGATGCGGTTCAAACCGCAGGCATACTGAAGTATGTCGAGGATTTGAATCGCAGTCCCAACGCAGGGATGGAGCCAAAAGACCTTTTTGTGATCAGTTTTTATTCATTTTGCTGTTCCCTGAGGTACGCAACCGGTTTTTTGGCCATGATCGACCTCGAAGCCGCCATGCCCACCGTGACGGTCATGAGCACGGTCAGACCAACCATGATCAGCGATATGGGAAAAAAAGGCCGATAACCGATATCGAACCTCACCGTGCACACCCAATAGGCGCCGGCCTGGGCCAAGACCAGGGCCAGGCCGCTGCTGAGCAGCCCGATCAGCATATTTTCCAGGGCGAAGACGGTGAAGACGAACCGCCTGCCGGCCCCCAGGATCTTGTAGTAGACCGACTCGACCACCCGCTCGGCCCGGGTGGCAAATACCGCACTCACCAGGATCAGGAGACCCGCCGCTATGCTGAAGAGGCTGAAAACACGCACGATCCGAGACAGGCGAGCCATGAGCCGGGCCAGGATGCCGATGGTCTGGGACATATCGATGACGCTGATGTTGGGAAACCGGGAGACAATCGACGTTTGAAGCGGCCCCATCTGTCCGGGACTCACCGTCAGGGCGGCGAACAGGGTGTGCGGAGCTTGCTTCATTATCGCCTCCGGAAACACGAAGTAAAAAAAAGGGCTCAAGGACCGGCTGTCACGGGTGCGGATGCTGGATATGCGCGCGGTCAGGGGGACGCCCTGGATCTTGAAACTGATGCGGTCGCCGATTTTCATCTCGCGCATCTCCACAATGGTATCCATGACCGACACCTGGGGCTCAGTCCAGTCGCTGCGAAAGAGCGTGTCCCCGTCGATCAGGGTTTCATCGTCCAGCAGTCCCTGCCGATAAGTCAGGTTGAATACCCGCGACAGGTTGTCGCGCCGTTTTTGTCCCTCCCGACTGCGGTCGATGGCCTCGCCGTTCACCGCCGTGATCCGGGCCCGCACGATGGGGTAGAATTGAACCGGTTGGCCGATGGCGGCTGAAAACGCCTCGGTTTGATCGGGCTGGATGTCCAAAAAAAAGGCGTTGGGTGAATCGGCAGGAAAGGACTGCACGAAGGTGGCATTCAGGTTCTTTTCGATGAGATGGTTTCCGAAGATCACAGCCAGGGAGACCGTCAGGGTGATCATGATGGCCCGGGTAGCATTGCCCCGTCGAAACAGGCCCCGTATGGCCTGGCGCAGGGCCAGCGGACGAACGGGCACGCGTTTCATCGTCCACAGCGCCAGTTGGGCCAGCAGGGCCGCAGCCAGGATCAGGGCGACGACAGCACCGACGAAATAGAAGCCAAAGCGAATGTCGCGCATGTGCCACAGCACCAGGGCAAGAAAAAAGAGCAAGACCAGCAGGGCCGAGAGAAAATAGGGCCAACGGGCGATGCCGACGGATGGCAGGCGGTTGAAAATGGCCACCGGACGCATCTCCCTGAGCCGGTAAAGGGGCAGGAACGAAAACAGGGCGACGACGGTAAACCCCAGCATGACGGCCTCGGCCAGCCCGGTCCAGGCGATGGTCAGGCCCAGGCCCTCGGGCAACAGCGGGCCCAGCATCCAGGCCAGGCCGCCCTGGACTGCCGCACCGGCCAGAATGCCCACGCCGGTTCCCGCGGTGCCCAGTACAAGGACCATGAGCATGAAGTGCGTATTGATAAACCGACCGCTCGCGCCCACGGTTTTCATCACGGCAATGGTGCGCTGTTTTTCGTTGAACAGGGCCGTGAGGGTGCTCTGAATACCCAATCCGGACACAATCAGGATAAAAAGCCCCACCAGCTTGAGGAAAAACAGGAAATTGTCCAGAAACCGTTTAACCACAGACCCGGAAGTAAGGTACGTGTCGACACTCTCCCCGTCGAAGGAGGAGGCCTGTTTTAACCCGGCGGCAATGGCATCCACCTGAAGTGGGTCAATGACCTTGAGCAGCACCACACGATGGATGCGGCTGCCGGTGGTCATCAGGCCCAGGGCATCCAGGTCCGAACTGTGGATGAATACCCGGGGGCCGAATGCAAACAGATCCAGCGGGCGATCCGGTTCGGCCGTGACCACGTCATCAACAGTCAGGGTAGTGTAGCCGATCTTCAACCGGTCGCCCACCTTCAGGCCGATGCGATCCAGCAGGGTCTGCTCGACGATGCAGGCGCCGGGTGACAGCACCTGCTTGAAGGGGCGACCCGATTTCAACGTGACCTGGCCGTAAAATGGGTAGCCCGCTTCCACCACCTTCAGCCTGGACAGCACAGAAGCCTTTTCGTCAGGCGCGCGCACTACGCTGTAAAATTCGTGTACGTTGGCCCTCACGATCCGGCCCTGGTCCGCCAGCCTGTCAATCGCTTGCTCCAGGGGGCCGGAAATGGGGTCGTGGGATCGGATGATAATGTCGGCGGCGTGCAGCGTGCGGGCGTCCTCCAGCAGGGCGCGGCTCACGCTTCTGGCAAATCCGGAAAAAGCGGTCAGGGTTGCCAGGGA
>Ga0272441_10014403_pt1 | contig 11227 bp, 6 predicted proteins | sample SSMProp6N_FD_193582 | JGI IMG/M metagenome (GOLD analysis project Ga0272441, IMG submission 193582) | Marine sediment archaeal communities from Little Sippewissett salt marsh, Falmouth, MA, United States - SSM-Prop-6N | ecosystem: Environmental > Aquatic > Marine > Wetlands > Sediment ... | reverse complement strand
TTCATCGCCTCTCTCATGGGGCGCGCCTCTCGTATTGCCGGCGCACTCCGGTAAGGCCCTGCAAAAGGGGAACCGTCCTCCCGAGTGTGCGTCGCAGACGCGGTGGGCAGGAGCTGTCCCTGACGTGCTCCGGCCTTCCCCGTCTTTGACCGATGCGGCGCGTCAGGAAGCGGCATAATGCGAAAACTGCGTCCCTCGCCGTGTAAACCTTGCCAAGTGAGGTGATGAGTTGCTACAAAGGCTCTCGTGAGGAGTCCCTTTGTCGTCGCGTTTGAGGGGCGACCCTTGTTGAGAGGAGGCGTGTGATGAGTCGGCCACGGGTCATGGTTGTCGCGCGCGAAGCGGACGCGGCACAGGATATCGCGAACAGGCTCGAGGGTCTCGGCTATGTCGTGCCGGCCATCGCGTCTTCCGGGGAAGACGCCGTGAAGCGAGCGGAGGCGGCGCGCCCGGATCTGGTGCTCATGGATGTTGGGCTCGCAGGAGGGATGAAGGCTTTGGAGGCCGCGGTCACGATTCGCCGACGTTTAAGCGTTCCGGTCGTGTACGTGGGCGCGCACTCTGATGATGATGCCCTTCGGTGGGCCTGACTGGCTCAACCGTTTGGCTATGTCCGCAAGCCCTTTGAGACCGCGGACCTGCACAGCGCGATCGAGACGGCACTGTATCAGCATCGCACGCAACAGGAGTTGAGGGAGCGCGAGGAATTCGCGGAGAGCCTTCTGGCTTCCATGAAGGATGGCTTCATCGTCTTCGACAACCAGGGCTTCATCGAGGATGTAAACTCCGCGTTCTGCCGGATGACGGGTTTCACCCGCGAGGAACTGATCGGCACGGGACCGCCGCATCGCTTTTGGCCGGAAGAAGAGAAGGAGAACCAGGGCGAGGCCTTCCGCAAGATGCTGCAGGGCGTCTTTGACGAGGTCGAACTCACGTACAGGAGCAAGACGGGCGAACGGTTCCCGGTCGTTTTCAGTCCGTCGTGCTTGAGGGACAAGAAGGCGAATATCGTCCACTGCTTCGCGACGGTGAAAGACATCACCGAACACAAGCGGGCCGAGGACGCGCTCGAGCGAAGGGACGCAGTTCTCGAGGCCGTCAGTTTCGCGTCGGAGCACTTCCTGAAGGCCGTGCAGTGGGATGCAGACGTGCGCGAAGTGCTGAAGCAGTTGGGCCTGGCAACCGGCGTCAGCCGCGTGTACGTCTACGAGGCGGGCGCGGCCGAGGATGGCGCCCCTGTGGTGAGCCAGCGTTTTGAGTGGGTGTTGCCCGGCATCGAGCCCTCGATCGACAAGCCGGAATTGCAGAATTTTCGGTACGAGGAGGCCGGCTTCGGCGCATGGGTCGAAGCCTTGCTCAACGGAGAGGCCGTTCATTTTCGTGTGCGCGACCTGCCGCCACGTGTCCGAACGCTATTCGAGGGCGGCCGCGTCCTTTCCGTCCTCCTGGCGCCTGTGCTTGTCGAGGGGCAGACCTGGGGGATCATCGGTTTTGAGGATTGCCTGCAAGAGCGCGCGTGGTCGGCGCCGGAAATTGACGCGATCAAGGCGGCGGCCGGTACGCTCGGGGCCGCCATCCAACACCAGCGGACCCGGGAAACCCTACGCCAGACCAACGAAATGTTCAACGCGGTGCTCGAATCCGCGCCGTTGCCGATCCTTACGCTCGATCGCGGGGGGCGTGTGGATTTCATCTGGAATCCGGCCGCGGAACGCATCCTGGGTTGGAAACGCGAAGAGGTGCTGGGCGAAGTGCTGCCCACCGTTCCGGAAGACAAGAAGGAAGAATTCGCTCGGAATCTCGAGCGAGCGCTTTCCGGCAAGGAACTCCTCGACCTCGAAGCCCGGCGCCAGCGGCGCGACGGCAGCCCGATCGACTATGAGATCTATACGGCGCCGCGGCACGATGCGGAGGGAACCGTGGTCGGGGTCACCGCGGTCCTGGTCGACATCACGGAACGCAAGCGCGCCGACAAGCTGCTGAAGGAGAGCGAGGGAGAGCTTCGCATCATGGCCGACAACGTTCCCGGGCTGTTCTCGCATGTTGACGCGGACGGCCGCTACCGCTTTGTGAACAAGGAATACGCCGCGTGGTTTGGCGTTCCTCGGGAGGACATCGTTGGGAAGCACTATAGAGAGATTCTCGGCGAGGGCGTTGCTGGGGCCATAGAGGGCTACGTCAAGAGCGTGATGACAGGCAAGCGGGTGGACTACGATGCGCGTTTGCCCTATGTTCACGGCGACCCGCGCTGGGTACACGCCTCGTATATCCCCGACATCGGCGAGGAGGGCACGACCAAAGGCTTCTTCGCGCTTGTGCGCGACATCACCCGCTCGAAGCAGGTCGAGGAACGATTGCAGGTCTATCAGCAGGAGCTCCGGACTCTAGCATCGGAGTTGTCCCGGACCGAAGACCGCGAACGGCGGCGTATCGCCACGTACCTGCACGACGAGATTGGGCAATCGCTGGCGGTCGTCCGCATGAAGTTCGGGGCCTTCAAGGGCGCGTTAGGGTCTGGCAAGGCCGCTCAACAGTTGGACGATATCGGCGCGCTGCTCGAGCGCACGATTCAGCACACGCGCTCCTTGACATTCGAGCTGAGCCCGCCGATCCTGTACGAGTTGGGGCTTGAGCCTGCCCTCGAGTGGCTCGGAGAGACGATCTGCGAAGCACACGACCTCCGCGTTGAGTTCGAAGACGACGGACTCGGCAAGCCGCTGGATGACGATGTGCGCGCCGTGCTGTACCGCGCGGCCCGGGAGTTGCTGATGAACGTGGTCAAACACGCGCAGGCCCGCCTGTGCAAGATCGGCGTTTGGCGCGAAGGCGACCACGTGCGCATCACCGTGGAAGACGATGGCGTCGGGTTTGACACGCACGACAGCGAATCCGAGAAGCGGCCCAGAGGATACGGGCTTTTCAACGTGCACGAGCGCCTCGACCATATCGGCGGCCGCTTCGAGATTGAATCCGAACCGGGGCGTGGCACGCGGGCCATACTGTCTGCGCCGCTCAAAGGCGTGGCCACGGGGGCGAAAGGAGACAGGCCATGAAGGTAACCGTTCTCTTGGCCGACGACCACAAGATCATGCGCGACGGTCTGCGCGCGTTGCTTGAGAAGGAACCGGGGCTCGAGGTCATTGGCGAGGCGGCCGATGGGCGCACGGCCGTGGCGCTGGCACGTGAACTGAAGCCAAGCGTGGTGGTCATGGATGTGGCCATGCCTGACCTGAACGGCATCGAGGCCACGAAGCAGATCGCGGCCAAGGCGCCGGGCGCCAGGGTCCTCGCCCTGTCCATGCACGCGGACCGGCGCTATGTGGCCGGGATGCTGGGCGCGGGCGCAACGGGCTACCTGCTCAAGGACAGCGCCTTTGAGGAAGTGGCCCACGCCATCCGGGAGATCGCCGCGGATCGCCCCTATGTGAGCGCCAAGATCAAAGACGTCGTGATCGAGGACTACGTGCATCAAATGCAGCGCGATGAGGCGCCGGCCGAGTCCATACTGACGGACCGGGAGCGCGAGGTCGTGCAGTTGCTCGCCGAAGGGGTGAGCGTAAAGGAGGCCGCCACGCGGCTGAACCTGAGCGTCAAGACCATCGAGACCCATCGGCAGCACGTCATGCACAAACTCGAGATCCACAGCCTGGCCGAACTCACCAAGTACGCCATCCGCGAGGGCCTGACTTCCGTCGAACCCTGAGTACCGCTCAACGCAATAAGGGGGGAAATTCGTGGTAGAACCTAATTCCGGCAGTTGGAGTCGGAGAAGGCGGCCCTAAGAAGAGGGCCCAAAAGACATAAAGGACCAAAGGGACAGTCTCCCTCCGGTTGAATTTCTTTCGGTCCTATAAGGCCTTTATGTCCCTTGGCTTACACCAAATTTCATGCCTTGGCCTGCCCGTTTTGGGTAGAATGGGCTCTCCGGGTTACGCCCTCGCCGAGAATAGTGATAAATATGTGCATGGGCGCTTACGCCGCAAGATTGTGTATTTGTTTGCGTTGAGCTGTGCTTTAAGCCTCCACGCCGAGCCGACCGCGCGACCCTGACAGGACGATTGCGGGACAGGACCATAACAACCGACCGGATCGGTTCCGAATCGTCCTGTCGATCCATCGTCCTGTGTCGCCGCTCGCAGTGCACCCTTCGCCCCGGCCGGCGCGCCTGCGGCCTTTCATCCCTGTGCACGTCCTTTCCCTTACAGCCGGACAGGCCTTTCCCTGACACGGAAATCAGGGTTTTCGAAGGCTAGTATCCGGGTTTTCCCGATTTACAGGGAAACCATCGCCGCGTATTCTAAAATATATATGGAGGGATTTCATTGGGTGCGCCATGTCAGAAGCTTTCCATTGTCGGTTGGCGCCCCGTGTGGCTATTTGTGGGCTCGCCTTGACGAGTCTGAAGGACATGCAGAGGATGAACAAGCGGTCGAAGACGCGCGTTGTGCTTGCTGCGACCAACGGCCAAGTGCGCGAGGCGCTTCGCACCATGTGATGTTCGTCGCGCGCCTCAGGTTTCAAACGCAGCGGGCCGTTGCGTTTGATTCACGGGGCCTCAGAGAACGGGCTTGAATCATTGCCGAAAGCTTCGTGCCGGAACCGTCTGTTGACAGAGGGGGACCGATGGCTGAAGGACTACGGATCCTGATACTGGAAGACGTCCCCGCGGACGCCGAACTGGTGGAACGCGAGCTGCAGAACGCGGAACTTGCGTTCACATCGAAATGGGTGGACACCCGGGAGGCGTTCTTGAAGGAGCTCGAGGACTTCAAGCCGGACCTCGTGCTTTCGGACTATAGCATGCCTCGGTTCACCGGGATGGAAGCGCTCGAACTGGTGCAGGAACGCTCTCCCAACGTACCGCTGATCATCGTGACCGGATCCATGAACGAGGACACGGCCGTCGCCTGCATGAAGGCCGGCGCCGCGGACTACGTGATCAAGGACCATCTTCTCCGCCTCGGCTCTGCGGTCGAGGGCGCGCTCGACAAGAAGCGCATCCGAGAGGAAAAGGAGCGGATGGAGCAGGCGCTGTGGAACGCGGCGCGGGAATGGCGGGCCTCCTTCGACGCGATCAACGACGCGGTCTGCCTGGTAGATGCAGCGGGGAGAATCCAGCGATGCAACAAGGCCTTCCAAAAACTCATAGGGAGGACGTTCCAGGAGATCGTCGGGTGCTCCTGTTTGGATCTTATGCGGGATGCTTCATGGCCAGTGGACCAATGGCCGTTCGTCCACGTGCGGGAGATGCGCCGCAGAGGGTCTGCCACCTTGGTTGTGGACGAGCGCCGCTTCTGTGTTGTCGCAGACCCGGTGCTGGATGACGCCGGCAACGTCGTCGGCGCCGTGCCCATCATATCCGACATTACGGAGCGCAGCCGGGCGGAGGAGAATTTGCGCTTCACGAACACCATGCTGGCCACGCAGCAGGAGGCCGCGCTCGACGGAATACTCGTGGTCGACGGCGACGGGAAGATCGTCTCGTTCAACCAGCGCTTCATCGAAATGTGGGGTGTTTCAGCGGACATCGTGGCATCCGGGTCCGACGAGCGCACCATCGACTCGATACTGGACAAGGTTGTTGACCCGGAGGGTTTTGTGGTGCGCGTCAAGCACCTGTATGCGCACCGCGATGAGAAGAGCCGCGAGGATATTGAATTGGCGGACGGCAGGACCTTCGAGCGTTTCTCCGCCCCGATGATTGGGCCAAACGGCGAGTACTATGGCCGGGTGTGGTATTTCCGGGACATCACCGAACGCAAACAGTCCGAGAGAGAAATCGCAAAGCTGGCCATGTTTCCCGCGCAGAACCCTAATCCGGTAATGCGGGTCGCGGGAAACGGTGTGCTCTTGTATTCCAATGAGGCGAGCGCCGGACTTCTGGGCCTGTGGAACAGCCGCGAAGGGAAAACGTTGCTGCCGGAGTGGGTCGCTGTTGTTTCGGAAGCATTGAGCGCTGGCGAGATTCAGCGTCGCGAAGTTGAGTGTCGAGACTTGGTGTATGCGCTTGTCTTCGCGCCGTTCATCGACGCGGATTTCGTCAACATCTACGGGCTCGACATCACCGAACGCAAACAGAGCGAAGAGGCCCTGCGGAACTCCGAGTTGCGACTCAGGACAACTCTGGATGCCCAGGCAAACCACGTGATCCTGCAAGACTTGAAGCTCACCATCCTGTGGGCGAACCAGGCCGCGTGCGAATCGGCAGGCCTGCCGCTCGAAGAACTGGTCGGCCGCCACTGCTACGAGATCTGGCAGGACCGAACCGAGGTCTGCCCGGACTGCCCAGTGTTGGCCGCCATCGAAACCGGGGACGCGCAGTCGAGGATCATCACGAGCCCGACGGGCAAGACCTGGCGGGTGACGGGGTGTCCTGTGCGCGATGAGCGCGGCTCGACCGTCAGCGCTGTTGAGGTGACCGAGGATATCACGGAGTATGTCTCTCTGGAGGCCCAGCTTCGCCACCAGCAGAAGCTCGAGTCCATCGGGACCCTGGCGGGCGGCGTGGCCCACGAGATCAACAACCCTGTCAACGGCATCATGAATTACGCGCAACTGATTCTCGACGAAACGGACCCCGAGAACCCGCTTCGAGAATACGCCGACGAAATCATCCAGGAGACGGAACGGGTGGCCACTATCGTGCGCAGCCTGCTGACCTTCGCGCGCCAGGAGAAACAGGCGCACAGCCCCGCCCGCATGATCGACATTATCGAGGCCACCCTCTCGCTTATCCGCACGGTGATGCGCCAGGACCAGATCGCGCTCGAGGTGGATGTGCCTGAAGGGCTGCCGGAGGTGGCGTGCCGCAGCCAGCAGATCCAGCAGGTGCTGATGAACCTGATGACCAACGCGCGCGATGCGCTCAATGAACGTTATCCCGCGTACGACGCCGACAAGGTCCTGCGTATCACGGCGCGCGCGTTCGAGGAAGAAGGAACGGTGTGGGTTCGTACGACGGTCGAGGACCACGGAGCCGGCATCCCGCCTGAAGTGCGCGCCCGGGTATTTGACCCGTTTTTCACCACAAAGCCGAAGGGGATCGGAACCGGATTGGGGCTCTCCATAAGCCACGGGATAGTCCAGGACCACCACGGTCGACTATTCGTGGAAAGTGAACCAGGACGGACGCGCTTTCACCTGGATCTGCCCCTGGACAGTCCGGAGGCGGAGACGCCTGACCATGGGAGTGATGCATGATGACGAAGGTATTGGTCGTCGACGATGAGAAGAGCATACGCGTGACTCTGCGGGAGTTCCTGAGCAAGGAAGGCTATGACGTCGAGACGGCCGAAGATGCGCAGGTCGCCAAAGAGGCCTTGGCGAAAGGGGGCTTCGACGTGGTGGTAACGGACATCATTCTGCCCCGGGTGACGGGCGTGGAACTCCTTCAGACCATCCGCGCGGCCGCGCCCCACGTGCAGGTTATCATGATGACCGGGGAGCCGACGGTGGATACGGCGACCGAATCCCTCCGGGCGGGGGCCTTCGATTACCTGTTCAAACCCTTCACCAAAGAGGCCATTTTGCGAACGGTTGCGAATGCCGCGAAGGTTAAGGCCCTGGACGACGAGCGAAGGCGGCTCGAGGAGGAGAACCGGCGTTATCAGGAACACCTCGAGCAGTTGGTCGAGGAACAAACAGCCGACCTGAGGGCGAGTGAGGGAAAATTGAATGCCATGTTGGCCTCCATTGGCGACCACATGAGCATGATGGATAGAGATCTGAACGTTTTGTGGGCCAACGAGACCGCGAAGAGAATCTTTGGCAGTAATATTATAGGCAAAAAATGCTACACGGTCTATCATGGCAGGAAAGAACCTTGTGAACCCCATCCCTGCCTCACGTTACAGGCCTTTGAGGATGGAAAGGTTCATGAGCATGACACCGAAGTCATGAATCAAGAGGGCGAGGTATTGTCCTTCCATTGCACGGCCAATGTGGCTTTGCGTGACAAAGCGGGAGACCCTTTAGGCGTCATCGAGATCTCGCGCGACATCACCGAGCAGAAGCGGGCGGAGGCAGAGCGGGCGCGTCTGGCCACCGCCATCGAGCAGGCGGCTGAGGCCATCATGGTGACGGACCCCGAGGGGTCTATCCAATATGTGAACCCGGCATTCGAACGAATCACGGGTTATCCGCGCGAGGAAGTGCTCGGAAAGAACCCGCGAATGCTCAAGAGCGGCAAGCATGGCGAGGCCTTCTACAGGAACATGTGGATTACCATAAAGGGCGGGGAAGTGTGGTCAGGACGCGTGACCAACCAGAAGAAAGACGGCTCGCTCTACGAACAGGAAGGCAGCATCGCACCGGTGCGCGATTCCTCAGGCGCCATCGTCAACTTCGTCGCGGTCAAACGCGATGTCACGGAGCAGACGGCGCTCGAACGCCGGTTGCGCCAGGCCCAGAAGATGGAAGCCATCGGCGCCTTGGCGGGCGGTATCACGCATGACTTCAACAACGTGCTGGCCGCCATCATCGGGTACGGCCAAATCGCCGCTGCCGAACTCCCGGCCGACAGTGCGATCCGGGAAGACTTGGCGCGTATCTTGAGCGCCGCGGACCGCGCCAAGGAACTGGTCCGGCAGATCCTCACCTTCAGCCGCCAAGGCGAGGAAGAACGGCAGCCTGTCCGGCTGCACCTGATTGTCAAGGAGGCGCTGAAACTGCTCAGGCCGTCCCTGCCCTCAACGATCGAGATCCATGAAGACGTCGACACGGACTGTCCGCCTGTCTTGGCAGACCCCACCCAGATGCATCAGGTGTTTATGAACCTTTGCACAAATGCCTACCACGCCATGAGGGAGCACGGAGGTGTCCTGGAAACGAGTCTCAAGCCCTTTGGCGTTGATGCGGATTTCGCGCGAGCGCGGCCCGAGATTCAGGAGGGCGCCTACGTCAGGCTGACGGTGAGTGACACAGGCCACGGGATGGACAAGGTAACCTTGGAGCGGCTTTTCGAGCCCTTCTTCACGACGAAAGAAAAGGGAGAAGGCACCGGCCTGGGACTTGCCACGGCGCACGGGATCGTGAAGGCCCACGGCGGCGCAATCAGTGTTTACAGCGAACCGGGAAAAGGAACGGCCTTTCATGTCTATCTCCCCTGCGCCGAGACGGAGACCCCGGAAGCGACGCGCATCGAAGCGCCGATCCGGGGCGGCAACGAACGGATCCTGGTGGTGGACGACGAGAAGGATCTGGCCCACCTCATGGAGCGGGTCCTGGCCCAATTCGGTTACGACGCCGTGGCGATGACGAACAGTGCCGACGCGCTGGCCGTGTTCCGTGCTCATCCCCGCCTGTTCGACCTGGTCATCACCGACTACACCATGCCGAAGATGACCGGGGAGCAGCTTGTCGCCGAAGTGAGACGCATTCGACCCGATATCCCCATCATCCTGACCACGGGTTTTAGCGAAAGGATATCCCCGGAGAGGGCTGAGGCCCTGGGCCTGAACGCATTCCTCATGAAACCCGCCGATCCGAAACGCCTTGCGACGCTCGTACGCGAGGTGCTAGACAAGAAGGGCAACCCAGGCGCGTAGGCGCGTGGGGGCTTTCTCGTGGTCACTTGGACGCCTTGACCTTGACCTTCTGTCGGCCCAGGAGCGCCTTGAGCCGGGGGATCATGTTCAGCGTCAGCGCCGCCCCTTCCCGGACCAGGAACTGCCCGTCCGCGTCATAGACGTTCTCGGCGACAATCTGTCCGGATCGGAGCTCAGTGGCCTCAATGATGAGTGACTTCTCGTCCTTTTCCGTATGAGCGCGCCTGGACAAGTAGGCAAATGTAACGTCCACGAGGTCCGGGTCGTACGCCTTCCCTTTCTGAGAACGGAGGTGGTCGCGGACGGCCTCCATGGATTTCTGGTCGCCTGCGTGCATCAAAAACGTGTCGCACCCATCGGCAATACGGATAATGCGCGCACCCACAGGGATGGCTTCGCCACGCCGGTGGGCCGGAAAGCCGGTGCCGTCGAAATTCTCCGCGTGCGCCTCGATGAGTTTGACGACCTTTTCGGTTCCGGGGACTTCACTCAGGAGCGCGGCACTAATGATCGGGTACTTCTCGTAAGCCTTGAATTGCTCCGGCGTCAACGCCCACGGAGGTTTCGTGTGGACCTCATCGGGCATGCCGAACTGGCCGATGTCATGCAGCAGCGCCGCAACCTTCACGTGACGCAGGTCCTCCCTCTCGAGCCCCATCCGTTTCCCTACCGCCTCTGCTACGGCCTCGACCCGGCCCGCGTGACTGCCCTTGGTCTTGCCCAGTTGATCGAGTAGATTCGTCAGCACCCGCACAGACCCGACAAATCCCGCCTCGAGCACTTCCTGCTGGTGTTCGAGATCGCCTATGGTTTCCTGGAAGCTGCTGGTGACCTCCGCGAGCTGCGCCTTGAGCGTTGCCGAGACGCTGGCAATCTTCTCGGCCATGGACTGAGATTCACTGCTTTTCTCAGGGGCGGATTCGCCGCGCAGCAGGCGTCCCTTGATCATGGCGGCAAACACGTCCGGCACGAGCGGCTTGGGCACGACCTCGGCCACACCTCGGGTGATAAGATCGACCGTGATCCTGGGCTCGAGTACGCCGGTCATGACGACCACGATGGGCGGCCGCTTGCGCGCGAGCAGTTCCACGACCAGCGTGTGGCCGTGCTTGCGCGGCATGCGCAGGTCGGTGATCACGACATCGTAGTCCTTGACCCTGAGCATGTTCTCGGCCGCCACGCCGTCCGCGGCAACATCGGCCTGAATCTGTTCCTTGGCCAGCGCGCGGCTCACGATTGTTCTGATGTCTTCCGAATCGTCCACGACCAGCGCGTGGTATATCCTATCGCCTTCTCGCATGATAACCGGCCTCCTCCCACCCGATTATACCAAATGCGAGTCCGCGTGCTACGAAACAAATCCTCCCGGGGCTTCATGGCCGCGCGTCCTGTTGTAGCTCCCTTCTTCTTGCTGCACGTACCGTAAAAGACACCTACAATGTGACCCATTGAGCGGTGGTGGGCAGCGGGTGCAACCGGGCAGGTCCTACGAACACCACGACGAGGCAGAGAAGCAACGCGAGGCGATCCCTGCATACGCAAACACGCCTTCTGCTTGATGGCGTTCCAGCAAACCACGTCCTTTGGGCGTGGTCAGAGACAAAGGCTCTGCCGGTCGATTTCGCGATGGTGGCCGTGTGGTCATGCTGGAACGCTCGGAAGAAATCGGGAAATCGCGTGGC
>Ga0272441_10014402_pt1 | contig 11228 bp, 7 predicted proteins | sample SSMProp6N_FD_193582 | JGI IMG/M metagenome (GOLD analysis project Ga0272441, IMG submission 193582) | Marine sediment archaeal communities from Little Sippewissett salt marsh, Falmouth, MA, United States - SSM-Prop-6N | ecosystem: Environmental > Aquatic > Marine > Wetlands > Sediment ... | reverse complement strand
CGCGAGGGCGAGGCCGTCGCGAATGCTCCGGCTCTGCTCATGGTCCCACTCGAAGGAGGAGTTCTGCAGGAGGTTGGTCCGATCGAGAACGAGTGTGCCTTCCTTCAGCAGGTGCACGCCGCGCAGTGTGCCCTTCTCGAAGGCGTCCCGCCGACTGACGATCTTGGCCGGGCCGGAAGGACGTTGCTTGGCTCTCGCCGCAGTCGACTTCGGCCGGGCCTGCCCCTTCTCCTCCTCCACCTCGCAGCCCATCGCGCTAGCGAGGATTACGAACACGAACAGACGTTTCAGCATGGAGCTACTCCCACGTCCCGATGAACAGCCCGTTGCCCCCCGTGCCGACATAGACGCGCCGAGCGTCCTTCGGGTCGGGCGTGATGACGCCGATCTGCTTCACGGTCAGCCCCGCGTTGATCTCCCGCCACGTCGCGCCGCCGTCACGGCTGACGAAAACGCCCCGGCCGGTGGCGAAGTCGTGGTATGGATGGTCGGTCGTGCCGAGGTAGACAACACTTGAGTCGAACGGACTGACACGAACACACGAGGCGAAGCGGTCCTCAAACACGCGGCGCCACGTGCGGCCGCCGTCGGTGCTCTTGAAGACGCCGCCTTGGAATGCCTTGCTCAGTTTGCGGTCGTAGGCTTCCCGGCAGGCAGCGAAGAGCGTATTCGGGTTCGCCGGATCGATCGCGATCTGCTGGATACCGCGGAACGGCCCCGGCGCGTACACCCTCCGCCAGGATCGGCCGGCGTCTTCCGTGCAGAAGATGCCGCCGGTGGAGCCGCTGATGGCGGCGATCAGGCGCTTGCTGTTCGTCGGATCCATGGCCAGGTCGGCGACGGTGATGCCGCCCTCGCCGAGTCCGGTATTGATCGCTTGCCACGTCTTTCCGTCATCGGTCGACTTGTAGACGCCGTTCCCATGACTGCAAACATACAACGTTCTCGCCCGGACGGGGCTTGCCGGGTCCAGCGTCAGGAAGCGGGTGGCCGCTTTAGGCAGCCCGGTGTTCTCGCCGCCCACCACCTGCCACGTGCGGCCGCCATCGGTGGTCATGCCGACGGCGCCCTTGCCGAGCTTCGGCTTGCCCTCACAGCACCACGCCACGCCGGGCCGGGCGGGATCGCAGACCACGCGGCCCATGTCGCCCTGTGCCGGCAGGTTTTGGGCGCAGCGGCGCCACGATGTGCCGCCGTCCTCGCTGATCAGGATGCCGATGTCCATGTAGCCGCAGTAGATCTTCTTCGGGTTGTGCGGATCGATCGTGATTTCTCGGAGGCAGGTAACCTCCACGCCATTGCCCTGCCAGCGTCCCGGGGCGATCTCCTTCGTGTAGAACTGCCGCCAGGATCGCCCGCTGTCCGCCGTCCGCATGACGATCCCCGAGGTCCCGAGGATGATGTGGTCGGGCCGAAGGGGCGAGTAGGCGATGCACTTGACGGTGAGGCCCCAGAAGGCGATCCAGCCGCGGTCCGTGTTGCCCTCATCGCCGCAGCGTGTGTTGAGCGTCCAGTGCCGGCCGCCGTCGGTGGAGCGATACAGCCCGGCGCCCCACCAGGAGTTCGAGCCCACGAAGATCCGGTCCGGGTCTCGCGGATCGACCAGAAACCGGATGTAGTTGCACGTCTTCTGCGGCGCATCGCCCGCCGGGGCGACCTTCTGCGGCAGCCCGTCGTTGCGCGCAGCCCAGGACTCGCCGCCGTCGTCGCTGCGGTATACGCCGCCTTTCCACGGCTTTTCACCCGGCGTGCTCCACATCACCACATACATGATGTTGGGCTGCGTGGGGTGGATCGCGACGTTTCGACAGAAGCGGTGAGGCAGCCCCTTCTCCTTGCGCGTCCATGCGGCGCCGGCATCCGTGCTCTTGAACAGCCCCTTGTCGGTGGCCGCGAAGAGCGTGGCGGTCTGCACGGGGTGGATCGCCAGATTGTGGATGAGGGCATCCTTCGCGTGCTTCGCGATGCCGTCGAGAAGCGTCCACGACTCGGCCCCGTCGGTCGATTTGTAGATGTGCCCGCAGCCGTTCTTCTGTCGCCGCGGGTTGCCGATACCCGCGTAGAGGACGCTGCGGTCCTTCGGATCCATGGCCAGCCGGCCGACGGGCGCGCTGTGGGCGTAGCGCTTCGGCTCGGGGAAGCCGTTGCGCATGGACGTCCAGGACCGGCCGGCATCCACGCTCTTGTACACGCCGCTCAGCGTGCCCAGGTAGATGACTCGATTGTCCGAGGGATCGATGAGAATATCATCGACATAGTAATCGGTGAGCCCGGTGTTCAGGATCCGGAACGTTTTCCCGCCGTCGGTCGATCTATAGTATCCGCCGACGTCGCAGCCGATGTGAACCGTATCGAAGTCCACGGGATCCATGGCGAGCGACTGGATCCAGCCTCCGCCGCCGGGGCCCACGTTGCGCCATGTGAGGCTGCCGCCCTGCTCCTCGCAACCGACAAGGAGCAGCCATGCAAACACCGGAAGGAATCGCTTCATGTCGCCAATCCGTCGGTCTTACTCAGAGGTTCTTGCTGTGAGGACCTTGACGCGAACGCTTTCGTACTGCGCGCCCTCGCCGTCGGTAGCCAATCCGACCCGGAAGGTGTTGCCGCTGGAGGACAGCCGCAGCGGCTCGGGTCCGGTACGGTGATGGTCGATGGTGTAGCGCGCCCACTCGCCGTCCAGCTCGATTCGGACGCGGTAGGACCGGGCGGGATCGATCCGTATCGAGGTCCGCTCGCCGTCGGTTCCGTTGGCCCGGAGATGGGCGGAATCGCCGTGCTCGCCGCCCCAGCAAAGGAGCACCTCTCGTCCGTTGGCCTCGACCCAGGCGCCAAGCGCGCCCGTTCCCTTCGCGGTGTACTCCAGCAGGAAGGCACTGCCTTGCCACGTCCGATCGGCGGTCAGGCGCTTCACTTGGCCTCCCTGGCCCGTGCAGACCAGTGTGCCGTTTTCGACCTTCCAGACGCCGGACTCAATACGCCATCCATGCAGGTTCTTCCGGTCGAAGACGTCCTGCCACTCGCTCGGCTGCTCGGTGACCACCTGTATGTCCGGCCGCCGGCCGGGCAGCGACGGGAGTTTGGGGAGGAGAGACGGTCGTTTCTTGGCGCCCGTGCCGGCAGAATCCGCCTCCCAATTCTCATACAGCCGCAGCCCTGCATATACCAGGCCGACGAGCGAGGCCGCCACGAGCAAGAGAACGACGATGTCTATGGCCCATGGAAGCTGCCGCTTGGGCTGCACGGTGATGAGCTTGGGGCGCGGCGCGGGCGTGGAGCCCACCGCCTTGGGCAGCATCTTGGGCAGGCGGACCTCACGCGGGGCGAGGAGCGTCTCCTGGTTCTCAAGGGCATTCTCGAGGTCCACGATCATCTTCTCACAGGACGGATACCGGTCCTCCGGGCGCTTCGCCATGGCCTTCCGGATGATGGACGCGATCCTGGGGGAGATTTCAGGATTCCGCTCTCTCGGATTCGGCACGGGAGAAGAGGTGTGGTGATGGATCAGGCCGACGAGCGTCTCACTGGTGTAGGGCGGTTGTCCCGTCGCGGCATGGAAATACGTGGCGCCGAGGGCGTAGACGTCGCTGCGGACATCCGCCGGCTTGCCTTCGCACTGTTCCGGGGACATGTAGTTGGGCGTGCCCATGATGTGTCCGGACAGCGTGACGGTGGTCGGATCCTCCTCGAGCTTCGCCAGGCCGAAATCGGTGACCTTCACGTTGCCCTTCGTGTCGATCATGATGTTCTCGGGCTTCAGGTCCCGGTGGATGATGCCCGTTTCGTGGGCCGCGGCAACGCCCTTGGTCGCTTCGAGGATGATGCGCGTTGCCTGGGCGACGTCGGGCCGCGAGTCGTCCCGGATGAGGTCGCCGAGGGTTTGGCCCTCCACGTACTGCATCTCGATGAAGTATTGATCGTCGGCCGCGCCGACGAAGAAGATGGGAACAACATTGGGGTGCTCAAGACGAGCGCCGGACTGGGCCTCGCGCAGGAAGCGCTGCACGAAGGCCTGATCGTGGCCGGCCAGCACATCGGAGAGGACTTTCAGGGCCACGGTCTTGTTGAGCCGGAGGTTCTTGGCCTTGTACACCTCGCCCATCCCGCCCTTCCCGATGAGCTCGATGATCTCGTAATGGGCGAAGCGCACGCCCTTGTCGATGCCGTCGCTGACGGTGGAGTCCCGCCCGCCGGGTATGACGATCTCCGTGGTGCAGTGGGGGCACGTGATCGTCTGCCCGGGCATGTCCTCGGGCACCACCACGTGCTGCCGGCAGGCCGGGTTGGGGCAGACTATGGTGGGCATGACCGATCCCTTGGGTTGCGGGCAATCGTGGGGAGCCCCGTCCGCCGCCCCCACGCCACCGTGCTCAGGAGCCGCCGCACGGACAGGATGCGCAGCGCTTCCAATCGGTTCATGCTCCCTCCCAAGTTGCCGGAAGAGGTCAGCCGAGCGCCTGCTCCATCCGCTTCATGCCCTCCTCGATGCGTTCCATGGAGGTGGCATAGGAGAACCGGATGTGGGCGTCTGCGCCGAAGGGCGCCCCCGGCACGGCGGCCACCTTGGCTTTGTCCAGAAGGACATTGCAGAAACTGATGGAGTCCTTGACGGGCTCCCCGCCGAGCTCCTTCCCGTAGTACCCCGACACGTTGGGGAAGGCGTAGAAGGCGCCGAGCGGGTTGACGCAGGTCACGTTTTTCATGGCGTTGAGCCGCTTGACGATGTATTTCCGGCGCTTGTCGAACTCCGCCACCATCTTCGGCACTTCGCTCTGATCGCCGATGAGGGCCTCCACGGCGGCCTTCTGGGCCATGGCGTTGGGTCCGGATGTCACCTGGCTTTGGATGCGCCCTGCGGCCTCGATCACCTCCGGCGGGCCCGCTGCGTAGCCGATGCGCCAGCCGGTCATGGCATAGGTCTTGGAGACGCCGTTCACGGTGATGACCTTCTCCTTGAACTCGTCGCCGAACGAGGCGGGGCTGGCGTGGACCAGCCCGTCGTAGATGATCTTCTCGTACATTTCGTCGGAGATCACCACAATGCCCTTCTCGATCAGGAAGCCGATGATCTCACGCAGCTCCTCCTCGGTGTAGGCCATGCCCGTCGGGTTGCTCGGGCTGTTGAGGATCATCGCCTTAGTCTTGGGCGTGATCTTCTCCGCGAGGGCCTCCTTCTTGAGCTTGAAGGCGTCCTTCTCATCGGTCGGCACAATCACGGGCACACCGCCCACCATGACGGTCATGTCGGTGTAGCTCAGCCAATAGGGGGCGGGGATGAGCACTTCGTCCCCATCGTCACAGAGCACGAAGAGCAGGTTGTGGAGGACGTGCTTCCCGCCGCAGGAGACGATCACCTGCTTGGGCTCGTACTGGATGCCGTTGTCGTTGGCGAGTTTCTCGCAGATGGCTTCCTTGAGCTCGGGAATGCCGGAGGCGGGGGTGTACTTGGTGAAGCCGCCCTCGATCGCCTTGATGCCCGCCACCTTGATGTTCTGCGGCGTATCGAAATCGGGCTCGCCGACGCCGAAATTCACAACGTCGACCCCCTCCTTGATCATGGCCTTCGCCTTGCTCGAGACGGCGAGCGTTGCCGAGGGCTTGATCTTCTGAGCCACCGCCGAGATCTTGATCGCCATGCCTGTCACCTCACGAGGTCCTGTAGTACACATCCGTCGACCGCCGCTTCCAGGGCTCAACGGCGCAACTGGGCATGATAGCCGCTCCGGAGGCTGAAGTCAATGAGTTTCGGCTTGCCAAAGAAGGGGACGGGCGCTATGATGAACTGGCGTGTCGAGACAAGGCCTCAGGGAGCACGTAGGCGGACCCGGGCAGATGACCGATTGCCGACTACCGAGATACTTCGAGCTTCGTCGGCGTGCCATCGAGCTCGTCGACTCCGTCTCACAGACCACGTGCCGCCACTGCATCGACCCCTGCTGCGAGCGCCGCCTCTGCATGGACGCCTACCACAAGTTCGAGTCCATCCTCGACCTGGAGCCGAAGGCGGAGGCGATCCGCCGGGCCGCGGCCAAGGAGTCGGCCAGGTACCCCTTCATTGACCGGGACGGATGCCTCTACACCGTCCTCCGACCGACGGTATGCCTCTCGTTCTACTGCGATCAGGCCCTCATGGGGCTGCTCCGCACCGAGCGGCTCTGCGTGCTGGCGATGGGCCGCGCCTTCCCGGACCAGGAGGTGACGGGCGCGGGGGAGCTGCGGTTTCTTGAACACGCCCTCGACGTCTGCACGCGGGTGCTTGTCGACGGCGAGCCGCTTCCGCGGGCCGAGAAACGCGCCCTGATCACCCGCATCCCCGGACTGAACGAGCGGATGAGCCTCTACGTGGTGGCGGGAGGGCGCGCACGAATCGACGTGGACGATCTCTGAGGAAAGGGCTACCGCGTCTCGCCGATCTCCTGCTGCCCTTTGAGTTTGAGGACGCTCTTCTTGTTGTAGGTCAGCTTGCTGCCGTCCACAAGCGCCCCGGTGAGGGGCTTCTCCCGCACCCAGGCGATGCGGCCGTCGGTGGTGATATCGCCGCCGGAGATGGACTTCCGCTTGCCGGTGGCGAAGACGATGTGGTCCGCCTTGTCGCGTCGAGTGATCTTCACCGCTTCACAGCCCGCGCCGCCGGGGATCACCTCGAGCTTGCACGAGACCGGCTGGTCCTTGTAGGGGAGAAGGAGCGTGATGAAGCGCGCGCCATCCGCCGCCGGCTGCGTGTAGTAGGCGCGGTAGCGGCTCTTGTACATCTCGTGGGTGTCCTCGTAGCCCGTCTGGAAGCTCGCCTTGCCCTTCGGTAGGACAAGTACCTGGACGCCCGGCCCACCGTCCTGCCCTGCGATCAGGCCCGCTTCGGTGTCTTTCCACTTGTATGGCGCATGCCAGTTGAGCGTGGCGTTGTGCTCCTCCTTGCCGCCGTTGGCGTTGAGGATGGTATCGACGACAAGCCAGTAGCTGCCTTTGATGAAGAGGATCTGCCGCTTGATGATCTTGCCGGCGGATTCCTGGTAACCGGCGTGGGTGCCCTCGAAGTAGTCGATCTTCTCGCCGCTTCGCCAGATGAGGTTCTCGCCCTGGTGCGTCTTGCGTTCCAGCGTGCATCCCTCGATGGCGACCTCGTTGTGGGCCTCGGGGGATCGGAAGTAGGGCTCCAGCGGATTGTCGTAGCTGTCGAACCGGGCGGTCTCGATCACCATGGGCTCGCCGTAGGCGAAGGTGTTGATGTCGAGGATGGCCGGGTGCGTGTGGCCGCCGCCGTACTCCCCCCAGTTCACCTGCAGGTAGAAGCTCTCCTTCTCCCAACCGTCGCGCATGAAGGTCCAGCCGCTGTCGGGCATGTGGACGCTGACGAAGTCCGGCTTCTGAGGCTCGATGCCCTCGGGCGCGCGACTGGAGCCGCGGATGGGCCACAGGAACCGTCCGTCGCCGGAGAACTTGGCGAAATCGCTCAGCAGGGAGTCGGCACGGCAGAACGAGCTGTCGTTGACGCCGGTGAACACGCCGCTCGGGGCCACGTATTTGAGGAACCAGAGCTGCATCTGGAGCACCTTCTTGCGCAGCTCCTCGAGCAGCGGGCTCGGCGCCGGATCGTCCTCGGCATAGAGCAGGAGCTGGCGGACGGCCCTCATGGAGATGCTGCCGTAGCCGATGCAGCGTTCGTTGTGGCCGCCCTCCTTGCTGAAGTCCCAGTAGCCGTGCTCGAGCAGGCGAGCGGTTCCCGTTTCGCGCCACGTGGCGGCGTCCTTGAACCAGGGGAACATCAGGCCGAGCTGGTACAGCGACTTCGCCGCGCTCAACTGGAAATTGCCGTTGGTGTAGCCGGCCTGCTGCTGGGCCTGGAGCTGATTGGCATGGCCGAGGAGGGTCTTGAGGATGAGTTTGCGCGTCTCCGGCTTCAGCGACTTGGAGTCGAGCACGGCGTAGTAGAGCTGGGCGAACCGCATGGGCCGCCCCGCGCAGCCGAGTTCATACCAGATGATATCGTTGCGCGGCACCACGGCCGAGACCTTGGCGCGCTGCTTGTACCACGACGCAAAGAGCTCGTCGAAGCCGGCGGCGTACTTCTCGTTCCCGGTTCGCACATAGGCCGTCCAGAGGGGGCTTGCCCATCCCCAGTAGTGGAAGCCGTAGAGGCTGGAGCGCCCGTCGACCTTGGTCCAGTCCATGTCCTTGCCGAAGTCGACCACCTGCACGTGCCACACGCGGATTACGTGGTCGCAGATCCGGTCTGCGCGGGAACTGGTGCCGCCCGGATCGCTGTTGCCGTGGGCCTTCCGGTAGTCGGCGACGGTGTGCAGCTCGCCGACGGCCTTCAGATTCTTCCGGAGGAACTTGTCCAGCGCCTCCCAGGCCCTCTCGTACTTCTTGCCGTTGGCGTGACGCAGGATGGACTTCATCCCGGGGTGCTCCGGATCGATCGAGCCGAAGAACGTCTCGTCGGAGATGTTGACGACGCGCTCGGGGTCCGGCTTGAGGATCGCCTTGCGCTTGTTCGCGGCGTGCTCGCGGAGCTCCTCGGGAGTCGGCTTTGTCTCGAGGCGGGTGAGAAGCTCCTTCAGCCGTTTGTCGGGCTTGCCTTTCCGGACGGCCTTCTCCTTCCCGGCCGCCTCGTCGGCCGCGGCTTTCTCTTCCTCCGGATGGGCGATCGCCTCGCCGTTTATCGATTCGATCCGGCTCATCTGGATGTCGAGTCCCAGGCCGTCCACCTCGATGGTGACTTGTGCCTTGTCGCGTTTCGTGATCTTGCCGTTGAGCTCCATACCGTCGCGGAGCTTGATCGTGTCGGCACGCAGTAGAAGCGGGGCGAGACAGATGAGCGTGAAAACGCCAAGAAGATACCTGCGCGCCATCGTTCGATTCCTCTTGCCAGTCGGCAGGTATGCATGCTTCGGCCCACCGTGCCACCGGAACGGAAGCATACAGGCCCGGTATGGCTGCACTATAGGGGAAGTGTTGGGGCTCGTCAAAGCCTCATTGCTTCGAGGCGGTCTTCTCCGGCGCCTTCTTCTCCTTCTTGGGCCGCTTCGGGACGGGCTTGGCAGGCGGCTTGAGAGGGGGATAGAACTTCAGGTGCTTGACGAGCCACGGGACGGTATGGATGACGTTCTTGCGCTTCCCGGCACAGCGGATGGTGGCCAGGCGGTCGTCGCTGGTCACGTCAAAGAAGTAGACCTCGAAGTCGAGGTCATACCGCTTCGCTTTCTCCGTCAGGGAGTTCTCATACACCGGGTCCACCTTCACGTGGCCGAAGCAGACGATCTCCGCCTGCATCATCCGTGCGATCTTCATCGACTCCCGCTTGTCGAAGTGGACCTTCTCGCTGATTCCCTGTTTGCGAAGGAACTGGCTGAGCGCCTTGGGGTGGATGACCTTGATCTGCTTGCTGAGCGAGTAGTTCAGGTTCTCGCGGATCGACTCGGTGAAGTACTCCCTCGCCCCCTGCAGCTCCCCTTCGTCGAACTGGACGTTGCAGAGCGACGCCGTGGAGGCCAGCGGCATGACCACCAGCTCCGCCCGGCGATCGATGGCCAGCTCCTGATGGATGTCCCGGACCTTGGCGAGCTTCTTGCAGCCCGCCCCACCGACCAGAAGCGCGGCAACGACGAGGAAGAGGATTCGCTTGTGCCAGACGTGACTCATTCGGCCATCTCCTTTCAGTGGACCCTCCTGCCATACACAGGAGCCGGCCTCATCAGGAACGCGCCCGGAACGGGCACCATTGCCGTAATCGCTTGTACAGACGGCACCTACACGCGAAAAGTATAACACACGATACCAGGCTCGTCCAGAGAAAATCCGAGCGATTGCACGAATCCGCCGAGCGGCGGCGGGGACGGGATCGGCCCCACGGGCCTAGCTGAACACGACCTTCTCGCCGTCCATCTCCGCGTGGATGGTGGACTCGGGTGGGAAATCCCCGTCGAGGATGCGTAGGGAAAGGGGGTTCTCGATCTCCTGCTGGATCAGACGACGGAGCGGCCGGGCGCCGAAGGTCGGGTCGTAGCCGCGCTCGGCGAGCATGGACTTGACCGCGTCGGACACATCGAGCCGGTACTGCTCGGCCTGCAGCCGCTCGTCCAGCTCGCGGAGCTGGATCTCCACGATCTGTCTCAGGTGATCGCGGCCGAGGCTGTGGAAGACGATGGTCTCATCCACACGATTCAGGAACTCCGGTCGGAAGCTGGCCCGAAGGGCCTCCTTGACCACCTCCGCCAGCTTCGCCTCATCGCCCCTGGCGGCAAACTCCTGGATCGACTGGCTGGCGATGTTGGACGTCATGATGATGACGGTGTTCTTGAAGTTCACCGTGCGGCCGTGCCCATCGGTCAGTCGACCTTCGTCCAGGATCTGCAGCAGGATGTTGAACACGTCCGGGTGCGCCTTCTCGATCTCGTCCAGCAGCACCACGGCGTACGGCCTGCGGCGGATCGCCTCGGTCAGCCGTCCGCCTTCCTCGTAGCCGATGTAGCCCGGCGGCGCGCCGATGAGGCGGGCGACGGAGTGCCGCTCCATGAACTCGGACATGTCGATGCGCACCATGGCCCCTTCATCGTCGAACAGGAACTCGGCCAACGCCTTGCACAGCTCCGTCTTGCCCACGCCCGTGGGACCCATGAAGATGAAGGTGCCGATAGGCTTCCTCGGATCCTGCAGACCCGCCCGGGCACGACGGACGGCGTTGGACACGGCTTCCAGCGCCTCGTCCTGTCCCACAACCCGTTGGCGGAGTCCCTCCTCCATGCGAAGCAGCTTCTCCTTCTCGCCCTCGAGCAGACGCGACACGGGAATGCCGGTCCATTTGGCCACCACCTGCGCCACGTCCTCGTCGGAGACCTCTTCCTTAAGCATGGACCGATCCTTCTGTACGTCGGCCAGCTCGGCCTCCTTCTGCTCCAGTTGCTGTTCCGCCTCGCGGATGGTGCCGTAGCGGAGCTCGGCGGCCTTCTGGAGATCGCCTTCCCGCTCGGCCTTCTGCGAGCGGACCTGCGCCTCGTCCATGACCTCCTTGATCTCCTGGATCTCCTTGATGACGCGCTTCTCATTCTCCCAATGGGCGCGCATCCCGGCGGACTCCTCCTTCAGGTCGGAGATCTGCCGCTCGATCTCGGTCAGGCGCTTGCGCGATGCGTCGTCCTTCTCCTTCTTCAGGGCCTCCTGCTCGATCTCGAGCTGGATGATGCGCCGGTCGACGGCGTCCAGCTCGCTCGGCTTGCTGTCGATCTCGATGA
>Ga0272441_10014401_pt1 | contig 11229 bp, 9 predicted proteins | sample SSMProp6N_FD_193582 | JGI IMG/M metagenome (GOLD analysis project Ga0272441, IMG submission 193582) | Marine sediment archaeal communities from Little Sippewissett salt marsh, Falmouth, MA, United States - SSM-Prop-6N | ecosystem: Environmental > Aquatic > Marine > Wetlands > Sediment ... | reverse complement strand
AAATATAAGGAAGAAATTATTAGGTGAAGCGCATCCTTCTGTGGCAATTTCTTATAATAATATTGGTGAGGTATATTTAAAAAAAGGAGTAAATGATTCTGCATTAATATATTTTTCTAAAGCACTGATTATAAATAATACAATACTTGGGGAAAAACATCCTGCTACGGTCACTTCCTATAATAATATTGCAAGTGTATATGCAAATTTAGGTAATTACAATTTAACATTAGAATATTTACTTAAAGCACTTAGTATTAATAAGGAGCTATATGGAGAAAATTATCTCTTAATAGCAACTTCCTATAATAATATTGGCGTAGTTTATAACAACAAGGGCGAATATACTCAAGCATTAGAATATTGTTTCAAAGCCCTAAAAATACTAAATGAAGCTTATGGAGAAAACCATCCAAATGTTGCAATAACTAATAACAATATCGGGGATGTTTATCATCAAAGAGGTGAATATGATTCAGCTTTAGTTTATTATCTTAAAGCATTAAGTATTCGGAAAGAAACATCTCCGGAGTTACATCCTGATCTAGCAATGTTTTATACAAACATTGGATTGATTTATTCCCACAAAGAGCAATACAATTTAGCATTAGAATATTATTTGAAAGCACTAAAAATTAAGAAAGAGTTTTTTGGTGAAAAGCATCCAGATGTTGCATGGTCATATAATATAATTGGAGTAGATCTTAATAAACAAAAAAAGTATAAACTGGCTCTTAAATATTTCCAGAAAGGGATTGTTGCTAATTCAAGAAGTTTTAATGATAGTTCTAATGTTTATTCAAACCCGATATTAAATAATTATTTTGAAGCACCAGCATTACTTATTAGTTTGTATGGCAAGGCTCAAGTGTTCAACAGAAAACAAGATTACATATCTTCCTTAAGAAACTTCAATTTATGTGACTCTCTTATCATTGAAATGCGTAAAACTGCTTCTACTAAAACAGATAAATTCGCCTGGGGGGAGCAAACGAATCTGATATATGAAGAAGCGATTAATGTATGCATGTCAATAATGAAGAATCCACCAGATAACTATCCAAAAAAGTATTATGAAGAACAAGCTTTTAAATACTCTGAAAAAAGTAAAGCTGGAGTATTAATTGTTGCATTGACAGGAAAAGAAAGTCTGAAGTTTGCAGGAATACCAGATAGTCTATTACAAAAAGAGCACGAATTGCAAATTGATATATCATTCTATGAAAAAAGACTTGCTGAAACTCCAGACAGCATAAATGAAATATTATTCCGTGATCAACTTTTCAAACTCAACCGAAGATATGATGAACTTATTGCAAAGTTTGAAAAAGAATATCCAGATTATTTCAACCTGAAATATGCTACAATAAATATTACAATTAAAGATATTCAAAGCATTTTAGATTATAAAACAGCTATCCGTTCATATTTTCAAGGAGACAGCATTATTTATATTTTCACCTTAACCAAACATAATTTAGATATACAGGCAGTACCAAAACTCGCTAATTTAAATGATACGATTACAAGGCTTAGATATGGACTAACCAAGACAAGTCCAAGGATGCAAGAAAGCTACCGTAGAATAGGTTTATTACTATATCGACAACTTTTCCCAGAAAATGCTGAACTTGATAAACAGATTAAAAACCTAATAATAATTCCTGATGGCAATTTGGCAATATTACCGTTTGAAAGTTTGTTAACTTCCAACTATACTGATGATATTAATTCATATAAAGAATATCCATACTTAATCAAGAAGTATAATATTAGTTATTCATATTCAGCAAATTTATATTACAGAACATTTTCTAGGGAGGCTTCTTCAACGATTGAGATAACTAATTTAAACGATTGGCTGGCATTTGCACCTGTTTTTGACAAAAGTGTTGATAATACATTGTCAATGTCCACTTGTGAGTTAAAGGAACAATTAGACTTACTAAAAACTGATTCTTTGATGATAAATCGTTCTATGTTTGATAGAAGTTATATCACTCCATTACCATCAACTGAAACTGAAACAAAGACCATTTTCAGCCTTTTTAATGATAACAATCTAAAGGCAAAGGTTATATTATATAATAACGCTAATGAACAGACTATTAAATCAGGGGAGTTAGAAAAATATAGAGTATTGCACTTCGCTACTCATGGCTTTGTAAATTCAGAACGTCCAGAATTGTCAGGTCTATTATTTGCTCAAGATACAACAGCAGAAGAAGATGGTATTTTATATTTAGGTGAAATCTATAACCTTAAGTTAAATGCTGACTTGGTTGTTCTCTCAGCTTGTGAAACTGGACTCGGTCAGATTCAGAAAGGTGAAGGGATAATTGGCTTAACACGAGCCTTATTATATGCTGGTACTAATAATATAGTTGTTTCATTGTGGCAAGTTGCAGATCAAAGCACCTCAGACCTGATGGTGGATTTTTATAAGAACTCTCTTGCAAGTAAAGGTATGCAATCATATTCTGAAGCCCTGAGAAATGCAAAACTCAAGATGATAAAAGAAGGGAAATATGCTCATCCGTTATATTGGGCTCCTTTTATTTTAATTGGTCATTAATCTCCCAGATCTCTCATAACAAAATCTTAAATAATATATTGATAATTCCCATCCATTTGAATTGAAATTTATGTGGATGGATTCTACAAATTCTATCACAGGGGTATGATGAAGGTATCAAGTGAGGCTATGATACCACTTTCAGTTTTTATTGTACCCCTGCTACAGTTTTTTATACCCCCTGACACAGTTTTATCTCTTCCAATAGACTATATTTAATAGCACAAGGGAATTTGGGGGCAAATAATCAGTGTAATTAAAAAATCAAATTATGAGTTATGCATGTATTGGCATATACAGAAAAACCCGGTTAGATGAATCATATCGGGCAATACTGAGGGCATATCAGCTCTCTATTAAAGAAGATACTACCTGGTTCTCAATTGAACTTGAATGGCATATTAAGTCTACTTATACTGAAAATGAAAAGAAACAACTGACTAAAGCATTTGGCAGTTTCCCAGAACAAGAGATACTGATATTTGGTGCATGTGACAGGATATTTGTAGCAGCATATGAAATTGTCAAACACTTAGGTGGATTGCTTAGGGTGAGCCTGTCAGAAGACATAGATAGAATCATTGCAAATCCGGGTATTAAAATACCGGTATATAAGTTAGAAGATGAAGACTCATTCGAGGATGATCCGGATTATTACCTTGTGGATCATATATTCATCAGGCAATACTTTAAGGGCGTTGAACATAATTTTGGAAGGTTCAAACTGGCACCATTTCTGCCAAGAACTTGATTGAATCCCCACCCATCTGGGGTTCAAACTTATGTGAGTGTATTTTTATTTGATTTATATTAAATAATAGTCGAAATTTGATATTTGAAAGTTTAAAATAATCCTTATACAAATGCTATGAAAAAGGTAATTATCACCTCACTATTAATGGTATTTTGTATCCTAATCAATGCACAAGTACCGGAATCATTCAATTATCAAGCTGTTGTACGAAATGCTGCAGGAGAACCTGTTATAAATCAACAAGTATCATTTTGGTTTACAATTTACCAAACTAGCTCCTCTGGGACTAACGTATATAGTGAAAAACATTCACCCACAACTGATGAATCGGGATTGGTTACGCTTTCTATCGGTGATGGTTCAGAAAAAACAGGGGATTTTTCTGCAATTGAATGGAGTGCTGACAATTATTTTCTCAATATTAAAGTTGATCCTGCAGGAGGAAGCACATACACTGATATGGGAACAACTCAATTATTGAGCGTGCCTTATGCAATGCATTCTAAAACTGCTGAAACATCTTCTGATGTTGATAGAATAAGAACTTTACTTTATGTTACAGCTGATCCATCAAGACTGCTTGATGCAGGTGTAAGTGTTACAGATTTAATTGATGCGGGTGTAAGTGTTATTGATTTATTTAATGCAGGTGTTGGTGTTGGAACATTAGAACAAAATGGTGCTACCTCTCAAGAACTTACTGATGCAGGTCTTATAGGAACATTAACTGATGTCAATGGCAATTCCTATAAGTGGATTAAAATTGGCGACCAAATTTGGATGGCAGAAAATCTTAAAACTACCAAATACAGAAATGAAGATGTAATTGGAACAACTACTCCTGCAACATTAGATATATCAGGAGAGAGTGTTCCAAGGTACCAGTGGGCTTACGATGGTAATGAAGATAATGTAGCCATTTATGGAAGATTATACACTTGGCATGTAGTAACGGATAGTCGTAATATTTGTCCAACAGGCTGGGATATACCTTCTCAAACTGAATGGACAATACTTCAAGATTTTCTAATAACTAACGGTTTTAACTATGATGGAACTACATCTGAAAATAAAGTTGCTAAATCTATAGCATCAACGACACTATGGTTATCTTCTGCAGTTACAGGTGCAGTTGGAAATACCGATTATCCTGAAAAAAGAAATACAACAGGATTTAATGGTTTACCAAGTGGCACTCGTTACCCTGATGGGCAATTCCTCAATAATATCTATCACGAAACTTGGTGGTCATCAACGGAATATGTTTCTTATCCATCATGGGCATATTATTGTCAGATATTTTTTGACTGGGTTTATATGGAGGTTTTAAGTCAGGAAAAGAACTTTGGTCGTTCAGTCCGTTGCATAAAAGATGAATAATTCAGGTAAACAGATATCCGGGTTGCTCTCTTTATGTTGCATTGCAGAATGCATAATACTTAGGTTTACAACATTTGCCGAAAATTGTCTGCTGCTCGCGACGGTTCGCCGGTTGATTAAAGTAGGTTGTAGGTATTAAGTAAATTGTTTGAAAACAAATCATATAAGAGATATATAATCAATTTTTGTGAACACATATTTTATATGCAAAGAAGTACTAAAATGGTAACAGAAAGCAAAAACAGCATAGTCATTGAAAAGACTTTGAAAGAACAAATCATTGAAAAAATGATTAGCAGACTAAAGGAATCTGAGAATTTCACAGATAATCATTTTAAGAAATTAGAAGTAACAGACCTGAACAACAAGAATGAAGTAAAGGAGATTATCTCTAGTGAAGGTAAAGAAATAGAAAATGAAAATACTCAAGCTGGAAATTAAGAATGTTCGAGGAATACCAGACCTGACAGTTGAACCTAATGGTAAATCTTTTGTCATCTATGGCCCCAATGGTTCTGGTAAAAGTGCAGTAATTGATGCAGTAGACTTTCTCCTTACAGGTAAAATTGCCCGACTTAGTGGTGAAGGAACTGAAGGTGTTTCGCTTAAAGAACATGGTCCTCATATTGATAAAGTAACTGACCTAACAAATGTTGAGGTATGTTCAGAAATAGAGGTGCCTGGTATTACAGAATCGATTACTATCTCAAGAAAGATGAGTAAACCAAATGAGCTTTATTATGAAAAAAAATATGAAGTTCAATTGACACCAATTCTTGATTTATTAAATAGAGGACAATATGTATTTACTCGGAGAGAGATTTTAAAGCTTATAACAGCAAAATCTTCTTCGAGGGCACAAGAGATACAAAAAGTTTTGAAATTAAGTGAACTTGAAGATATTCGGAGCAATCTAGTCCGGATTATTAACGAATCAAGGCGTGAGCACAATGCAGCGGATGTGGCATTCAATAAAGCAAGACAAGATGCTATCGCCATCACAGGACAACAAAAGTATAATGAACTGGAAGTATTGAAGTTTGTCAATGAACAACGTAAAAAACTTGGAGGTATCGAGATAAATAAGTTGGAGACTAGAAAGCTAAAAGATAGTATAACAGGAGTACAAATAAACCCTAAAAGTATAAATCATAAAAGCCTATCAGATCGACTAAAAAATCTAAAAACTCAAGAAATAGAAAAGATTCGGGATATCATTATTACAGCAAATGCCTCTTTAAAGAAAACAATTAAAGAAATAATCGAAGATTCGGAAGCAAGTTGGAACGCTAAAAGATATGCTTTCACAAAAGAAGGAATAAAACTTATTCGAGATACAGGAGAATGTCCATTATGTGATAAAGAGTGGCCTGAGGGAAAATTAAGTGAATATTTACAAGAAAGAATTGATGCGGAAAGCATAAGGCAAACAGAACTGAATAAAAACTCGAGGAAAATTATAGAACTTGCGAACTCAATCAAAATCAGAATTCAGCAGGTATGCGAATTAGTAGATCCTATTAACGATACAGAGCAGGCGAAAGCAAGTTCAACATATTCAAAGTGTATCAAACATCTTAGTGATTGGAATGACTCCTTGGTAAAATTGATTGATGCGCTTGACGAACCTATAGAAAACTATACAGAAAAAGAATTTAAAAATGGTGATGTAAATGAACTGTATATGACTAGCGAAAATGATACTATGCTAGATAAATTTGAAAAGGAAGTTAAGAAATTATTTCCAGAGGCTACACCTGAACAAGCAGCATGGGACAACCTTACCAAACTTGTTGAAAGAATTAAAATTATCGAGGAATCTCAGGATACGTTTGATAAGTCTTTAATTATCTTAAAGAGAGCCACAGAGCTTGGACAGGCATATGTCAGTGCAAGGGATGAAGTCTTGGAAAGTCTTTATGGTAAAATCAAAGGTAGGTTTGTTGGTCTTTATAAGGAAATGCATGGAGAGGATGAAAAAGGATTTCAAGCTTCCTTTACGCCACAAGATGCAGGCCTTAATTTAGAGGTAGATTTTTATGGAAGGGGGTTACATCCCCCACATGCCATGCATAGTGAAGGGCATCAGGATAGCATGGGGGTATGTTTGTTCCTTGCACTATCTGAGCATCTGAACTCAGGACTTATCAATCTGACAATACTGGATGATGTTGTAATGTCTGTAGATATTGGACATAGGCGTGCGTTTTGTTCAGTCTTGGCAAATAACTTTCCAGATAAGCAATTTATTATTACGACTCACGATACTTTTTGGGCAAATCAACTTAGAGGGGAAGGATTGGTGAATAGAAAGCAAATGCTAAAGTTCTCCGATTGGAGTGTAGATACGGGACCTAGGGTACATTATGAAGCAGACATGTGGGCGAGAATAGAAGACGATTTAGCCAAAGATGATGTTAGTGCTGCATCTGCTAAGCTAAGAAATGGACTAGAGGAATTTACTCGATTTGTATGCCATAATTTGCGAGCAAAAGTACCGTACACTTTAGAAGATGCAGGAAGCTTGGGTGATTTTCTACCTGCTGCAATAGGAAGGTTCAACGAATTATTAGGTAAGGCAAAAGCTGCAGCGAATTCTTGGAATCGGCAAGACGAGGTTGAAGTCTTGAACAGAAAAGATGAAGAAGCTAAAAATATTATAAAGCGAGCTCTAGGAGAACAATGGACAATAAATACAACTGTTCACTTCAATGATTGGGCTAAACTGAGCAAAGAAGATTTCAAGCCTGTTGTTCAGGCGTTTAGAGAACTTTGTGATTCTGTATTCGCATGTAGTAATGAAGGATGTGAATCCGTACTAAAAATTACATTTGATGGTGGAACTATGAACGGAGTAAGATGTAATTGTGGTGCAAACAATTGGAACCTAATAAGAAAGTAGTACTTCATACAACATTCTGTATAGCATATGCTCTACAGATAACGTGCCGTTCACATAATCGTTGTGCATCTTGATCATTAAAGTATATACAATTATCCTCCCCAATTCACCAATAATATCATCAATAATTTGAGTCAATATTTAATTCTAGGGGTACATTGACTATACTAAGCTGACCTCTGGCATTACTTCAGTGTTTTGTGCTACCCCTGTCGCAACTTTTGGTACCCCCTTACCCAATTTTAGCTCGTTAGTTAAGACATCAAAATACTCATATGCTAACTTCTGATCCTTATAGCACCTGCTTCCATCATTACCAAACTTTTCATTAGTAGGTAATGCTTCACGGTATTTTGTACAATATTTATCAGGCTTTCGAATGTATATTTTGCTTACTTCATAGTGTAATATCTTGTCTGTGTACTCACCACCAACACCATACATTGCTACCACATCATTTCGCTTCAATAGTCTATATGGGAGGCCGTTGAGCTTAAAGCTCTTTTTTAGTTCTTGCATATTATAATATGTTTTAAGATTTCAGGACCAAATCCCCTCAGAACGAAGAGTTATGTTGTCCTATATATACTTATACGAAAAATAATTGAAAATGTTACATAAAACACTGTTTTTTAGGCAATTAATTTTCGTTGCTGAATTGCATATTAAAATGATAACTATATATAGAAAGATCAATATGCAAAGTGCAACCAGGGACTTTGGGGATGGATTATGCGATAACTTATATGACTAAATGAGGTTATTAGGCTAAGATTAACAGTATTATGAAAAAAATATTGCAAATATGTAACCCAATTCACCAAGATTGCATAACTTGTACTGTGAAAGGGAGATGGTCTGTCTGTCACAGATTTAATAGCATACGTATGTATAGTGCTATATGTCATTACTATTGATGTGACTGACGTGGCTGTGCTGTAATGAATATCTATCTATTTATTTTAAAGACGTACTTTTAGAATGTTAATTTATATAGGCTATTAATTCTATAATTTATATCACGCTTGAGTAATAATAATCTACCAATACATCGACTTTTTATTCTTGGGGCAGGTTTCTCTAAGCCAGCTGGTCTTCCTCTTGGTTCTGAACTTCTTGAGGAAGTAAGAACAAGAGTAAAGAGAATGTTTCTGCAGGGTGGTTGGGATGGTGCTTTCGAACAAGAGATTAATGAATGGATGAAACTCTATCCAGGAAAAACCCTCAACCTTGAGTCGGTATTAGCTTATAGTCATCGGAAACATTTTCTTCGCTTGATTGGTTCAGATGAATATTTCGAACATGGGAGTAGATCAATCGTCGCTGCACGACAAGCAATCCAATTAATTCTTACTGAACGATTACCCTCAAGGACTCCATTACTATTCAGAGAATTTGCAAGTCAACTTACACCTTATGATGTAGTTCTAACTTTTAATTATGATACACTTATAGAACAATCGCTGGAAGAGATAAGAAAGCCATATAGCCTTACTCCTGAGTGGTGGCTTGATTCTAATTCTGGAGACTCAGAGAATCAAATTAAACAACGTTTTGTAGATATAATCAAACTCCATGGATCGATCGATTGGTATGATAGGAGAGATTATGATCAGAAACGTGGATTTTTTTCAAGCCTTAATACCGAAGTTCCAGATCGAGATCCCCTTTTTGGTCCAAATAAAAGAGTTCCAACTGAATTATTGACCAAGGGTTCTGTTGCTGAGGGTTACGGAACCGATCTTTTAACACATGTTTTTCGTGTGCCCAACCATTCTGACTATTTCCCATTTGCTCCAGCTTGGGATGTTGTGCCATTTTTACTTCCACCAGCTTATGATAAACTTCTTGGAAGTGATCCAATACGTGATCTATGGCAAAATATGCATCGCACTCTTGACTCATATTCAGTAATTGTGATGATCGGTTATTCGATGCCCGAATACGATGGATACGCATATGAAGCCCTCGGTAATCTATTACTTAGCTATCAAGCCGGTGGTGATCGAACTTATTGGAATCACCGCCGCGTTCCACTTCAAATCATTACATCAACTTCATCTAATGCAGATGTCTTAGAAAAAATTCCTTTTCTCAAACCAGCAAAAACTAGAATTTGGACAGAAGGATTCAATAGAGAATGTCTTAATTGGATAGACTGGGGAGATACTCTAAATAAATTCTAACTATGAGCTACATCTGGCCGCTAACATAGACAATATCATTTCTTATGTATCATAATTATTTTATTGCCGGGCCGTTAACAACCATAATTGTCCATATCTGATTATAATTCACTAAGATAAAAACTCATGACTGATCCAAATAAATGGAAAAGTAGCTTTAGAAACTTCCCCAAAATTCCACGAGGTAAACAATGGTTAATTGGAGGCGAACCCGGTTCAGCAACTCTTGAACAAATCATCACTAGTAAATTATTAAATAACGTTTCGATAAACAACGAGGAGCGAACAATTATACTTGAATGTATTAGATTCTATAACCTACTGTATGGAGAATTAAGGACTTTTGACTATTCAAGTTTAAATAATCATGAAATATCGGATTTTATACTTTATATTGGTTATGCATTTAATTTCTTACCAATGCATACTAATAGTGTTGAGCTATTTGAAGCATATCGCTTGGTACAAAATAAAGATAGTAATTCCAAAACAAACACATCACAAGTTTCTTATCCTCCACTTGAGATTGTTAAAAAATACAATCTTTATAATAGAGCAAGTTCTCCTAGCTCGACAGCTTTTTATTGTTCAGATTCGATCGATGTCGTGTTTAAAGAAATAAAACCTTCCAAATCCTCAATAGTTACCCTTGGAATATGGCAACCAAAAAATAAAAAAGAATTCCACTCTTATCCAATAAGTTCAAATCCCAGTGCCCAATTAGTTAATAAAGATGCTCAAAGGTCAGAAATAGCCTATAGAATGCTGGGCCAAAGACTTCATCCTTTATTTATAGGTTTCATTGACGGCTATTTTAGAGTTCTAAATTATGAGTATTCAAAACCAGTAAAAAACCATCTCGAATATTTAATTAGTGCCTATTTCAGTGAAAAAATTTTTGAGATCGACCAAGTTGGTTGGAGCATTGACTGCATAATTTATCCAAGTGTCGGTAATGAATATAGTAATAGCAATTTAGCTTTTAAACCATCGATTGTTGATCAATATTTAGAACTGAAATCAGTCACAGAAATTGAAATTATCGAGACATTTTATGAAAAACCAATTATAAATAATGACCCAAGAAAAATATCGGTTGCAAATGTAAAAATTCTTAAAAAATCTAAGTCAATATTAGAAAATGGGGATATCATCTGGATTTAACAGAACAGCCGCTAACACGGTCAATGCTAAAATTAATAGGTTTGCCACGGTTTTTGAATAATATAATAACGCAACAGATCCATATTGCTGAGCTGTTAGGTTTTATAGATCACACGATTAAAGAATGTAATCAAAAGAGAATTTATAACTGTAATTTTATTATATTAGACTATGTTTAAAAGTTTAAAAATCAATACCTGGCGACAGTTTCAAAAAGTTGAAATTGATTTCCACCCTCGACTAACTATTTTGACTGGGGCAAATGGTG
>Ga0272441_10014400_pt1 | contig 11230 bp, 8 predicted proteins | sample SSMProp6N_FD_193582 | JGI IMG/M metagenome (GOLD analysis project Ga0272441, IMG submission 193582) | Marine sediment archaeal communities from Little Sippewissett salt marsh, Falmouth, MA, United States - SSM-Prop-6N | ecosystem: Environmental > Aquatic > Marine > Wetlands > Sediment ... | reverse complement strand
CAGTATCCATGGCAGATCCAGTCATACCTCGTAACGGCTTCGCCCAGGACCTCTAGGAACGCGGACCGATCTTCGTCATCTAGAAAGATGTCCTGTCTCGCATTGCCACGAGATGTGACGTGGTACAAGGCACCCTCCAACTGGATGCGCAACGGTCTTGCCATGGTTGCTCAGTGTAGCATGAAACGGTTCAAAAATAAAGCTCTGACCCCATCGGTGCAACTCTCATCTGCGCCTGAATGGCCTGACCCTGAACCGGCCGAACCCCTAAGAATCAAGTTCTGACCCCGGCGACGAAGCACACTTCCGGCTCAGTCACGAAACCTCGCGGGCGAGTGGGACGATGAGTACATCTACGCGATCCTCAGGTCGGAATGGCAGACGATGTTAGGGCAGAGCTAGTAGGTTCCGGGGACATGGTACAAGAGGGGCTAGACAGATGAGTATTGCGCCCCCGGAACCCCGTGCCCGGGACTCCTAGGGACATCAAAGAACAAGACCTGACCCCGAAACGTACCCTTCTGAGGGCCAGAGCATGCGCTGATGATGCGCACGGTACGGCAGCTTACCTCTCCTTCTCGCCTACGTGCCAGAGGAAGACATCCTCCAAAGTGGGCTTGAGAGTATCGACAAATCCCTCGCCGAACTGCTCCCTCAGGTGATGCGACAAGTCCTCCGATGCGACGAGTATGTTGGAGTCACCCAGGAAGGACACTTCAGCCCCAAAGCTCGCTCCCTCCGAGATTGCGTAGGGGACATGCACCCGGTACTTGTAGAGCATCCCCCCAGCCCCCGCTTTCACGTCATCTGGCGACCCGACGACAAGGAGCTTCCCCTCATCCAGAAGAGCTATGCGATCGCAAACGAGTTCTATCTCAGCGAGTTCGTGACTCGCGATCACGATTGCTCTCCCCTGCGCTCGAAGATCGTAGACAAGATTGCGGATTGCCCTCGTCCCTCTCACATCGATTCCACTTGTAGCCTCGTCGAGGAATACAATCCGCGGGTCGTTGATGAGCGCGCGAGCGAATCCCAAACGCTGCTTCATCCCATGGGAGAAGACGCCCACTCGCTTCTTGGCCTCAGCGGGAAGCCCGACGAATTCGAGCAGTTCCGAGATTCGGCTCTTCAATTGTCGCGCATTCCGGTTGTAGAAGCGTCCGAAGAAGGAGAGGTTCTGAACGGCAGTAAGATGCGGAAAGAAGGCCATGTCTGCATAGACGTGCCCGATTCGCTTCTTGATCTCGATGGGAGATGCCCGAAGCGTGAGATCCATGATCCTGATTTCGCCTGCCGTCGGCCGCTTCAATCCCACCAACATATCAATCAGCGTTGTCTTGCCTGCGCCGTTCGGGCCTAGGATTCCGAAGATTTCAGCCTCTCGGACAGCGAGAGAGATGTTGTCGACTGCTGCGTGACCGTTGTAGGTCTTCGAGAGATTCGTCGCTTCCACTGCGTACTGGTGCACTAGACCTCCAACTTGAGCAGAACTCGGGATACGGCGACCGTGAGACCGGTCAGGCACACCAAGGCCCAAGCGATCTCGAGGATTAGAAAACGAAGCGTCGGAAGCGCGTTCCCATCATGATAGCCAAAGGGCATTCCCCGAAACACATCGGTGATCACGCGGTATTCGTCTTGCAGCAACTGGCTGCTGACTTCGACCAGCCAATGACTGGGAGAGACAAGATTGAGCCACCTTTCCTGCTGATAGCGGCGACGAACTGCCTCATAGACAATCTCGCTGTGTTCCTCAAGTGAGTCTCGGTAGGCAGCGACCTCATCATCGATCCCAACGACCCCCCTGGTGCCAAGTCTCTCGGCACTGGTCAGGACATGTCGCACGTGGGAGGACATCTCAGGGGGCTGCGGGGTATCCAATGGTACAAGGCTGGCGAGGTTCTCCAGCAAGAGATGGATGCCGAACACCGACACGACAATGATTACGCTGACCCGCAGTGCCCGCGCTGAGTATCGAGCCAGAGCGCTCGCAAGTACACCAACAAGCGAGAAGACCAGCATGTAGGCCAACACGAACAGCAGAAACAGCGCGATTCGAAGGAGCTGCGTAGAGGTCCATGCAAACAGGGTGAGCCTGCCAACCACGACTAGGCTTGCAGCGAGTCCGAGAGCCAGAGCCACTCCTGCCGCACCGATGCGTCCGGCAACTCTGGCGAGAAGCACGGCCCGCGGCCATGCAGGGGCAGTCTGAAGCATCTTGAGTCGGCCGGATTCCAGATCGGCGCTGACCGAGTCAAACGTGAGAAGCAGCGCTAGGATGGGCAAGAAGAATCCCATCCAGACTGCAGCGTATCTCATGGGCAGGAGAGGACCTCCGAACATTGGAGCAGATCGGAAGTAGCGGTAATTGATGGCATCCCAGATCTGCGCGTGTGCAGTACCCGGTGTGAGAGGATAGACCGAGGCTCTGGATGATTCTTCGGCGCTCGTTTGCTCGTCAACTGCACTCATGTGTCCGCTTTGCCTTGAAAGCATCTCGGTACACCCTGCAATCGTGACTGCAACAATCAGCAGAGCGATGATTGCGCTTCTCGGCGAACACAGACTCTCACGGAATGAGGCGCGAAACACCCTCGTCGCTGGCTTCATGTCTTTGGCTTCCTCCTTGCCAACTGGATCAGCGCGAGGAGGGCGAATGCTAGACCGAACCACAGCAGAGACGTGTAGCTCGACCGCATCAACATTGACGGGGTAACAGGAGGATCACAAGTGCTGCAGAGAGATCCAACGCCGGCCGATGAGAAATCGCCTCTGAGAAGAGCGTACATCGCAGTGATGCGTACGCTCCCTGGCAGGAAGTTAAGATACGCAGCCAAGCGAATTCCGATCGGCAGGTGAAGCTCCCCCCGCATCATGGCCTCGAGGCCATCAGGCCCCAAGCCTCGGACGTACATCTCGTAGGAATACTGCTGGAGATGCGGAATCACGCCGATGAGAAGGACGATGAAGACCAGACCAATGAGTAGTGCGCTGGCTCGGTGGCGGAGCGCTCCGAGGAACAGACCGAGACAGCCAAACGCCAACCCCCAGAGTGCCCCGAAGATGTTGAAGTGAAGGAGTTTGGCTATTGGAACGCTCTCCCAGCCGAAGAGGACCCCGAAGAGGATGAGATCCGAAACGAACAGCACGGCGAAGAGCCCAAACAAGGAAAGGCCGAGCAGAAGAGCAAGCGAGAAGAAGTACCTCACCCGTGAGACAGGAAGCCCGCGAATGAGACTGAACTCCATCTCATTGGCCGGCATCAGTATGAACCCGATCAAGACCGCTAGGATTGGCACGACGAAGGTGTAGAGCCCGTCGAGTGAGGAGAGCGAGGCGGACGATAGCACATCGCCGGTGTTGCCGAATAGAACACCGGCAATGCCGTCGCGCAATCTGGAACTCACTGCAAGGTCAATGGCCTGATTCTCCCTCACAAGCAATCCGAGCGTTGGCTCCTCAAGGAGAGCAAGCGAGGATACTGCCATGTTGCCCGCGACAGACTCTGCTTCGATGAAGCTTCGAACGATGACTACGCCGGCATTCACCAGTACAACGGTTGCTAGGAGCCAGACGACGAGCCGCGATCCAAAGACAAGCTTTGCGCATGCTGTGGTCTGAGCGAGCAGCTCGGCTGCAAGTGAAGGAATTCTGGTCAACACGCTCTGCAAGAAGGGCATCCTCCAGCTTTGTGATCGGAGATTGCGGCCACTCGGAAATCGAAGACCGAAGTCACTCGATGCGATCGGGCACTCCAGTGCGGGTCACATCATAGATGGCAGTCGTCACACCATCCGCAGTACTCCCTATACTCCTCCGGGCAGTAGTACACTGTCACGCACCTAGATTCCTCGCCCGGCCAAGGCAACCATTTGTCGAAGTAGAAGTTGTACAGAAGAAGGATGCACGTGCGTGTGTCATCTTCATCACAAGTGCTCACTCCTGGATCCAAGCACCCCGCAGGCGGACCGGCCGCACTGGGAAGTAGTGTTGCGAGTAGAACGGTAGCGATGATCGCCAGTATCCACGGAAGCCGTCGAGCAGAGATTCGCATCATACCTCCTTAGAAGACAGGTACTAGACTACAGATATCGGGTAAAATGTCAAGTAGCATAAGAATGATGGGGGAATACGAGGTTTGAATCATGGAAGAGCATGTGCCGGCAACAATGCCGATTCCAAAGCGCGGGCGAAGAAGGGAGGAAGGAAGGGGGATAGCGCTCGTCTTCTCGCAAAGGGAGCGGGGTCAGGTCTTGTCATGCAATACCTGCAGATCTGAAAGTGCCTGAGGAATATGTCAATGCAAGACCTGACCCCGCGCACTCGCGAGAGATTGGCGTGGGGGGTCTCAACCACAAGATGATAATGGTTGGTCATCAGACAGTAGGCATGGAAGATCCACGAGTATCGATCCCGGATGTCTCCAAGCAGCTCGAGAAATGCCTCGCGATCCGTATCCGTGAAAAAGATGCGGTCAGCATAGGGGTCAGAGCTTTATTTTCGAATCCTGCCGCTTAGCGATCACGCTGATTGTCGAAAAGTGCACACCAAGATGATTGGCGACGAGTCTTCCTATTGCTCTCAACTCGAGACTCTCAACTCAGAACTGCTCTCGAATGACTTGGCCCTCGAACTGAAACCCTAAGATTCAAGATCTGACCCCGACGACGAACTGAAACCCTAAGATTCAAGATCTGACCCCGACGACTTGCCGTTGGTTGCGATAGTTGAAGAGGTTTGTGGGTGAGGGAGCACACTTCGGAGGTGCGCGGTCAGAGCTCGGGCGCCTGGTTGCAGAGTCATTGGTCAGCAACGTAGCGGCGCTGGGTTGCCAGCGATCTGCCCCGTCGCGGTTAGTCTACCCCAACGGCGGTGCCTCCGTCTCCGTGCAGAATCCAATGGTAGACCCCGAAGTGAACTCCAAGCAACGCGGCTCATGGCCTGCGTTGCCTCACCCTTCACGATTCTCTATTCTCCCGGCTCCCGGTCATAGGCCCCCACAATGGCCCCTCCATATTCCACCGTCATTCGGGTAATGGGGCCATCACCGTCTTCCGCATTCAAGTAGATATCCGGATTGCTGGCAGTCTGCATCCGAAGCGGCGTCTGCGGATAGAGCTCCTGGCATCCTCCGGTTGCATCTACGGCCAAAATCCGGCTGCCGTAGACGCGTACTTCGATCTGTGTGGGCAATCCGGAGGTGGCGTAGGCCGGATCGAGACGTGACTTGCCCACCCATCGTGCAGCTTCCTCGTCTGTCAGCTCGATTCCCTGTACCACCGGGCGTGGTCCGGGGAGGCCGACCTGGTAGAGCTCGTGCGGCGTGCTGTCGAACTCCGGGAATGCCTGTGCATGCACCCTCAGCAGTTCCGAGGCCAGCGTGCGATTGCTCACACCGGCAGCCATCATGCGTCTTGTCCACAGCTCGCCCTCGAACAACGTCCGCAATTCGGGATCCGTGATCTGCTCCAACTGCGCGATCACGGCATCCGTCCCCGCCGTCCAATCGATCACCGGCAGCGGGGCGTTGAGGCGCGGTTGCAGGACGAACGTCTGGTAGAACGCCAACGCGAAGGGCGAGATCAGTACGCTGATATCCTCGAAGCCCAGCGTGAATGGCCGGCTCAAGTTCTGGCTGTTGGCCAGCACGATGAACGTCAACTCAAGGTCCGGCACCATCACGAAGAGCGCCGAATACGTCCCGTAGCCGTAGTGCCAGATCAGCCGCGTACCGTTGTAGGTTTCGGTGAACCAACCCAGGCCGTACGGTGCGGGCGCTCCCGAATTCAATCGAGTGGGCGTGAACATCGTTTGCTTCGTCTCGGCACTCACCAAGGCGTCTGACTCAATGGCCGCCGCGAACCTGGCCAAGTCGTTGACCGTCGAGATCAAGCCGGCCGCGGCATTGGCGTAGTCAGGCTGGCCGACTGGGTAGACGTCGTAGCTGGGGGCGTACTGATAGGGAACGGCCGCATGGCGGTAGACATGCTCGAACGCGCGCTCCGGATCGTTGGCGGGCAACGTCGACAGGAAGTAGTCGATGCCGCAGCCGCCGACATTGAGCGCTGTGTCGTTCATCTTGAGCGGCTCGAGGATCTCATGGCGCAGCACATTGCGGAACGAATCGCCGTACAGCTGCTCGACGATCACGCTAAGGTAGGCGTAGCGCCCGCCGTTGTATTGATAATACGAACCCGGCGTGCCTTCTGACGTGTGCGACAGCAAGTGTCGGACTGTGATCGCAGGATTGCCCAAATCGAGCCCGAAGTCGCTGATCGGCGTATCGAGATCGATCCATCCGGCCTCGACCTGCTTCATCAGCAAGAAGGCCGCGAACGGTTTGGTCACCGACGCCAATCCATAGGGCGTATTCGCCGTGGCCGGAATGCCGTTCTCAACATCGGCCATCCCGAAACCCTGCGACCAGACGAGCTTCTGGTCCTGTACCACGGCCACCGAGATGGCGGGGATCTTCAGGTCCTCGCGAAGCTCGTCCATCTGAGCGCCGAAGCTTGCCATCACCGACGCGTTGAAGGCGTTGGCCTCCTCCGGCTCGCGGGCGCAGGCCGATACGAGGAGGGTCAGCGCCAGCAGCAGAAGCAAGCTGCCGGCAGCTGACCTGGTCCCTCGGCCTGTGCTTGTTCTGAAGTTCATGCCGACGTTTGCGGCGTGGCAGAGTCGATTCTTCATCATCGTGGTGCACTACTATACTAGTACACCGGGAATTCGTCAACGCGAACCCTGTGGGTTCGTTTGAGAACGGGGGCGCGGTTGAAAAGCTGCACCGCCTGAAGTGCTAAGTCGGAGAGACTGAAATGGTAGGATCACCTTGGGAGAACGAGAGGTGATCTTGTTGGGCGACAAGGGGAAGCGGTATTCACCGCGGCTCCGGTTCGAGGTTGTACTTGAGGTCCTCAAAGGCGATCGTGATGCCGTAGAGATCGCTCGTGCTCATGACCTACATCCAGTGATGACGGTGGCTCGTTGGAAGAAGAAGTTCCTGGAGAACGGGCCAGCGGTGTTCGGCAAGGACACTGCATTGGCTGCCTACGAGAAGAGGATCAAGGAGATGGAGCGACTGTTGGGGCGCAAGGAGGTAGAGATCGCCCTGCTGCAGAATTTTATGGACGGCAGCTCGTGACGGCGGAGAAGGTCCAGATCGTGGAGAACAACGCCCAGACCTACGGATTGAATGTCACTCTTGATGCGATCGGGCTGCCGAAGAGCACGTGGTACTACTGGAAGAACCGGAAGGTGCAAGCTGAGGAGAAGCACGCACATCTCCGGCGGCCGGTGATCGAAATCCTCAGGGAGAACCCTACTACGGCTACCGGCGCATTCTGCCCGACCTCAACGAGATGGGATATCCAGTCGGGGAGACGGTACTGCGGCGTGTGCTTCGGATGTGGGATCTGTCACTGCACCAGTGGGCTGGCAAGCCAAGACCGTCAGTCCCGAGGAGGATTCTCGCCAAGGACGGTGACGGAATGAACCTGGTCGCGAGTATCGAGAACCCCGAGCCCCTGCAGGCGTTCTACACCGACTTCACGACGCTCAAGTATGCCAACGGCGACAAGAAGGCCTACTTGATGGCCCTGGTGGACGACGCCACGAAGTGGGCCATTGGCTGGGCGGTGGGGTTTCATCCAAACACGGAGCTGGCACTGGAGACACTGACCCTGGCGGCAAAAACCCTCGCCGATGTCGGACTGAGTTTGGAAGGCCGGATCATCCATCACGAGCAAGACACGGTGTACACGGGCTACCGCTGGTTGCGTGCCGTGTTGATCAAACATCGAGCCCGGATCTCGTTCTCGGAGAACGGGGCGAAGGGGAACACGAGCATGGAATCGTTCAACGGCCACTTCAAAGGGGAGAGCAAGAGTCTGTTCTACGATGCGGCGAATATCTGGGAACTGGGGAGGGCTGTCGCCAGGCAGATGGACTACTACAACTGCAGGAGAAGGCACTCGACGCTGGGTAACCTCGCGCCGATGCGCTACATCATCAAGGAGGAGATCCTGCCACAGCCGGCACTTGGCTTAGCTCTTCAGCGCACCTAAACTGGTGCAGGATTCCGCCCTCAGGTCCAACGCCCAATCAGCCGATGCGTTCTCTATTCTGGACTAGTGCAGGGCGGCGCTAGCTGAGAAGGCGCGAACCGTTCCGGTTCGTTGGAGAAGACGAAGACGCCGGGCTGTCTTCTCCTGGCTTTGGGACTGTAGAGATGCTTGGTTCGTAGAATGAACGCGGGGACCGCAACAGTTCATTTGAGAAGATGCGAATCGGCCTCCATCTTCTCATGTCGGAGTTCCGGGAACGGGGGCGCGAACAGCTGCTCTCAATGTGAATGGCTTCGCTATTCGCTCTCTGCCATTCGGTGTACATCTGGTATCGCTCTGCGGTATTCAGGGAACTCTGACTTCGGGTTCGAGTTCCTCATGGTGAAGGGGCCGCTGTACGGCCCCTTCATCTGTATCCAGCAAATAGTGCAGACTGCCATTCAGCAATCACGCATGCAGGATCCGATCCATCTCGCCGTTGAGGCTCGGTGGATTGGGGCTTCCTCCGGGAACTCGGCTCCTCGCTGGATCTGGCCGATGCGAGCAGCGACGGGAGCGTCATGTCTTGGTCTGCTCCCGTGTCGGCGAGGTAGAGCAAATGGGATGGTTGGGCAGTGTTGGGTTCTTCCCCGTGGGAGCAAAGAAGAAGGGGCGCCGTATGGCGCCCCTTCGATACCTATCTAGATGCGGATGGCCGCGTTATTCAGTCTCGGCCATTCGCTTGTACGTCTGGTATCGCTCTGCATATTCAGCTTCCAGCTGACTATGCAGTCTCTTTGCTTCCTCGGGGAAGGTTTGATGCAAACTCGCGTATCTAACCTCACCCATGAGGAAGTCTTGGAAGTCGCCGGTGGGTTCCTTCATGTCGAGCTGGAAGGGGTTCTTGCCTTCGGCGGCGAGTCTCGGGTCGTAGCGGTAGAGCGGCCAGTAGCCACTCTCGACGGCGAGTTTCTCTTCTTCCTGGCTCTTGCCCATGCCTTTCTTCAGGCCCTGGTTGATGCAGGGGGCGTAGGCGATGATGATGCTCGGGCCCGGGTAGCTCTCGGCTTCGAGGAACGCCTTGAGACACTGGTTCTTGTTGGCGCCCATCGCGACCGACGCGACGTATACGTAGCCGTAGGTCATCAGCATGCGGCCGAGGTCCTTTTTCTTCGTCTTCTTACCGGAAGCGGCGAACTTGGCCACCGAGCCGGTCGGGGTCGCTTTCGACGACTGTCCGCCGGTGTTGGAGTACACCTCGGTGTCCATCACGAGGATGTTGATGTCCTTGTTCATCGCCGCGACGTGGTCGACACCGCCGTAGCCGATGTCGTACGCCCAGCCGTCGCCACCGAGGACCCACACGGACTTCTTCGTGTACAGATCCTTCATGGACAGCAACTCACCGTGCTTGGCCGGGTCGAGCAGCTCGGCCATCTTGTCGCCGGCTTCTCGGGAGACTTCAGGATCGTCCCTGCCGGCGAGCCAGGCGGTCATGGCTTCCTTGAGTTCGCCACTAGCCTCTGCGGCGGCTTCCTCGACGAGACGGGCCAGCCGGTCGCGGCGGGCATTCAGCGCGAGCACCATGCCGAAGCCGTACTCGGCGTTGTCTTCGAACAGCGAGTTCGCCCACGTCGGGCCGTGGCCTTTCGCGTTGACGGTGTAGGGCACCGCCGGGGCGCTGCCGCCGTAGATCGACGAGCAGCCGGTCGCGTTGGCGATCATCATGCGGTCGCCGGCGATCTGGGTGGCCAGCTTGACGTACGGCGTTTCGCCACAGCCAGGGCAGGCGCCGGAGAATTCGAACAACGGCTGGCGGAACTGGGAGCCTTTGACGGTCTTCCAGTTCATCAGGTTGTCGCGCACCGGCAACGTGACCGCATAGTCGAACAGCGGCTGCTGCGCGACTTGCGTGTCCAGCGGCTTCATGACGAGCGCTTTCTCGCCGCCCTTGCCCGGGCAGATGTCGGCGCAGTTGCCGCAGCCGACGCAGTCCATCGGGTCGATCTGAATGCGGAAGCCGTACTCCTCGAGGCCCTTGCCCATCCCGGGCAGCGTGTCAAAGCCTTCCGGTGCGGCCGATTTCTCGGCTTCGGTGACGAGGAACGGTCGAATCGTCGCGTGCGGGCACACGAACGCGCACTGGTTGCACTGGATACAGTTCTCGGGCACCCACTCGGGCACGCTGATGGCGACGCCACGCTTCTCGTACTGGGTGGTGGCCACCGGGAACGAGCCGTCGGGGCCGGTCCATTCGTACGAGCCGTCGAGGTCGCCGTCGAACGCGCTGACGGGCAGATGGTCGCCGTCTTGCAGCGTCATCGGCCGCATCACGTCGAGCACCCACTGCGGCATCTCCGGCTTGCCGGGGCCGCCGGTCGCGCTCGCCCAATCGGCGGGGATGGCGACTTCGGTCAGGTTGCTCGGATCGAGGGCCGCATCGACGCCGGCGTTGTTCATGTTGACGATCTTCTCGCCCTTCTTGCCGTACGCCTTCTGGATGGCGTCCTTCAGGTACTTGACCGCGTCGTCGAGCGGGAGCACCTGCGACAGCTTGAAGAACACGGTCTGCATGATCATGTTGATGCGTCCGCCGAGGCCGACGTCACCGGCGATCTTGACCGCGTCGATGGTGTAGAACTTGAGCTTCTTCTCGGCGATCGTCCGCTTCAGCGATGCGGGCAGGTGTTCGTTCAGTCCGTCGAGGTCCCACGGACAGTTGAGCACGAACGTGCCGCCGTCCTTGATGCCGGCGAGCAGGTCGTACTTGTCGACATAGGCCGGGTTGTGACAGGCGACGTAGTCGGCGGTCTTGACGAGGTACGACGACTGGATCGGCTTCTTGCCGAATCGCAGGTGGCTGACGGTGACGCCGCCCGACTTCTTGGAGTCGTAGGCGAAGTAGCCCTGCGCGTACATGTCGGTGTTGTCGCCGATGATCTTGATCGCGTTCTTGTTGGCGCCGACGGTTCCGTCGGAACCGAGTCCCCAGAACATGCACTGGATCGTGCCCTCGGGGGTGGCGTCGATTTCGGCGGGCATGGGCAGCGACGTGTTGGTCACGTCGTCGACGATGCCGATGGTGAAGCCGTTCTTCGGCTCGGCCTGGGCCAGGTTGTCGTAGACGGCTTTGGCCATCGCCGGGGTGAAGTCCTTCGAGCCGAGGCCGTAGCGGCCGCCCACAATGA
>Ga0272441_10014399_pt1 | contig 11231 bp, 4 predicted proteins | sample SSMProp6N_FD_193582 | JGI IMG/M metagenome (GOLD analysis project Ga0272441, IMG submission 193582) | Marine sediment archaeal communities from Little Sippewissett salt marsh, Falmouth, MA, United States - SSM-Prop-6N | ecosystem: Environmental > Aquatic > Marine > Wetlands > Sediment ... | reverse complement strand
AAACTTGTGGGATATGAATCATTCTTGTCATATAGGCTTTCACACTTCGCGATTCTCACCTTGCTTCCACTCAGTAGCTCAGATAACGTAATTCCTATATTCTGAATCATGACGTTGAGAATTTCTACCAAGGTAGGGTGACTGCTCCAAATCACTGGGTTGGTATATGCGGAAGGAGAGAGAATAGCTAAAGATAAACACTGATTTTCACAGATAGTTAGCTATCAACACTCAGCCATCAGCTTTCAGTCTAAGCCGCTGATTGCTGAAAGCTGGCCGCTGAAAGTTATCTATCAGTGTTTATCCGTGCCAATCAGTGGCCAATTCTTCTTTCGCCCAGTAGAATGACATAAAATCCCTTCAAACTGAAGATGGCGTCACATTTTGTGGCACTGAAGGCATAGATCACGCTGTCTGGACGCTACTAAAACGAACTCGTGTTCGCTTCCGTGCGCATCATGACAGGTAGCGCAAGTTACAGACTCCTTTGTGCGAGGATCAACAGCTCCTTCTCCAACCGGGTGGGTAAATTTTACCTGCTCCTCGTGGCACGATTCGCATACTGATATGGAATCATCCACCAGAAGCGAGCTTTCTTCGGCGGCGTGAGGTCTGTGACACTCCAGACATTCCCCCTGAACTGCCGGATTGTGCGCGTGAGTGGCTTCAAGCTTCTTCATCAAATCAGGATGGCAGTTGGCACACAGCTCCTTCCCCGTCGTAACCACCAGATGCTCATACTTGGAGGCATGTGGTGCATGACAACTGACACATCGCCCGTCATTTACTGGGAAATGAGAGTATGCTTGACTGCTTACCGTCTTTTTCATCTCGCTGTGGCAGCGATAGCAAAGCTCAGTCTGCGCGGCCCTCAACCTGATGGGATCCGGAAGATTATCAGAATGACAGCTATCGCACATTTTCTTGCCGAATGGTTTGTGAACGTAGGGTAAAGCCAGTCCTTTTGCCATATCCGCCAAGGCCGGGTCTTTGATGAGTGAAGAATGTGCAGCATGGCATGAAAGGCAATCGCTTTTGTCAATGGGATATTGCCTGTGCACCCTTTTGAATTCCTCATCCTGCCGGTCATGGCAGGTGAAGCACAATTGCTCAGTCGAATCAACCAACAGTGACCTGAAATCGGAAACGTGAGACCTATGGCAGGCAAAGCATTCCCCGGCTTCCACAGGAGCATGTATCTCGCCATTCCTGAAATCTTCCGCTTCCTTCTTGTGGCAGGAATAGCAAAGCTCCTCGCCGATCTCTTTTTGAAGATACTCATTATCCGAAGCGTGCGGATCATGGCACCCAGCGCAATTCCCCTGTTCCACAGCCGTATGAACGTGCGACGATTGACTGAAGCTTTCCATCTCGTCAGTATGACAGGAATAACATAGCTCCGGAGTTCCCTTTGACAGCATGAATTCATTTTTTGCCGCGTGTGGATTATGACAGTCAATGCAGTTGTCCTGCTTAACTGGAGAATGAATATATTTCTTATTGAAATCTACCCTCTTCTCTTCGTGGCAGGAGAAGCAAAGCTCACTGCCGCCTTGCTTAAGCTTCAAAGCAGGGGCCAAACTGACTCCTACACAAACCGATATGAGAATTATTGCTATAAAACTAACTATTTTGATCAACGGACTACCCCTCTCTTCAGGGCATTTCATGACAAGCACCGCATTCCCCCTGCGTATATGGAGAATGCCCATACTGGTGAAATAATCCCGCTTGCTCTGATGCGTGGGGAGCATGACAGCCTGTGCATTTCGTGCTTGCCGCTATACTTTGAATATGCGCACTTTCAAAAGCCGCTTCTTTATAGTCATGACAAGAGGAACATAGGTCACTTTCAGGTTTCAGCAGGATTTTTTCGTTCTCCGAAGCGTGCGATTCATGACACTCCCGACAATTGCCCGTGGCCACAGGATCGTGCACCACCCCCTGCCTGAAACGTACCTTCTCCTCCGTGTGGCAGTTATAGCACAGCATGTCGCCTTCTGCTCTCAGGAACAATTTGTCACTAGCAGCGTGCGGCTCATGGCACTGACTACATTGTCCCGATTTGAAAGGAGCATGGACAACCGGTCTGCTAAACACACTCTGAAGTTCCTCATGACATCGGAAACACAACTCGTTTTCCGCTTTGAGCAGTTGATAGTCCAGATCAGACGCATGACCGGAGTGACAGATATTACATTGCCCCTTGTTTATGGGCCCATGCACGAAAGGCGCGTTGAGCTTACGAGCTTCACCTGTATGGCATGAGTAACAGACCTTCGCTTCTGTATCCGCCAGCAGATACTCCTGCTCAGTTGCATGTGAATCATGGCAGTGCGAGCAGTTACCACTACCAAAGGGTTGATGAATATCCCTTTTCTGTAACTGGATCTCTACCTCGCTGTGACAGGTGTAGCACAATTTGCTTCCTCGTGCCACCGCATGTCCTTTTGCGTCAGAAGCATGTGGATCGTGACAGATAAGACATTGACCTACATCGACCGGGGCGTGTATTGTGCCTTGTTTGTACTTCTGCGCCTCATTTTCATGACAGGAGAAGCACAAATCCGCATCCAGCTTTGTCAGCAAGAACTGATTAGCCGTAGAGTGTGGCTCATGACATCCCACGCAATCCCCTTCGCCCACAGGAGAATGAACATATCTTTTCTTAAACTCCTCCGCGTCGTCCTGATGGCACTGCAAGCACAGCGTTTTACTGCTTTCCACCAATAATGGAGTATGCTTTGAGGCATGGGTTTGATGACAGGAAAGACATTTCCCCTCCCGAACGGGTTGATGAGGGTGTTTCTTCTTAAATTCCTCTTCGTCGTGGCATGAATAGCATGATTTGGGTTCTTCTGTAACTAAAACGACGGTTCCATCAGCTTTGGCAGGTTCATGACAGGAACTGCATTCGCCCTCTGTTACTGGCATATGCACGCTCTTCCGAAACAGCCCTTTTTCCTTTGACACATGAGGATTGTGACATTCCAGACACTCTGATTTTTCCACAACATATTGTTTGTGACTCGCTGCAAAATTCGATTCCTGGTAGTCATGACAGCCAACACATAGATCATTGCCCTTGGCCTTCAGCAAGTCGGGAAGTTCCGAAGTATGGGGATCGTGACAGGCTCCGCAGTTCCCCGTTTTCGCCGGATCATGAACATTGGGGAGGCTAAATACTTCCTCCATCTCGAAGTGGCAGGCAAAACATAATGCCTGTCCTGCCCTTGAAAGGAAATTCTCGTCTGACGACGCATGTGGGTCATGACATTTCGTACAGTCGCCTTTTGCAACGGGATAATGTATCTGCTCTCCCTGGAACTCCATCTCCTTCTGTGAGTGGCAGGAGTAACATAGTTCTGCTTTTTCTTTCACCAAAACCAGCTTGTTAGACACTCCATGGGACAAATGACACTCCTGGCACTTTCCCTTGTCGACTGACGCATGTTGGAACTCCTGCTGCTGAAATTTCTGCGCCGCCTCTTTGTGACACATGAGACAGGTCTTGATTTTTGGCTTCTTGGGAGATATGAGAGCACAGCCCTGCATCAGCCATGCCAGGCAGACCAGAATCAAGCTTACTGCAATCTCTCTCCGGTAAGCTGGATGAAGTTTTCGTTTTATCAGTTTCCTCTTTGCCATATAAAATTCTATTCTTCCAATTTCAGCAGGATTTTCAGCGCTATCTTATATTCCTTCAGCGCATTCTCGATCTGTTTCTGCTCCTCGTATATTCTTCCCAGGCTATAATGCGCTCTTGCCAGTTTTGGATTTAGCTTGAGGGCGGTTTGCAGCATTTCCAAAGCTTCTTTCTGCTGCCCTTGAAGAAAAGACACATAACCCAGCCCGGTATATGCTTCAGCCGACTTTGGCTTCAGTTTGACCGCCTGACTGAATGCTGCGTTTGCCTCCTCTATCTTTTTCTGAGCAAGGTAGATATTACCAAGATGGAGATGAGCCTCAAAAATATCAGGATCTTCCTGGACGGCTTTTTCATATTGCTTCACAGCAAGTTCCATCATTCCTTTTTCCAGGAGTCGATTACCCGCTTTCAGATACCTCCCGGCCTTCTTCTCCCCTTCAGATAATTCAGATTTTTCAGTGGGCTGCAATTCCGCCTGCAACTCATCAAGAGTCTTTTTCCCCAGCAAGACCTCCAGCCGTCCGTGGATCTGGCGGGAGTAATCGTCCCGATAACCGGGATAGTAGTAACCAAGCTTTCCCTCTTTATCAATGACATATGTGCTGGGAATGCCGATAACACCATAATCACCATATAGCTTTTGTTCTTTGTCATGCAGCATGGTAAAGGTCAGTTGCTTTGACTGCTTTATCTTGCTAATCGGCTCCAAACCACCTTCTTCGCTGGAGAACGCCAATACCTCCACGTCCTGCTCTTTGAATTCTGTGTATATGGTCTCCAAAGCCGTTAACGCTTCGACGCTGCGTTCCTGCCCTGCTCGCCAGAATATGATGACGACTACCTTGTCACTAAGACTATCAAGAGAGACATCTGTACCGTCGGTGTCCTGCAAGGTAAAATCCGGCACTTTGTCCCCGATGCTAATATTCCTGGAGGCACTTGCCGGCATTGTCAGAAGCAGTATGGAAAGTATACTAAGAACTCCAGTTATCTTAATTTTTTCCCTCTCTTTTTGACATGAGTTGTCGATCTCTCAATCTGGATTGATCGATGATATACTCAGATTCTCTGACCCCATCTGTAAACTCTAAAGACTTTTGCCTATTCATACACAACCGGGTTTAAACGATCGTAATCCTTCGGTTTGTGACATCCCACGACGCATGTGCCGCCGTTTTCCACCTCTGTAAAGTTAATGGGGTAACTCCACATTCTACCGTAGGGAACTTCCTTCCGAATGTGTCTGGCTTGATTGGAAGTATGCACTTCATGGCAGGCTTTGCAGCTCCGGCCTCTGCGTTCTTTATTGATGTGCAGATAGTGAAGATTCTGGTCACCGTTCCGAAAGTCTGTTAAGGTAGTGGTAAGTTTATCACGTGCGATATCCTCGTCGTGACACTCAAAGCACAAAGCATATTTCTCTGTGCTATATGAATTGTAAAATTGCTCAGGGAAGAACAGGCTAAGTATCTTCGGATTTGTTGAGCCATGTGTTTTATGGCAAGCATAACAGTCGTCTTCCTCAACCGGGCCATGACGATACTGGCTTTCGGATGCAACTTTTCCCAGCTCCTTGTGACAGGAAAAGCATATCTGACTGGCTGACGTCTGCAAGAGTTGTGTATAATCTGAGCCATGTGCTGTATGGCATTTCACGCAGTTACCGTCTGATACGGGCTTATGGTGCACAGTAGCTGCCTGTATCTCCTCCTGAATCTTATCATGGCAGTCAAAGCATAGGGTGCTTTCCGCTTTATTAAGAAGTTTTTCGTTTGGAGAGCCATGCGCGTCATGGCATTTGGAGCAGGCTTCTTCCACCGGCTTATGTTTGTTCTGCCTTGTTGTTTCATCCTTTATGACATCGTGACACAGAAAGCATAGCTCATCTCCGGCTTCTGTCAACAGGATGTTGTTCGGCGAAGCATGTGCATTATGACAAAGGTTGCAGTCACCATCGGCAACAGGCCCATGAACATACTGTAGCTTCATTTTCGAGTCGTCGTGGCAGGTGAGACATAATTCGCTGGTTGTACCGGCTAAAAGCTGGAATTTGTTTGGCGATTCGTGGGAGTCATGGCAGTCTATACAGCCGGATTCAGTTATGATTCCATGAACATGCTCCTGCTGAAGCTCATATTCCTTATCCTCATGGCAGACCAGGCAGAGCGGCAGTCCCGATCTGGATACGGAATACTTCTCCAGAGAGCCATGTGGATTGTGGCAGGCTATACACGTGCCTGCACCAACAGGGCCATGTACATATTTATCGTTGCCCATACTTGCGTGGCATTCATCTGTTTGACAGGTTGACTCCATGACGTTCATGCGGCGATAATCCACAGGAGCAGAATCCAGCTTGTGACAATTTTGGCAAGTTACCTTTTGATCTGTGTGGGCATGTAAGAAATATTCCTTAAAACCACCAGGCAATTCACCGGCATTTTGGTCAGTTTTGAGGAAAAGTGTGATCTTTGAGGCCGCTTCTTCTCTGCCCCTGGGCGACACGCTGATCTCATTTGATCCTGCCCGCAAACTTACAGCGGCTTCGAAAGCTCCTTTAAGAACCGGAACCGCGCTACCACCCACCGGTTCAGCGCCTGCAACATGGACGTTGACCTGCTGGATGGAAGCATCTTTCACTAGCCCGATCACCTTTATCATTCCCTGAGTCACGTATGTCTTGTCTTTTGGGAACAAAATCCTGAGTGACGGTTCTTGCTTCCCGGCAGGCGCAGTTTGTGTCTCCGCTCTCACAGCGCCTATGGTCATCAGTATTGCCAGGATTACAACAATAAATTGGATTCCCCTCATATCTCTACCCCTCATAAATAGTATTTCTGGATACCTTCGAAAACCGATTGCTGGTGATCATAGCAAATCCCCAGCCTTATGTCAACAGGTTTTTGTTTATGGTATTTCCAATTCGCTTGACGGTATGGAAACTATTTGATATATTACCGTTAGTGCATTTTGGTGATGCCTATGACCGTATAAAACTCTGGGAGCATAGGATATGAGACAGATGAAGAATAAGAGCCAGAACCCTGAGACTCAAAGTTTGAGAAATTCGACGCGCGTTTCGCGTCTTATTTTCTGTATCTCATGTTCTATATTCTGCATCCTGCTTACAGCCAACAGTAAGGCTGAGTTAAAACGCCATGAAGTTACTGTTGGCATGTATAACACATACTCCACAGGAGATGGCAATCTGGGACGGTCGGAGCCTGATCTGAAGGAGGTATGGGAGGGTATCCCCGGTGTATCAGGTTATGAGGCCTGCAACATAACGATGCACTACTGGCCCAGACCAGAGGATCTGCCAGAACTAGAAACGGAAGAGAATCCCTACTCTGTTTGGTGGAAAGCCTACATGGAGGAGGCCTATAACCTCACAAACCAGGATGGCCAGGTGAGGTTGAGGGTAATAGTAGGGCCCCTATACAGCTATTATGAAGCCTATAAGGGAAGCGTTTTCAGCGGGTTCATAAGGGACTTGTGCAGATGGGAGAAAGATAGCCCTTATGAAGGTATTGTTGGCTGGTATCTTGTAGAGGAGCCTATGGGCAGCAGTCACAATTATGACTATGGGGTCTGTAGTGAAATGGCAGAGACCATAAAATCAATCGAGAACTCTGAGAATACCTATAATCATAAGATGTATGTCGATGTCAGCATAGGCGGCAAGTATTACAATCCCACGGCTTTTGCCGCTTTCACCCGTCCGGCGGACGTTGCAATGATAAGCTCCAATACTTTCCTGTGGTCAACCAGTGGAAAACAGCCGGTATACGAACCGGATTGGAATCGCATACACTGGTCTACCAGTCAGGCGCGAGGCATAATCTACCCGGATCGGAAGAGACGGGGAATGGAGCGTCCTGAGATCCATGTGATACTGGAAGCGCGGGATACTATGGGTTACGGACAGCCAACCAATTGGGAGATGCGGCAGCAGATACACGTATCTCTGAGTCAGAGCCTCCTGCACAACGACCCGCCAGCGGATGGGATCTGGTTTTTCTGGTGGTCGGAGATAGGACGCAATAAGAAGGATGATATTGACGATTGGAACTACGGCCGACGTTTGGCTGAAGCCATCCAGACGCAGGTCGCCCGATCCACGTTCATGGAAAGCCCGTGGGAAAAAAAGGACTCCGATCCGGATGAGACAGAGTTTAGATTTCCGGAGTTTGGCAGCTTTAATCCCACTAATTCCTGCATACCTTACGATCTGGCCGAACCGGGTTACGTGCAGGTTAAAATCCTGAATGAGAGCATGTCCCTGGTAAAGGATTTCGACATGAAATACCAGGTGGCCGGGAATCTCCAAAAATTTGGCGGCCCATACTGGAGTAGAGGAAACGCATCCAACGGTTCTTACATATTCCGGCTATACCTAAATTCGCAGCTTGTAGATGAAGTAAAAATGAAGGTGCAGTGGAGCATAACGGTCAACAGCACATCCCATCAGCCGGGCGTATGGTCGAGCAACAATGTGATCGAGGTTCAATGGGAACCGCAGGTGGAAGATATAGAAGGGCTGGGTGGATATTCGGTGCTGTGGGACACATCCGCGTACAGCTATCCTGATACACAGCAGAATCTCGCTGCTGCAAACACCAGCTTGAGGAGCGATCCCCTGCCGGACGGGGACAGCAACTATTTTCATATCCGTAGCGTGAACGGGGCGGAAGAATGGGATTCGCCTGTCCACCTGGGGCCTTTTTACATAGACACCACGAATCCCACGGACGTGAGAGACCTGGACTCCGATTCTCATCAGGCAGGAGAATGGTCGAAGAACAACAAGATAAACGTCCACTGGAACCCGGCAGAAGATGCATCAAGCGGGATCGCCGGCTATTCTGTCCTGTGGGACGATGGGCCGGGCACTTTGCCGGATGATGTAATTGATATATCCGCCGATGCGACCTTGCTGGCCAGTGAGCCGCTGACTGACGGTCGATACTACTTCCATATCAGGAGCGTTGACAGGGCTGGAAACTGGACATATGCCGCCGCCCATATTGGCCCTTTCCTGATAGACACATCGTTCCCTGAAGGTGTGACGGAACTGCTCAGTAGTTCCCATACGCCGGGTCAATGGTCAAATGATAATACTGTAGCCGTAAGCTGGAAAGCCGACGAAGACCCGGTAAGCGGGATCGCCGGGTACTCAACGCTCTGGGATAATTCTGCCGATACACAGCCGGGCGAATTGATAAATATGGGCAAAAAAAGCTCTGCTGTAAGCTTACCGCTGGAATCCAGCGGAGATCAGTCTTATTACTTCCACATCCGCAGCGTGGACGGTGCAGGGAACTGGAGCGCGTCAGCCCATCTGGGGCCTTTTTATATAGATAATATGGAACCGGAAAGCGCGCAAGACATCATCTCCGATTCACATGAAGCGGGGAAATGGTTGCAGAACAACATAATAAACGTCCATTGGGAACCAGCGGAGGACGCGGCAAGCGGCGTCGGAGGCTATTCTATACTCTGGGACGATGCGCCGGGCAGTTTGCCTGACAATGAGATGGATATATCCGGCGAGATCAAATCTTCCGCCAGTGAACCTATGGCTGATGGCATATATTATTTCCACATAAGAAGCGTTGATAAAGCTGGAAACTGGTCACATACAGCGTCCCATTCAGGCCCTTTCCAGATAGACACACGGCCTCCCGAAAACGCGACAGATCTGGTTAGCAGTTCCCATATACCCGGCCAATGGTCGAGTGATGATACGATTACCGTGCAATGGGCAGCCGCAGAAGACTCGGTAAGCGGGATCGGTGGCTACTCGATTCTGTGGGATGATTTTCCCGATACCTTACCGGATGAGTCTGTAGATGTGGATGAAAAAACGCTGTCCACAAGCCTTTCAGCGGAGACCAACGGAGATGGCATTTATTTTCATATTCGCAGTGTGGATAAAGCAGGTATCTGGGTAAGCGACGCGCTGCATCTGGGGCCGTTCATGATAGACACAGAGCCGCCGCCCGGTGTTCAGGGACTTATCAGCACATCGCATAAGCCTGATGAATGGTCTGCTGTTACTTCGGTAGATATAACATGGACTCCGGCTGAAGATTCCGTCAGCGGCGTCGCCGGCTATGAATGGTGGTATGCAGACGATGCGGACATTCTGTCCGCGCTTCCGAACCCGCCGCTTCACATCCCTCACCTGGGCGACGGTGTGTGGGAGATTTACGTCCGCTCGTTGGATAAGGCTGGCAACGTGGGAGATTCAGAGAGCGTGACGATGAAAATAGACAGCGAATTGCCTACCCTCAGCAGCATACAGAGTCCTTCGCACCCGGACGATAGTTCATGGTACATCGATCCAGAGGTGACGATAGAATGGACTGCAACAGATGAAGTTTCAGGGATTGACGGATATAGCTGGTCGTGGGACATGGAATCGGGGACAATACCGGACGAGGTAAGGGCCTATCTGGGACAGTGGGACACTGGGACAGGGAGATTCACCACATTGCCGGGAGTTTGGTACTTCCATCTCCGCGCGGTGGACAAGTCTGGCAACTGGAGCGAATCGCTGCACTATAAAGTCCGGGTAGACCCATCAGCGCCGCCGGCACCTCAGATCGGCTGTGAAACTCACAGGAACGGCGAATGGACTGCCAGTAACGATGTGAGGCTGAGTTGGGAGACTCCTGCATCCGGCCCCAGCGGGGTAATCGGCTACAGCTATTCGTTGGATCACAACCCTATACTAACGCCTGACGAAGTACCGGACATCGGGAACGGGGTTTACAGCGATCTGCCCGACGGAGTATGGTATTTCCACTGCCGCGCAAGGAGCGGATCTGAAATCTGGGGCCCGGCGTCGCATTATGAAATTAGGATAGACATGAAATCGCCGGAAGTCTTTATTTTGCAGCCTCGAAGCGATATATGGCATACGGAGCCAATTGCGGAGTATTCCGGGACAGCGGATGACAGCATGTCCGGGATCGATCAAAATACCTTTGAATACAGCTATAACAACAGTCCCTGGGTATCTTTCCACAGCGATTCTATTGAGAACTGGATCGACCGGGACGAAATTCCTCATTGTGAAGAGGCAGGAGGCGATACGCTTCGGGTCAGAGTCATGGATAAGGCAGGAAACCTCGCCGTTTCCGACCCTATAAACATCAGAGTAGATCGCTCCACATCGCCGCCGGTTATTGTGAGCAGCACACATCCAGATCAGGACAAGTGGTACACGGTGAGCAATCCGGACTTCGCCTGGAATTTTGTGGACAACGTTTCCGGAGCGGATGGCTATAGTTGGGCTTTGGATCATACGGAAAACACCATCCCACCAGAGATCAAAATGATAGAGGGGCACGTCACGTTCAAGACGGATACAAAGGCATTAGCCGATGGGATCTGGTATTTCCATTTAAGAGGAAAGGACATAGCCGGAAACTGGAGCGAATCATCTCATTACAGGATCAAAATCGACTCTACTCCGCCAACGGCGAAGCTGAAAATATCCGGCCCGGCTGTCGTTGATAGCGATCCAGCCCTGGCCCGGGCTGGGCCTGTGGAGGTTATGCTGCAAACCTCTGAA